>ENA-ORNF01000010-ORNF01000010.1-human-gut-metagenome-genome-assembly--contig:-NODE-10-length-170887-cov-10.137720_pt1 | contig 170887 bp, 143 predicted proteins | sample MGYA00242110_ERZ509012 | MGnify/ENA primary metagenome ERZ509012 (study PRJEB26280, sample SAMEA2338714) | human gut metagenome | biome: human gut; feature: human-associated habitat; material... | reverse complement strand
TGCGGATGCCGTCCTTGAACATGGTTTCCGGATACCAGCCGATCTCCGCCTTGATCTTATCCGGCGCAATGGCATATCTTCTGTCATGTCCTTTCCGGTCTTCCACATAGGTGATCAGGTCTTCATTGATAAACTGCTTTCTGGGATCGGTATCCGGCAGCATCTCCCGCAGCGTATCCAGAATAATGTGAACGATCTCAATATTCTGCTTCTCGTTGTGTCCGCCCACATTGTAGGTCTCGAACAGGCGTCCCTTCTCCTGAACCATATCGATCGCCTTGGCATGATCCTCCACGAAAAGCCAGTCACGGACGTTCTTGCCGTCCCCGTAAACAGGCAGCTTCTTTCCATGAAGCGCATTGTTGATAATAAGCGGGATCAGCTTCTCCGGGAACTGGTAAGGGCCGTAATTGTTGGAGCAGTTGGTGATGTTGGCAGGGAAATGATAGGTGTCCATATATGCCTTCACCAGCATATCCGAGCTTGCCTTGCTTGCGGAATACGGGCTGTGGGGCGCATAAGGTGTGGTTTCATAGAAGAACTCGTCTTCCTTTTCCAGAGAACCGTACACCTCATCCGTGGAGACATGCAAAAACTTCTTGCCCTCCTTGAATGTGCCGTCCGGCAGTTCCCATGCTTCCTTGGCACAGTTCAGCATCACGACAGTACCCATCACATTGGTCTGCACAAACACCTCCGGATTGCGGATGCTTCTGTCCACATGGCTCTCCGCCGCAAAATGCACCACCCTGTCAATATCATTCTCGGCAAAGATCCTGCGGATTGCCTCCTTATCGCAGATATCCGCCCTGATAAAGGTATAGTTGTCTCTCTTTTCGATATCCTTCAGATTCTCCAGATTTCCCGCATAGGTCAGCACATCCACATTGATGATGCGGATCTCGTCGCCATACTTCTTAAACATGTAGTGAATGTAGTTGGAGCCGATAAAGCCCGCGCCGCCTGTCACCAGATAAGTTCTCATGAATTTCCTCTCCTCATTCTTTCTTTTGTCATTAATATCCCAGATAACTGATATTCATATCCACATTGCCGCTGATGCCGGTCACTTTTCCGGTGGATTTGTACTGCCAGAGGTCATAGCGTCCCGTGTAGGTAGGCGCTGCTGCATACTGCGCCAGCCAGATCTTGTACTTGGAAAGCTGACTGGTGTCAATCTTGTTTGTAAGCCAGCTCTTGTTTGCGTACACGCCTGCGGTATAGCCTGCATTCTGAATGGTCTCGCAGAAGGTCTTGATCACCGCTGTTCTCGTAGCCTTGTCAATGCCGTCCGCTCTGCCGCCGGAAGCCTCCACATCCAAAAACACCGGATAGGAAATGGTATATTTCTTGATCAGCTCCAGCACCATGGAAGCTTCCTCCACGGCCTCGCTGTTGTTGACCGCCTGTGAGAAGAAGTATACGCCCACCTTGATGCCAGCAGCCGTAGCACCCTTGATGTTGGAAGCAAACTTGGGATCCTCGATCAGCGCACCTGTGGAGGAACCTCTGTATCCGCAGCGGATGATGACGTAGTTGACACCGGAATTCTTTACCGCAGTCCAGTCAATCGTGCCGTTCCACTTGGAGACATCGATACCGAACGTACCGCCGCCCACGGAGAGAGAGCCGTCGCTGGCAAAGTTATACTTCGCCCCCTGAATAACCTGCTCGCCCGTCACCTTGTTTCCATTTGCATCAAAGAAATATAGCTTGCCGTCCAGCGTCTGCCATCCCGTATACTTGACAGTGCCTTCCGTTTTCAGGTAGAACGTGCTGACTGTCTCATTATAATAATCCGCATAGGTCGCTTCCCGGTATGAGCCGTCCGTCTGCAGTACATAAAGCTGCTGTTTCTTGGCGTCCGTCAGCTTGTTTTCATTCGGAACCACCGTCACGGTACAGATCTTCTTGGTCGTCAGACCATTCTCCGTATTGCTTACGGTAATGGTCACGGAGCCTGCCTTGACACCGGTCACCGTCACCTTTGCCGTAGTCTGCTCTGCGGTCTTGGTGGTGGTTACCTCCGTCTTTGCAATATTCACATCCGAGGATTCCGCTTTGACCGTGCCGTTTACGCTGCCGATCACCACGGTCAGATCTGCCTTGCCGTTCGTCAGGACACTGAGCGTAGTCTTGTCGATGGTCATCACCAGATCGCTCACCGTTACCGTACAGATTGCCGTCAGCTCTCCATCCAGCTTTACCGTCACAACGGCGTTTCCTTTTGCCTTCGGCGTGAGCGTGATGGGAGTTACACCGTCCTTTGTGGTGCCTAAAACCGCATCCAGAATCTCTTTTTTATCTACCTCTACCGTCAGCTTGCCGGAAATATCGCCCCCGGATACCGCATTTGATACTGTGGCATTGATTACCGTATTCACGCCCACTGCAGCGGTCAGCGTGGTCTTGTCCAGTTTCAGGACCTTGGTTCCCGCAGGCGCCGTTACCGTCACCTCACACACTGCCGTCACGATGGGATTGGATACCGATGCTGCCGTAATCTTCGCCGTACCCACGCCAACTGCGGTCACGGTTCCGTCTGCAGCCACCGTAGCCACCTTTTCCGCATCCGATTTGAACGTGAAGGTGGGGTCTGTTGCATTGGAAGGTGCCACCGTTACAGTCAGCTTCTCCGTCTTTCCCTGCTCCAATTTCAATGTGTTCTTATCCAGAATCAGTCCGGTCACATCCACCTTCGCAGGGGTAGCCGCAACTACGGTCACCGTACAGCTTCCCGTATAGATATCCGTCTGCTTGACAGGATCGCTGTCGCTGGCCGAACTGTCCTCATACTCCCTGGTTCCGGTGAACGTGATGGTGGTGGTTCCCGGTGCCAGAGCCGTTACAGTTCCGTTTCCGTCCACAGTTGCCACCTTTGTATCGGAGGACTCGTACGCTTTTGTGGTAAACGCTCCCTCCGCAGGATCTGCCACCGCCACCGAACCGGTCACGGTCTCGCCGTCTTTCAACGTCAACGTAATGCCGGACATGGTAACCGTCTTCTCCGCCGTCCGCATAAATCTGGTATTCTTTGCCGTCGCCAGCGGGTCTGTGATGGTCTTCTTGTCCACCGCCGTATATACGGCGCTCATCACGGTTTTTGTGGATTCCACCCACGCCACCGTATCGGTCAGGGTTGATTCCACCGTGGTCTCGTTTTCCTTGGTATCTTCCTTCTTGGCATTCACCTCGGACTCGTCCTTGATCTCGTCCGCAACCTCCACCTTCTCGTAGGCGATCTCTTTCTTTACCGTCACCTTCTTTGCGGATTCCGGCAGTTTGTAATTTTCGTACTTGGTATCGGAAAATGCCTGTAATGTCACCGAATAGCTGCCCGGTGTGATGTTGCTCTTATAGATGATGCCGTCCATATCATCATCCGTCCAGACTTCCTCTGTTCCGCCGGGTGTCTTGACTTTTATGGAGAACGGAACATTGGGGATCAGTTTGTTGGTCTTGCCGTTTACAAACTTGATCTTCAGATCCTTCTCAATGGAAGTCATGTTGAGAGAGACCTCCACCTCCTTGGTGTAGTCATTCTCATTGTAATCCTTTTTTTCGTCTTCTTTCTTCTCGTCCTCAATGGCGTTTGCCGCCTGAATACGGGCGAGCTCCGCATCCGCCACGGCGGTCAGACCACGCTCTCCGATCACCGTAACGCCCGCAAGCTGGCTTCCCACCGTATCAAAGGAGGAAACCTGTTGGTTGACCGTCCGGGTGCTGATCATAAATGCACCGGTGGCGAGCGCCAGAATCAGAACCAGTACACCCGTGGACGCCACTATTCTGTCAAGAGTGCTCATATTGGTAAAGGAGTACCACAGCTTCCGGAAAACATTCTTGCCCTCCATGGCACTCCAGGGAAGAGGCTCATCCTCGTCGTCTTCAAAATCCTCATCCTCAAGATACTCCTCATCATAGGACTCCTCTTCTCCGTCGTAAACCTCTTCGTCCTCATAATACGCTTCGTCTTCGTAATAAGCTTCGTCTTCGTAATAAGCTTCCCCCTCGGAAACTTCCCCCTCGGAAACTTCTCCCTCAGCATCGTACTCTTCGGCCGAGTATGACTCTTCGGAGATTTCTCCATCCTCGTAATAGGTCTCGTCCCCGTAGGCTTCCTCATCTGTATAAACCAACTCTTCGCCGTTCCCGGTATCATAGTCGGTCACTTCATCGCCATACTCTTCTGCCGCATCAATATCTTCGATATCGTCCCAGTCAAGATTTTTTTCCTCGTATGGTCTTTTGCTGTGGTTAAAGAGTTTTTTCATTATCCCAGACCTCTCCTGTTGGTGTAACTGTCATTTAACAATTCTGTAACATTATAGCATTGAACCGATTCCCGTTCAAGGCAGAAACACTGTTTTCGTCCATCCTATTTTTTCCTATCTTTGTATCGACTTTGTATCATTTCTTTATATTTTATTAAATCTTCCGGACTAGACTGGACAGTTTTTCCATATAATAGTACAATCAAAAGCATCAAAACTGATCATGATTACGATACGAACAGATTGGAGATTTTTATGGAAGAAAACAAAGAGGCAAAGAACGAAGAAAAGAAGAAGTTCCGCGTCAATATTCACGTAGTATTCGGCGTTGTGGTGGTACTCATGCTGGCAGTGATCGTCAGCAAGTTCATCGGCTTCGGAAGAGTCATCTCACAAGACGAAATTGACGCCATACCCGCGCCGGAAAATACGGATACCGAGGTGCTTGATGACCTGCTGCCCGTCATAGCGGAGGATGACGGAACCTTCCCCGAGGATGACGGTGTTACCACCATCGTCTGTCTGGGAAACAGTCCCTTTTCCGACGACAGGAGCAGTGAGGACAACCTCTGTAACCTGTTGGCTTCCCGCACCGGTGCCACGGTATACAACTGCTCTATCCCGAACTCTTACCTGACAGCCTGCGATGCGACCTATCAGCCGTCTGTCTACCCGATGGATGCGTTCAGCTTTTATTTTCTGACCACCATCTTTGCGGAGGGCAACACAGGCATCATCGATCAGGCGGAGGAAGCCACCTTCGGTCTGTCCGAAGATACAAAGGAAAGTCTTGCGCTGCTGCAGTCCATCGACTTCCGCACAGTGGACGCCATTGTGATCATGTACGACGGCAGCGACTACTTTTTGAATCGTGTATGTTACAGGGAGGATCAGCCGGACTCCCCCAACACCTACACCGGTGCGCTGACGTCGGGCGTAAACCTGATTCAGGAAAAGTTCCCGTGGATCCGTGTCATCGTTATGACTCCCACCTACGCCTACGCAGTTGCCGAGGACGGAAGTTACGTGAGCAGCGATAAGCAGCAGAACAGCCAGACCAACTATCTGTCCACCTATGTGCTGATGGAGGCGCAGACCGCCTACTCCCTCGGCGTGTCCCTGGTAGATGTGTTTTACGGCGGCGTTCATGAGGACATTGCCTCCGACTATCTGACCGACAACATCCACCTGAACCAGAAGGGAAGGGAACTGGTGCTCTCGCGCATGATTGACGCCATCCAGAAATACACTCCCATCTACGGTTTCCAGTCCAACTTGGAATCCCAGTAGATGCAGTACCCTTCTTTCTTGTCCAGCAATTCATAACCGTAATCGGAAAGGCTGCCGAGCAACTTTCTCTCCTCGGGGAGAATGATGTATTGGCAGCCTTCGCTGTGTGCAAGCGGTGCAAACACCGACACATCCAGAGTCTCCTGCAGCTGCAGATCAAAGAGTTCGTAAGAAAAGCCCCATCTTTCCACCAGCGCTTCCCTGCCGTACGGCATCCAGATGCAGGAGTTGTACTGCCGCACATACTGCACAAGTTCTCCCGGAAATACTGCCTTTACCAAGGTATCGCCCGATTGTATGGTATCACAGATCTCCACCACCGCCTGCGGCACATGATAGGCATTCTGTGCCTGTTTAAAATAGGGACTCTGATAGACCAGACTGCCCGACACCATAAAAATACCCGCAATGGCGATCCCGGCAGGCAGGCGTTTTTTCTCCCCCGCCTCGCTGATAATCTTGACCGCCGCATAGGCAAGCACAGGCACCACAGGCACCAGCCATAGGAGCCTGTAATAGATTTCCTCCCCCGTCAGGGCATAGATCAGTGCTGCAAAGAAAGGGCAGAAGTAGAAAGCCAGCGTGACAACCGGCATATATAAAAACACCGTGCGCGCTGCCTTGTTTTTTTCCGTTACAAAGAGGTAGATCAGCGCTGCCAGAAACAGACCGCTGATCATTCCCGTACCGATATAGTTTTCATACAACGTTACAATCTCATTCCACATAACATTCCTCATCCATTACGCTGCACTTCTACCGCAGATACGCATACAGCCCCACATACAATGCCGCCGGGAGCAGGCACACAAGCAGGGGTGGCAGAATCCGCCATTTCCGATAAGAAATCAGGACGCACAACCCGAAAATCCCCAGCAGCATGGCTGCCAGAAAGCCGCCCAGCGTGCTGCAGAGCGCAGCGGATGTCACCGTTGCAAACACAAGAACCCAGAGACTTTTCTCTATCCTGCGGTTCTCCGAAAGCCTCTCCCCGATCAGAAAGAAAAGCAGAAAACAGAGCGGGATCACCGCATTTCCCAGCGCCGCCTTTCCCTGTCTGGAACGGGTGATCAAAAAGGTTTCCGCCGTATAGAGGGAATAATTGCCCCACATCACCAGAACGGACACAAACACCAGAAAAGCCGGCAGATACCTTTTTCTCCCCACAAGCAGCCTGCTGCCGATCATCCCGTAGATGGCGTAGGTGAGCGGAATCAGAAGCACCGGCATGACAATATGGGAGACAATCGCCGGATGCATTCCCGATACCTTTGCATAAAACGCGATCAGGATGGGAAACGGAGCAAGACAGTGCCGGATATCCAGCCATGTGCTTCCCCCAAGATACGGAAGCTGTCTATACATAGTGTCCATCTGCACCGTGACGGTGGAGGTCGCCACGTAATAGGCATCGTCCCCATCACCGTACGCAAGCACCACCGCCAGCACGAGCTGCAACAGCAATCCTGCTGCAAAAATGCCCCACAAAAGCCACTCCCGCTTGGATTTTGCGGTTTTCACCGCCGCAAGCGCCGGTCTCTTTTTCACATACAGCAGATAGGAGATCACTCCCGCCACCACCGCTGCTGCAAGGCAGACTCCATACCAGAGCACCAGCGTGTGAAAGCTCTGACACTTGAGGATCATACCCACCGCGAGGATCTGAAACAGCGCCCATGACAGGATCGTCCCGGCAGCCCACATAAATACCACATTCCGCTCCTGCTTGTTTATATGAGCCGCCACACCCGCGCCTATCAGGATCGGTGTCACAACCGTAAGCAGGATCAGAATCAAAATAGACAAAATCACCCGATCAGTTCTCCTTATAAAAATCCTTTACCTTATCACAGATGTAATTCACATCGGACAGCGTAAGTCTGTAATACATAGGAAGCCGCAGCAGGCGTTCGCTCTCCTTTGTGGTGTAGCGATCCTCCCCGTGGAAGCGGCCGAAACGCAGACCCGCGGGAGCCGTGTGCAGCGGAATGTAGTGGAACACCGCCATAATTCCGTTTTCCTTCAGATACGCGATCAGTCTGCTGCGCTCCTCGATGTCCGCCGTTTTGATGTAGAACATATGCGCATTGTGGACGCATCCCTCCGGCACATGGGGAAGCTCGATCCTGCCAGTCTCCGCCAGAGGTGACAGATTTTCATAATAGCGGTTCCAGCACGCCATTCTGGCATCGTTGATCTCATCCGCCATTTCAAGCTGAGCATACAGATAGGCGGCGTTCATATCGCTGGGCAGATAGGAGGATCCGTAGTTGACCCATGTGTACTTGTCGATCTGACCGCGGTAGAATTTGGAACGGTTCGTCCCCTTCTCCCTCAGAATCTCCGCCTCCTCAATATTCTTCCCGTCGCGGATCAGAAGCGCACCGCCCTCTCCCATGCTGTAATTCTTGGTCTCATGGAAGGAGAAGCAGCCGAAATCTCCGAAGGTGCCAAGCGCCTTTCCCTTGTAGGAGGACATGATGCCCTGTGCCGCATCCTCGATCACCGCCAGATGATGTCTTTCCGCGATCTCCATGATCGTATCCATCTCACAGGCAACGCCCGCGTAATGCACCGGCACGATAGCCCTCGTCTTATCCGTTATGGCATCCTCAATTTTTGTCTCATCAATGTTCATGGTGTCCGGACGGATGTCCACAAAAACCGGGGTCGCCCCCCGCAGCACAAAAGCGTCCGCCGTGGAGACAAAGGTGTATGCCGGCATGATCACCTCATCGCCCGGTTTGATATCCGCAAGCAATGCCGCCAGCTCCGTGGCATGGGTGCAGGAGGTTGTAAGCAGACATTTCGTAGTGCCGGTTTTTTCCTCTATCCACGCATTGCACTTCCTTGTATACTCGCCGTCCCCGCAGATCTTCTGATTTTCCACTGCCCTGCTGATGTAATCCAGTTCTTTTCCCGTGTAAGGAGGTACGTTAAAGTTGATCATGTCATTTCACCTCGTATAAACTAAATTTTTCGTTGCAGAACTGCTGTGTGTATCCCAACTCATCCATATAAGCGACAATCGCCGCAAACTTTCCGTCCGCCGCAGCCGCAGACACTTCCTTCTCCGTATAGCCCGCCTGCAGGAGCCCCGCTTCCCCTTCCGAGAGGAACTTTCCGTATTTTGCCTCCAGAATGATCACCGGAGGGTGGGAAAGGGATGAGAGCGCCTCCTTTAACACCGACGTCTTGTAGGAAGCAAGGTCGCTCCACGGGTTAAAGGCGGAGGGCATCTCCAGATAGAAGCTCAGGGACGGAATATTGCCGTACAGAATCACCTCACTGCCGCCAAGTCCGTTCTCCGTCACATATGCCGACAGTTCCGAAAGCTGCTCCGCCCGCTCGCTGTTTGTACGAACCCCTCTCAGTATAGCATTATTTTCTACTTTTGTATCCAGTTTTTTTACGCCTCCCGGCTCCCCAAACACAAACACCGCTCCAAACCCGATGCTTTGAAATGCAAAGACAGCAGTCAGCACAAGGGCAAATGCCTTTGCCGGAAAAAGTTCTGTTTCCCTGCAAAGTCTGTAAAGGCAGAAAAACAGGTAAGGCGCCGCCACAAACAGGCTGTTGATGCTGGGGTAGAGCAGATTGTTACTGCCGATGGCAGACAAAAGAATCTGCATCGCCGTAAGCATGGCGAGCAGTTTTTCCTCCTTCGGCGTCTTTTTTTGCAGAAGCCGGAGCGCACACACGCAAAGCGCACCCAGAAGAAAGAGTGTAGCAGGACGCAGCATAGCGGTATATTCATAAAACGGCGGCGGGCAGAAGCCCCGGGTATAGAGCCAGACCACCGATGCAAGCGCCATGATCGCAGAAAAAATCCTGCATGCCCAAGGAGCTTTCCGCCTGAACAGAAAGCAGACAACCAGCGCTGCGCCAAAGAAAACACCGATGCGCAGTACCCAGTAGCCCATATCTGCATAGCTCTTTAACATGCCAAGGAGCATGGAGGACGCCTTGTAGTCGGATGCCGTATCCGTCATGGAAAACAGCCTTTTGATTCCTTCAATATAGGTTTCGATTCCGTACCGGGCTGCCAGCAGGGAAAGCCAAATGCCTGCTGCCGCCCCATACCCCAGAACGCACCACCCTGTTTCCTGTGCCACCTTGCCGAATTTTTTCCGGCAGATGATGCCGTATCCCCAGACCACAAGGATCAATGCCATCTGCGGCAGATTGGAAAAGCGCACAAACACATTGGTTCCCAACAAAGCACCCGCCAGAACAAGAAAACTCCTCTTCTCCTTTGTCAAGCCGTCATACAGAAGAAACAGACACCCGAAGAAAAGCAGGTAGGTCAGATAGTTGTAGAGCAGGGAGGTCGGACACCAGCAGAGGCTGAGCGCCACAAATTCCCCCAAAAAGACAATCCACGCCGGAATATGCAGCCTTTTTCTGCAAAAAACGTAACTGATAACCGCCAATGTCCCGGCAAACAATCCCGTATACAGATTCATGAAAAGCAGAGTATGCCCGCCGGGCAGCAATGTCAGCACATGCCCCACCGCAGTGGCAAGATAGGTGGAGAACAGCCACATGGGATCCATGTGTGCCGTTCCCATGTAGCGGAAATTTGCATAATTGTACGCCGTATCCGCCAGATCGATTCCGTACCGGATATGCCGCAGGGAATAAAGCAGCAAAATCAACGGAAAAACCGCTTTTTCCATCACCCTTGCAAAACGCTCCCTTGCTTGCAGGCTCAATGCTTGTTACCTCCTTTTGCAAACAACCCAAAAATCCAACGGCGCACTGCATCCACCGCAATTCCCACCGCAAAAACGATCACAACGGCAGCCAGTGTGTCGAAAAGCAGGCTGATCACACCCACAGGCTCCCCGGTCAGACGGTACAGCCATTCCGGCCACCGGTAGCGGATCAGTCTGTGCTCGTGGAGCAGATAGACGCCCAACGTCAGAGGGGCAACGGCACATACCGCTTTGGAAAACCATCCCTCCCGCACACGAAGCTGTAAAAACAGGCAAAACAGCGCAACCGCCCCGGCAAATACCAGAACATGATTATATTCGCAGCTGATCTGCAGCATATCCGATAATCTTCCGGTTCTCAGCCAGATCAGCCGAAGCACGAAAGCCTCTCCGAACACACCCGCACAGCATGCCAGATAGAGCAGCAGGCAGCGCAGTTTTCCCTTACACAGTTTCAAGCCATAGAGCCTGATGTACGCTGCGGCAAGGAACACGCAGAGATACCAGAGGCAGTCGTAACCTTTTCCGTCCGTCTCAAGCCTGATAGGCATCACCGACTTCAAAAAGCAGAACCAGAACAGCAAAAGACCCAGAACCACCTGAAACTGCCTTTTGCTCAGCTTCTTCACACCCGCCGCAAGCAGGGGCGAAAACAGATACATGTAGATATAAGCCGTCATAAACCAGTAATGGTTTTTCGCCACGGGCAAAAAGATCTGGAACGTGTCATACACCGAAAAGCCTTCCCCGGAAACCAGCCCGGCTGCCGCCCCGATCAGGTAGATTCCCACACTGTAAAAGAGTACCTGCAAAACAAGACCTGCAAGCCGCTTCCCCTTAAAGGTGCTTTCCACCAGAAAATAACCGCTGATGAGCATATAGACATTGACCGCCACAATGGCAAGGCTCTCCAGAATCCAAGCTGTCCAGCCTGCGGCAGAAATCGTCTTTTCCGTAAGGGGCGTCAACGCACCTCCCTTTCCCAGAAAGTGCAGTACGATCACAAGCATCATGGCAAGCACGCGGAGCAGCTCCATATTGGCAAGCCTCGCAGCTTTTCTCTCCGGCTCTTTATCCTGCTGTTTCTCCTGCTGCCCCGTCGCCTGATTCACGATTCCCATCAATACCATATCCCGGTAAATACCGTCGATGCAGACATCCTCCCGCAGATAGGCCTCCTGTTTGAACCCTGCCTTCTCATAGCTTGCGATCGCCTGCCCATTGTCCGCGAAGGCGCGCAGAAACAGCCGGTGAAGTCCCAGCGTGTCAAAGGCATAGCGGATCATCTGCCGCGCCGCCTCTGTGCCGATGCCGCAGCCTCTGGCGTCCTCCTCGCCGATAAAGATGCCGTACTCTCCCTTTTGGTGCCCGGGATCGATGTCGCGGATGTAGACAGAACCGACAGCTTTGTCATTTTCTTTCAGGCAGATCATCATCTGCACGACCTTGCCCGTAGCCACCATGTCACGCATCCACGCCTCGTGGGACTGCCTTGTAAAAAGCTTCTGATAGATAAAATGTGTCCGCACGGCATCACTGTTGCGCCACCTCACAATATCGTCGGTGTCGTCAAGCGTGATGGGGCGAAGATAGATTTCTTTTTTCATACCGCTCCCTATTCCCAGATAAACTCACAGTCCCACACATCCACGCCGCTGTCCTGGAACACTTCCTTCAGGCGGTTGTGCAGTTGTTCCTTCGTAACCTTCTTTTTCAGGAGCACCTGCAAAAATCCACCGCCTCCTGCGCCGGCGATAAATCTGCCGTCGATCAGATCCTCGCACGCGCGGAAAATCTGCTCGATACAGGTATTGCTGGATCCGGCGTCCAGCTGCTTGGACAGCTGCCAGTGAAGGTTGAATAATTGCGCCAGCTCCTCCACATTTCCCTTTTCCAGTTCAAACCGCATGAGCGCCGCAACTCTCTGCATCCGGAACAGCGCGTCCACGGTCTCCTCTCTTCTGCCCACATAGCCACCCACTACGTCGCGCAGAAGGTTTCTTGCCAGCCGTCTCTGCCCCGTATAGATCAGGGCAAAACGCTCCTGCAGCTCCTTCGCCGCTCTCCCGGGTACCCGGATCTGCTGCACACGGATCTGCTGCACCGTCCCCGGTGCGGTGGTAATGTATTTGATTCCGGGCACAAGGCCGCCGACCTGATCCTGCCAGCCTCCCCCCGTACTCATGATCTGTTCCATGCAGAGCACAATCTCGTAGAGCTGCTCTTCCGAGATATGCTCCCCCATAATCTCAAAGATCGCTTTGACGCAGGCGCCCGCCAGAATGCTGCTCGTTCCCAGACCGGAGCCCTTGGGAATCCCGATCACTTGTGTGGAGACAAAGAGACCGCCTCCCAGGCGCGTCAGGATCTCCTCTAATGTGACACTTCCGTCATTTTCAAAAGGAACCACGCCACAGGCAATCAGAGCTGCCTTATGCAGTGCAAATGCATCATAGGGATTGTGGCAGTCCAGTACCTCCTCCAGTGTACGCAGTTCACCGAATGCCCCCACATCCTCGCTTGCAACCTCAATTTTAAGCGCCTCGATCCTTCTCACCGTCACCTGAACGGGCAGAATCCCTTTCAGGCGGATTGCCGCATTGACCACCGTACCGCCTTTTTCCATGCAATAGGGCGGTGTGTCCGTCCAGCCGCCTCCCCAGTTGACACGGACAGGCAGCTCCACATGTGCCTCCGACGATCTGATGCGCAGATACTCTCTGTAATGCACGCTGTTTCTGCCACTCTCGTAGACCACTCTCTGTATCGTGCCGAAGCACAGCTCCTCGTAGCGCTCATACTCCCCGCCCGCCTGCTTTGCCACGCTCATCAGAAGATGGTAGATGCGGATTGCAGTCTCAAACGGAGCCGTCTCCGCCGCCTCCTCCAGTGCCGATGCAAGCTTTTGCGTGATGCCTCTTCTGCCGAAGCCTGCCGCCACCTCCTGCCAGGGTCTCTCCTTGGCAAGAAGGTCCACCGCCTTCCTCACCGCAACGCGGTCTGCAAGATCACGGTTCCACAGAAGCGCCGCCTCGGTATCCGCACGGTTGAAGCTGTCGCACATACTGCATTTTTCCTGTCCGAGCCACCACTGCTTTTCCTCCACGGAGGCACAGCCCTGCATCATACGGCAGGTCACCGCCGCAGCCATCGCCGCCTCCTGCATGGTGGAGCAGACCGGATAGATCGGCGCCTTCCATAACGGCAGGGAATGGGGCACCGTCTGTAAAATCGTACCTCCCATAACGACACCGCAGCTATCTTTGGGGTTATCCTTCACGCCGAACACCCTCACCACAAAGCGTCCGTCCTTGAGTCTCAGGCCGTGCATCACCATGCCCGACGGTATCGTAAGTTTGACATCCCGCAGATCAAGCCCGCTGACAATACTTCCCTGCCCGATCCGCACATCGCCCTGCAGGGCGGAATTTTCCACATAGGCATTCTCCCCCACGGAGCAGCCCTCCCCGATCAGGGCATTGTGTACGGCATATTTATCATTGTTCACATTGGTGCCGACCTGTTTCGCCCAGCCTAAGAAGCCGTAGTCCGTCACTCCCTCCGTCACCAGCGCAAGCAGCTCCGCAGTCGTTCCGAAATGGATAAACTCCGCGGGTGTCAGGCTGAGCAGACGCATATCAAAGCCGGAGATGGCGTCCCAGATTTCCCTTCTGCACGCGATCAGCTCCTCGCAGAGAACACCCTCCGCCGCTTCCCTGAAATACTCTTCCTTTGCAGCCTCCTTCGCCAAAGGGTACAGGAAATCTCCGTAAAAGCTGATCCTTGCCCGGTCATTGACAAAGCGGGCAAACTTCTCCTCATCCGTCCTTCCGTCTGTACTGATGAGTCCGTACAGCGCCTTCATCAGAGCCACATCAAGCGCCACCGCACCCGTGTCCAGATCCACATAGCCTGCCTTGTTGACCGCTCCCTGACGGCGCAGCATATCCTCCGACTGTTTGTGGAGAAACCGCCCCACATAATCATGTCCGTCGTTCAGGAATACGCCGTGATCTTTTCCCACAGCAACGGGCTCCTTGATCGAGAGTGCCGCCGCCCCTGAAAAAGTAAAATCGATCTGGAGGGGATTGAACAGGAGCAGCACATCCCCGGAAAGCACCAGCATGCCCTCCTTTAATCTGCCTGCCACGCCCGCCATGCTGATCATAAACTCATCAAACAGCGTAGAGGTTCTCCCGTCGGGAAGCTCCCTCGGAACCGGTGAGAAAATTTTACCGCAGGCACTGTACTGCGGCACCCGCTTGCTGTCGCCGCCGGAGTGGATCACCAGTATCCTTTTTCCCGCAAAGCAGTCCGCGCCGCCCATGTCCTCCGCCAGATAGCGCAGCACATTGAGCGTGGCGCCGCCGGAGCCCACCCGTCTGCCCTCCGGATCGGAAAGCACCACATATTTCGTCTGCGCCGGCAGATCCTTCTCCCGCAGTCTCAGATCAAGCTGCATACGGTAGCTCTCCGCCTGTTCCTCGTTGGACGCCGTCAGGATCACATAATCCCATCGCACCGCATGCTCGCTTGTCATGCTTTTTGTGTACGCCTCCCAACAATCCTGATAGCTTTGCTGTAAGAATAAATGCTGCATCTCTCTTCCCTCTCCCCAAAAAGTGGTGTAAAGCACGAAAACAACATAAGCACCCTTCCTGAGTGCTTATGTTGTCCTGAATTATTTATCGTTCATATGCGCAAGCAGTTCTCTGATCTGTTCCACAGACAGCCACTCGGTATTGTTGCCGGAGCTGTAAGAGAAGCCTTCCGGCATCTTTTTGCCGGTGGGAACCGCCCTTCTGCTCTCGCTCCACACCATCTGCGGATATACGATGAAATGCTTTTCATATTCGTAAGTGTAGGGGGCATCCTCCACCGTCACCATGATCTCATGGAGCTTCTCGCCCTCGCGGATGCCGACCTCCTTGGTCTTCATGCCGGGCGCCATCGCCTCCGCCAGATCCGTGATCTTGAAGGAAGGGATCTTGGAAATAAAGGTTTCGCCGCCCTTTGCCTCCTCAAGCGCTTTGATCACCAGCTCCACGCCCTGCTGCAGGCTGATCCAGAACCGGGTCATGCGATAATCCGTAATGGGAAGTTCATCCCCGCCGTTTTTCAGAATATTTTCAAAAAAAGGGATTACGGAGCCTCTGCTGCCCGCCACGTTTCCGTAACGCACGATGGAGAAGCTTATATCCTTGGAGCCAGCGTATGCGTTCGCCGCGATGAACAGCTTGTCCGAAACCAGCTTGGTTCCGCCGTAAAGATTGACCGGATTCACCGCCTTGTCCGTGGACAGCGCCACAACCTTCTTCACATTCATATCAAGAGAAGCATCGATCACGTTCTGTGCGCCGTTGATATTTGTCTTGATCGCCTCTGCGGGATTGTACTCGCAGGCAGGCACCTGCTTCAACGCCGCCGCATGAACCACATAGTCCACACCCTCAAGCGCTCTCTTCAGCCTGTCCTTGTCACGCACATCGCCGATGAAGAACCGGAGCTTGTCCCCGCACTGCTTGAACTCGTTCTGCATCATAAACTGCTTGAACTCATCTCTCGAATATATAATAATCTTTTTCGGTTCGTAATGCGTCAGCACGTACCTTGTGAACGCTTTTCCAAAGCTGCCGGTACCGCCGGTAACCAATATTGCTTTCCCGTTTAACATAATAACCTCCTGCCGTTTCATGCCATATCAAGAGTTATTATACCATTATGTACGGGAAAAGTCACCTATTTATCTTTGATTCGTCCTGTTATTATTTCAGAATCTTGAACTGACCGATGATCGGAAGCTCCTTGGTCTCACCGTTTACAGCGTTCACGATTCCCATGATTGCAAAAACAAGGAATGCGATGCTGACAAGGCTTAAAACCGAGTTAATCAACGTTACGACCAGTCCGCCGCCAAGTGCTTCATTCAGAATGGTTACAATAATTCTGACCACGATATTGTAAGCAACCTCGCAGATCAGCAGGGCAAGCCCCTGATTAGCATGAAACTTTGCGTACGGAGACTCCTTTGCCGCAAATATAGGAACCAAAACGAGGATTCCGATATAAGAGAGAACCGCCATTACCTTGTTCTGCTGTACATCAGCAGCATTGTTGTTCATATCCATAACTTTTCTCCTTCCGCGGGGATCACCCGCAAATCCTTTATGGTTATCATTCTAACATTGAGTTTGATACATTACAATCACTTTTTCGACATTATTTCTAAGATTTATCCTGACTTGCCATATTGGGAACTGATGACTTTGCTTGAAAGAAATCCCTCAGATAGCATGCATACACAATTACATTAGCAGCAGCAAAAAGCTGCGTATTGTAATCCGTACCGCATAAATAATGACCATAGGTTACACAGGAAATCAGGATCAATGCCCCAGCCTTCCACCTGCCTCGTCTGTTGATTACTGCCAGAATAATTGCAAATATTTCATACGAATAGCCATATCTTTCATGCATGGCAGGCAAAAACAGGACACATGTATACGTCAGTAAAAGGGACAGATAGATAATATTCTCCCCCGAAATCTCCATTTTTCTTACGAGGCAGATAACCATGATCGCCGCCAATATTGTCACAGTCACACAAATTGCAGCTACAGAGAACATGTCATAGCAGGCATTGTCAGAGCCGCTGAACACAGCCCAGAAACTGGGATAATTCATATACTGATATCTGTACCACCTTGTCTGGGAATAGTAGATGGATAAGCATTCATCCCAATCCCTTCCCATCACAAGCCCCGGAATGCCTGTTGCAAACAGAATTGCCGGCATCCACAGAAAGTGAAAGATTGAGAATCTTCTCTTGTAAAAATAGTAGAAGAGGAAGAACGGCAATATGAAAACTGCCTGTAGTTTAAATGCAAACGCAAATCCCAAACATATAAAAGAAACGTGATACTTTTCCTTCATCAGCATATATACTGCAAGTACCAAAAAAAATGTATAGACAGAATCACATTGTCCCCACAACGCAGAATTCATACCGGTAACCGGCGACAGCAGCAGTAATGCATAGCCTGCAAGCCCCTTCCACTTGTCCTTCCCAAGACGGCATATCATACATCCGCCCGTTACGGCACAGGCAAAATCAAACAGGCAGGAGAGCAGCTTATATGCCGCCACAGGCGGAACCGGTATGTAGGTCAGAAATGCAATCAATGTCTGATACAGAATATTATAATTTCCTACTCTGTCCCGCAAGGCCGGGAAGCCGCCTTGCTCTTTGATCTCCTCATACCACGGCAGGAGAAAGTCACGCATATCCACGCTGATAAAATCCTTGTAAGAAAAGCGAATCAAAATTGCGACCAACGAAATTCCTATCAAAGCCAAAACAAACAAATGCTTTTCTATGAATAACAGAATCTTTTTTTCCACCGTACTCATTGTACATTCCCCTTTTACTACTTATGCTGTTTTGCTTTTTTTAACAAAACGCAGAGCCTCAGTTTATCCGCCAGCCACAGATACCCTGCCGCCGCATATGGGAACAGCAGGACATAATAAGTAATGACATACTGGGCTTTAGTCTCCCAGAACAAGTGAAACAGAAACCCGCCGATAAAGACAAGCGCAAGGGAACACTGCGTCCAGTCTGTCTTTTTGCGATGCCCCCAGAAGTACAATAAAGCTCCCATATAAACCCAGAACTGTATTACATGAAGCACCAGTTCCGCCAATGTATGAAGCTCCCCCGTGAACAGATTATAGATCACCGGCGCACAGGCAACATAATGCCCATGATGGCTGTTGTTCCATAATGCCTGAAAATCGGGATTCAGCCATGTGGAATTGATCTTTTCCCCGAAAAACCGTGCCGTATATCCTGCTGAAGCACCAAACGCAGCAAGGGATTCTCCTATGCGTTCCCGTGCAAAGCTCTCCGCAGCCTTTGTGTCACAGCCAAGCTCCAGATAGGTATCCCAGGTATACCCGTTGTACCACCCTGCTGCCCGCTCCTCGTTGGGTGATAAACCCATGGCAATCCAAAGGGTAGAGGGCTCTCCCTCGCAGATTTCCATACCGCTGCGCCATTCATATAGCCGGTAGACGCCCTGTCTGCCGCCCACAAACAAGATAAGTGCTAACGCAGCAAAGACAAGCACGCCCCGGCGCTTTTTAAACAGAAGCAGCAGACTCACAATGCACAGCGCAATTAAATAAATGGAATTGTTGGTCCGCAGCAGGCATGCCGCTGCAATACAGACCGCTGCGCCCACTGCCCGCCGCAATCCTCCCTTTCTGCCGTACTCCTCCAGCAAATACAGTGCTGCCAGTGCCAGAAACAGCCCGATCAGGGTTCCGTATACAAAGGATACATACAGAATGAGGGGCAGATCCAGAAACTGCAGCAGTAAAAACAGATTGATCCATGTCCTCTCCTCCGTCATTTTGCAGACCAGCAGATAAAGAACATATTGTATGCCGCAGATGAGAAACGCATTGATAAATTGCCAGAGAAAAGGTGTCACATCTCCGAACAGCAGATAAAAAGGTTCATACAACAACGCCAACGGAAGCTGAAACGGGTACATCCCCATATATTGATCAGGAAGCAGTTTCTGGTAATTTCCCTGTGAAAACTGCTTTGCCGCATAGAGTACCTGCGCCTGATCGGCTCCCTCATGGGTATTGCAGAGAACCACCCACAGCATGCAGAGCAGAAAATCAAACACAAGCAGCGCGCGGACCAGCTTTCCGCTGTCCAGACGGGAAATACGCTCTCTGTTCCGTGCAATCGCCCAAACTAACACAGCCGTCAGAAGCAGAAGCACCGGCCATAAGCTTTTATGAAAAACCGTCTTTTCCGTAACGCCGTCAATCGGGAGATCCGCCCGGACAAAAAGGCTGTTCACCGTCAGATATCCCGTAATCAGCAGCATAAAAATCACGATGATCCATTTATATATTTTCTCAATGCTTTTCATACAACCTCTCCTTGCTAGGGTCAATATATCATGCACAAATAGGGCTGTCAAATTATTTGACTGTTTCCGCCCTTTCTGCTATTCTAAAGTGGAATTTTGTGCAAACGAGGATTCCGATATGTTATTTAATTCCCATCTGTTTATTTTCATATTTCTGCCCCTGTCCCTTGCAGGGTATTTTCTGTTGAATCATTTCGGAAAACCGCGTTTTGCCAAACTCTTTCTGGTGGGAATGTCGCTGTGGTTTTATGCGTACTTCCACCTTTCCTACCTTTTCATTATCCTGTCAAGCATCTTGTTTAACTACATGATCCATCTGCTGCTCACAACCGGAAAGCGTCCACGGCTTCTTTTGTTTCTCGGTATAACCGGAAACGTGGGGATTCTCTGCTACTACAAATATTTTGACTTTCTTCTGGAAAACATCAATCTTTTGTTCCACACGAGCTTTTCTCTGCTGCATGTGTTGATGCCTCTGGGTATCAGTTTCTTCACCTTTCAGCAGATTGGTTTTCTCGCCGATACGGCGAACGGTAAAGTGCCCCGGGAGAATTTCCTTGACTATGCACTGTTCGTTGTTTTTTTCCCGCAGTTGATTGCAGGTCCCATCGTCAGCCATGAGGAGATGATTCCCCAGTTCAGGGATTCTTCTTTAAAGACGTTTCGTTTTGATCACTTCTACCGGGGTATCCGCATTTTTACTTTAGGTCTTTCCAAGAAGGTGCTTCTGGCGGATACCTTTGGAAAAGCGGCTGACTGGGGCTTTGCAAATTATGTTTCCCTGGGCGGCTTCGAGACCCTCCTGGTGATCCTGTTCTACACCTTTCAGCTCTACTTCGACTTCAGCGGCTATTGCGATATGGCGCGCGGTGTCGGCAGTATGTTCAATATTGAGATTGCGGTCAACTTTCTCTCCCCCTACAAATCGAAGAGTATCATTGAATTTTGGGACAGATGGCATATTACACTGGGCAGATTTTTTACCCGCTATGTCTACATCCCGCTGGGCGGAAACCGTAAGGGAGCTTTCCGCACCTATTGCAACATACTCATTGTCTTTCTGATTAGTGGTATCTGGCACGGCGCAGGCTGGACTTTTGTTGTCTGGGGCTGCCTTCACGGCGTCCTCAATGTGTTGACGCATATATGGCGAAAGCTCAGATCCCGGATCCGTTTTCCGAAAGTCCGGATTTTTCAACCAATCTCCGTTGTTTTGACTTTTGTTTTTGTAACGCTCACATGGTGTTTCTTCCGTGCCTCCACAATCTCACAGGCCGTCTGTATGCTGGAAAACGTATTTACAATGGCCGGAGCCGGATTGCACAAACAGATTCCTGCCGCCTTTGAGTTATCCGAATTTTTCTATGTGATGAAGTTCTTTGGCATCACTAGGCTGCCGGGAGCCTCCCTGTACTGCATGATCGGTTTTCTCACAGCCGCCGTGGTTTTGATCTTTTTCTGCAAAAACATTTATGAGACAGAGAAAACTTATGTTCCGTCGGTTCCCCGCACCCTATGCCTCGCTTTCCTGTTTGTGTGGAGCGTGCTGTCCCTCTCCGGTGTGAGCAGTTTCCTGTATTTTAATTTTTGACAATGAACGAGGAGAATACCATGAAAGAAATTCCATACCGCAAATACTGCATATGCTTTCTCTCCTTTTCCGCAGCTGCACTGCTTGCGGCAGCCTTACTGGTGGTGCTCGCGGATCCCTTTTTCCAATATCATAAGCCTCTTGCCGGATTATTCTATCAGGTCGACAACAAATTGAACCAGAACCCCGGCATGGCGAGACATTTCGACTATGACAGCGTAATTGTCGGTTCCTCCATGACCATTAATTTTGACACGGAATTGTTCCGACAAAAAATGGGACTCGACACCATCAAGCTCTCTTACGATGGCGCCTACCCCAAGGATGTGGATACCATTATGAAGATCGTGGAAGAAAGCGACCGCTCTCTGTCCGCCGTTTTTCTGGATATTGACATTTATACCTACAAAAATGCGCCGGGGCTCACCGCCTATGAGATCCCAGCCTATCTGTATGACCAAAATCCCCTGAACGATATCCCCTATCTGTTAAACAAGGAGGTTATCCTTCAATACATCATCCGGCCGCAGGTCGAGCGGGAGAGCACTCCCATCAACGAGATCTACTGGACCTGGCCGGTCATGTACTACGGAAAGGAGTTCGTGGCACAGACCTATCACGCGCCCACGGAATTTCTGCCTTCCATTGCGGAGAACAGCTATTCGCAAAATATTTCCGACAACCTGAACAGCTGTATTATCCCGCATATTGAAAGTATGCCCGACACAGAATTTTACGTGTTCTTTCCGCCGTACAGCATCCTTTACTGGTATGACCGCTATGCGGACGGAACCCTTGCCGCCGAATTATCCGGCATCGGGCAAATCGTGGAGACACTTTCTGCCTACCCCAACGTGAAGCTGTTCTACTTTCAGGATCAGTTCGACTACATCACAGACCTTGCCCATTACACGGATTACACACACTACAACCACGACATGAACGATTTCATTACCGAGTGCTTTGCGGGGGATTGCTGCCGGATCACAAAAGAAAACTGCGCGGAAATTCTGGATACCATGTACCGCTACCTTTCTTCCTGCGACTTTGAGCAATATGTACCCTAATCAGCTGATACCCAGATAGTAAAGAAGTATCTCCGCAGCGATATGCTCGCCCAGAATCCGGTATCCCGCATCATTAGGGTGTGTACTGTCTGCCAGCAGTGCGGCTGCCGTTTGTTCATCATGCATATCCATAAACCCTATGTTATATAAATCGATCACCGGGTAACCGCATTCCGCCGCAAGCAGCCTCTGGGGCTGCATATAATCATTCAGCGTAGGAATCCCATCAAAATTCGTAACCTCCGTCACTCCATTGTCAAGTGTTGTCTGGAACGCCGTCACAATAAAGAATTTCGTATTTGGATATGCTGTTGGGAAAGAACGCAGAAGCATCTGCAACTGTCCGCAATATCCGCCGGTGGAGCCATCATTCAGTACGCCGAAATTCTTCACCTCCGGTTTATACAGATAGTCATTTAACCCGGCATAGAAAACCGTTATCATGTTCTTTGCATCAAACAGCTTATCCTGATTATATGCAATGGAAAGATCCGTCTGCGTCATGTAATCTCCGATCGTGCTCCCCGCCACTCCGTTATTTGTCACGGTTCTGAAGTGCAGTGCATCCTGCACATAATTCACATAGCTGATCTTATTTCCGGATGCATCTTCGTTTCCGCCAACACCCTCTGTGATACTGTCCCCCACAAAGCTGATGCTCACGTTGGGGAAGCTGCAGTTTGCTGCGGAGAGAATCTTACGATCCAGCTCATTGATTTTCAGCGTCTTGTCATAAGTATTTTCCCAGGTATATACCTGATTTCTCTCCTCCACATACCGGCGGATCACTGCGGCGGTTTCCTCCGAAATCATATTCGCTTCCCACGCCAAGTTTCCGCTGACATCCGTCAAAGCGCGGGAGCCTGCAAGTACATATCCCGGAATCGGTTCCTGGGGCTGCGGATCCGGCGTAGCCGGTTCTGACGGCTGCTGATCCTGATTATTCGACTGACTGTTGTCCGTCACATCCGGTTGTGCAGGGACGGTGTCGTCCGGTTCATTCTCCGTCTCCCCGGCAAGCACATACTGCTTATATTTTTGAAAATCGTCATAGTCCCTCAGATACTGTCTGAAGTCTTTCGTCAGAAAAAAAGCAACCGCTACAGCGGCTAATATTCCTGCCACTATCAGCCACGCTTTCCTCTCTTCGTCTCTCCTTCTATTGCCCATCAAATCTCCATTCCGAGAAACCTACCTGCTGTTCCTCTTCTGCTCTGCCACCCGGTTGTACCGGTATTCAAAATCTCTTCTGTCCTTCCACGTCATCTCCTCCAGTATCATGCCGGAAAAGAAAGACTGTATCGCCGCCAGCGCAATGAAGCCGCTGACAATCAGGGTCGGAAAACGTGGAACCAGCCCGGTGCTGAAATATTCAAGCAGAACAGGAACCATCATCACCGTGGACACCGCCGCCATCAGCAGTGCAATCAGACTGAAAAACGCCCTTGGCTTGTATGTCTTGAACAGCTGCACAATCTTCCACAAAACCTTGAAGCCGTCCGAGTATGTGTTCAGTTTGGAAACACTGCCGGATGGTCTGTCCCGGTAATCCACAATCACGTTATCCACCTGCATCCTGTAATTGACTGCATGGATCGTCATTTCCGTCTCAATCTGGAAGCCGGCGCTGAACACCGGAAATGTCTTTACAAACTCATAGCTGAAAGCCCTGTATCCGGTCATAATATCCTTGATATCCGAGTGGAACAGACTGTTGATGGTTCCCCTCACCAGACTGTTTCCGAAGTTGTGAAACGGACGCTTGTTTTCGGTAAAGTAGGTGGAGGAAAGCCTGTCTCCCACCACCATGTCGGCATGACGGCTCAGCACATGACCCACCATCTCGGCAGCACAGTCCAGAGGATAGGTATCATCCCCATCGATCATCAGGTAACACTCCGCCTCAATCTCACGGAACATTCTGCGCACCACATTTCCTTTGCCCTGTTGATATTCATGGCGCACTACTGCGCCCGCCGCCTCAGCCAGCTTCACGGTTTCATCCGTGGAGTTGTTGTCGTACACATAAACGACCGCTTCCGGCAGTGCCGCCTTTGCATCGGCAACCACCTTTGTAATTGTCTTTTCCTCATTATAGCAAGGAATCAAAACCGCTATTTTATCCATATGAGTCCTTTGTCCCTTTTCATACATACTTATTGCATATAGTGACGATACCACTGTTGAAATACAAAGTAAGACCACAACAGCTTTGAGTAATTTCCTCCCGTAGCCGGTCCTGCATCCCCATGCTTCATATAAATGTCCAGCATATTGCACATATAATCCGCATCAAAGATTCCCTGTCTTATCAGGAGGTCACGGTCTGCCATGCTCAGAAGCTGTTCCCGCAACGGCCCGCGGAGCCACTTGTCGAGAGGCACTCCGAATCCGACCTTCGGTCTGTCCAACAATGTTTTTGGAATATAATCATATGCAATGTCCTTTAAAATTCTCTTTTTCACATGCCCGCCATACTTAAAAGAATGGGGAAGTCTGTAGGAATATTCCATTACATCCTTATCCAGAATCGGGCACCTTGCTTCCAGAGAATATTTCATGGACGCTCTGTCAACCTTACACAGGATATCTCCCGGCAGATAAGTATCCATATCCAGAAGCATTCTTCTTTCCTGCCAGTTCTTTTCCCGGTACGCCTGCTCCACCCGATAAAGGATGGGAATTTTCTCGCCCTTTACCATGCCGTAAGCCGTTTCAAGATAATTGCTTGTTCCAAACTGTGTTTTGGTCTCCTTGTCACGATTTTCGGAAATCACCTGTACGCTGAACGGCATCTTCTTAAGGATACCCAGTTTTCGGATCCCCGGAAGGTTGCATACGCCATATGTCATCGCTCCCAGAACATCCAGCTTTTGTGCCTGTCCAATTTTGTCATAGACATTATAGCCGCAGAAAAACTCATCTCCGCCGTCTCCGGAAAGCACTACCGTCACATCCTTTTTCGCCAGTGCAGACACCAGCATGGTCGGTATCTGAGAACTGTCGGCAAAGGGTTCGTCGTAATACTGCGGGATGCTGTCAACCAGATCAAACATCTCCTTCTCGGAGATATACAACTCCGTGTGGTTGGTTCCTAAATGTGCGGCAACCTCTTTTGCGTATTTGGCTTCATTGTATTTTTCCTCGTTAAAGCCTATGGAGTATGTCTTGACCGGCTGCGGTGATAAGCTCTGTGCAATCGCCGTAATCAAAGAGGAATCATACCCTCCGCTTAAGAATGTTCCAAGCGGCACATCCGAGATCATACGCAGCGACACGGAACGGTTCAGCAGATCCTTAAGCTCCTGTTTCGCCTGTGCATAATCCTCCACCGGATTCGCCTTATATCTGTGGTATACTTCCTTTATATCCCAGAATTTCCATGTATTGATATTTCCCTGAGAAAATCTCAGAATACTTCCCGGCTCCAGCTTGGAGACATTTTCAAAAATGGTATCCGGTGCATTGATATACTGATGATATAAATAACGGGACAGCACTTCCGTGCGGATTTTCTTTTCAAATCCCGGGCATTCCATGATCGGTTTCAACTCCGATGCAAATACCAGATTGCCCTGTTCAAGCCGGTAATAGAGCGGTTTTTTCCCAATGCGGTCCCTCACCAGATAAAACTCCTCTGTTTCCCGGTCAAACAGTGCAATGGCAAACATTCCGTTAAAGCGTGACACACAGTCAATTCCCCACTTCAAATATGCGGCTATGATCACCTCTGTGTCGCAGGTGGAACAGAACGGATAATCTGTAAGCTCCTCTTTTAATTCCTGAAAATTGTAAATCTCGCCATTATAAACCACCGAAATCCGTTTATCCGGCGAATGCATGGGCTGGTGTCCCATAGGTGACAAATCCAGAATGGACAGACGCCGCTGTGCAAGTCCGACCGAATAACCGCCCTTTGCGGGGTAAATCTCCTCCCCGCTGTCATTCGGCCCCCTGTGATACATGGTATCGTTCATCCTTTTTAGCTGTTCCGGTGTGATCCTGTTTTTAGATACAAAACCGCAAATACCGCACATACTGTCCGTCCTCCCAAGCCTGTCAGTCTATTTTACACATGCAGCACCGCATGCTCCATAAACCAATCAATATACTCGCCGAAATCCTTGCATTCATTGTCAATGCTGTGGATCATTTCCTCCGTTTTCTCTACCACCAAGGTCTTGTAGTTGTCAAAATTATCGTATCCCTGCTTTGTCCACGCGAACGGATGGGTCAGGATCTGCACCTTATCATGGGATAGAATGTTCTTTTCATCCGGGTAGCCGTAACGCCATATGTGGTTGGCATCCGACATGTACTTTACCGCAACGGGCGTGTCCGGCGTCACATTCTCCGCAAAGGTAAAGAAATCGTCCTGATAAGCATTCAGGATTCCCTCCAGTTTGATGTTCTCCCGCAAAATATCCTTGGAGGGTCTGTGTACGGAGAAGGTGTCCACCTTGAATCCGAACATCGTGCTCAGGATCTCCATTTCTTTCACGATCTGCCTGCGCACCTGCTGCATATCCGTCATGCCGTTAAGCGCATAATGAAGCCCGATTTCATGCCCTCTCTCATGCATATCCTTCAGCATATCCATGTTCTTTCTGGAAAGGATATTATAGGAGTTGTTCGTCCACTGGAAAAAATAAGTAGAAGTGAAATCCATGCTTTCCTCTACCTTGGACAACTCATAAGCACGTTCTACACTATACTCCACATCATGCCGCATAATGACGAAGCGGTCCCGCGCAATCGCCTCCCTGTAACCCGCCTGCAATCCGGTTGACTTTATAATCCTTATTATTTCCCGATAATCATCATAAGAAAACATTCTGCTCACCGTTCCTCCCTACTTTTTGCACAGTTCTTCTATATAGTCATGCCACTGCCTGCACACCGCCTGCGTACTTGCGATTTCACCAAGCTTGCGCGCATTCTCTCCCAGCCGCTCCGCCAGCTCCCTGTCCTCGATCAGACGGTTGATGCCCGCCTCCATGGCGTCCGCATCCTTTATAGGCACAAGAATACCGTTTACACCATCCTGTATCAATGTCCTCGGGCCGCCGCACGGACAATCTGTCGCTACAATCGGAAGTCCCAACGCCATGGCTTCCATCAGCGCATTGGGAAGTCCCTCCCAGTCGGAGGAAAACGCAAACAGCGCCGCGTCTGCAAGCTGCTTCTCCAGCGTATCACTGGCTCCTTTCAGGAACACATAGGATTCTGCTTCATGCCCGGCGATACTCTGCTCCAGAAGCTCCTTGGTTCCGTCATAGGAATCCCCGCCGTAAATTTCCAGAACATAATCCGGATGTTTTTGGTGTACCCGGCAGAAAGCCTCAATCAACATTAGTTGGTTCTTGAAATCAACCAGCCTGCCGGACTGCACCACCGCCTTTCTTCTCTCCGAAGGCTTGGGGACACCGATATACTTGTCATTGATCGGGTTCAGGATAATACGTGATTTTCTCTGAACGCGGTCAGAAAAAAACTGCTTTGCCCCCTCCGTCTGAAACACATTTCCGGCTGCCCGCGAATAGAACAGCGGAATCAGCACCTTGTCTGTTTTTTCCACATAGTGAAGATACGGGTTTGTGCGTACTGAGACAATCACCGGAATCCTTGTAAAGACCGTTGCCATCAGAGCGCGATAATTGGCTTTTTTTGCAAACGCAATCACCATATCGGGCTTTTCCTTTTTCAGAAAAGCGCGCAGGTTCTGAATCCGGTATAAAAATTTTCTCCGGGAGGACGCTTTCTCCTGCTGCTCGGTAAGACCCACATGTACCCGTCTGATCCTCTCGTCGATTGTAAACTCATTGTCCGCCACCCATTCCGTGGCGATCACAACCTCGTACCTGCCGTCTGCGAAATAATTCGCCAACGTGGTCACAACCCGCTCGGCTCCGCCCTGCTCCAGACAATTCAGATGAAAAACTATTTTGCGCATATTTCTAGTTTCCTTTCACTTGGCAACTCTGTATTTGCTTCCACTGGGCAGGAAATCCCATATACTTTCTCATTTGATTTTCATCCAACCGTTTCGTTGATCGACACAATTTCTCTAATAAATCGCCTATTTGAATTACCAATTCCCTCATTTCATCTTCATCCAAAAGATATCGCAAACAGATTAGAACCGCAAACAAATCCGCCTTTCCTGTCTTATATTCATTTCCCTGTTTCGCAAGATTCATTGCCTGATGAAGATCGCAATTCTTTATTGCACCTTTTCGATATTTGTAATCATATAATCTTTCATTATGTGCACATACATTCCGCACTCGTGACAGCAAATCCAACATTCTGCTCAATTCTTCTTCATTAACATTGTCGTATTCCTTGCTTACACGCGATTGCACTTTAGGAGGGAGATAACTGTACATCTTGGATATACTTCCCATTGGCAAGGCCTTTACCATAACCCATAAAGGTATATTATGATATACGTCCTTTTGGTGCTGAATATATGGATAATCCTTCGGATCTTCTGCTATTTTTGCCAGCTTCAACACCAGTTTATCAATCCCCTCCCTATTTCCCGGGGTGCAATTATACTTGGTTGCATCCAGATACGCCTGCTGCCCGCTCCCATATTCCTCGCTCATTCGCATATCATCCCCTAAACAAATAGAAGAGGCTCCCTCGGGAGCCTCTTCTGGTCACAGGCCACGCAAGCTTCTGTGACACGATCACTATGGCTAATATACCATGACACGACATGACTGTCAATAATTAATTGCATCCAATCACACTGCCCTATCAGCCAATTATAGTTTATGCTCCTGCTACCTTTTGTATTACAGGATATACAAAACAAGCTCAATTTTGTTTGATGCGGTAGAATCCCAAATACCACTCTGCAAACCTGCCAAGCCCCTCCTCAATGCTCGTAGAGGGCTTAAAGTCAAAATCCTTCATCAGCTCTGTCACATCCGCATAGGTCTGGTATACATCTCCGGGCTGCATGGGAAGATATTCTTTCTTTGCTTCCTTTCCGAGTGCCTTTTCCAGCGTTTCGATAAAGTGCAGCAGCTTTTCCGGACGATTGTTGCCAATGTTGTATACCTTATGCCGGGTTCCGGTCTCGTCCTCCTTGGGCGGTTTACAGAGCATGTGATCAATTCCTGTCACAATATCGTCCACATAGGTAAAGTCCCGATACATATCGCCTTGGTTAAATATCTTGATGGGCTCTCCCTGCATAATTTTCTTTGTAAAGGAAAAATACGCCATATCCGGTCTCCCGAAAGGACCGTAAACGGTAAAAAATCGCAGTCCTGTCGCCGGGATCCCATACAGATGGCTGTATGTGTACGCCATCAGTTCGTTGCTTTTCTTGGTTGCCGCATACAAGCTGATGGGCTTGTCCACCCGATCCTCCACGGAAAAGGGCGTTTTCTGCTGATTTCCATACACCGAGCTGGACGAAGCATAGATCAGGTGTTCCACAGGGCTGTGTCTGCATGCCTCCAGAATATTGAAAAATCCCACAATATTGCTGTCGATATACGCCTGCGGGTTTTCAATAGAGTACCGCACTCCTGCCTGTGCCGCAAGGTTGACCACAATATCCGGTTTTAGCTGCTCAAAGACTGCGGACAAGCCCTCCTTTTCAGAAATATCCTGCTTTATGAAAGCAAAGCCGGGGTATTCCTTCAGGATATCCAATCTGGCTTCCTTAAGCGAAACATCATAATAATCATTCAGGTTATCGATTGCCGTCACCGAAAGTCCCTGCTCCAACAGCCGCTTTCCCAAATGGAATCCGATGAATCCGGCTCCGCCGGTGATCAATATCTTCTTTTTATCACTCATGTTTTCCACCTCGTAGTTCATTGCTTGCCAATTCACTTTTTTATAACACACGATCCAGTAGTGGCAACTTTCTTAACACAAATGTTATGATTCCCCCTAAAAGAAAGCTGATACCACACCAGATGATTGAAACGATGAAAGTTGGCAAAACAGTCTCTGCCGATGTTTCAAACCCCCTGTATAAAAAAGCCTTGATGCAGGGGTCCAACAGATAAATGCCAAATGTTAATCTCCCTATTGCAGCCGCCACATCGGCAAATTTTCCCTCAGACAACTTTGTACACCTGACCAATATCAGATGCTTTACCAGCACAAATACCATAATCGCCAACACATAGTCAAATAAAGCTATATAGGACTGTGTATATTCTCCCGTTGTCCTTCCCTGATAGTATGTACATAAGAAAGATAGCAAAACACCCACGAAAGCCCCAACTGTCATCTTCAACCAAACTTTACCGTTGCACTTTTTGATGTCTACCTTATGTTCTATATAATATCCAATCAACGGATAAAACATAGCCTTCTCAACCGCATAAGGAATCGATAAATCCGTGCTGATCATAAGCGGTCCTTTTCCACAAACTCCTAATAATACGTTGACAATAGGAATAAACGAGCAAAAAAAGCAATGTATGAGAAGGAGCATACACATATCTTGTTTCTGCATTTTATTGGAAATTCTCTGTAAAAACGGAAGCATCGCAAGCATTCCCATGTAGGCATATAAATACCAGTAAGAGCCCGCCTCCTCCAGCTCCCCACTGAGTATCCCCCGAATCAAATCTAAAAAACCCTCATCAAATGAATTGTGTGTGAAGAATGCCATCGCCATTCTGCATAAAAAAAGTACACTCTGGGCTAACACCAGTGCAACGACAATCCGGGTAATTCTCCTTCTGCAAACCTGTACAAAATCTTCTTCTCTGTCAAGGAGCAATGCACCCGAAATCATCAAGAAGATGGGGACATTAATTCGGGTTATCACGGCAAGCAGCATGGTAACGATCTGCTTTGCGCCACTGGAATACATATATAACGTATACGCCGGCAAATGGTTGTAAACAACCAGAATTACCGCCAATACTCGCATGACTTCAAGATATGCTTTTCTCTTTTTTTCTCTGTTTCTCACAATTAACCCCTAGAAAAATCCATCTGTCTCGGGAATCACGATGTCAGGACCAGCATCATAAGATTCCAACAAATCATTGATGTCTCCCGTGTAGGTAAACCCAAAATAAGCATTAGATACCGCCTCACCCTCACCTGAGTATTTCGGAACCGACGGCAAACTTTCATCATACATCCGAACCCAGACCGTTCTTTCTCTCGGCTGTCCCTGTGGAATATCGCTTACTGCAAGACCGTAAGGGGAATAGTCGATTCCTGCCACCTGTGCAATGGTTGCCTGATATTCCGTAAGGGAAATAGGTGCATCGCTTACTAACATTTGTTTATGAGATTCCCAAGCATATTTTATGAAGAAAATCACCTGCGAATCCCTTGGGCCACCATGGTCTGATGTTACAATAATAGTGGCGTTATCGTATACACCAAGCTCCTTCAACTGGTTCAGGTACTCCTCTATCATAACCATGCACCCCTTCGCAGTTTCCTCTGTGGTTGTATCTCCATGCTCACAGGTTGCCGTTGTGGTCTGTGCATGGGTCCCTTGCAAGTGCTGCACAATGTAATAATTGGAGTTTTTGTCAGCCGTGAGTCCTCGCTCTTTCAGCCCTGCATAAAATGCATAGTTTTCATGATAAGCGCGATTGTTACGCGGGATAATAATGTTTGTATATTCGTCAACATTGGCATACAGAGCCGGCTTTACAGCGTAGGGGAACATCCGGTATCCGGACATCTTTGTCATCGTCTTAACCAGCAGTTTATAATCCACATCAAAATCTTGTCCATCGTTAGCAAGATTAGAGAATGTCCCTTTCAATACCTCCACGCCATTGGTTCCACACAGAACATCTTTATCCGGTGTGTAGACATCCACTACATAATTTTGATCCCTAAGAGCCTGATAAAATCCCTGTGCCTTGTCATCCTGCCATATTTTCGCGCACCAGTCGTTAATGGAAATCTGCGGTTCCGGCTTTGAGCCCGACAAGATATGCGCCAAAGAAGGATATGTACCAAAATACGCACAATCTGTGTTGCTGTAGTAGGTAAAGTCTTTCATACAATCCAACATATCCGGATATTGGTTCAACGCAGAACTTAGATACTGATTGCTGAAATAGTCCAGAACAAATACAATAATATTCTTATCAGCGGATACCGTATATTGGTTCTCACCGGAAATATACCATGCTCCTTCCTCGTAATGATATGCCGTATCGTCTGCAGAAAGCATCAAGGATACCCACGCCGTTGCCTGCATTCCCAGCAAAACCACTGTTGCAAAGAGCACTGTGTTTTTCCAAATCTTCTCTTTCCACAGACACAGCACAATCAATGCACCAGCAATCAGAACCCATACGACCATATTGATCGCTGCCCGTCCAATCTCGACATGATATCCATCGGGATTCATTCCCATAAGGTCAAGATCCTTGTTGATGAACATAATCTGCAAATAGCCTGCGAGAGACACTCCGAAGATCAGCGCCAGGATCACTCTCCTCACTTTATCCGGCAAAAACGCAAGAATCAGACTCATCAGGCAGGTCGCACCCACTGCAATCAGAGCCATCCTCCATGCAAATTCACCATATACAAATTTAAATTCCGACACATTGGTAAAATACAATTCCGCTGGTCCGAATATCAAAAGCATAAATGTCAAAAGAAAACAAAGCAAAAAGCTGAATCCGAAAGCCCTCCATCTCATTTTCGCACTTACTTTTTCTTTCATATTGTCTTTCTCCTCTATGATGATTCTTCAAACAACCTGCTCTCAATCATAGCATACTTGCATTTTTCCGACAACATCTTATTAAATTTCATAAATTTAATAAATTAATCAGCTGTTTTACATCATGATACGATTATGCTATACTGCCCTTATGGGAAATTGAAACGCAGGAGATAGCCTATGAAAAAAAGCGGAAGAAACTCTTCTCTGGAATTGTTAAGAATTTTTTGTATACTGGGAATCCTTTGTATGCACCTCTGCGGTACTTTCTCTGAATCCGGCAATATCGTCACTCTGATTCAGTTAAACGCCGTAAACAGCCTGTTCAATATTTGTGTGTCCATTTTTATACTCATTTCAGGCTATTTCGGCATTACCCGAAGAATCGATAAAATGTTTTCTCTCTGGTGTACTGTTGTTTTTTACTCCATTCTGGGTGCCGCAGTTCCCATTCTTTTGGGAAATCCACCCGAACTGACCTTTTTATTTAAATCACTCTTTCCCACGGTTACGGGAAAATACTGGTACTTTACCACCTACCTCATTCTGTGGCTGTTTTCTCCCTACCTGAACCGTATTTCCGAAGCCCTGACGCAGAGGCATTTCAAAATTCTGCTTCTCCTTCTGGTTTTGGTTTTCTATGTATTTCCTACTTTCTTCTATTTTGAAATCATCAAGGACAACGGTAAGGGTCCTGTTAATATGTTGATTGTCTACCTGATCGGACGTTATCTCAACAAATATCCGGTACACCCCGCCGCTTGGAAAAAGGTGTGCTGTTTTTCCCTGTCGATAACAGCAGCATTCGCTCTCAATTTCACAACTTCACTTTTACGCGGTCGCGCATTCGCGCCGTTTGCAAGAGACAATTCCCTTTTTATGCTCTGCGGCGCAGTATGCTGCTTCCTTTGTTTCAAAGAAAAAGCGATTCACTCGGCATTTATCAACCTGATCAGCAAAAATATATTTGCCGTCTATATTTCCGAGATAATTCTCCGCAATATCATCCATGACTATTCCGTTATTTCTTTCCTGGACGGAAAATGGTATTTGTTTTTCGCAGTGTTCGGTTTATCGTTAGTTATTTTCACCGTGTGCAGTCTGTTTGAAAGCCTGCGCAAACTGGTTTTCAGCTGGCCCGAAAAGAAGTTGTCCGTCATTCTTCAAGGACTGTTGCGCCGCATTCGGACATCACTTCCTCTTTAACCGGCCCTTTACCATAGCGGTCAACATTCCGCACAGGGTCTTTGTCTCACTACACCAGAAGCACAGCGCCACATATCCTAGAAGAACCACTGCCTCGCACAGCACTCCTCCGGCAACAAATTTCATTGGCACGGACGCAATGTTCACTTTTGCGTATAGCCACGCAGACAACATCGCCATGCCAGCAAAGCTGATCATGTAATATATATTTTTCTCTATATATCCGGCAAAGCCTTTCCAGTCAGATGCAAAGCAGTATTTATAAACTACAAATCCATGTCCCAGCCAGTTGAACACCTGACTGATGACCGTTCCGACCAGGATTCCCGCCATTCCCCATTTCCCTACAAATGTAAGGGACAAAACCACATTCATCAAAGCACCGATAATGGTAACATATTTGTCCTGTTTGAACAGACCTCTGCCCGTGATATAGTCGCTGCAGGCTCCCTGTATCAGAAAAAGATACAAATCTGCCACCAACAGCACTTTTATAACAGGCTGAAGGATATATTTGCTTCCGACCCACATAAGAATGAAATCATCCACTAAAACCAACGTAGGAATCAGCAAAAGAAGCGTCACGATAAATCGAAGCTGGGTGTAGATCCCCAAATTTCTCTTTTGGTGATCCGCATCCTCATCCCCGGCGAGATAGTTGCCGATAATGGGTGTCAAGGGATATAAAATTCCGTTGAGTAACATTTTCATGTTAGCAGTAATCGTTGTATAGTTCCCCAGATATGCAACCCATACCGTGCCGATCAACTTCGACACAATCAGATTGTCCGTAGCAGAATAAACATACACCGCCAATCTGCCTGCAAAAATCTGTTTTGCGTCACCAAATATTTTCTTTGCATATTCCTTATTGAAAGCAACTTTGTGCAAATATGGATAATATTTGTTACACATAAAATGAATAATCACATTGTTTACATAAACTTGTACCAACTGTAATGTAATATATGCAAAATAACTGTGCCACACCACAATGACCAAAATTTGTAATGCCTTAAAAAGCACATTGGTAATCAAATCCACAATCTTGCAAATATACTCCTTTTGATCTGCATACAAAATAGTCCTCTTATATGCCATGAAATAAGTACATGATGAAGACAGTGCCTGTATCAGGTAAAAAATTCTTATCTCGTTGGTAATAACAACGTTTTTTGTAATAAAGCTTAAAAAAGGGAGTGACAACAGTGAAGCGACCACAAAAAAGCTTCCAACCACGCGGTACACTATTTTAAATACATTGACAATTTCTACGATTTCTTTCTCATTGTTTTCGCGCAATGGTTTAAACAGATTAAAAGCAATCGCACTTTGGAATCCCAGTTCCGCTAAAGAAAATGTATACAAAAAAGAGGTGAAGATATTGTTCAAACCAAGCATCTCTTCCCCAATATAGTGAATAAAAAGCGAGCGGGACACGATTTGCAGGCACAATGTCACAATCTGTCCGGTAAACCCAACTATGCTGTTTTTAACTGCCGCTTTCTTTCTACTGCCCATTACCGTCCATTTCCTTACCGACTCATTATTTCTTTTTCCCACTTTTTACAAATATTTTCCGTGGAGTATTCCCTTTGTATATACTGTGCCGCTTCGCCCATTCGCTCTGCACGCTCCGGATCCTTTGCCATATAGCACATTGCGGCAGCAAACGCCCTCGTATCACCTACTGGTGTTAGAAGACCGTTCACTTTATCAGTAATTAACATTTTTGACCCGCCGATGGGACAATCCGTAGAAATCACCGGAAGTCCCATTGCCATTGCTTCCATCAGGGAATTGGATATTCCCTCATAATCGGAGGAAAGCACATACATGGCAGCATCCTGTATTTTCTTTTCCACTTCTTGTGTAAATCCCGCAAAAACCACTTTTTGTTCTATGCCAAGTTCTTTTGCAAAATTCTCAAGCTCCTCCTGCAAAAGCCCCTTTCCGTATAAAACAAGCCTGTACTCCGGATATTTTCTGTCAAATAACTGATATGCCTGCAATAGCATTCTGTGGTTTTTCTGCGGTTCCAATCTTCCCACCGCCACAATATCGTGAGTTCTTTCCCCGGAAAAATCTTTTTTCATCTCTTTTGCAAGCGGGTTTGGAATCACCACGCCCCTGTCCGCAATTTTCTTTGAAAAGTATTGCCTTGCATCCTCCGTCTGAAACACAAAGTGATCTGCCAGCCGGTAGATCAGATTTCGCAGCATTTTAAAATTGCACTGATTGGGGTCATTTCGCTCTGAAATAATAATTTTATTCTTGAGCCCAATGTGAGCCAAAAGAGCAAACAGGTTTGTTTCCGTCCCAAAAGAAACAATCACCGCTTCCCCACTTCTTTTGAAATATCCGCGGAGTTTGCAAATCCTTTTTACCCGCTTGATTAGGCTGCCTCCTGTGGTCCCACCGATAGCCTGAACCTCAATGTCCTTGTGTAAATCATACACAACATCGTCACGCGATGTCATCAGAATCAACACATCATAAGACTGAGCCGCCAAATAATTAGCAACCACCGCAATAACCCGCTCCGTACCTCCGCCTGCCATTCCGGCTGTCACGAATATAATTTTCTGCTTATTCTCTTTCATCATTCTATTCAATCTGCTCCCCAGCATCGATAGGTTTTGCCATCTCTGTTCCCGCCAGGCAATGGGCACAGCATTCTATATATGGCTTGCTGTACAACATTTCCGCTATCTCCTTTCGTCTCTCCGAAAGGCTCATATTCTCCAATTGCAGATAATCATCTGGATAATCAAAGTACCCCAGATCCGTCCCAAAGGCACTTCTGGGGCATAAGTGAAACTGACCATTAAGATATGTTTTGCAACAAAATATACAATTCTTACGTTGCATGGTCAACTCCTCGACCGACACTTCTCTTTTCTTCATATCCCCCAAATCAGACCACTTCAAGCTGGAGTTTATATTATAATTCACTTTCTCTTTCTGTAAAATATTGCAGCATTCTTCAATATTTCTGGAGCGTTTCCCATAGTCGCTAAAAATCACAATCACTCTTTTATTCTTCAACGCCTCCATCAACTCGCCTTTAGGAACAATTGTACCATTTGTAATAATATGGATACTCCCAACATTTTCTTTTTTCAAAAGATATGCCAAAATTTCTGCCAAATCCGGGTGAAGCATGGGCTCTCCCCCCAATATGCGACAGTTGAGGACACTATCAACGGCGTCAAGCAACATATCTATCTCATGCATTATTTCTGTTTTATCACGAAAATATGCCTCTTTCCGCCTCCTGTACTCCGGCATGAGATTGCTGCACCCATTACAGTTCAGACTGCATTTTGTCGTGATAATCAGTTCAAAGTGTTCTACAAAAAGGAAATTTCCACCTATTATTTTGCCATTTAAACGACGCCTCTCTTTTGCAATTGCTCTTTCATCCTTGTCAGCAAATTTCTCTGCAATCTTTGCACTGTTACGCCTAAGAGACATCAACATTTTCGCTCTTTGCTTTAAATTAAATTCTCCCATATATGGTACCTACCTTCCGTAAAAAATAAATAAATCCGCATGATCCTTCAAAAATTGTTCCGTAAAAACCTTTGCCCCGTACCGGTTCAAATGGTCCGTATCCCGGTACCAACGATAGTCCGTAAGAAAGCGTTCATCTCCTGTATAATCAAAATACGACAGATCATACTCCTCACATATCTCCGCCACATCCGCATAAAAGCGGCTGAGAAATGCCTCGTTAAAGCTTTCATAAAAACAAGGCAGTGTGGGAACCGTAACCAGAATGACCTGTATGTTATTTGCCTGACACTTTTCGATTATTCCGGTCAACGCCTCATACTGAGCGCCATGCTCCTGTTCCCCGCTCAGTTCCATAAAGACGGAAGCGCGGCGTGCCCCTTCCTTTTCCATCTCCTCTTTACTCCACCCCGTCAGAATCCGGGTGGGCGTGCCGGAAAGTGTTTCCGGTTCTGATGATAACTGCTCCGCATCCTCCGTTCCGTTCCATTCCTCCAGAATTGCTCCCAGCGCATTCTGTCTGTTGCCCAATACGGGTAAATACCGATACTGAAGCGCGTCTGCAAAGTTCCAATGTATCATATACTTTCGGGGCAGTAGCTGATAGTAGCGCGTAACGCTGGCTGGCGTCGGCGTCTCTTCCGGTTCCTCCTCATACAGGGATTTGAACATGAGCTCCAGAATCACTACACTGTTATCGTCCAGCCGATCAGAATAGTAATCAAACAGCGCCTCATCCCCCACTATGGTCTGGGCACCCAGCGCCATATTGACTCCTTGAAATGTTGTATACGCAGACCAGTCAAACGCCCCCTCGCTGTGTGAGGCGCCAAAATTGACCACATCGATATGTTCGGGAACATCCCTGAATTTCCCCATATCATTGAGGTTTTTGTAATAATCGGTATTCACATACAGGCAGTTATAAAAAACCAGCAAAAGTGCTAAAATTGCCGTTGCAATTCCTGCCTTAAGCAAAAATTTTTTCACGGTACTCTCCTTTAGAAATCAAAATAGATAAATTCCGCGCTGGTTGCAGGTGCAAGCAGAAAAATCATGATCACAAAGCCGATATATAATCCCCAACGACATGGCAGCTTCCATTTTCCCACACATGCTATAATGTCTTTCTTCAGAGAAACATAATCAAATACTGCCAACAATCCCAAGATAAAGACAAGCTTGACCACTCCTGCGACATCAATGCCAAGACTCGTGCAGCCTCCCCACAGATACTGCAGCGGATTTTGAAACCCCACATAGCAGTACACAAGCATATACGCTGCATCCTTAAATCTCTGCGCCCGGAAAAACACCCACAGGACAGACACGATCAGAAACGTTGCCAGCACACGCAGACCATTGACGATTCTTCCGTTTTTACGCTTTCCGGTATGTGTCTCAACCCATTTTTCCGCCACCTGTGTTGCGCCATGCAGTCCTCCCCATGTCACAAAAGTCCACGACGCACCGTGCCAGAGGCCGCTCAGCAGAAACGTAATCATCACGTTCATCGCATTGCGGATCTTGCTCACACGATTCCCGCCCAAGGGGATGTATACATAATCGCGAAACCAGGTAGAAAGAGAGATGTGCCATCTGTGCCAAAATTCCCGGATAGATTTTGCAAAATAGGGGCTCTTGAAATTCTCCATAAGCTCCACGCCAAACAGCTTTGCCGTTCCCCGCGCAATATCCGAATATCCGGAGAAATCACAGTAAATTTGGATGGCAAAAAAGAAAATTGCAAACAATCTCGCCGCTCCCTGATAAAAATGCATATCTGCATATACCTTATCCACATAAGCAGCCAGCGTATCTGCCACAACAATTTTTTTGAAATAGCCCCACGCCATCAGGCGCACACCGTAAACCGCCTGATCATAGGAAAAATGCCGTTCTGTCTTTAACTGCGGCATCAGATTGCTTGCTCTCTCAATCGGTCCTGCAACCAGCTGCGGAAAAAAGGCTACAAATGCCGCATACTTTCCGACATGATGCTCCGCCCCAATATCCCCTCTGTACACATCTACAATGTAACCGATTGACTGGAAAGTATAGAAGGAGATACCTACCGGCAGTAAAAGATTCAACGTAACCTGCGAAGCGTCTATATTCGCCATGGAGAATAGTGAGTACAGCGTTTCGCTAAGAAAATTAAAATATTTGAACACAAACAAGAGGGCAAGACTGACCGCTATCACCAGCCCCACCCAGAGTTTCTTTTGTTTCTGCTCTCTTGCCCCTTCCACCCCCAGAGCGCCCACATAGGATATCCCGGTGATAAACATGATCAGCAGAAGATATTTTGCATTCCAGCACATATAAAAATAGTAGCTTGAAACCAACACCACAATCCACCGCCATTTGTGCGGCACAATCCAATATAGCGCAAATACAATCGGTAAAAATACCGCGTATTGAAGAGAGTTAAACAGCATAAAATCCTACCTTTTCCAAGTCCACTTTCCATTCAAAACCGGGCAGATCCGATCAATCAGCATTGCCGGAAGAATCCATGCAATACTTGCCATCGTACACACAAACAACGAATTGAAGTTATCGGATACCGTTTCAACCTGCAAAATCCGCATGGCTGTTTTCAAAACCGTTCTTCCGATCACATATCCATGAGGTCCAAAAGCAAAATAGAGCAGACTATGTCTTCCCATGAATGTCAGCAACGGAATTTTGGAAACTCTCGTCGCCACAGAAAACACTGCCGCAATTCCACTTAATGCCAAAATAAAATACAAGCCAAATAACTGCCCATACTCATTATTTCTCACATCAAAGTATTCCATTTGCCAAAGCATTCTGCATACTGCCAATTCTGCAATATAAACCGGAATCCACCAAAGCGGCATTTTTCTTATCTCGCCGTCCTGACGGCACAGACGCTTTGCCACAAATCCGGCAACCACAAAAAACTGATTAATTGTCGCTGCCGTTAAATTCCAAACATTGAAAACCGAATGGGGTCGCATAAAAAAATAGGCGGCCACTGCAGCTGCAACACTGACTGTAAGCATAAGCACCGGTTTTTCTTCGCCGCATAATCGGATAATCAAATAGGCAATAATCAGTGCCACAATCAGTGCCGGCACAAACCAGACAGCACGTCCGAGCAGTACATTTATGCTGCATTCTTTTCCTATTCTCCAAAACTCACTTCCGTCCGCAAGAATCTGCTTGACGGTAGAAACATTTGCGTACGCCTACACATAAGATACCAGTATCCATGGCAGCAACAGTTTCAAAATCCTGTTCTTGAAAAAGCTTTTCGCGTTATCCTGTTTCAGCAGACATCCTGCCACAAAGAAAAACGCAGGCAGCATGATCGGGGAAATAATCCATATATCTCCTCCAAGGCTCGTATGCACCCACATGACACAGAAAGCCGCAACACCCCGCACCGTATCCAGCGCACTGATCCGCTTGTCTTCCATCCGTCGCAGTCCTCTATCTTCCCACACCGTAATATTCTATTCCCGCCTCCAGCATGGCTCTCTTGTCATATACATTCCTGCCGTCATATACCAAAGGAATGTTCATCTGTTTTTTAAATACTTCCGGCGCTACTTCCGTAATCTGTTTCCACTCTGTGAATACAAAACAGATCTCCGCGCCCTCCAGTGCCTCCTCGGGGCTGTCCACGTAATGGATCGATCCCTTCCTGCACTCGCCTTCGGGATATCTCTTCTTAAAGTTATCTGCTGCTACCGGATCATAGGCGTACAAATGCGCCCCCTGCTCCAGGAGAAGCTCTACATTATCCAATGACGGAGCCTCCCGCAGATCATCCGTTCCCGCTTTGAAGGCAAGTCCCAGAACCGCAATCTTAAGTCCGCTGAACGTGATCATTCTCTCACTGGCTTTGCGGTAAAGCACCGTCTTCTGGGTGCTGTTCACATCCACGGCAGCCTCCACCGTTTTCAGCCGATATCCATGCTTCTGTGCAAGATATTTCAGCGCCTTGGTATCCTTTGGGAAACAGCTTCCGCCGTAACCGATTCCTGCCTTCAGGAAGTTGGCTCCGATTCTGGCATCATAGCTCATTCCCTTTGCAACATCTTTAATATCAGCACCGACCAGCTCGCACAGATTTGCAATATCGTTCATATAAGAAATCTTCAATGCAAGGAAATCGTTGCTGGCATATTTGATCATCTCCGCAGAGCGTCTGCTCACGGACACCACAGGCAGCTGGAACGGCGCATAAATCTCCTGCAGCATCTTCTCAGCATGTTCGCTCTCCGTTCCGATGATGATTCTCGCCGCATGGAGCGTGTCGTGCACCGCAGATCCCTGTGCCAGAAATTCCGGATTGGATGCCACCTCAATCTTCACATCTCTTTTCAGGAAGTCCCGGATAAACTGCTCCACCTTATCGTTCGTTCCTACCGGAACCGTGGATTTGACCACAACCAGACAATCCCTCTCCACAGACTCCGCAATCTGTCTCGATACAGTGGCAATATAATTCAAGTTTGCGCTGCCATCCGGCATCTCCGGTGTTCCCACACCGATAAAAATGGCTTCCGCATCCTTGTATGCCTCCTTGTAATCGGTGGTATAATGCAGCCTTCCCGCTGCGTTATTCTTGCGCATCAGTTCCTCGAGACCCTCCTCATAAATCGGAGAAATCCCGCTTTCCATCAATTTCACTTTATTTTCATCTACATCCACACAGGTTACATCATGCCCCTTTTCAGCAAAGCACACACCTGCTACCAGGCCCACATACCCCGTTCCTGCTACTGTAAGTTTCATATCCCTTCTCCTTTTTCCATTTATCCTTTTACATCTTACCCCAAACCACAGAAGTAGTCAACTTTCAACGCCTGCTTTCTCTTTTTATTGACTTCAATTTTTGTCAATACTATAATGAGGATATTATGATGGACGAGGTTTCTTCGGATGAACATTGTTTACATTGCGCCTATGTTTCATACCAATCAGGTGCCCATCGTGAAGGGCTGGGTGGAGCACGGGGATCAGGTATGCTTTATCTGCCAATACAGGGGCAAAACTGAAAATCATGATTACTGCACGCCTATCGTCTTGGGCTATTCCCGCTTGTTTCTTTTGATCAACGCCGTTTACAAGAAAATCTGCGGCAGAAAGAAGCGGCTTTCCGCTTACCCGGAGGCTTTTCAGGATAAGTGCGGCTTCCCGCCCATATTCAAGCTGGCGAAGATTTTGAAAAAGCAAAAGCCTGACCTTGTTGTCCTGCGGGAGCGTTCCGTCTACTGCATTTTTGCCTGTATGGTATGCAGGATTCACAGGATAAAATGTATCCTGTATAACCAGACTCCGCTGTGGGATGACAAGCCACCGCGCAACGATCTCGCGCATCGGATTGTCAAGAGACTGACGCCCTCCACCCGGATGACCCCAGTTTTAGGGGATTCCGCGACCGGATATCTGGATCCTGACGCTGTGTATGTTCCGTTTGTCATCGAGCCCCATCTGGCTCCGGCACAAAAAAAATTCTACGCAGATGGTACGATCCGCTTGCTTTGCGTGGGAAAATTTGAAGAGCGCAAGCATCACCTGATGCTATTGGAGATTCTCACACACCTGCTGCCGGAATATCCGATTTCCCTGACTCTGGTCGGAGAGGCCTCCACCCCCCACCACGAAAGCTATTTAAAGAAAGTCAGAGAATATATCAATGTCCATCATCTGGAGGCGCAGGTTCATATTCACACCAACTGTAAACCCGATCAGATGGCGGATTTCTATCGTAACGCTGATTTATTTGTTTTACCCAGCACCGGGGAATTTGCCTCCGTCTCACAGTTGGAAGCCATGTCCTACTCTCTTCCCGTTATTGTGAGCGACACCAACGGAACCGCATGTTATGTGGAAAACAGTAAAAACGGGTATCTTTTCCGTGATAAGGATATTGCGGATCTTGAAGCAAAAATCACGGACATGCTCCGGGACTTGGATCGACTAAAGCAGATGGGAGCACGCAGCTATGAACTGGTGCAGACCAAATACGTTTTCTCCAATTACATGGACAAATTGAAACAGATGAGTCAGGAAAAATAAAAAATCGAAAGGAATGTTCCCTATGTGCGGAATTGCCGGATTTTGCGGACACACAACTGACAATTTAAAACAGATTCGGAAAATGTGCGACCGCATGGTCTATCGCGGCCCTGATGCGGACGGATACTTTACGGATGAAAATCTCGGCATTACGCTCGGACACCGCAGACTATCCATTCTGGATTTGTCCGAGAACGGTGCCCAACCCATGCGATCCGCGAGCGGACGGTTTGTGATCAGCTACAACGGCGAAATCTACAACTTCGATACCCTGCGCCGACGCCTGATCGCCGACGGTTATGTAAAACAATTTCGTGGAACTTCCGATACGGAAGTGATTCTGGAAGCCTTTGAGGCTTACGGTCTTGACGCAGTCAGGGATATGAAGGGCATGTTTGCCATCGCATTGTTTGACTGTAAGGAAAAAACGCTGCATCTGATGCGGGACAGGATGGGGGAAAAGCCCCTCTATTACGGCATCGTAAACGGTCATTTTGCCTTTGCCTCCGACTTACACTGTCTCACTGCCATGGAAGGCTTTGATAATCCCATAAGCAGGGAGGCTCTCGGCGCGTTTGTGCGGTACAAATCCATTCCACAGCCACTGTCTGTCTACGAGCATATCTACAAACTGCTCCCCGGACAGATCCTTACCATCGCCGCCCCCTATACCCATCCCTCCTTCACGGAGTATTGGTCGCTGGCCGAGACAGCAGTCAACGGCATGGCGCACCCCTTTGCGGGCAGCGAACAGGAGGCGCGCGAACAATTAAAGCTGCTTCTGACAGATGCCATTAAGGGGCAGATGATTTCCGATGTTCCCATCGGTGCTTTTCTGTCCGGCGGCATTGATAGTCCGTTGGTGGTATCGCTCATGCAGAGTCTCAGCTCTGCCCCGGTCAAAACCTTCACCATCGGCTTTGACGATCCCAAATACAACGAAGCCGAATACGCCAAGGATATTTCCCGGCATCTGGGAACAGACCACACGGAGCTTTACATTACGGATAAGGACTTAAAGGATGTCATTCCCCTGCTCCCCGAAATGTTTTCCGAGCCCCTTGCCGATCCGGCATGTCTGCCTGCATATCTTGTAAGCAAGCTGGCACGCACCAAGGTGACGGTCACTTTGAGTGGGGACGGTGGGGACGAGCTTTTTTGCGGCTACGATATTTACGCCCGTTTGGAAGGGTTGTGGGGAAAGCTGCACAAAATTCCTTACGGTCTGCGCTTTGCCGGCGGAAAATGCCTGCAGCACACACCTCTGAAATACGTCAACAAGCTGTATAATGCCGCAGAGTATGCTATGCTGCGGGATAGAAAGCAGCTCCATACCCTGTTCCGCAACGAACACAATTTTGACGCGCATCATGTAGTTCCCGGCCTCTCCGATCTGCACGACTATCTGGCCGGCGCGCAGTTGAAGGCAGACGCACTTCTCCTGCCCGATATGACCCAATACCGCCAAACGCTTTCGCTTGATCTGCCGGATGCAAAATCAACCATGATCTACCGGGATCAGATGGGCTTTATGAACGATACGATACTGAACAAAGTTGACAGGACCGGCATGTTTGTATCCTTGGAGAACCGGATCCCTCTTCTTGACAGGGATGTGGTTGCGTTCTCATGGACCCTGCCGATTTCTTATAAGAGCAGTCAGGGCGTCAACAAAAAAATACTGAAGGAACTTCTATACGAATATGTCCCTAAAAGTATGCTGGATCGCCCCAAGCACGGCTTTGAAGTCCCCCTTCCGCAATGGTTGTCCAAGGGGGAGCTGCATGACTGGGCAGGCGATCTGATTCTCCACAGCCACCTTGCCGGGGACGGCTATTTTGACCGGAAGGTTTTAGGGCGCATCTGGAAGCAATTTAACAAGGATCAATCCAACACACTTCTGCTCTGGTATATCTTACAGGCGGAGGCATGGTACCAGCACATCAGTAAAAGATAAGGAGTATCTGTTATGATTTATTCACAGGCGACCGGCGGGTTGGGAAACCAGCTTTACAATTACGCGATTGGCTTCGCATTGGCAAAAAAATACGAGGATGCGCTCACCCTCGATATATCACCGTACCGTTTTTCGCCAAGACCTTACGTGTTGGATCACTTCACGCTGTCCTATCCGGCTGTCTCCATCTGTCCGGCGTCAAAGGATGCAAAGCTGTCCCGTATGTTTGCCCGCATCCGCCGCATCCTGACGACAAACCGTCACGGCCGCTGCAAATGGGTCAAGGAGCTTCCCGAGACCCGTAATCAATACGGCAACTATGATTTTTCCCATAAAAAAAGCCTGTATCTGGAAGGATACTGGCAGCACTACCGGTATTTTGACGCATACCGCGATCTGTTGTGCAAAGAATTTCAGTTAAAAAAAGAGTATATCTCCGATGCCTGTGCAGCACTGATCGCGGAATGTACCGCGCGGGACAGTGTCGCCGTTCATATCCGCAGGGGCGATTATGAGGCATCCTGGGTATTGCCTGACAACTACTATCACCGGGCATTTGAAGCGGTGAACCAAAAATTGGAAGCTCCGCACTATTACATCTTCTGTGAGGATGTTGCCTATGTGAAAGAGCATTACGGTTATCTGCAAAACAAGACCTTCATCACCGGCAGCTACCCGTTGTCCGATCTTGAAGAGTTCTTCCTCATGTCCAAATGCCGCCACCAGATTACCGCAAACAGCACATTTTCCTGGTGGGCAGCCTACTTGAATACAAACCCGGACAAGCTTGTGGTTGCACCGGAATATATGCATTGGACAAAGGACTATTATCCTGCGGACTGGATTGTACTTTAAATTCTCTTTTCAATGCGGCTGCAGATCAGACCGATGCCGATAGAAAGCAAAACATCCGCTGTATACATGAGCACCACATTTTCAATAGAAAAAGTAGTCATCAGTTCCTGTGCGATCAATGCAATATATATGTTAAGTAAATAGATTTCCAGCGAACAGGTTCCCAGAAAAAATAATATTTTTCCCACAATCCTATAAATCCACTTCACTTCCAATAATGTCCCGAAAATGAAGCATACGGCGATTCCCCAAAGTTCGATTGTAAGCGTGACAATGATATGATCCGCCGGCAGGTTCAAAAAACTGCGGACAGGTACCGAAATAAGCATCAACACAATCCATATGGGATTTATAGATTTGTCCTGTCTGATCATCTCGGCAAACCAAAAACCCACTACAAAAACAGGCGCTCTCTCCAGGGCGCTTCCCAGTTGAACAAAAACTCCAAGCGAAAGGGATTTTAACACCATGGACGCCCCGGTACACACGATGACGGTCACCAATGTGCAAAGTCCTTTGTGCCCTGACAAAGAATAAATTCTATAGTACAATGGGGAAAGCGCATAAAGAAATAAAATAACAGCTACATACCACGCCCCACGTCCGGCAACCCAGTATGACACAGTAGAAAGCTCTCCAACCACTGCCCAAACATCAAATTTACCCAGCAGCCCTATTATCACAAGGCATGGGAATGCAATAGCCAAATACGGGAAATAGACCCTCTTTAGGCGTTTTCCATAAAACAAAGTCAGCTTTGTTTCTTTTCCCAGCGAATAGAAAATACCGATCCCGGACAGGAAAAAGAACATGTCTACACCCACCTGGCCATAACTCATCAGTTTCTCTATAACCGCCAGCTTTCCCGGTAATCGGATTCCAAAATCCAGCGCATGGACCGCCAGAACCCATAAGGCTGCAATTCCCATAAGCTCTGTCCGATATTTACTGACATATCCTGCGCCAAAAACTTGTCTTTTAATACTTCCCATCTTTGTCCCCTGTACTCTTTATCTGCCCGGAATATATACGCAACATTTTTTTGCAATACTCCGTACAATCATCATAGGATACTCCGGCACAATTTTCAATCATTGCATCATTTTGTGTCCGATCCTCCCATAGCATACGCACTGCTTTCTGCAACTCATCCCGGTCTCCGCTTTGAAACAGCATGCCGGTTTTTCCGTCCTCGATCAGCTCCGGGATTCCTCCGATATCCGCGCCGATCACCGGTGTGCGCAACATCAGGGATTCCATCACGGAAAAAGGGCAATTTTCCGGACATTCCGACGCACAGATACTGAATCTGGCGCCTGCAATCAGCTCATACAGTTCTTTTCCGCCAAGGAAGCCCCTGTTCTGAATATTGGGGACGCTGTCCACCTCCGCCTCCAGTTCTCCTCTTCCTGCAAATACAAAGGGAATTTCCGGCAGATCCCTGCACGCCTCCACCAAGGTTCTGACACCCTTTTCTTCGGAATATCTTCCGAAATAAACCGCATAATCCTGCTTATCCACGGTTATTCCTTCCATCCCCGGACCCGGAATAAAATTGCGCAGCACCACGGTTCTTCCCAAAAGCTGTGGATTTTTCTTTAACTTGCTCTCCAAAAAAAAGCTGGGACAGACAATGGTATCTATCCTCCGGTATGGTTTCATCTTTTTGTAAAGCCAATTTTCCATGGAACCCAGTAAGCTCTTCACAGCGGATCCGTGAATACATCTTCCCCGGAAACAGGACAGGCTGCCTTCCGTAATACAGCGTTCGCATACCTCTCCCGTCCTTCCGTACACCATAAGGTGATCCGGACAGACCAACTGCAAATCATGCGCCGTATAGACAAGCCTCACCTTTGCGCCATGCTTTTTCTCATACTTTTTTACGGCGTAGATCACGGATGGGGTAAGCTGGAAATTAAAGTTGTTGAGATGCACCACATCCGGTTCAAAATCTTCCAGCACACGGAGCATCTTTCGTTTCGCTTCCCCCGAATAAATGATTTTAAACGGGTACAAAAGCTTTTGGAGCTTTCCCGTGTGAAAATCCATACCCGCGGTATAGCATTCCGCATGGTTTCCCACAATCCGCCCCTCATGCTCCATTCCGAAATATTCTACCTGATGTCCCTGTCTCTCCAATTCCTTACCCAACTCAAAAATATAGGTTTCCGAACCACCGTTTGGATAAAGAAACTTATTTACCATCAAAATCTTCACTTACAAATCTCCCTGTTGTCCGGCAATATCAGCGTCCACGATCTCCTCGCCCGTCCTGTGCTTCAGCTGTTCCTCGGATGCCTCGCTCAGACCGTTATTAACCACACAATTCATATCGCAGGTGCTGCATTTGTCTAACTGTTCTTTTGTCACTTTACCGTCCCGGTAATCGCGCACAATCTTATTTTCATACATGCTGTACTTTTTCTTTGTCCAGAATTTGGCCTTGTGCCTAAATACCCACCACGCCGGTTTCCAGATATACTTGTGCATAGCGGGTGAAACAGAACCGATCATCCAACACTGTCTGTCACAGCATCTGACCCTCGCGCGTACCGCTTCCGCCTCGGGACTGTTCCAAAGCTCCTCCCACGTCTGGGTATTCAGATTGCCCATGACCTCCTTATCCTTGGTTCCGTTACAGGGCATAACGTCTCCGTAGGGATCGATAAAAAAAGTATCAAAACTCATATCGCAGGGCAGCAGACGGGGCTGTCCATAGATATAGTTGATGAGTCCGTGGTTAAAATAAGCCCGGAACCACTTTTTGGGACTTTTGCTTGCAAGCAGTTCATTGACCAGTTTTTCAAAGTTTTCCGCCACCATGGCGCGGTCATGGATGATATTCTTTGCCTCCACAAAATAGAAGCTGTTGTGCAGGCTGGCTGTTGCAAACTCCATTCCCATCTGATTGGAAAGCTCATAGAGCGGAACCAGATCCGGGGCATTCTTGTCCTGCACGGTCATGCCGAAGCCCACATCCTTCATGCCCATTTCACGCAATTTCTTAAGTGTGCCGTAGCCGCGTTGATAACCGTTCTCAAGCCCCCGGATCTCATTGTTGGTCTTTTCCATTCCCTCAATGGAGATACGGATTCCGATCTGCGGAAATTCCTTTGCCAGATCCACGATGCGGTCCGTAAAAAAACCGTTGGTGGAAATCACAATACGGTCGCTCTTCTTGTAAAGCTCCCGAACAATGTCCTTCAAATCCGTGCGTATAAAAGGTTCCCCTCCCGTAATGTTGGTAAAATACATTTTGGGGAGCTTTTTTATGGTTTCCAAGCTGATCTCTTCATCCGGTCTTGACGGAGCTTTATAGCGGTTGCACATACTGCAGCGCGCATTGCATCGGTACGTCACAATGACGGTGCCGTTCAATTTCTTTTCAGACATTTTCTCTTCTCCTTACCGTTTTTTGTTCAAAAACTTGCCCGGATACATGACAAACTCCGGATATTTTGTTTTCCGCATCAAAATTGCAATCAATACCGGTCCGGCAAAGCTGCTAATGAGACCTGCAGGGATATGAACCCACGCATTCGTAATCCCGATTTTAAACAGCACTTGTCTGACCGGCGCCGCACACAAGGTGTGCATCAAAAACACCGGCATGGTATAGCCGGCTGCCCTTTTCCAAAAAGAACCGCTTCCCCATTTTGCTTCCCCTGCATACATCAGCACGATAACAGAACCGCAGGCAAGCAGGCCGGACAAAAATAAAACCCATCCGTTTTGGATCTCCGTGACATACACCATCACACTGGAAGCAAGAAAAAGCAGTCCTCCCCCTGTTCCGATCACAGTACACTTCTGCTTCGTGATCCGTATTTTAGCAAAGGCAAGGAGCGTTCCCAGCACGAACCATATGACATTGGAAAGAACAATCTGTATTCCGTATACTTCCACTGTTCCAAGAATGGTCACCGTTTTTGCCGCAAACGATGCCGCAAATATCCACACCGCCATCCCCTTGCTTTGAATGGTTGGTATCAAAAGAAAGCAGAACAACAGCGCATACAAATACCAATAAGGCGATATCGGATTCACCAAAAGCGTCTGTGTCAGATTCCCCACCGGCACATTGACTTCTCCCTTAAATTCACTTTTCAATCCCCATGTAACCACGGAAAAGAACAGATACGGAATCCCCAGGGCAAGCAGTTTTTTCCATGCATTCTCTCTCCATTCCGGGAAACATGTCACTTTTGTATATCTCTGGTACAGAAAACCGCTGCATATAAAAAACAGAGGGACATGGAACTGATAAATCGTCCTGTTGAACCAAGTGTAAAGCGCGCTCTGAGGCAAGATCCCGGAAGTCGTCATGCTTTGAAAAAAATGTCCCAGTACCACCAGAATACACGCAAAAATCTTTGTATTGTCAATCCATTGTATTCTTTGTCTCACCGTAACTCTGTTTTACCCTTCTGTTCCGTACAATTTCAGTGTTGCATCCGTTACTTCATCCCAATTATACCTGCCGCAGATAAAATCCGCTGCCTGCCGTTTGTACTTCTGCACTTCTTCCTCATGCAGACAGGCATATTGAAGCTTCCGCGCCAAATCTTCCTCGTCCGCTTTCTTAAATACAAATGCCTTATCCTCCACAACCTCCGCACATTCGGCTATGTCGGAGACCAGACAGCAGTTTCCATAGCTCATAGCCTCCAGCAGGCTCAAGGGCATTCCCTCAAGATCGGAGGGCAGTACATAAAGATAAGCATTGCTATATAATTCATCCAGCAAATTTCCCTGCACAAAGCCGGTAAACAAAATCCTTTCATCCCCGGCTGCCAGTTCCCTTATCTCCTTTTCAAAGTCGCCGGACTCACCGGAACCCCCGGCAATCACAAGCCTTTTATCCGTTCTGATCTCCCGGAATGCACGGATCAGATAGCGGATGCCCTTTTCGGGAACCAGCCTGCCCAGAAACAGGATATAGGAATCCTTCTCCAGCAGGAATTTTTCTCTGATCTGCTCCGGTTCTCGCAGAACCGGTCTGTTGACGCCGTTCGGGATCAATCTGGTTTCTCGGTGATAAGTCTCATAAAAATAGTCCTGCACGCCCTTGCTCAGAACAATGATCTCATCAGCATAGCGCACTGCGTTCCGCTCTCCTTGCCGGATAAACCTGGAGGCAAACCCCGCCTTCCACTTTTCTCTCTCCCAGTCAATACCATGAACGGTACAGACGACCCGTTTTGAAAAAAGCTTTGGCAGAAAGGCAAAAAACGCCGGGCCTTCCGCATGGATATGCACTACGTCATATCTGCCGAAAGCCGCCTTGAGTGCGGCAAAAAAGGATGCCGTCACCGCCGCCAGCCCCTTTTTATCCAGTGTGGGCACTGTCTTGATTTTTATTCCCTGATATTCCTTTATTGTCCCGGTATCATACTCTGCCCCGCTCACATGGTGTCCGCCGCGGTTATAGCAAGTCACCTGATGGCCCTTGCGCACCATTCGGGCGGAGAGCTCCTCCACCACGATTTCCACGCCGCCCTCTCTGGACGGGATTCTCTTGTGCCCAAACATTGCGATTCTCATCTTTATTTAGAGCCCTTTCCCGCAAAAATCACCCACACGGTTTTCAACAGGATCTTGATATCCAAGCCGATAGACCAGTTGTCAATATATTCCAGATCCAGCTTCACTACTTCTTCAAAATCTTCTATATCACTGCGTCCGCTTACCTGCCACATGCCCGTCAGTCCCGGCGTCATGCACAGCCGCCTCCTATAATACAGACTGTATTGCTTAAATTCATCCTCTGTGGGCGGTCTTGTTCCCACAAGACTCATATCCCCTTTCAGAACGTTATAAAACTGGGGAAACTCGTCAATGCTGGTCTTGCGGATGAATTTTCCAACCTTGGTAATCCGGGGATCATCCTCCATCTTGAACATAAGCCCCTTCATCTCATTCTGCGCCATCAGCTCCTTTTTTCGCTCTTCCGCATCTACATACATGGAGCGGAACTTGTAGAGTTTGAAGCGGCGTCCGTTCTTGCCGATCCGGGTCTGGGAAAAGAATACAGGACCCTTGGAATCCAGTTTGATGGCAAGTGCCACAAAAGGGGTCATCAGGGCAGTAATAAGCATACCCACAATTCCACCCACAATATCCATCAGCCTTTTGATCAGATGCCTGCTGTAATCTATGTTGTAGAGAGAATAGGTAACCACTACATAATTTCCGAATTTTCCAATACTGCTTTCCTTGTTGTGCCATTCAACAATATCAATGCTGTAATGGCAGACCACACCCATGGATTCAAAATTCTGTATCATTTCCTGCAGCTTTGCTGCGGGTATCTTCCCCGCTTTGATGAAAACCTCATCCAGGGGAAGCTGTCTGGCAACCTCCATCAGATTCTCACCGTCTGCCACAATGGGAATTCCCGCACAGTCACTGTCCGCACCGGCGGAATCCAGCACCGCCACGCCGGAAATATCGTATCCGACCTGCAGATTTTCCTTTATCTTCGTTACGGTTTCTTCCAAATCCTCCTTCTCCAATACGAGTAACACCTTGGAGAGGTTGTTCTCACTGTGGAGATATTTGCGCATAAACATTTTGATTGCCACATGAAACGCATACATCAAGGCAATATTGATCAGGAAAAAATATCCGTATAACAATCTGGAAAAGAACTCTGCCTGTTTGATCAGGAACAGAAAGCACCCCACTGCTCCAAACATAAGCACATTGTTGCGCAGAACCATGATCAGTTCAACCAGATATCCTCTTTTGGAAAAATCCTTGTTCCAATCGGTAAATATGCCAAAAAGAGCGCAGAACAACAGAAAGCACAGGCAGATGGTGTAATGCATCTCCCTTCTGTTGGAAAGATCCTGCAAGTCAAAACGCAGCGCCACCGCGATCACATAAGAGAGTATGATCGACAGCAGATCCGCCGCCAGCAGGACATATACTCTGGCTATATGGTTTTTCTGACTCATTCCTTCCAAATCAAAATCTCCTTTTGTATAGTTTCCGTTTCAACGCTTCAAAAGTTTTCCCGGCTGCCAGAAGTAGCCCTCTTTCTCAGACTTCAGGCACAGCATACCGCTGAATGTCCCTCCGCACAAAAGCATCAGGGAATAGTTTCTCGCAAGATACACGGAAACAGCATGTGCCTCGAACACAGTATACAACGCAAACATGGTAATCACAAGTAATGCGGCTGCATCTTTTTTCTTAAATGCATATCGGATCTGTGCAAGTTTTAGTAAAATGTATGCGGCTGCAGGCACAATGCCATACCAGTAAAACATGCGGATATATCCCATATCAAGATATTTGTCGTTTTGCGGGCTTGCAAACATTGTCCAATCCGATGCCGCACAGTAATAATTGCTCCAAAATATCCGGCCCGTCAACAGTCCGTTCAGTTTCTCCAAAGCGGGGATTTCACAGCCAAACATTGCCACCAGAACCGAAAAAGCAATACATAGCAACACCCCCGCCGCCCCCATAATGTATACCCATTTTGCAGAACGCAGCTTGGGAAACAGTGAGAAAAACAGTCCGATGAGTATGGTGCAGGTTGCCGCTGTCACTCCTGTTCGGGAATCCGTCAGCAGATAAAATCCGATATTCAGGGCTTCCAGCAACAGATAGTGATACCATTTCAGCTTTTCAAAATAGAGGTAGATTCCTAAAGTTATCAACGCCCACACCATGCAATGAAGTGCATTGGGATGTCCCAGTCCCAGACAATATCTTCTCTCGATTCCGGTGTCTCGATAGTTTGCGTCCATATAAACCCAGCCTAACATGCCGGTCAGGGATAGCAGAATAAGAGTCAGTACACCTGCCAAAGTGACATAAAATGTGACTTTCATCATCATTTTCAGCTCAATATCTTTTGCTGCCGCTACAAATGCCACGATCCTTATGATTTCATTTCTTCCGGTTGCAAAATAAGAAAGCGCTCCCAGCATAAAGAAAGCAGCCATCACTGCCCATTCTTTTAAAGAATATTTTGTCATGGCAATCTTAATCATACACAGGACAAAAGTGATCTGGAACAACCGCCCTTCGATAGGATTGATATAGGCGCTCTTGTCAACCAGAACAATCCCTATCTCTATCAATAACACCAGATAAAACAGCACTTTTCCTGCCTGTCTGCATTTTTGCTCCGCCATCATAATCTCCTCTTACTTCCGCTTTCGGTATGAAATTCCCATTTTTCTCCCTATGGCGCGGACATACACCAACATCCTGTCCTTCCATAAATAGGAGAGCCTCGCTTTTCTGTACGCACCGGACGGAATGCCGCATTCCTGTGCAAGCTTTTTTCCTTTTCCGTATTTTACCAAAAACTCCCGCAAAAAATATTCCTTACATTTGTCATTTTCCCACAGTCTGTGTTTCCGGTACATAAACAGATAATCATTAAATATTCTGTCGTCCCGCTCAGAAAAGGTATGCGTATACTGCTCCTCGTGCAACCCGATGGAAATAAGCGGACTTTCCGTTGCAACAAAATGCGGATTTCTCTCCAGTATTTGAAAGTACAGCTCCACATCTGAGGCCCAATTGCTTTTTTCATCGAACAGGATTCCGTTGTTTCGGTAAATCGTTCCGCTGGGCGCTCCTATTTCGTTTCCCAGAAACAGGGTACGCCAGTCATCCTGCAAACGGGGCAAAAATTCCGGTGATATCCTGCGCTTATAGCTCTCGGTGGCAGATACCTGCATACTGTTGGAAAAAGCAAGGTCTGCCTCCGGATGTTCATCCAGCATGCGCACATACTGCTCCAGACTGTCCGGATAAGTAAACCAGTCGTCCGAAAACATGATTTTGATATATTCGCCTGACGCTTTTTCAATGGCTGCATTCCAGTTATAAATGTGACCTAATTTTTTACTGTTGTGCGTGTAAGAAATCCTTTCGTCTGCCAGTTTTCTCACAAGCTCCCCGATTTCATTTCCATCCGAATCATCCGTAATGATTACTTCATAATCGGAAAAGGTCTGCTCACCGATTGACCGCATCAGTTGTGCCACTTCAGCGCAGTTGTTATAGGTGGGAACACATATAGACACCTTCGGCATACTTTTCACCCTCCTGCCCCGCTACTTCCCGCACACTTTTTTCAAGCAGTTCTTCACTGCATGTCCCACCGCGCGGAAAGCCTTTTTCGCTTTCTTTCTCGCATGACGAACCAACAGGGTAAAACGCGAGTCCTGTTGCTTGATCAAATGGGCGTATTCCTTCTGATGTTCCCTTAAATACTCAGGAAAGCTCTCATCAATGGGTACACGGGCAAAAACAGCCTCCCGCCCAAAGAGATCCTCTCCGTCCTTGATCCTGTCCCCCGCGTCGGAAAATACCCGGCGGTTGTTGTACTCCTGATGTGCGGCGGATTTGATTTTCTGTTCCACACGCTTCCTGACATCCTTTTCCCCGTTTCCGCCCATATAGCCGAAATGCCATCCGCCGTCTTCCACACGCACGCCGTTTTCCTTACAGTTCGGCCAGCGCAGTTCTCCGAGTGGCATGGTCTTAGCTACCTTGTAGCTGCAGATCTTCGTGCCAAGCCACTTCTTGTGCTCGACGCCCTCAAATTCCCCACAGTAGGCAAGCAGGCTTCCCGTCGTCTCTTCCATGTTCAGATAACAGGAAAAATACCGTTGTGCCATGTGGAAGATCTTTTCCCGGGCGCCGTCCTTGTTGGTGCGGATTGCCTCGATCACTTCCCTCACTTTATCCGGGTTTGGAATTTCATCCAGGTCGCTGAAAATGATAATATCATCATCCGTACAATTTGCCAGCCCACGCCCTACCGCATTTTTCTGAAAGGTATCCCGGTCATGGGTATAACCCTCCGGGGTGTCTTCAACCACTACATGGATAATCTTATCCTGAAATTCCCGGAACATTTCCTTGTTTTCTTCGTAATACAAAGGCTTTTTGATGCCGGAAAAGGTTTCTGTTGCCTCACTGATAACAAATTTGTCCACCACCGGATCCATCACATGAAGTCTCAGTTTTAAGATATCCAGTTCGTTAAAAAACTGGAAGCAATCGTATATCATTTTCTGCCTCACTTTTTTCTGCGAAAATCCGGATACTGTGCGTTGGTTCCCATCCATTTATGGAACAGAAAGGGCGTAATCCCCTCAATCTCCGGTATCATATTTTCATGTCCAAAATACTTTGCAACTTCCAGCGGTGCAATCCTCATACCTGCTGCCTCCAACAGATGTCTGATCTTGCAGCAGATAAAGCCGTCCTCGTTATAGTATACCACACCGTTCAGCTCCTCGCCCACCCATGGAACATTTTCTTTTTTGGGAAAATCCATGAGACGTTTGCTGCGGATGGAAACGCTGTTTCCTACACGGCAGATATTTCCGTGTATATCCCGGTAGGTGGTGGTATCTCCCTCTTTAGGCAGCGGCCACGGTGAACCGATGTAGTCATAGTCCAGAAACTCGTCCCTCCACATCTCGGGATGAACTACGAATCCGTCATAATGTACCAACAGGGCAAATTCCGTATCCACATAATCACCCATGTTATAGACGGTCTCGTAGTTGAAACGGTCTATATTGTCCAGCTTATCTATATGCTTATAGGTGATCTCCTTGGGCAGAAACAACGGTTTCCTGTGCGTCACCAGCACCGCATCCGCAAAATCAATTCCCCGCATGCTGTACTGCATCGCCTTTATGGTTTCCCTCACTCTGACACTGGTCATGGCAAGCAGTGTCACATTTGGAAGCTGCAATTTTCCATTTTTGATTTCCGCCATGTTCTTCTCCTTATAATCTCTACACTCACCATAATCAATACTGTCAACAGTGATAACGCTTCTGCTCCTCTCCATAAAAGGGGCTCCTTAAAAAAAATTCTAACTCCCCCACAATATCCTGCTGGAATCCAAACACGAAGCACATTATTTTCCCCAGGAGTTGTATCAAGCCTATCATTTTGCTGGGTTTTCGCCTGATACCATTCATAATAAAGCAATGGAACCTCTACATAGCCATTCTGACCAGACAAATTCTTCACTGTCATCTCTACCGAAATGTTCTCCTTGACATAAGATATCAATTCAACCTTTTCGTCTGTTGCAATTCTATTTGGATCAAGAACCTGAATATCTGTTCCCGGACGCAAGTACTCTTTTACGTTGTAATCCGTTCTTCCCACCGAAGCCGTGTCGTAAAGCCACTCTGCACCCATGATATCCAACCTGTTATCCAGCCTATACTGTACCCCTACTACCGCAAGTAAAAACAAAACTATCATGATCATATTGCAATTTTGTCCTCTATCCTGAAAAAACTTTATTGCAAAACATGTCACTGCTGTCCCCAATACATTTGCAATCGCCAAAAAACGCCATGCGAACTGCAAATTAGCAATGCTCATGCTCAAAATCGACACCTTTGCCGACAGGTAATCCCATGGAAAATAAATAGTGGTCAGCATAATAGAAAAAATACACAGACCAAATATTAACCTCCCTGGTATCTTTTCCTGTTCTTGATGGCTGTAAATCCACGCAAACACATACAGAAACAGCCCTAGTCCAAGCACAAGTCCCACTCCTAACGCCATCTCTCCGTATGTACCAACCTCAGCTGAATAAGCATCTCCATTTCCCTGATAAAACAAGCGAAATAGTTGTGATAGATGCGTTCCTCTTTCTTGAATGCGATCCATTCCCCGGTACGCCTGCATCACCTCTATATCTTTCATGGAAAACATACAAGGGAACAGAAACCACGCGTTCAAAAGTGTCGTATATACCACCGTTTTTGCGAGTACAAGAAAGGTTTTTACATGTAAAACTTTTTTGATACAGCAAGCGCAAGCAATCAGCACAAACATACCACACATAAGGCAGGACAGCATATGAGATTGTATTACGCCTCCAAAACCAACCACCATTGGAATCCAAAGTCTGTCATACTCTTTACCTTCGTCTTTTTGTGAAAACACCATATATATACCATAGAAAATCAAAGGGAAAAATGTTATGGCAAATGCCTCCCCAACTGCATTCCTCACATAAAGATCTGTGAGTCTGTAAGGTGCCGTGGTATATAAGAAAGCCCCCATTATGCCGATTATATCGTCTTTTACAATTCTTTTAAAGCACCAATAAGAAATCAATACGGTTGCTATGTTGCATGCCAGTAAAAGCATATGATAGGAGAATGTTGCTGAAAAACCAATCAATCGCAATATACCGGGAAAATACAAGAACAAATCTCCATAATACACTGAGGCCGGATAACCATAACCTTCCAACCAGTTGGGTTGTATCTTTACCGGAAATTGCCCAGACAACAATCCCTCTGCAATGCCGTCAATACGTAGCATATGAAATCCAATATCATGAGATCGCATAATATATCCCCCGAAAAGAGGATATGAAACCATTAAGATTATAAGTATCAGTCCCATCCCAATGGCAAGTTGTCGCGTTGTTAAGCTTTGCAGGGTTTTCTTTTTGTGAATCTGCCATCCCAAATCAAACACCACAAACAGCACAAAAAGAGAGGTGGCTTTCAAACGAACGGCAGCATGAGTTTGCTGAATTTTCATTCCCTTGACAATCAGGCTTCCCTCCCCCATAAAAAAAGTATTAAGTCGATAATCCGTCACATCCTCATCTAAATAAATCATAGCTGTCACCTTATTGTTCTTAGGCGACAGCTTTATTTTATCTGCCCGTAATCCGAACATCCCCTGAGTATTCGCAGTGGAAATGCAATAATTTCCCTCTGCATCCGTCTCATAGTAGAGTGTAATATCGTAGGTTCCTTTTTTAAGTACAATTTCAGGAGAAGAATTAAACATTCGGTCCGTCGGCAATGGAAAAGTACCGTCAACGTACCAACCGCCTCTATCATCCGGATAAGTAGTTCCCACAAAATCTGTATAGGGAATATCTATCTCTAACATATCTACAGTATATCCGGAAACAAGAATCCACGCTAAAGCCACTATCTGAAAAATCAGCACTGACTCAAATACAATGTTGGAATTTTTCAACCACTTTTTCATTTCGTTTTTCTCCCTCTTCTCCACAATACCAGCCGTCGACTCATGCTCCTCACAATCCGTCTCATCCACCATTCTGCGTACACCGCCTTCACGCGCAACAGATACCACAACCTCCTGATTCCTGTCGGTGTCTCGTTCCGCTTTTGGTACTTGGAAGACTTATGTTTATACTGCTCCAGCTCCCTGCGGCATTCTCCCGCAGAAAACAGCCTGCCTCTGCGATCCATATAGGTAAACTCATCATATATGTTTTGCTCGCTTGCCCAATAGCCGTCGGAAACATTGTGTCTTGCCCAATATTTCGGTGCGATCGCCATGTGCAGTGTCTCGCTGGTATAGGCCGGAAAAAAAGCAAAGGAGGAGTTGGAAAGAATCAGATATTTTGCATTCTTGATATGCGTGTAATCCTCATGCAGACTGCCGTGTACGGCGGGAAGTTCCGGAAGCAGTTTCTTTGCCGCCTCGACATCATCCGTTACAATCAAAAATTCCATATCCGCCCTGATCCGCTTCATCTGCGCCATCGCCCTGACCCAGTATTTTCTTCTCAGGTAAAGTGCCGGATCCGAGGTATATTCCCCACCTCTCAGGTTCAGAATGCACAGGTTGTCCCGGCTGTATTCGTAAGAGTCAAACTCAGGCTTTACACGCAGCCATTCCTTTATCTCCTGCTTGTATGGGCGAAAATAATCCTGCGCCTGCATATTGCCGCCCACCAGTGTATTGTCGGGAAGCGCCATAAGCGCCTCATCCGTCCCCGTAATATAGGCTCCGTAGGTCATATCATGTGCAGAATTGGGAAGAAACAATCTGTCCTCTCTTTCCTGGCAGACCGTTTTATAATCTTCCCTTGTCGACTCGCCCCCTAGATCGAGATCCATGAAGTACAATCCCTTTTGACTGTATACATCATTTCCGAGGATTTCCCTGCCCAGAATGCTGAACTCATACCCGCTCCGCAGTGCAAGGCATCTTGTTGTAATATAGCAGAATAACTGGTTCCCGAGTCCCTGCCCCTTTAACAATTCAGTTCCAAGCATCTTTGTCCTCCATCACGCCTCCTGCCTTGTGATCTGTCCGTTTTCCACCCGATAGATCATATCGCACTGCTCCAACGTATTCAAACGGTGTGCAATAATAAGCATGGTCTTTTTCCCATGAAAATGATTGATTGCCTCCATAACCGCCTTCTCGGTAGTATTGTCCAAAGCGGAGGTTGCCTCGTCAAATACCAGAATATCCGGGTCGTGGTACAGCGCTCTTGCAATCCCCAGTCGCTGTCTCTCACCACCGGAAATGCGGACTCCTCGATCTCCGGTGGATGTGTCCAAGCCTTCCGGTAATTTCTCCACAAAATTTTTCATCTGCGCCTCTTCCAGCACATGCCAGATCCGCTCGTCGTCGATTTCCTCTTTCGGAACGCCAAAGGCAATATTATCCCGGATGGAGTCATCCGACAAGTAAATCGTCTGCGGAATATAGCCGATATGACTCAGCCATGAAGGATAGTTGTCCATCACATTCCTGCCGCCGCACAGGATATTTCCCTCCTGCATCTGCAAAAGTCCCAGAAAAATATCCACGACCGTAGACTTTCCCGCGCCGGACGGCCCTACGATACCGATGGATTTTCCGTAAGGCACTACCATATTCGCATGGTTCAATATCTTCTTTTCCGTGTTGGGGTAAGAATACGTAATGTCTTTCAATATAATATCCGTATTGATTACAATCGGCTCCTTGTTAGCGGGAGACGTTGTAACATACCTGCCCTCTTCCTTGTACTTGGTGAAATCCACATGCTCATACACATAATCAAGAGCCGGCTCATAAAAAGCAATATCTGTCAGATAGGTGTTAATGCGGTTCATACTGGGCATCAGACGAACCGCCGCCACCGCCAGAGCCGTAATAGAAGACAGCAGATTTTTCACATCCACTCCCGCCGAGATGCTGATCGCCAGATAGATCAGCACTCCTGCAATGCAGGTAGTTTCAATGATTGTACGAGGCACGCTGTTAAACACGGAATACAGAACGGTAAGCTCCATACCCCTCTTCGTGTGTTTCTCGTAGAAGGAGGCGAAAAAATGCTCCTTGTGAAGCACCTTGACATCCTTGATGCCATAAACAGCCTTGGTGCGCCAACGTCCCGCAATACTCTGAATCTCCTGATTTTCCTTGCCGATCGCGTTCATTTTCGGTTTCAACAGTTTCAGGATTACAAATGTCATCACCAACAGCAGTGCCATCATCAACATTGTCATCTTAAAATCAATAATCACCATCAAAATAAACAGGCAGACTGCCACCACCAGTTCCGTAGCCAGTCTGATCAGAGAAAGCAATAATTGGAATACCTTTGGAATATCCCCGTCCAAAATACGGAAAATAGTCGGAATATCCGCATCCAGATAAAACTCATATGGGCGGTTTAAATACTCCTCCAGCATATAGCTTCCCGCCCTATGCTGGTTGCTGTTTACAAATTTGGCCTGTACATATGCCAAAAAGAGCAGATAGGCATTTTTCAGCACAAATACCAGAACTACCGCAATGAGCAAAAAGATCACAAAATGGTTCATATTCTCAATATGGAACCATCCGCAGATCATCTGCACATATTTATTCTGCTGCATACGCTCCACATCCATGATCGCAGTTACAAGCGGCAGCATCATGGATACACCAAGGGTTTCCAGCAGACCGCCGATCAGAATCAGGATTCCCAGTCCGAATATCTTTCTCTGTTGCTTTTTATTTAAAATACATGCCAGTTTTTTAATTATACTTAAATTCACTGTCCCAGTCTCTCCATGCAGCGTCCGCCGCTGTCAATTCTCATTGTACATGCCTTGTAATAAATATCCTGCCCCTCTGAAGTATTCAGCCACTTATCCGGTGCAATCACCGTTTTGTCCGGGTTCTGCCCCAGCCAAGCTCCCCACCAGCTGAAGCTGCTGTTTGCAATGATATGATGCCTGCAGCAACTCATAAGCGCCATATCCTGTTCACCGCAGCCCTCGTCGTTACAGTCCACAAGTACAATATCCTGATCCGTCACTGTTCTTCCCCACACCGGATCATTGGTAAACAGGAAAAAAACACAATCCTTGAAATGCATTCTGCAATAATCGACCGCAGCCCTGTAATATTCCTCCGTGCAGATTCCGCCGTAGATCGGCGCAAATTTTTCGTTCAGATAATCCCCTCTTCTGACATGAATACTGATCGCATTGCAGGTTTCGATCCTTTTTTTATATTCCCGCGTCCGCTCGGAGAATTGATCCCACAGGAACCTGAACTGTTCCCGAACCTGTTCTTTTACCCGCTCAAAATACCGTTCGCTCTGCCAATACCCGATACAATAAGCATCCAGCACCTCAAAGATACCCTCCTCGTAGGTAATGGCATCTTTTTCCGTATAAAGCTTTCCTCTTCTGCCTGTCAGTTTTCTCCGCACCCGATCCTTGAATGCCAGAGAAGAATCCGTAAGCCGGATGTACTCATCCCGCTCCGCATGAAGATAGGAGAGATTGAAAATCCGTTCCAGACAGTCATCCGTCCTTCCGATCGCCTTATACATGGTGTAATCGTCAATGCAGACTTCTCTTCCCATATCCTTTAATGCCAGATATAGTGCATACAGGAACATCTGGTTACCCAAACCTCCCGACATCTGTAACATCAGCATATCATCTTTTTACCCTTCTTGTTTTTATCGGTATCGCCACTGTATCATTCAACCGCATAGCCACTCGGTACAATAGCGGTGAGCAAAGAAATATCTTCATCTTCCGATACTCGTTCGGATTTGCATTTTCAATGGAAAAAATCTCTTCATAGTAAGGTTTCCCCTCCCGGAGCTTTTGCGTAAGAAATTTTTTATATTCCTTCTTTTTTTTACTATTGCTTCTTGATACCTGTGTATAAAAAAGCAACAGGCGCTTATAGAGAAAATAATCCTGCAGGAGAGCAAGCTCCTCCTTGCCGTTTTGCCTCAGATACACGCTACGGTCATACAGATTAGGAATCAAATCCGTGAAAGTTCTGTCGTTGATCCCCTGATTCATAATACTTGTATCTCTGTCACACACATAGTTGTGATACGCTCTGTCCAAATAAACGCTCCGTTCTGGACGCGCCAGCAGTTGTATGGTGAACATCATGTCTTCATACAGGCGGGGCGGAAAACGCAATTCCTTCAACAGACTCCTCTTATACAGCTTATTCCATGCCGCATTCTGAATCTGGAAACGATCATCCTCCTCCAGATACTTTGCAAGCACCTCCTCGCCCTCCATGACTGCTGCCATATCCGTGGAAGCATCCTCCGTTCCATCACGATATACCCATCGGTAGCGGCACACCGCCAGATCTGCCTCATTCTCTTTCAGTGCCGCCAACAGCTTTTCATACATGTCGGCGTCCACCCAGTCGTCCCCATCCAGAAAGGCCATATAGGTGCCGGTTGCATTTTCGATCCCCACATTCCTGCTGGTAAAAAGTCCGCCATTTTCCTTGTGGATCACCTTCACGCGCTCGTCCTGTTCCGCATATCTGTCACAGATTGCAGGACAACTGTCCGTGGAACCGTCATCCACCAGAATAATCTCCAGATTACGGTAAGTCTGGTTTAACAAGGAATCAACAGCCCTTTCCAGATAAGCATCCACATTATATATCGCCACCGCCACGGATATGGTTTCCGTCTGTGCCTCGCACGGTATGGACTTTGGAATATAATGTTCCAATATTTTCAAGAGAAAATCCTCCCTCAGCCAAATTACAGCAATCCCGCAAAGTAGGCCTCCCACCTTGCATTCACCTTTTCCGGTGCCATCCCCTCCTGCAGCAGCGCCGCCTCACGTCCCGCTTCCTCCACCTCCTCCGGATGGGAAAGACAATATTCCATCTGCCTTTGCAGGGCATCCACATCCCTCACAGGAATCAGGTAGCCGTTCCTCCCGCTGTCAATGAGTTCACCGGGGCCGCCGCTGGGACAATCCGTGGAAATCACACACAACCCCAGCGCCATCGCTTCGATCAACGCATTGGGCATTCCTTCCGTATCGGATGTCATAACAAAGAGCGTGCTCTTGTCGATCCGGTTCTCCACATGATCCACCCTTCCCGGCAAGAACACTTTTTCTTCCAGATGCATTCGTGCAAGCATATCCTCCAGCTTTTCCCTGTTTTCTCCCTCGCCGTATATGACGACGCTGTACTCAGGAAATTTCGGGCTGATTTTTGCAAACGCCCGGATCAGCATTGCGTGATTTTTGTTGTCGTCCAACCGCCCTACCGCCACAATTTCCTTCCTGCGCTCCCCTTCAAAGCGAGGCTTGATAAAAAGTGGATTCAGGGAGTTCGGTAAAATGATTCCTCTTTTTTGCACCGCCTTCGGGAAAAATTCCATTGCCTGTTTTGTCTGGAACACGATTCCGTCCACATGGCGGAACAAGAGCTTCGCCAGAAAACGCATATTTCTCGTAGGATATTCCTGTGCCGGGTCTGCAATCACAGAGACCACCACTTTATTGTGCAGTCCGAAATTGGCTGTCTGCGCCATAAAATTATTTTTTCCGTTACAGGAAAAAACCAGATCCGGTCGAATGGATTTGAATATACTCCGGAGTTTGTGGTATCTGGCATAAAAATTGCCGATTCTTCCCCCTTTTTCTTCCTCCGGTGTAATGTCCGACAGAACCCTTGTGATTCCTTCACTGATTTCGTACTCATCCTCCTGCTTGTACTGCGTCACCAGATAGACCCGATAGCCCTTTCCGTTAAAGTACTCCGCAAGATTGACAAAGACACGCTCAGCCCCTCCCTTTGTCAGGGAGCTGCAATAAAATGCTATTGTTTTCTTTTTTTCCATACATTCATACACATCCCGATCAGTCCCCGCTTTTCTGCGGCAGTCTGATCATATCGCCAAGCTTGCGATCCCACTCCTCCGGTTCAAAATGGATAAAGCCTCCCCATGTATAGAAGGTTGCCTCGCCAAAATAAATCTTTCCGTTCAGGATATAGAAATCAATGCGCACATAGGGGATTCCCTCCGCGATTTTTTCACAGAAATCCACGATCTCATCCAGATTTTCCGGCTTTTCGTTTTCAATGCCGGAATTTTCGTAGTATCTGGTTCTGAAAGGCAGGAAATGAAAATCCCTGTCATAGAAATCATTTTTCCGCACATCAAAACTGCTGTGCGCAATTCCGCGGCAGACCGTTATGAATCCGACTTTTCCGTCGAAGCAGGAAACCTTGTACTCCACGGAGTCCAGCTTCCCCAGTTCCTCGATCAGCGGTTCCGCAATGATCCTGGGTTTGATATTCTTATATGCCCACTCTCTGCTCTGCCAGAAGGGTACGCTGGCAAGACGTTTCTCCAAAAAGCTTTTTGCTCCCTCCTTGTCGAAGGATGCCTTGTCCCTGCAAAACCAGATACCGCCACTGTCATGGGTACACTTTAAGACAAACTTGTCCGGCAGTGCGTCGAAATCAATTTCATCAAAGCTGTTGTAAACACCCAGTGTCGGAATCACATGTTCTTCCCCCACGCGCTCCGCCACTCTCTTTTTCGCCTCGCACTTGTCCACCATGTCGGTGTAAAAAGAACGGTGGTCGTACAATTTCAGCCACTGTACCTTCTCCGTCAGCGTCTTCGGATCATCCAGATTCAGGGTTCTCTTTCCCTTGAAAAAGCGCTTATACAGCATGGAAAGATACGCTTCATCGCTCATTTTTCTGTAAAGGCCGTGCATGGACAGAAGCTGTGACACCGCAAATGACATGCTGCTCTTGCTTCCCATCTGGCGCACGGAGCTGATCACTGCAAATAATTTATTCATTGGAATCCTCCCACTTTTCTGATCGTACCATCTTCAAATTATATCACACTACAAAAGGGGGGTAAAGCCGTTTATCCACGCCGTCAGACGCTCCACATAGCTGCCCACGGAAAAAGCTTCGCTCCGTCTGAGTGCCGCCTCGCCCATTTCCTTTTTCTTTACCGGATCCTTCAATATGCGCAGAGCTTCCGCAGCCATGATCCGATCTTCCTCCTCAATCTCACCCGCTGTCAGATTCTTGACCGGGTTGATCACAGGCAGCAGCACGCCGTACTCGCCCGCATAAACTTTATGTCGATCCTCCGTACTTCTGTAATCCTCCGTCAGAATTTCCGCCGGCCCTGTCTTACAGTTTACAGACATGGCAGGCAGCCCCACCGCCATCGCCTCAATCAGGGCGTTGGGAAATCCCTCCAGTACCGAGGTCATAAGGAACAGGGATGCCCGTTTCAGATAAGCAAACGGATTTTTCTGTGCTCCGGCAAACAAAACGCTGTTCCGCACGTCAAGCTCCTCCGAAAGCCTCTCATACTCCGTAAACGTTCCCTCTCCCACGATCAGAAGCTTTGCCGACGGCAGCTCCTTTTTCACCAGAGAGAAGGCTTTCACCAGATGCCAGAAGCCCTTCACATCATCCTCCCGCCCCATGGCGGCAATGATTGGGCTATTGTCCGCGAAGAAACCGGCATGTTCGCCGGCAACCGGCTCTTCCGCCATCTGTCTTATCCTCTCCACATCACAGGGGTTATATAACGTATCCGTTCGTCCCGGGTGGAAGTTCTCCCGCAGTTCGTCCTCCATCGCGCCGGTGCAGCAGATCACCCTGTCCGCTTTTTTACAGAACAGCTTCATCTGGCTTTTGCTCTGCAGATCACCGTAGCTGCGCAGTCCCAGCCAGACCTCATCCCTGACCTTTGATATGGAATTGACCAGATTGGCGGTCATGCCAAAGCTGTATGTGACGTGAATATTCTTCTGTTTCTTTATCCGTCTGAGTGCGCTTCTGCGCCGGAACACATTGCACACCTTCCCCGCAAGTCCCGGCGTGGTTCCAAGCTTTAAATCAAGCAGCTCGATTCCGGTCACATCATAGAACATATCCTCGGTGCTGAACACCGCAATACGCACATTGCAGACTTCTTTCAGCAAATGCGCGGTCATGGCGCAGATTCTTTCAAATCCGCCCTGATGCAGCATGGGTACAAGGAGCAGCAGATTTTTCCGATAGAGCTGTCTGTACCGCTCTATCTGCGCCCCCATGTCAAAACCGACTTTTTGCACCTCTGCAAGCCTGCTCCTTCGCTCATATCCTTCATCATGGATCACCTGTGCCGCCCACGCTTCCGCCGATTGATCCAGTGAAAACGCAGTTACAAGATCCGTGATGCGGACCTCGGAGGTAATGGTATCGGAGATCAGGCATTTCAGTCCGCAGGTCTGCGCCTCCACCACGGTGCCCGGAAGCCCTTCATAGAGGGAGGGGAACACCAGATAGTCCATCGCCTGATAGTAATCTGCCACATTGCTCCGGTTGCCCAGAAAACGCACGGCATCGGAAAGACCAAGTTCCTCTGTCTGCCGCTTTACCTGCTCCATCAGTGCGCCTTCTCCCAAAAGAAGCAGTACGGCATCCGGCCGCCTCTCAAGGATCTTAGCAAAGACTTGTATCAAAAATGTATGATTTTTTGGCTCCCGGAAACTTCCCACATGACCGATGACGAATTTGTCCTGTATTTCCATATCTTCCCGCATCTTGCGGCGTTTTTCTTCATTAAAAACATATTTGGAGGCATCGATGGCGTTGGGGATCACCTCCACCTTGCCCTGTTCCACCCATTTTTTCCCAAAAACCGCTTCTCCCGCCTCCCTCGAGCAGGCAAGGCAGTAATCTGCCCTGTGTTTCAGGGACCGGCGGAGCCATCTTGTGGCGATTCCCTTCAGTCCGCCCGACACCCCGGCACTTCTGGAGTGGGCAATGGTGATGGGCACGCCCGCTTTCTTTGCTATGGGAAGATAAACGGATGCGGTGCTGGTCATATGACCGTGCACCGCCCTGAACTCGTGATGCTCCGCAAAAAAACGCCGCAGCGCCCTTTTGTAGGAAAACAGATTATACAATTTAAATTGGGGGACACGGTAGATCCGTCCCCCCAGCTTTTCAACCTCTTTATCAAAATATTGTTCCGCCGCGGAATGTACCAGAAAATCAAACTGAATCTCGTTCCTGTCAAGATTCCGGTACAAATCCATAATACGGCTCTCCGCACCGCCCAGGTTCAAACCACCAAGCACATGCAGGATTCTGATTGGTTCACTCATATATCATCCTCTTAATTTTACCAGTACATGCTTTGCCGCCGCCAGAAGATACTCCCACGCATGTCCGAAAAAGCCTCTGGAAACGGGGGATTCCTGCAGCATGCACTCGTAGGAGATCATGCTCTCCCTGTGCTCCTCAAGCATCCTTTCATATCTTGCAAGATCTTTTTTCGTCATGGTGTTCGCATGTACCACCATGGTAGTGAAGCCCTTTTTCTTGCGGAAGCTTCTCTCCAGCATAAACGGAATCGGATAGAACGTGAGTCCCTTATAGCGGTAGGGTCTGCTTCCAAACCCGTCCGTCATGCGTACAAACCCGTTCTCCGCCAGTGCTTTCAGCGTATTGCGGTCATAGGAATGCGCAGGCGCCATGAACAGATCCGTGAATACGCCGTTTTTCTCCAGAATCGCTCTTCCCTCCCGCAACATCCTGCTTTGTTCTTCATAGGAGACGCCCGCGAACTCCGAAAAATGATTCAGCGGAAACAGACCGCCTTTTTTTGTTGTATAAATATGCCGGAAGCCATGCATGGCGACCGTCCATCCCTGCTCCTGCAGTTCTTTCACATACTCCCAGAAGTCAGAGGCGGCTTCGCCGCAATGCAAATTCTCATCCTGATTTTCAGGCACGACCCCGATCAGCGGGCGGATTTCATAACGATCCAGCAGCACCTTGAACGCCCGGAAACGTTCCCAATCCATATCCGGTGTAATATCATCCATCCGAATGGCTGTTTTCATCCTGTCATTTACTCCCAAACCAAACTTCTATCCCAGCACATCCCCCGGTTTCAGCACATGCGCCGACTCATATTTGCGGATCAACAGGGATCCGTCCACGGTTCTCACCACGGGACAGCCGTCAAATACATCCACCACTTCCCCCGGAGCATACGCGGAAAAATCGATCATCTCGTCAAAAGGCTGCGCCGCCCAGACGATCACCTTCTCTTCCCCGACAAACGCATATGCGCCCGGAAAAGGCGCTGCCACGCCCCGGATCAGATTGTGGATCTCTCTGGTGCGTTTGTGAAAATCCAGCCTGCCGTCCTGCGCCGTCCGCTTCTCATACCAGGAATCAAAGTCCTTTGATTCGGTGCGGATGGGTATGTTACCCTCCGCATATGCAGAAAGCAGTTTGCGGATCAGGTTCTTGGAACAGATCATATTTTTATACTGCGCCGTTCTGATATCGTCGCAGACCGTCAGCGAAAACATTTCCGTGGCAAACACGTTGGGGCTGTCCGCCTTTTCGTCGTAACGGAACATATTCAGGTTAAAGCGGGTATCCCCGAGGATGATCGACCAGTTCAAGGGCGAGCGCCCCCTGCCGAACGGCAGATAACCGCAATTTCCGTGAAAGCCGTATATGCCGTAGGCAAAACGATCCAGCACGGATTTCGGAATCAGACGCTGCCAGCCCATGGAAATGCCAAGATCAAACTCATTTTCTGCCAAGAACTTCTGCGTCTTTTCGTCCGTCAGAAAATAGCTGTCTGCCTCATGTACGGGAATCCCGTACTTTTCCGTCAGAAAGGAAAGCCCCTTGTAACCGGAAACCTGATTGTGCTTCGTCACCTCCGGGCTGATTGTAATGACCAGATCCACCGGGCAAATATTTTCCTGTATAAAGCTCACGATATTCTCAGAGGTATCCTTTACCCCAAACACCACCACTTTATATTTCATGCCGCACCCTCGTCCTATTTACAGATTTGCCTTGTACCAGTCGATCGCAAGCGCGATTCCCTTTGCAAAATCATAGTCGGGATCATATCCCAGAAGTTCTCTTGCCTTGCTGATATCGGCGTTGGAATCCCTGATATCCCCGGCTCTGTTCGGCCCGAAGACAGGTTCCACATCCTTCCCCAGCGCCTTGCACAGTGCATGGTACACATCGATCAGGTACTCTCTTCCGCCCGCGCCGATGTTGAAGGCTTCGCCTGCCGCCTCCGAGGAAGCCTGACATGCCTTTAAGTTTGCCTCCACCACATTTTCCACATAGGTAAAGTCTCTGGACTGTTTTCCGTCGCCGTTGATGGTGGGCGTCTCCCCGTTCAGAAGCTGCTTGATAAATTTCGGGATCACCGCCGCATAAGCGCCGTTGGGATCCTGCCTTCTTCCGAACACGTTGAAATAGCGCATACCGTAGGTGTCAAGTCCGTAAAGAACCTTATAAAGTCTTCCGTACTCCTCATCCACATGCTTGGTCAGGGCATAGGGGGAGAGCAGTTTTCCTTCATGTCCTTCCTTCTTGGGTAAAACCGGATGGTCGCCGTAAACGGAGGAGCTGGAAGCATATACAAACTTCTTCACTCCGTTCTGTCTCGCCGCCTCCATCATGTTCAATGTACCGCGGATATTGATTTCCTCGTACAGAAGCGGCATTTCGATGCTTCTCGGCACGCTTCCCCACGCTGCCTGATTCAGGACATAATCCACGCCCTTGCAGGCGTCCATACAGGTGTCCAGCTCCCTGATATCTCCCTTGATAAAAGTGTATCCGGGTCTGTCTAGAAACAGTTCCACATTCTCATATTTTCCGGTTGAAAGATTGTCCAGACATCTGACAGTGTAGCCCATATCCAACAATGCTTCGCAGATGTTGGAGCCGATAAATCCGGCGCCGCCGGTTACCAGAAAAACACTGTCCTTATCAAACTTCAGATTTTTGTATCCCATACTTGCCTACGCTCCCTTACAGTCTCCAGTACAAATATCCGTCTTTATAGTCTTTGCGGTCAAACAGACCCTTGATATCCAAAAGTACCTTCTGACCGTTCTTTGCATTATACAGCTTATCGATATCCTCTTTTTTCAGATCTTGGAATGCGTGATGTGCCACCGCTACCAGAACCGCATCCATATCCTTCACATCCTCCATGGTTCCGAAGGTAATGCCGTAAAGTCGCTTTGCCTCGTCCGCATCCGCCGCCGGATCCACCACAATGGGGGTGATGCCGTACTCGCCAAGTTCCTTGTAAATATCAATGACTTTCGTGTTTCTGGTATCCGGGCAGTTCTCCTTGAAGGTGAAGCCCAGAATGGCTACCTTGGCATTCTTTACGGGAATATCTGCCTTGATCAGATTCTTTACCAGACTTTCCGCAACATATTTTCCCATATCATCATTGATCCGGCGTCCGGAAAGAATGATCTGGGAATGATATCCCATCTGCTCTGCCTTGTAGGTCAGATAGTAGGGATCCACGCCGATGCAGTGTCCGCCCACAAGACCGGGATAGAATTTCAGGAAATTCCACTTGGTTCCCGCAGCCTTCAGAACAGACTGGGTGTCAATGCCCATCTTATTGAAAATGATGGACAGCTCGTTCATAAATGCAATATTGATATCGCGCTGGCTGTTCTCGATTACCTTTGCAGCCTCCGCTACCTTGATGGATTCTGCACGGTAAACGCCTGCCTCCACCACCAGCTCATATACGTTTGCAATCTCTTCCAGGGTCTCCTCATCCATACCGGAAACAATCTTGGTGATGGTCTCCAGACGGTGTACCTTATCGCCGGGGTTAATTCTCTCCGGTGAGTAGCCGATCTTGAAATCAACGCCGCATTTCAACCCGGATTCCTTCTCCAGAATAGGAACGCAGACTTCCTCTGTCACGCCGGGATATACGGTGGACTCAAACACGATAATGGAGCCCTTCGTCAGGTTCTGTCCCAGAATACGGCTTGCACCCTCCACCGGAGTCAGGTCCGGCGTGTGATCGTCGTTCACTGGGGTGGGAACCGCAACAATGTGGAATTTCGCCTCCCTCAGCTTGGAAGGATCTGCCGTGAATGCCACGGTCGTCTCTTTGATGGTATCGTTTCCCACCTCATTGGTCGGGTCGATGCCGCTCTTATACAGTTCGATCTTTTTCTCGTTTAAATCAAAGCCTACCACCTTGATCTTTCTGGCAAACGCAACTGCAATCGGCATGCCGACATATCCCAGTCCCACCAGTGACAGCTTCTCTTCTCCGCTTAACAGCTTCTCGTACAAACTCATTTTTCTCCATCCTTCCTCGCTATGTGACGTTCAATCTCTTTTATATATACATCAGTTACCTGTTGTCTGTCAAATTCCCGCTCCATCTTCCGCCTTGCATTTCGTCCCATTTCCGCGCGCTTCTCCGTGCTCAGTTCCAGAAATTTTTGAAGCGCCTCAATCAGGCTTTCCGCACTCCCCGGCTCACAACCAAAGCCCGTAACGCCGTCCTCAAAGATTTCCCTGCATCCGCTGATATTGGTTGCGATCACGGGGCGTCCCGTGGCGGATGCCTCCATCAGCACATTTGACATGCCCTCATGGTATGTGGGCAGTACCAGCGCCGAGGCTTCCTTCAGATAGGAATGAACATCCGTCTGAAAGCCGTGCTGGCGGATGATCCCCTCTTTTTCCAAGGCATCCAGCTCTTCCGTGTAATCTTCATCGCAATAGCCAAGCAACTCAAATCGAACCGTTTCGCCATGCAGCTTCCTCGCCGCCTCCAGAAACTCATTGATCCCCTTTTCCCGCATCATGCGCCCCACATAGAGGAAGCGTGTGACCGGAGACTGCGGGTACGGCTCAAAAGCATGCTTTTCCAGATTGACGCCGGATCCGTTTACCAAAAGGCTCTTTTTCCCGCGTATCCGGCACTGTTCAAATATCTGCCGGTTCTCCCCGTTCTGGAAGAAGATGCATTCCGCTTTTTTCAGTGCAGTTCGGTACATGCACACGATCATTTTTTTCAGAAAATTCTCTCTCTGGAAAGTGCTTCCGAGACCGGTTATGGTTGCCACATACGGGACTCTGCCCATACGGCATGCGACTCCGCCGTATATGTTCGGTTTAATGGTGTAAAGCATCACCAGATCAGGGGCTGTCTCCCGAAGCAGCTTTCTGTATGCACAAAACAGTTTGAAATCTTCTTTGGGATTCATACCCCTGCGATTGATCGGCGTCTGTATCACCAGACAGCCCTCTTCCGTAAGCTCCTCAAGATGAACCTCGTCCGGTATGGAAACCGAAACCTGATATTTTTGAAGCAGTTCCTCCAGCAGCTCATTCCGAAAGGTATACAGCCCTACCGAAGAATTGGTCAAAATCAATACTTTTTTCATGTAATGTCTGTTTTCCTTCTCGCGGGAATCCCTATGTAGGTTCCCTGCTCACTGATATTTCTGACCACCACGGCTCCCGAGCCCACAAGGCAGTCGTCACAGACAGAAAGGTTATTGTTCACCACAGCCCCCGCTCCGATCCAGACACGGCATCCCATATACACCGTTCCTGCCACATGTGCCCCCACGGATATATGGGAATAATCACCGATTTCGCAATCGTGATCCACGGATGAGCCGGTATTGACAATGCAGCCTTTTCCGATTACGGCGTCGGAATTGATGACAGCGCCTGCCATCACCACGGATCCCTCTCCGATCTTCACTCTCCTGCTGATTATCGCCCCGGGATGAATCAGTGTCGCCATCCGGTACTCCCGCAGTCCTTCCTGAATCCTCTGCCGGATCCGGGCATTGCCGATCGCTACAATATACTCCCATTCCCGGTACGCTTCCGTTCCGTCCGTCTTTCCCACGACCGGAAAGCCCGCGCACTCCCTTACGCTCTCATCATCATCCAGAAAGACAATTTCCTCATATCCGTTTCGCACCGCAATATCCGCAACCACCTTGCCGTGGCCGCTGGCACCCACGATAACCAGTTTTTTCAGTAAGGAGCCTTCCATTCTGCAACTACCCCCTCCGGAGTTCCCATAAACTCCTCCATTGTCACCGACGATCCGGAACTGATGCCCTCCTTCTTCCACACCGCACGCAACGTATCCAGAAGAATCTTCATATCACCCACAAATGTAATGTGCTTCGTATACCAGACATCCATGGCAAATTTGTCCTCCCATGATACGCCGTTGCGTCCGTGTGCCTGCGCATATCCGGTAAGCCCCGGGCGCACATCATGCCGGTGTCTCTGCTCTTCGTTATATCTGGGCAGATACCGTACCAGCAAAGGTCTGGGGCCGATCAGGGACATATCGCCTTTCAGGATATTGAATGCCTCCGGGATCTCATCCAGACTGGTTCGCCGAAGCCACGCTCCGAACGGTGTCAGTCTTTGTTCATCCGGCAGCGGTTCTCCTCTTTCATCTCTGGCATCGGTCATCGTCCTAAATTTATACAGACAAAATATCCGTTCCTTTCCCGTTTTCGGGTCGATTCTGCCCGGCCGCTCCTGCTTGAAAATAACGGGAGATCCCAGCTTCACGCGAACCAACACTGCAACGATCACATACAGCCAGCTCAAGAGTAAAAGAACCGTCAGTGAACATACAATATCCAGCATTCGCTTGAAGAACAGGGCATAAGGGCCTCGCTTCCTTGAGTTCATTCAGCTTCCATCCTTGTTTTATTCAAAGCACTTTCTGACAATTTCAATCACAGCATCCTGCTGTTCTTCCGTCATTTTAATGTCCGACGGCAGACACAGACCCCTTGCAAAAATGTCCTCATCCACCGCTTCTTGTGCCGCCTTGATGAAATCATGCTCCCTGTATATGGGCTGCATGTGCATGGGCTTCCAGATTGGCCGGGATTCAATGTTGTACGCCGCAAGCGTCTCCCTGATTTCATCGGGGCAGGTCTTGCCGGAAGCTTTTTCGTAAGTGCTGTTTAAATCTCCCCGCACCTGTTTTGCCATGGCATCCCGATCCACCATAAGGCAGCTCAGCCAGAAGTTCGGCTCCGTATCCTCAAGATAGGGATTCATCCGAAGCGGCAGTCCCGCGAACCCTTCCCTGTATTTTTCATAGATCTCTTTTTTCCGTGCTCTGTGCTCCGCCAGATGCAGCATCTGCCCTCTGCCGATTCCCGCCAGAATATTGCTCATACGGTAATTATACCCAAGCTCTGTGTGCTGATACCACGGAGCCGCATCCCGCGCCTGCGTAGACCATTTTCTTGCCAGCTCGGCAGCCGCCTCGTCGTCCGTCAGAAGCATTCCGCCTCCCGATGTGGTGATGATCTTGTTGCCGTTAAAGCTTACCACATTGTATGTTCCGAAGCTTCCGGTCTGCCTGCCCCTGTAGGTAGCGCTCAGCGACTCTGCGGCATCCTCGATCAATATTGCCTGATGCGCACGGCAGATCTCCGTGATCTCATCCAGTCTTGAGGGTGTGCCGTACAGGTGTGCCAGCACCACTACCTTCACCTCGGGATATTTCTCAAACGCCTTTTCCAGCGCCCGGGGATCCATGTTCCAGGTATCATACTCCGAATCGATAAATATCTGTTTTCCGCCCTCGTATGTGACCGGATTCACCGTCGCATCAAAGGTCATATCCGTACAGAAAACCTTATCTCCGGGTTTCACTCCCGCAAGCTTCACCGCAAGGTGCAGCGCCGCCGTTCCCGCAGAGAGCGCAACGGACGCTTTACAGCCCACATACTCGCGGACATCCTTTTCCAAATGCTCCAGATTTGCCCCGACGGTTGACACCCAGTTGGTGTCGAACGCCTCCTGCACATATTTCTGCTCCTCGCCATGCATGGTCGGCGACGCGAGCCACACTTTTTTTTCAAACGGTTTCAGTTCCATTCTCAATCCCTCTGTCCTTGTTTTTCCAATTCCTCTTTCGAGTGATAGGTCGGCACGATTTCCTTGATCAGCTTCTTAATATCGCCGCTCTCGTTCTCCGCCGCAAGTTCAAGCTTTCTAAGCTGCGTAAAAAACACGCTCTCATCAAATTCAATGGGTTTGCCGATATGGATCAGGTCATTGTCCGTATTCTGCAATCCCTCTTCATCCATAAGAAGCTCCTCATAGAGTTTCTCGCCCGGACGCAGCCCGGTAAATTCAATCTTGATATCCTCATCCACCTTATAGCCGGAGAGCCGTATCAGGTTTTTGGCAAGATCCAGTATCTTCACCGGTTTGCCCATATCCAGCACAAAAATCTCCCCGCCCTTGGCGTAGGCTCCCGCCTGCAAAACAAGGGAAACCGCCTCGGGAATCGTCATAAAATAACGGATAATGTCCGGGTGCGTGACCGTGACGGGGCCTCCCGCTTCGATCTGCTTCTTGAACAGCGGAATCACGCTGCCGTTGCTGCCCAATACATTCCCGAACCGCACCGCAACAAACTCTGTATCGTAGTGCCGGTTGAACACCTGCACGATCATTTCACAGATACGTTTGGACGCACCCATAATGTTGGTGGGATTCACCGCTTTATCCGTGGAAATCATCACAAACTTCTTTGTGCCGAAGAATGCCGCCGCCTGTGCCGTCTTCCAGGTGCCCATCACGTTGTTCTTGATCGCCTCGTTGGGGCTGTCCTCCATAAGGGGAACATGCTTGTGCGCCGCGGCATGATAGACAATGTCCGGGCGGTAGGTCTCAAAAATCTTATACATGCGCTTTGTATTGCGCACCGATGCAATCAGCACCAGCAGGTTCAGGTCCGGGTACTTCTGCTTTAATTCCTGCTGAATGTCATATGCATTGTTCTCATAGATATCGACGATAATAAGCCGGGACGGTCTGTGGCTTGCAACCTGTCTGCACAGCTCGCTTCCGATGGAGCCGCCGCCGCCCGTGATCAGCACGCAGCGTCCCTGCACATACCCCAGTATGGAATCCAGATCCACCACAATGGGATCCCTGCCCAGAAGATCCTCCACATCCACATCCTTAAGCTGGCTTACGTTCACCTCACCGTTGACGAGCTGGTACATGCCCGGCAGCGTGCGCAGTTTACATGTGGTGTCCTTGCAGATGTCAATAATGCCGCTGATGACTGATTTCGGCACCGAAGGCATGGCAATAAAGATCTCATCGATGGCGTAGGCGTCCACCGCCTCCTTGATCTTCTCTCTTCCCCCGACGATCTTGATGCCCTGAATGTATTTTCCGTGCTTGTTTACATCATCATCGATAATGCATTTGATCTGCATATGGGTATATTTACTGTTGATAATGTCCCTGATAATCAGGTTTGCCGCCTCTCCGGCGCCGATCACCATGATATTGGAGCAGCGCTCCTTCTTCCGTCCCTTCTGTTTCAGGCTGCGAAAGAACCGGTAACTGAATCTGCTGGCAAAAGTAAACGCAATCAGCAGAAATACAAACATAAAATAGAAACTGCGGGGCACGGGTTTCTTGGCAATCATCAGCCCCAGCCCATTCAGCGCAGCCGTCACACCGCACGCCGCCACGATATTCTGAAGTTCGTTCACGCTGGCAAAAGCCCATAAACTGTTGTATAAGCGCAGCACCTCAAACACTACTACCGTAACCAGCATGGTAAACGGCATAAAGGAATATATAGAATTCAGAAAGTTTTTGTCTATGGCATCATATACAAATTCATATCGGATGAGCAGCGCCAGCACCGAGGATGCAAACACTGCAAATATGTCGTATACCAACAAAAAGATGCGCCTGTAAAGAAGCGCCGTGTTGATTGTCTTTTTCATACCATTCCTCATTTCTCAATGCTCTCTGCGGCATCACCCAGCTTTGGCGTAAGGAGCGCCAGCACAAAGAACAAAGCAAATCCGGTCGGAATATAAGGAAGCATCACCCACTCTACCATACCGCAGATACCGAAAACGCCGATTACCACCACCGGTATCATTCCCGCTTTTTCTCCGCGATGCCGTCCGTAGTAAAGGATGCTTCTCACACCGAAAAAGATACAGAACAGCAGGAAGTAAATACCCGTGCCGATACCGAAATCATACGCCACCTGAATATAAGCATTGTGAGCATGGGAAATTTTTTCCCCGTTCTCTTTTTCCAGCTCCACATAAGGATGTCCCGTCCAGTTGAGCGTCGCGAGATATCTCTTGTAGACATCGATTCTGCCGTTGGTATAATCCACGTTTCCGCCCAACCCGGCCTTATCGTTGGTCAGCACCTTTCCGTTTCCGCTCACATCGTCCGCGAAAGCGGCGCCCGTTGCGGATCCGGCACTCTGTCCTCCGGTGTTTCCCTCGTCCTCTTCACTGTAATAGCTCATCTTGGCGTCAAACAAGGTAAAGAATTTCTCCACTGTAATGTATCGGAAAGAATCCCATGCTTCCCCTTTCTTGATGGAATCAGGGAACCATTCAATATCGTAGGTCTTTGGATCGTTGTATACTGCCGGTACGATTCTGCACGCCGTAAATGTCATGACAAAGAAAGCGGCAAATGTGGCCACAAGCAGCGCAACCCGCTTCCCGGCATTCTTTATCCCATCCTTATATTCCGTAAACGCCGTGACTGCAAGCAGCAGGATAATCAGAATCGCTGCCGTAAACAGCCCCGTGCGGGACACGGTAAACATCAGAAAACTGAAAGACAGACCGCTGATTGTCAATTCCGGGATACATTTCTTCAGCTGCTTCTCTTTGGCATACTTCACCAAAAAGCAGGCAACCGCCAGCACAAGCACCAGACAGTCGTACACCGCACCCATGGTAACCGTATGGAAAGCGCCGGGATATCTGGTGTGCGTATAGTAATGGAACGGTCTGTGCAGCCACGCTGAAAAGCTGATGCAGATAAACTGGACAAATATGCCGTTTACGAAGGATCTCAGATATTGTTCCCGCCCGCCGTTCTGCATCAGGCGCATTACAAACAGGATCATACCCACCAACAGAAGAATTGTCCACTCCTTCTCATGCCGGTAGATTACAAACAGTATGAGCAATGCAAGGAAAGCAAAACTGTATACCTTGGACAGGCATTTCCATTCCCTGCGACGCGGAATCAGGTTCCGGATCACATTGAGCAAAACAAGCCCCCACAGGGCATAACCGATTGCCGTTCCCTTGGCAAGATAAAGGCTGTCCGCATCCTGATTATTCTGTATGCAGTACCACACGCTGACCCCGATTGCGGGCAGACAATAGATGCCGTTATACCAGTTGAGCAATTCTTTCTTGGAAAAGCTGCACACTATGGCAAACGCAAAACAGGCAATGGTAATATTTCTCGCCGCATGCTGGTCAAACAGGCAAAGAGCATTCAGATAATCGGTACAGCCCTTCATCACGCCTGCAAAGGCAATGATCTGCAGCAAAACCGGAATTTTGGAAATCATCTCCCGCAGACGGATCTGCTCCCGCTCAGGCTGTCCGCAGCTAAAAAAGAGCGCGTACAGAGCGCCTGCCAGAAACAGCAAAATACCGGTCTCGTAAAACACGATATCAAGCGGCCGTGTGCCAAACAGCTTTGCCGGAAATACCGCAAACAGCACCCACAGGGACGCGCCCGATGTAAGAATCCCCGCGGGAATCCGCAGGATCATATCCGTCCGAAGCTCTTCTTTCCTGTTTTTGCACAAAAACTCCGTCAGTGCAATCAAGGCGGCTCCTACAACGAGGATGATCGACGCAATAATCAAATATCTGGGGAAGCCAAAAAACACACGGTATCCGTAAGCTGCATCCAGATTCACGCCGTCCGACATGGAAAACAAAAGCTCGGCATCCGGGTTCTCCAGAGAGAAATAATAGGTTGTCCACGCTTCCCACTCGCCCCGCAAGTGCAGCGTGCAGACACCGGGAATCTTTTGGTCAGCCAGATTGACCGTCTGCGTTTCAATCAGATTGAGTGCAGAATCAAAATAACGCACCACTAACGTCGCATCCTCAAGTTCCTGCGCATTTTCATTGTAAATATAGAAACGGATGGTCTCCAGATACTCGTTTTCCGGCACAAACTGCTGCATAATCGTGCCTTCATTCATCACGATCGTCCTGGAAGCCGGATCTATGGTTCCCACATAGCGAAACGGTCTGATCAGTTTAAGAGGCCAGAAGGCCAACACAGCCAGCAGCATCAGAACAAGTATGGAGCCCTGTATGACTCTTTTCAGCGGCAATTTCGTCTTCAAGCTGTTACCTTCCGCACCTTTCATCAGATTTTGCATATTCAAGATAGTATACCACAGTTTCGGTATCTTTACAATTATTACCGGTCTCCCCCGGTCAGATTCAGGTTCACACCGTTCACATAAGCAGCATCCTCAGAAAGAAGGTAGCGAATCGCCGCCACAACCTCCTCCACCTTGACATTCCGCTTTTGCAGACAATTTTCCCGATTCAGTTCCACGATACGCTCATCCACATTCTGCAAAAACTGCGTTTCGATCATGTTGGGAGATATGCCGTTGATTCCGATTCCCTTATCTCCGTATTCGGCAGCCATCGCCTTCATCATACCGAGCAGGGCATATTTCACGGTCACATACTGGGACAGGAATTTGGGCGGCATACCGATGGTGCAGGAGGAAAGCATCACGGCAACTCTGCCCGATCTGCGCTTTGCCATCCGCGGCAGAAAGACCCTGCAGGTCTCCGCAAAGGATCCGACCTGCACATTCATGTCCCGAAGTACATTTTCCCAGTCAAACTGCTTCAATTTCTGATACATCAGACGCGATGCCGGCAAATGCAGGATATAATCCGGGCAATCCATATGCTCCTCCGCAAATTTGAGCACAGGCATGACACCATCCGGCTGCGACAGATCCGCCTGAACCGGCAGCACCTCCACCGCCCGCAAATCGTTTTTCAGTTCTTGCAGCCTGTCCCCTTTGAATCCGAAATGCGCAACCACCGCTGCGTTTTCTCCCTTTACGGACAGTCTTTCGTCCAGATCCTTTATATAGGCGATTCCGATATCCGAGGACGCCCCCAGAATCAGGTATTTATTCTTCTCCATCCTTCATCACTCCTATCTGCATGGTTCCCCGCAGAACCTTCTCTCCGTTCTGATTGAAAATCGTCACCTTTACCGTGACCACATGAAACAAGTCATTCTTTTCGGAGACCTTTCCCGTCACCAACAGCACATCACCCGGAAATACCGGTTTCACAAACTTTGTCTCCACGCTGTGGATCAGGCTCTTTTCCCCGGGAAGATAGACTCCCGCCAGGGTGGATAAAAAAGAAGCCGTAAGCATGCCGTATGCCACGCAGGACGAATACCCCTGCTTCTCGGCGAACAAAGGATCCGTGTGAAGAGGATTCACATCTCCCGTGATCTCCTGAAATTTTCTGAGCATATCCGGGGTGACCGTAACGGAGAATTTCTCCTCATGCCCTACTTCCAATTCTTCAAAATCGTATCTGTTCATTGCCCCTCCACTGCGTCGTAAGCCTGTCGTGCCACCTTATCGCGGATGGTATGCAGTGCCTCCGCCTGACATATTTTCCAATACTCGTAAGCCTCATCCCATGTCCGATAGGTTCCATTTCCACGTTTGTCCGCAAGCCGATAGTTCTCATGGATGTACGCCCCCAGATAGGCGGTACATTTTTCGGCGCCGGATGCGTTGGTGTGGCTGCCGCCGTCATAAAAATCCGTTGCAAAATCGATGCCAATCTCCTCATAATGGTCGTTCAGGTTGAGGAACGTAAAACCGTACTCCTCCACAATATCCCCAATATAATGGTACATCCTCTGCTCCTGCTCCGTCATCGTCTTGGGGGACAAAAAGAACAGGGCATTCAGGTCGTTTTCCTGCAAATAGGAGAGTAACTGCCGCAGCGTCTGCTCCTGTTCCTCGGGTATCGCCTCCGTACCGGTAACAGTTGAAACATCCACCGCCTCCCCGGGAACCACATTGTCGTTCATGTCATACCCCTTCATGGGATGCAGCCTTTCATAGCAGAACGAACCATACTGATCCGGCAGAATGATTGTCTCCCAGTTGGAATGATATTTGATAATATCAAAATAGTAGGTGTAGCGCTCCTCTTTCTCAGAGACCAGCGCATTGATCATTTCAATGCGGTTGAGGGAATACTTCAGGTTGTCCGTCACCCCTCTGGTATACGCCATCTGCTCCGTCATATACTCTTCCTTCGCGGTAAACTGGCGCACCTCAAAGACAAACAGCTCCGGTTTCTGGGTCTTGAGCGCCTCCTTCACCAGATAAACGGCAGCCTTGGGGCGCTGCACATTGCTGGAAAGGGGATATGCCGTGAAACCGTATTCCCCCCACATTTTGGGGGCGGCATACCCGGGGTACACCGGGCTGGAGCCTATCATAATCACGTCAATGGTGTTGTCCGGCTCTGCGTAAAAACCTGTAAAAATATCCTTGATCGTCCCGTTCGTCCTGATCATATAGGTCAGCGGCACGAGTATACCCACAAAGATAGTCAAAAACAGAACCGCACTGAGTGCCTGCTTTCTATTCACACCTGCCTCCGTTTCTAAAATCCCTGATAAATGAACTCAGACGCACTGTAACCCGGGCCGTAGTACCCCCACAGAATGGTGGCAAACAAAAGCCCGTACCATATCATCCAGCGAAGGGGTAATTTCTTTTTCGCAATCCATTCCCGTACAGAGCCCTTCTGCTGTAACAGGGAAACACAAAACAGCACTAAAAGTCCAATGATTGCAACCACCCATTCCACTGTGCTCATCCCGAGAAAAGCGCCCTCCGAAAACATGGTGCTGCCACCCGCCCGCAACGCGCGTCCCAGCATTCCCACTGCATCATGTACGGACAAGGCTCTGAAAAACACAAAGCCGATATTCACAAGGAAAAAGGTTCTGAGAATCCGAAGGACATCCAGAAAACGATTCTCCGGGTTCAACCCGCATTTCTCCATTCCTTTTTTGAACACAGGCTGCAGCAGTTCTCCCGTCACAATATAAAACCAATGGAGAAGCCCCGATCCGATCACATATTTCCATTCTCCTCCGTGCCAGATTCCCACGGAAAACCATAAAATCAGCATGGCAAGAAAGGTGGTAAGCTGCTTTCCCCTCTTTTTCCCCGCCTTCTCCCGCATCTTCTTTCCTAGCTTTGTAAAAGCCTCCGTGCGCAGCAGGGGGTAAAAAAGGTACTCCTTCATCCACACACCCAATGTGATATGCCACCTTCTCCAGTATTCGGAGATACTCTTGGAAAAGAAGGGGGTATTGAAGTTTTCGGGCAGCTTAATGCCGAAGCACTCCGACATACCCAGCGCAATGTCCATACACCCCGAAAAATTGGTATAAAGCTGAAAAGCATAACAGGCGGTGGCGGTCCAGATCGCTGCGCCGCCGTACTCCGTATAACTGTCATAAACCGTATTGACTGCCACCCGCATCCGCTCTGAGATGACCAGCGTCTTGAAAAACCCCCAGAGCATTCTCTGCAATCCGAAGGTGAGCTGCCGGTAATCCAGCCTGTGCGGTTCAAAAAATTGCTGTCCGTCCTCCCTGTACCGGAGAATGGGGCCGGAAAGAACGGCAGGAAAATACATGCCGTAGAGGCAGAGTTTCAAAAGATTGGGCTGTGGCGCCGCAATGTCGTTGTATACATCGATCACATACCCCAGAACGGTAAACGTGTAAAAGGAAATTCCAAGGGGAACCAGCCAGTCAAGCCCGCTGACGAGCTGCCCCTCCGCACCGAGCAGAAGTGCAATACCGTTTATCGTATTGATGCCGAAATTAATGTACTTTAAAATAAAAAGAATACCTAAAAGCAGCAGAACCACACCTGCCAAGGCTGCTCTGCGTTTCTTAGGCTCTTTTGTTTTTCCCATTATTCGGATGCCGATCCATGCCGCCGTGCATACCGCAAAAGGGTACAGGATCAGCACGCCGTTTCCGGACAGCAGATAGTATACCACACTCAGGGCAAGTAACATCACCCACCGGATTCTGACCGGGACGAGGTAGTATACCAATAATGCCGCCACAAAAAACAACATGAAATAAAAGGATGTAAACTGCATGTAGCTTTCCTTCCCAAATCAATTCTTTACTGCTGTCCCAGAATGATATCCACCATCTCACCCACGTTTTTCATCGTCACTACCTGACCCATGGTGAATTTTATTCCAAATTCCTGCTCCACTGCAGCAACCAGATTGATATGCTCCAGGGAATCCCAATCCTCAATGTCCGCAGAGGTAGTGGCATCGTTCACCGTAATATCCTCATCATCGAACACATCCTGAAACACCTTATTCAAACGCTCATAAACCGCTTCTCTTGTCATATCCTTCTCCATTCCGCAATCTGCTTATTCTTCTACACGGATCACCTTATTTTTGTTTTCGTAAAGCTGTCCTATCTCATAATACCATACTGTATCGCCATTTTCATCCTGTTTTTCTTTGGTGAAGCCCTGAAGCCCATAAAAGTTCTCCACCATCTTGTTTTTTGCGGTAGGATAATAATATCCCTTTATCTTTGTGATTCCCGCTTTTTGGCACTGTCTTACCAGCGCATCCATCATGGCGTACTCCATATCCCGCTTCAGCACGCGGCAGCTCATCAGCCAGAGCTCCACATGGGCAGTCTGTCCGTCCTTTCGGGCAATCACCACGGATACCACACCGTTGTCCCCAAATTTATCCTCCAGTTTTCCGTAAAGGGTGATATACCCTTCGTCGGCTGCAATCTGTTCAATCTCTGCCTGCGTATACCGTCTGGTGGTCAGGTTGAACTGATTGCTCTTGTTGGTAAGCTGGGCAATCCGCGCCATGTAGAGAGGTTCAAAGGAGCGGATAATGCCCTTCATATCAAGGGACTTCAAATAGTCCCCGTAATCTGCAAAGCTCTCCTGCTGTTTCTGCCTTTGCAGATTTGCCTTATACATGTCGCTGCGGCTTTTGTCGTCCTCCGACAGGCTGGTCACCTCAAAAAACCCTGCGTGGTCTATGGTACGGATATACCGCTCGGGACTTGTGAGCTCCGGCACTGCCACCCCGGGCAGATGGGTTCTGATAATCTCCCTTTCCGCCGGATTGTCGTCCACAAACACAAGGCTGTCCTGCATAATGTTAAGCTCAGAGGCAATCTCCGCCACATTTTTGCTCTTGGGATCCCAGTTTGCCTTGATCAGTACAAAATCATCCGGATGCAGAACACCATCGGGATGATTTAACCCCGCGATTGCATTCTCTTCCTCATTTTTTGAGCAGACATTCAGCATGATGCCGATGTCCTTCTGGCGCTTGATGTACTCCTGAAACTCCGTGTAGACCTGCCCCATGGATGTCTCCTGACCGATCTCCAGATTTTCCACACCGTCGTCGCCGACCACGCCGCCCCAGAGCGTGTTGTCCAGATCCAGCACAAGTGCCTTCTTGTTCTTTCCGTAAACCGACTTGATAATGTTGGCGACGCTGAAGCTGAGGGTCGGAATTGCCGGCAGACACAGCGCATACTTATACATATGCCAGTAAAACGGTGCCGCCCACCGCTCCAGACCGTAGTCCGCAGCCAGATAATTGATGTCGTTGATATAGAAATTGTCATGGCTTGCGGCATAGCGGTAAAAGCGCTCGTTCAGTCTGTTGATAAAACAGATCCTGCCATGGATGTCATAAGCCTCCTTATTTCCCATAAGCCGGTAAAAGGGGTACTCGAAGTTATTCTGTATCACCGGGCAGCCGTAGACCTCCCGCAGCCGTTCCCACATCATCTCAAAATGGCGGTAGGTTTCCTCAAGCAGTTCATCCACGGAAGCCTCCGTATCGGACATCGCCGGATAACGGGAGATATTGCGGTTGCTGGTATGAATATAGATCATATCCGGTGCAAACTTCTGCAGCTCCTCGTTCTCAAACATGGCGTCCTGCCAGTAGCGGGCGTATTCCGACTCGTAGAACTCGGGTTCTATGCCGTAGTGAAGCAGAAAAAGTTCCAATATTCTGATAATATCGTGGGTGGTGCTGCCTCCCAACACGGCAATCTTCTTTTTCAGCCGCGCACTTCCGTCCGCCAACAGCGCTTTTTTGATGCTCTTGGCTTTCTTGAGAATATATTCACCGTCAAAGGGGTATTCCAGTTCACGCATCTTCTCTTTTCCTCTTACTCCTCATTCACCGTCTCCCGTATTACATACTGTGGAGAGTTATTCATACACATATAGATCCTGCCAACGTATTCACCCACCAGTCCCAGCATGAGCATCAGCATACCGCCGATCACCATGATGGCGCATATCAGGGAGCTAAAGCCCACCGGCACCGCGGGATTCACAAATTTTTTTATTACTGTATAGATGGAATAAATAAAACCAAACGCGGCGAAACAAGTACCCGCCACCGTTGCCATGCGCAGCGGTTTCACGGAAAATGCCGTAAAGCCGTTGATCCAAAGCCCCAAAAGCTTTCCAAAGGTATAGCCGGAGGTACCGATTTCCCGCTCCCTGTGGGTCACATTCACATTGACAATTTTCTTTGTGGTGCGCAGCACCAGACCGATCACATACGGATATGCATTCTCGTAGCGGATCACATCCTCAATGACAAACCTTCTCGCCGCAAAATAGCTGGATAGATAGAGTTCCTTCGGTTTCCCAAGCATTACCCGCGTCATAAGCTCGTTGATATGGCTGCCAAAGTTGCGAAACCAGGAATGCTGCTTATGCGCATATTTTGCATAAACCACATCCGCCCCGTCCTCGATTGCCGCAAGCAGCTTGTCCACCTCGTCGGCAGGCGTCTGTCCGTCGTCGTCCAGACACACTATCACATCTCCCTTTGCATGGCGGAAGCCTGCCATCAGCGCCGCGTGCTGTCCGAAATTCTTTGCCAGATTGATGCCCTTGATTCTTTTATCAGCCTCGCAGAGCTTCCGTATCACAGAAAAGGTATCGTCCGGTGAGCAGTCATTCACCAGCATAATCTCATATGTGTAGGCTGAGAGCTTCTCCATTGCGGTCTGAATTTCCTCCACCACGCCCCCAAGCGTCAGTGCCGATTTATAACAGGGAATCACAAAACTGACCAACTGTGACATATCACTTCTCCAATCTGCTGTCCCCGGACAGCCGGTTTTCTACTGTTTCTCTACGCGGTAGACAACAAACGCCGCCTTCTCCCCATCCATGATCCGGTCTGTTTCCACCAGTTTCACATCCACGCCATGTCCCGCATAATACGCCGGAAGCCACTCCTGTGTGGGCGTCAGACTGTCCGTGCGGTGCGCGCTTTCCACCATGTAAACATTCCCGTTCTCCGTCAGTGCGCTCTCCATGTTCTCCATTCCGAACAGCGCATACTTTTTATACATAAGAGGACTCTTTGACGCCCATCCTCCCATAATATCATAATTGTCCGTCTGATTGTTCACACCCGCAAACATTTTCTGCGAATACGCCACGGAAGAGTATACATCCCAGAAATAGAAATTGTCCGGATGGGCTTCCGTGTACTGCCTGAAAGCCTCCAGCTCCCGGTTTACTTCCTCTCTGCGGTCGTATTCCGTTTTCACGGAAACCACCCCCGCTCTGCCCGAGCCTGCAAAGACCGCTGCGACTGCCGCAAGGCAGATCACCTCAGCCACCAGTCTGACCTGCTTTTTCTTTATCATGCTGCACTCTGACAGAAACATTGCGAGCAGAATTGTAAATTCCATCAGGTAAAGGGAATGGGTAATCCGGATGGGCGCCCGCCCCCGGTACAAAATATACATCCAAAGTCCGGTACGCACAAATCCCATCAACGGGAGTTCCCACAAAAAGCGGTAGTGCCGGTTTAAAAGCGCTGTGGCAAGCACCAAAAGGTACGCTGCGATCACGCACACGCTGAACGGAGCATCCTCATGCAGCGTGCGGTATTTATAATACACTACCGTCTTTTTCAGCGTTCCCATAAAATCCGTATTTTTTCCGTATTGCTCTTCGGCATAATCACAGATCTTCTTCAAAAGAGCATCGTCGATCTCCTCGTCCAAGCCGAAATTATAGTTCACAAACAGCTCCTGCTCGCTCTCCGTCAACCCGATGCTCTCATAAAAATCCGCATTCTCGGCATAAGACGGCACACCCAGAAAGTCATAGAGCTGGGTGCGGCTGTCGAAAAAGCTGTTGAAATGCTGCCACGGTTCACTGCCGTACGCCAGCATGTGCACCCCCTGACTGAGCGCAAGCCCTGCCAGAATCGCGCCGAACACCGAAAAATATTTTGCGGCATTTTTCCCCGTAAACACCGGCTTCTCCGCCGTCCATTTACACAGTCCCGTCACACAGATGAGCGGCAGCATGAGCAAAAGCATCTCGGAGCGGATCTGGAAAGCCAGCACCACCAGAAGTATGCTGGGAATATTGTGTTTTACAAAATCCTTGCAGGAGGCATGCGAATCCGACAGATAGAAACGGAACGCCGCCGCTGCCGCCAGCAGCATGCATGTCACGGTGTACTGCACAAACACAAACTCCCACAAAAGCAGTGTGATCAGGAGCACTGTCTCTGCGCACAGAAACAAAAGCTTTTTCCACCTGCTCTCCGCAAAATCCAGTATTCCCTTCGTCACGATACAGATGCTTCCGAACTGGCAGACGCAGAGAAAGATCCCGTACCAGGGAAGTCCTCTTCCCACGCGGTAAAAAAGGCTGATGAACAGGCTGATCGGATACAGCATCTGTATGTTATGTCCCTCCGGCACACCGGTGTAGACTCCCGCCAGAATATCCTTCATCAGCACATCATCATTCAAGTCATAATAGAAGTCAAAGCAGAAACTGAGCGCCACAAACAGCAGTACGCAGAAGCCCACTGCCCAGACGGTATTCTCTTTTTTACCCAATCCTGCTTTCCATTTCATCCCAGTACAATCCTTACTTTCGATAATTTTCTACAATCTTCTTCACTGCATGAATCACATCCTGCACATCACCATCCGTCAGGGAGTAATAGAGCGGCAGGCTCAAAATCTCCTCATACAATTTCTCCGCCTTGGGACAAAGCCCCTTCGGATACCCCAGCGCCTCATAATAGGGGTGGCGGTACACCGGAATGTAATGCACATTGCAGCAGATATTCTCTGCCGCCATGCAATCAAAAAATTCCTTTCTTCCGATTGTGAGCTTTTCCGGTCTGATTCTTAAAATGTAGAGATGTCTTGTGGTATCGGATTCCGGGATTTCCCGCTGCACAAACAGCTCCGGCATCTGCGAGAACGCCTCGTTATACATTTCCACAATCTCTTTTCTTCTCCTGCCAAACCGCTCAATCTTGTCAAGCTGACTGATGATCAATGCCGCCTGCATATCCGTCATGCGATAATTCATGCCCAGAGCGATCTGCTCATAATACCAAGGGCCGTCGGACTCCCGCTTCAGTTGTGCGGGATCTCTGGTGATGCCGTGTGCGCGGTAGAGAAGCAGTTTCTTGTAGTATGCCTCGCTGTTGGTCAGCACAGCGCCGCCCTCTCCTCCGGTTACGGTCTTGACCGGATGAAAGCTGAAGGTGGTCATGTCCGCAACAGAGCCCACCGCTCTCCCCTTGTAGGTCGTCCCGATGGAATGTGCGCCGTCCTCAATGAGAACCGCGCCTCTTTCATGGCACAGGGCAAGAAGCTCGTCCAGCTCCACAGCCTGACCGGTAAAGTCCACCGCTACCACAGCCTTCGTCCTCTCCGTCATTTTTTCCTTTACGGAAGCGGGGTCTATATTGTAGGTCTCCTCGTTTATGTCGGCAAACACAGGCGTCGCGCCGCAGTACAGCGCACAGTTTGCAGAGGCAGCAAAGGTGATGGGCGTTGTGATCAGTTCGTCCCCTTCTCCGATGCCTGCTGCCTGACAGGCAATGTGAAGCGCCGCTGTGCCGTTGCTGCACACAACCGCATATTTTGCCCCCGTCAGTCGGCAAAGTTTTTCCTCCAGTTCCCCGATCTTGGGCCCGCAGGTCAGAAAATCGCTCTTCAAGACCTCCGTCACCGCCCGGATATCCGCCTCGTCAATATACTGATGTCCGTAAAACAGCTTTGTCTCCCTGACCGGTGTTCCACCGTTTATCGCCAGCTTTTCCATTTTGCATCCACCCTTTCCGTATGCCGGTTGTTATGCCAGCCACTCCATAAACTTTTGTTTGTTCTCCACCGCTTTTTCAGCCGGTCTGCAAAGATCCGCCCTTGATTCCAGCGTTACCGGTATTTCATAGAGTCTGGGGCCGTACTCCTTCCGCACCTCTTCGCCGATGCGTCTGATGCCTTCCGCATCCGTTATCTTTCCCGCATATACATACCCCGCCGCCTTGGCAAGTTCCGCAAAATCCACATGCCGGCATCCCGTCGGCATTGCGCCCACCGACTCATGCGCCTGATTATTGATGATGATATGGTAAAAATTATCCGGCGCCTGTTCCGCAATAAAAGGCAGTGCCCCCATATGCATCAGGGCAGCGCCGTCCCCATCCACGCAAACCACTTTTTTATCCTTCCGGTTCTGTGCGATGCCGAATGCGATCATGGATGCATGCCCCATTCCGCCCACTGTCATAAACAGAGAATCGTGGTTGCCCCTGATCCGGTTGCACTGTTCGTAAAGTTCTCTTGAAATCTTTCCCGTTGTGGACACCATGCAGACGCTCTCCGGCAATGCTTTTACCAGCTCGCCCAACGCCTGCTCCCGCACCAACGTGTTGCCGTTCTGCCACCGGAACGCTTCGCCCTGCTCGAAGGTGCCTTTTTTTACAATGATCGCATACTGTTCATTGTTTTCCAGCGTCTCTTTGGCTTTCTTCCATATGGCGTCCATCTCTTTTTCGGTGGTGTTGCAGTCGATTACCGTATAGGGGATGGTGAGGGTTTCAAACAGCGAGCAGGTAATCTTTCCCTGAAATGCATGCTGGGGTTCATCCTTTACCCCCGGCTCACCTCTCCATCCGACCACAAAAAGCATGGGAATCCCATACACATCCCTGTTTGCCAGTGATGCAATCGGGTTGACCGCATTGCCTATACCGGAATTTTGCATATATACGCATGCCGGTCTGCCGGATGCCAGAAAACTACCCACTGCAATTCCCACCGCAGCTCCCTCATTGGCAGGAACATAATGCCTCAGACTGCCTTTATGCAGCTGCAATCCGTCGCAAAATGCCTTCAGGGTAGAATCCGGCACTCCCGTAATGGTCTCTATTCCCAGTTTCTCCATTGCTGTCAAAAAATTTTCAGCCTTCATTGATCCTCTCCAATTCTTTCACGGTGTCGATCTCCACCAGCTGCCCATCTTCAACCGGTTCCACATACAAATCGAGCAGATTCAGATTCCGGTCGACCACATCATCCCAAAACAGCTGGTCACACCCTTCACCGTCACAGGCCTCCGTGATCAGCCTGCTCAAAAGCCGGGCATCTTTCTCCTTGAAATATGCAACTCCGACCATATTGTAAACATCAGTGCCGCCTTTTCCCACACGGACAATCCTTCCGCCTTCGGTCTCGAACACCCAGTCGGCAGAATATCCCGCCGTCATACGGCCGTAATAACAGGATCCGGCAAGCTCCTTCTTAAAGATGGACGGATCCGCAATATAGAGATCCGACTCACAGATGAAGCAGTCACCCTGCTGTAAAACCTCTCTTGCCGCATATATGGACGAGATATTGTTCTTGGTCAGGTAATCCGGATTGCGGATCAGTCTCACCTTGGGATATTTCTCGCACAGATAGGCAAACTGTTCTCCCAGATATCCCGTCACCACAAAAATTTCCTCCACGGGTCTGTCAAGCAGTCCTTCAATCACCGTCTCGATCATGGGTCTCCCATGTACCGGAATCAGCGGCTTCGGCTTTGTCTCCGTCAAAGGACGCATCCGGGTTCCAAGTCCCGCTGCCATCAAAATTGCTTTTTCCATAGTCTCTCCCCGTTACAGTTCATCAATCAGCGTGATGATTTCCTTAATCGGCATCAGACGCTCATCCACCTCCAGCGCGCGGTGATTTTTCAGAATGTCCACCGCGGTACTCTGCATGGCAGGGAAAGCGCTCCTCGTCAGCTGATTGGCATAGATCACAATGTTTACGCCTGCGGCAGCAAGCTCCTCCTCCGTTATACTGTTGAAGGAAGTGGGAACCACCACAATCGGTGTCTTTTGATCCTTGTCACGGAACTTCCTGCAAAACTCCAGAATCTCGTCCGGTGATTTTTTCCGGGAATGTATCATGATGCCGTCCGCTCCCGCCTCCACATAAGCAAAAGCGCGCTCCAGTGCATCCTCCATTCCGTGCTCCAGAATCAGGCTCTCGATTCTGGCAATGATCATGAAGGCATCCGTCCGCAGCGCCTGTTTTCCGGCGCGGATCTTCTCCGTAAAGTTTTCGATGCTGTCCTGGGTCTGCTCGACCTCCGTACCAAACAGGGAATTCTTCTTCAGACCCGTTTTATCCTCTATGATAACCGCCGAAACACCCATGCGCTCCAATGTCCTGACATTGTATACAAAATGCTCCGTCAGTCCTCCGGTATCTCCGTCCAAAATAATCGGCTTTGTGGTCACTTCCATCACATCGTCGATCGTGCGCAGACGGGAGGACATGTCCACCAGCTCGATATCCGGCTTTCCCTTTGCCGTGGAATCGCAAAGACTGGAGATCCACATCGCATCAAACTGATCCAGACTGCCGTTGCTCTCCACAATGGTTTTCTCCGCGATCAGCCCCGTAAGACCGGAATGCACTTCAAGCGCCTTCACAATGGGGCGCAGTTCCAGCAGCTGGCGCAGCCGTCTGCGTCTGTACTCCGGCATGGCAAGCTTCTCCTTCATGCGGGCGTCGATCTTTTTCACCGTCTCGTTGTAGGTATAGGGAACCTCTATCAGTTCACCGCCGTAACGTTTCAGATTGTCGACCACATTCCCGCGGATCATGCGCTCCGGCCCCTCTTTCCAGTTGTCGCCGTGCACAACATAATCCGGTTTTATCGTCTCGAATACCTTGTCATACAGAATCTCATCCTGCGCCACCACATGATCCGCAAGTCCGGTATTCTTCACAATTTCCATTCTCTCCTCAAAGGAGAGCGTGGGAAAGCGGTTAAAACAGACCATTGCCCTGTCTGTCAGGATGCCTACATATACTTCGCCGTATTTTGCCGCTTCCCGCAGGATATTCAGATGTCCCTCATGAATCACATCCGTGCAGAAACAGGTATATACCTTCGCCATTTCTCTACTTTCCTCTCAATCTGCGTAATGTACCGGAACCGCTATCTGCAAAGTCCCCAGCGCTTCCCTGAAAACCTTGAAAAAGGCTTCTATATCCGCCGTGTCAATAGCGCCCAACGCACACAGCCGGAACATCCCCTTCTTTTCCACTTTTCCCGGATAGATGGTAAAGCCTCTTTCGTAGCAGAAATCATGTACCCTTTCAAAATCCCATGTGGGATCGTCGGGATAAAGCGCTGCAACCACCAGTCCTGCACTCTGTTCATCCGGGATATAGATACGGAAGCCCAATTCCGTGAGCCCGTCGCGCAGTGCGCGGTAAACCCGGGTATGACGTGCCCACTTCTCCGTCTCGCCTTCCGCAAAATATTCCTTCAACGCCTGTCTGGCCGCATAGATCACCTGAACCGGAGGTGTAAAATGCATCTCCCCGTGCTCCTTAAAATAATCGTACTGCATATACAGATTGCAGTAGTAGGATCTTCTGGGATATCCGGCGGAAGCCTCTATCACAGATCTCCTGCCCACAATAAATGACAATCCTGTCATTGCCATGATGCCCTTCTGTGCGGATGCCATACAGAAATCCACATGATCCGCCTCCATATCAATCGGACGCATGGCGTAGGTGGAAGTAGTATCCGTCACCAGAATCGCGCCATGTTCGTGTGCCAGTGCCCCGATTTCCCTGATGGGGTTTAAAAGCCCCGTTCCTGTTTCATGGTGTGTTATATAAACCAGTGCGATGTCTGTATTCTCGCAGAGTACCTGTCTGATTTTTTCAAGATCGGGCTGTTCGTTGATGGGCAGTTTCAGGTTAATATGAGGCAGTCCGTAATATTCGCAGACCTCCGCAGCCCTGCTGCTGTATGCACCGTTATTGATAATGAGCGCCTTCTTATCCTGCGGCAAAAGGGAGTTTAAGCATATATCGATATTGATTGTTCCCGAACCGCAAAAAAGCACCGCGGCAAACTCTGCCGGATCGGCATGGACAATCTTCAAAAGTCCCTCCTCCAGCTCCCGCATAATCGCTACAAATTCTTTTTCCCTGGGACAGATATCCGGTACCACCTGCGCCATTTTCACTGTATCCGTGGTGGTTGCCGGTCCCGGATTCAACAATACGTTTCTCTTCATCGCTATCCTCACTTCTCTTTTCCGGATTTCTCCAGCAGGCTTCCGATCATATATTTGGCTCCGATCTTTCCGCTCTCGCCGCAGTTATAAATATAAGCCTCTTTCAACTGTCTGATCGCCTCCGGAGAAAAGCGATTGTCATACAATAGCTCATCCACGGCGGCACGGACCTGATCCAGTTTACCGGGCTCCACCGAGATTCCCACCTTGTCTCTGAGTTCTATATCAATGGGAACCGTAGCAAGCTCCCGATAATCCGGGTTCACTACCTTCATGGGCGTATTCACAAACAGCACCGGCTTTAAGGTGGAAAATGCGTACTCAAATGCAATACTTGACCAGTCGGTTACAAGAAGATCCGCCATATATACCGTGCGGTTGGAGGAAAAGTCCTTCTGTACCTCCATGCCGTACTTCTCATATTTTGCCTTCAGAAGATCCACCTTGGCTTCAAAATGACGGACATACTGGGGATGCGGGCGAACGATCACATGATAATCCGATTCCTTAAGTTCATCCAGTATCTTCTCAATACAGGAATCCATGATATTATCCTTCTGCCAGGACGGCGCGATCAATACGGTTTTCTTTTCCGGCTGCGCTCCTCCGTCTCTCTTCATCTCCTTGTAAGCCGCAGTCATATTGTCGATTACGCCGGAGCCCCAGTCCACCAGCTTCTTTTTGGGCAGGCCTTCCTTCTCCTCGCGCTCCTCGATCTCGGCTCTGTTCTTGGGTCCGGATACGAAGATAGTGTCAAAATGATCCAGTGCGTTTTTATGGAACGTGAGATTAGAGCTGTTTACATCATGGGGAACATAAATATACTCAATATCTTTCTTAACGTAAGACCGTTTCAGCTGAAAATTCTCCAGATCCGGCGTGGTCATGACCATGACATCCGTCTCCATTTTCATCATAAGAACAATCATACGGTTTTCGCCGATATAATAGGGCTTGAACTGCCCGCTTTCCATTGCAAAAACTTCATCCTCGGGATCGCTGGTGATATAGTGGATGACAATATTGGTTCTGCGGATCAGCTCCTCAATGATGTTCTTATAATATTTATAAAAACCGTTCTTCTCCGAATAAAAAACGATCTTCTTGTGAGGAGCGTCCAGAAAACGCTTGTAATCCGCCTTTTCCTTTTTCCGATAGGGATTGTTCCGGTCCTCTTTCTTTTTGGGAGCAAGGAATGCCTTCGCCTGCTGCAATTCCTCCTTACTCTTTTCCAGTGCCTCATAATCAATGTAATTCTTGGGATTGATCCACACATTCAGAAGCAAAAGCTGCAAAACGGAAAGCACGTTGCTGCAGATCCAATAAAAGCCAACGCCCACCGATACAAAAAATCCCAGATACAGGGACAGTGCCACGGAAAATGCCATGGTGCCGTACTTGTTGAGTTTCCCCTGTTCTGCCTGCAGCACATTGCTTCTGTTCTGCACATAGCACATAAAAAAAGCAGACAGTGCCGCAGCAAGAGGAACGACCAGGGATACCCCCATCGCCTCCATCGGCACTGTTGTCAGCGGCGTACCGCGCTTTACAGCCTCCACAACACCCATCAACAGGGCGAGCTGCACAAACAGCGGAATCAGATCGGCAAACGGACTGTATTTCTCCCTCTTGAACAGCTTATACTGCTCCTCCGAAATCATCTCCTGATTGCCGCAATAGGCAGCCTTGATGTGGTTCATCTCAGGCTGCATACGCACAGTCTTTATAGAATTTTTCTGCACCCAGACCGACAAAGGCAGCAAGATCACCTTTGTCAGAAAGGTAAATGCCAGAATGGCGATCCAGTAATTTTTACAAACCGCATAGCAGATGTTGATCAGCCATAACAGTGCATCCACCACGACGTTTACTATTGCCCCCATCCTCTATCAGTCCTCTACATCTTTCAGTTCGATCTTATCCTCTTCCTGCTTCTCATCCTTCTTTTTTCCCTTGAAGAGCTTGAAGATTTTATGACGGAAAATGGTGAATGCTGCTCCGAGCGCGATCAGCACACCTGCAACACCCTGAATAATGTAGGTAACGGCGGACGGATCAATGTACGCATGCACCGGTACGGTGAACAATGCAAAGAAACATCCGAAGAAATAAATAAACTTCACTGCCTGGCCTAATACTTTTTTCATTTTGATTTTCTCCCTTGTCTTTTAAATTTAGAAATAGGAATCGGCTACCGGTACAATGCAGCTCGGCCCTCTCTGTGTCTGTTCCAACAGATCCTTGATATCTCCCGTATAGGTATATCCGTAATAAACGTTTGAAGATCCTTCCTTATCCCCCGTATAACAGGGAACCGCAGGGTAAGCCGGATCATTCCAGCGCAGCCACACCGTGCGCTCCCGTTCCTCTCCCGGTGCAAAAGCATCGATGGTCTGACCGAAGGAAGATGCATCCGCCCCCGCCGCATCCGCAAGAGTGGGAAGGAACTCGCAGAAGGAAACCGGCGCATCGTTGACCGGTGAGCTGTCATGGCTCTCTCCCGGTTTTTTGATGTAGAAAATCACCTGTGAATCATATCCGCCGCCGTGGTCAGCCGTAATTACAATCGTGGCGTTTTCATACAAACCCTGTTCTTTCAGACGGTTAATGTAATCCTCCACGATCACCATGCAGCCCTTTGCCGTCTCCTCCAGCGTGGAATCTTCCTTGTAATGTCCCGTCTCATCTGTCGTATACAGATGAGGGCCCATAAGGTGCTGTATCACCATATAATTCGACTTGGAATCAACGCTCAACCCTTTTTCCGACAATGCCTGATAAAACTGATAGTTTTCATGGCTGATCGGGTTATCCACCACGGTGGTGATTCCCGCGTACTCATCTATGTTGGCGTAGAATGACGGTTTGACATACTCCGGCATCATCCGGTATGCGGACATCTTGATCAGCGTCTTGAACAGCAGCCTGGAATTGATGTCGATCTCCTGTGAGGTGTTCACCACATTATCCAATTTTCCTTCCAGTATGCTGACATCGTTCAACCCGCAGAGGATATTGGTGTCCGGCGTATATACGTTGACTTTGAAGTTCTTCTCTTTCACCGCGTCATAAAACTGCGCTGTGCTTTCCTCATTCCAGATCTTATAGCACCAGTCATTGATGGGCATTCCCATATCCACATCCTGCCCCGTGAGCATATGGGGCAGGGAAGGAAAAGTCCCGAAGTACACACAATCCACATTGCTGTAATAAGTAAAATCGTGCAGGAAGTCCGTGGCTCCCGGATAGGCATTGAGCAACGGTTCCAAATACTGATTACTGAAATAATCCAGAACAAACACGATCACGTTCTGATCCGCCGATACGGTAAACTGTTCTTCACCGGAAAGATGCCAGTCTCCCTCCTCCCGCACATAAGCGGAATCCTTAGCGGTAAGTAACAGGGAGACAAGCGCCACCAGCTGGATACTGAGCAAAAACGCTGCCAGCCCGGCCACCACTTTTCTCCATATCTCTTTCTTGCAAAAAGAAAGCACCGGAACAGCCGCAATAACCAAAATCCACACAACCAGATTCCACACAGCCGTACCCGCTTTCGCCCGGTATCCCTCCGGGTTTACTCCCAAGAGATCCAGATCCTTGTTCAGGAACATAATCTGGATATAGCCCGCCGCCGCAATTCCGAAAGCAAGTGACAGCGCCACTCTGTAAACAACATCAGGCAAAAAAGCCGTAACGAGCGCAAGGACGAGTGCGCCCCCAACCGCAAGCACCGCCAGATATCCCGCAAAATCTCCGTATATAAAAGAAAACTCTGTCACATTTGCAAAAAATATCTCGGACGGACCGAAGATAAAAAGCATAAAGCACAGTAAAAAATAAATCAAAAAACCGATGCCGATTTTTTTCAGGCGTTCTTTGCTCATCTCTCTCACTTTCCTTCTTGTGTATCACCTGTAAAATCATACAATAAATCGGTGTTTTTTGCAACCTTGCACATTTGGCATACATCGATTATGAGCACCGGCACCGCAACCCACAAATACACCACATACCGCACCAGATAGGTTGGGCCGATCACCACCGTAAGCCAGCAGAGAATCAGCAATACATACGGAATCACCTTTTCGTACCGTTTCCCATACCACAGACCTCCGACCATGAACAGCATGGCCCAAAGCAGAAATCCCGGTGAGAACAGCACGGACACCACCGGAATCTTCTGTTGGAAGATTTCAAGCGACATCTTCCTGTAAAGCTGATCCAGCCACGGCAGTTTGCTTTCTCTGGTTCCCGGCTGTTCCACCTCATAACCAAAATAGGAGCTGTCCCCATATTGGAACGTAAAAACCTGATTTCCCCGGTAAACATCAATTACCGTATCCGGATACCAGAAGCCGTAAGAAGTCATAAACCATGCATTCAGATATGTGGAAGGGTGCTTCGCGAAAAGAGAAAGCCAAAGCTTTATAAAACCGGCCTTGTCCTGTTTGAACGCTTCGTTTTCAAAACCGATTTTAACCATATCCGACAGCTTCGGCGTATATCTTTTCAAAGCCTCTTCCGGCAGATAGCGGTACAGCTGTGCAAGCTCCTCCTGCGTCAGCGTATCTTTTTCATAATGATACACCCGTGCAAGCTGCATAATGGGAACCGTGAGCATCTCCTGATTTTCAGAATGATCTGCATGCAAAACGCCCGTCAACCCTGCAGAAATCATACCGTAGAGCGCTACCGCAGCCAATGCGGAAAGCAGGGTCTTTTTCCAATATCTCCGCAAGAACACCGTGAGCACGGGAATAAACACCAAAAATGCATAAAATCCGTTGTGTCGAAGCAGCATCATACCGGTAGCGGAAAGCACCAGAAAAATGATCCTTCCTTTGCTCTTCCAGAACTTTTCCGGCTGTTCACACAGATCCTTCACCAAAAGAAGCAGAATCAGTAGCATACCGGTAAACATTCCATCCTTGGCAGAACAGAGGGAAAACATTACAAGCACCGGACAGATGCCGAAATACAGGCACAGCACAATCTGCCCCACCTTGGACAGCCCTTTTTTTCTCAGCCATTCCGTACTCCACGCAAAGATACCCGCCATGACCGCCATCTGACACAGGGTATAGATGGCGATACCTACATTGTAACTCCCCGACAATTTATAGCCCGCCTGTACGACACCGCCCAAAAGCAGCACATGAAGCAGTGGGTGATGTGTGGAGAAATTGCGGGTCACCACCTGATTCACTTCATCCATAGCGTCATACACGAAGAACCCGGGATATACCGCCAGAAAGACCGGCAGATAACACAGGAAAATAACGCCTGCAAAAATCAGAATCCTCCTCACACTGATCTTTCCGTCCGGGACTTCGGACGGTTGTTTCGCTCCGCTCCCTCCCGCACATAAAAGATCCCAGAAGTAACGCAGGCAGAAGGTGTCAATCACGCCCAGCACCAGAATGGCGATCCACATGGCGCCATCCGCAAGATCTACATTCCCCACAAGATCCAGTCTTGCGCCAAATACCATGCACACCGTGAATGCGCCGCCAAAAAGCCCCGGCAGGATCCACCTTTTCCCTTTTCCCTCGAAACTATGTCCCCACACCTTCCGAAGCAAAAAGGCAAGAGCGACAAACACAAATACCGAAAGTATGCTGTTGGTGTACCCCAGCCGATCTCCCGGCGCATGTACCATCCACTTCACAGCCCACGCTCCCAGAAACGCCGCGATCCAGGGTATTGCATCTCTCATCGTTCTTTTCAATTCAGTTCCTCCTCATCGCAGCTCATTTGCGATTCTCTCCGCTCCGAGTCCGTCCACAAGCCCTCTCGCATGTCGGCTCAGGTCCGCGCGCATTTCAAAGTTCTCCGCAAGTTCTGCCGTTTCGGTACAAATGTTATGGATAAGCTGCCTGCCGTTCTCAAGATAATTTCCCATATAGACCGCAAAGCCCTTCTTCCCAAAGCTCTCAGCCAGTCGCTCCTGATTATCCACAAAAGAAAAGCACAGCGTGGGAACTCCCACCGCGCTCAGTTCGTACATGGTGGACCCTCCGGCGCTGATCGCCACGTCGCATTCCCGCATCAGCTCTGCCATATTCTGTACATTGCTGTGTACGGTGATGTTTCCATGTTGTTCCGCCAGACGTTTCAGGTCGGCAAGATGCGGATTCATCACCCCGCTCACAACCTCAAAGCAAAGCTCCGATCCCTGTCTGAAAAAATCCTCCAAAAGCTGCCCAGCAATGTTGTAGGTATCGCTTCCCCCGGTGGTGATCAGTACCTTTTCCGCCTGCTCCTTTACCCGGTAAGCCACGTTTGAAAATTCTTCTCTCACCGGCGCATAGTCGGGACCCAACAGCAGCTTTGTCCCTTTCAGGGAATCGTCCTCCCGGTATCCAAGCTCCGTTCCGTACAGATTGTAGTTGATGAGAAGATCCACCGGATAAGAAAACGCATACATGTCGTCCAGATATGCCGTTCTCACATGTCTCCTCAACGCTTCCAAATACTTTTTTGTCACAAAATAACTGTCGATCAGCACGGTATGCGGAGCCAGTTCCTCCAGTGCCTCCAACAGGTTTTTTGTCTCCTCCTCCATGCGGAAATAGTCCGTGTGCAGCACGCGCACTTCATATCCCCTGTCCTGCAGGAGGGCAACTGCCGACTCATCCGCCGTAAGAAAACAGACCCGTTCTCCCATCCGCCGCAGTCTTTCCGCAACGGAGAGGCATCTCATCACATGCCCCATCCCGATCTTTTTATTGGCATCCGCCCTGATACAAATCATATCTTACCTCATTTACACCGGCTTTCACATTCTCCTCAAAGCCCAGCTTGATGAAAATTCTGCGCGAGGATTCGTTTTCCGGTTTCACTCTTGCGCACAGGGTATGAATCTTGGGAAACTCTTTTTGAACAAGCTCTATTCCGGCACGCAGCATCTGCTGTCCGTACCCCCTGTTTCGGTGTTCCTTTGCTATGCTGTAACTGATTTCCGCCTTTCCCTCTTCGACAAAATCTATCCGGAAAAGCCCCACCGGAGCTGCGTCACGATAGCAGATATAAAGTCTCCTCTTTTCCCCCGCAAGGCTGTCCCGATACCATTTCACATGATCCTCCCATGGAATCGGCTCCGAGGAAAAGGATTGTTTCCTTGTCTCCGCATCATTTGCCCATGAAAAGACCAGCTGTGCCTGCTCCTCGGCTGCAGGTGCAAGCGTCAGATAATCTTCCACTGCTTCCGCTGCAAGAGGAATCCCTCTCTCTATATCCGCAAGGCTCTTTTTGCCCAGTACATGCTCATACTCTCTCGGGTGCAGACCGTATCCCGGGCGGATCACCCTGATATTGTCCTCCGTCAGGGTCTCTCCAGCCTTGATGTCTTTTACCACAAAGACGGACTGCCTGAACACCAGATTATTCTTTTCCTGATTGGATGCCCCGTACCGCACACAGCCTCTGGCTTTCTCCGCCTGCCGGATATCGCGCACCATAGCCGCATACTCCGCCGGTTCCATCGAGAAAGAGGAATCCGGATTCTCGATTCTCCTGTCCAGACAGATATGCTTTTCTATAATGGAACCTCCCATTGCCACCGCTGTCACAGCAGCAAGGCTGCCCATAGAGTGATCCGACAGCCCTGTGGGAACTTGAAAGATGCGTCCCATGTCCTGCATGGTAGCAAGATTCATTTCATCGGAAATAGCGGGATACGCGCTTGCGCAGCGCAGCAGGGCAAACTGCGTATTGCCTGTTGCCCGGATGGTGTCGACCGCCTCCTGAATCTCCGCAAGGGTCGCCATGCCCGTGGAAAGAATCATCGGTTTCCCCTTTTCCGCCACATACCGGATCAAGGGGATATCCGTCAATTCAAAGGAGGCAATCTTGTAAAATTGCATGCCGATTTCCTCCAGAAAATCCACAGCCGTCTTGTCGAAGGGTGTGGAAAAGAAGTCTATTCCGATTTTCTCCGCTTCCGCCTTCAGTTCCGCCTGCCACTCCCACGGCGTATATGCCTTTCCGTAAAGGCTGTAAAGATTCTCTCCCTCCCAGGTACCGTTTTTCACCTGAAAATACTGATTGTGGCAGTCGATGGTCAGGGTATCCGGCGTGTAGGTCTGGATCTTGATACAGTCCGCACCGCTCTCCTTTGCCGCATGAATGATCTCCTTTGCTCTCGCCAGACTTCCCGCATGATTTGCCGACATCTCCGCGATCATATAGGCAGGCTGTCCCTCGCCGATCAATCTGCCGTTTACGTTAATGGTCATCATAGTTTTACACCTCGTTTCAAACAACTTTTCTCAACACCGGAATTTTGGAAATAAGGAATACCGCCGCCATGCTGAGGAGTACCGCAGAAAGCGTCACCGCCGGAATTGCAAGGCTCGCCGGTGCAAACAGGGTATTTCCTCCAAAATCCTGATAGAGTTTCAGGAAAAAAGGATGAACCAGATAGACACCAAGCGTCAGCCCGGACAAGGCTCCGCTGACCCGGTTTTCCTTCAGTCCCAAATTCTTCACAATGGCAAAGACACATGTCGCCGTCACATAAGCATTGACGGAAAACGGCGTATTCAAAATGGTTGACAGCGTTCCCTGTTTCACAGAATACAGGTTGCAGACATAAATCTCAATCCCCAGCATCACAATGCCCAGACAGACGGGCAGCGTCAACCACTTTTTTTCAATGGGAGGCAGGTAAGCATGGAGCACATGCCCCAGCATGTAAATTCCCACATAACCGCTGAACATGGAGCAGGGGAACTGGTCATACAGACTCTCCACAATGGTTCTGTACGGGAACTCAAACTTCAATATCGTGGGGAAAAACACCGCATACAAAAAGCAGAGCCCACAAAACCACAGACACTTTTTCCTGTCTGCGGCAAACGATTTCAAAAACGGAGTGATCAGATACAGAACCGCCAGCATGGGAACGAACCACAAATGGTAGATCCCCTTTCCCAAAAGACTGTTCAGCACGATCTCCTGCTTTACGTTCTCGTAGCCCCATGCAATGCCGTTTTCCACAAAGATCATGGTGTTGTAAAACAGTCTCCAGAAAAAATACAGAAAGACCAATCTGGGAATTTTGTGCAGGTAGAGCCGCTTCCGGTCATCCGGATAGTCCTCCGACAAAAGGAGGGCGCCGCTGATCATCACAAACAGGGGAACTCCCAGAATCGACAGGCAATCCAGACCGTTCATCACCTTAAAATTGATCCCGGTCACATCCTCCTGCTCCAGACACATGGCGGAGACATGAACGCCCACCACCAGCACACAGGCAATGATCCGCAGGTATTCCAGATATGCAATTTTCTTCTGTCCCGTCCTTCCGCTCACTTTATTCTCCCTCATGCAGCAACCTGTATTTCAACTCCGCAATCTTCCAGTCCTCAAGCGTATCGATGTCCTGCACCTCCATCCGGGAGAGGAACATGGGAACCATTTTATCCATCACAAGCTTCTTTTGTGCAAGAAAGCTCTCCGTCCGCAAAAAATAGAACTGACCTGCGTCATGGTAGAGAGGCTCCAGATCCTGAGAACGTGAGAACGCATATTCCGGTTGTTTGAAACGGATAAAGCCGTTCTCCTCCACTACACCGCGCTGGGGCGGAAAGCCGAAATCGACCACCGGCATGACGCCGTCCGCGCCGTTCTCCGTCAAAATGTGCATAGCCTCGGTAAGCCGCTGTGCCGTCACAAAGGGAGCTGTGGGATAAATGCAGCAGGCATAGCCAAAATGCTCCCCCCGCGCCGCATACTGCTGAAGCACCTCCATCATCACATCTGTGGTGTTGGCAAAATCATTGGCATTCTCCGCACTCCGCAAAAAGGGGACTTTGGCTCCCGCCTCCCCTGCAATCCGCGCAATTTCCTCATCATCCGTGGAAACCATCACCTCATCAAAAATGCCGGAGCGGACGGCAGCCTCTATGGAATATGCCATAATCGGTTTTCCCAGAAAGGGCTTTACATTTTTTCGGGGGATTCTCTTACTTCCGCCCCTCGCCGTGATCACTGCCATTGTCTTTTGTCTGCTCATTTCGTTTTGCCTCTAGCCCTTTCCGCCCGTCACGGCTTTCCGCAGTCGGCGGTAACCGTGCAGCGCATAATAATACAGCCAGAACAACAGTCGGGAGCGCATGAGCATCGCTGCCAGCCTCTGCTCCTCCCTGTCCGTTCTCTCTCTATAATAAACATTTTCCGCATATTGTGGAAATCTTTTTTTCTGAATCCGGCGCAGTTCCCCGATCAGGCGGTATTTCCCTTTCGTCCGGGATCCCATACAGCTGAACAACGTGGTCATAAACGCCAGCACGGTATACTTGTACTCAATTTCGGGGGGAAATCTGTCATAGAAGCCATACGCCCTGCACTTTTCCAGAAACAGTTCCATGGCGGTTACCCGGTCACGGCATTTCTGCACGGAAATATAGTGAACCGTGGACGCCTCATGCTGATAGTAAAAATACAGGGGCTCATCCACCCTCTCAAAATGCTTGCAATGCAGAAGCCACAGCGGTGCCATGCAGTTGTCTTCGTAGAAAATGTGTTCCGGGAACCAAAGTTCATTATCCGTAACAATCTCCCGTTTGTAGATCTTGACTACCATGCTGCCCGGCATGAGAATCAGCTTTTTCTTTTTCTCCTCATCCAGAACGCCCGTCTGTTCTTCGGTGTTCATGGTCACCACCCGCCCCGGCGTCATGGTATGGGAATGGACGATACTGTAATCGCAGCCCACCACATCCGCCCCGGTTTCATATGCGCGCGCCAAAAGCTTTGCAAACATGTCGGATGCCGCCCAGTCGTCGCTGTCCATAAAGCCCAGAAATTCCCCCCGGGCTGCCCGGATTCCCAGATTTTTGGCGCCGCCCTGCCGAAGGTTTTTCTCTGACAAAATCACCCTTATTTTTTCGGGATACTGCTTGGCATAGCGGTTCAGGATCTCCGCCGATGTGTCCGTCGAAGCGTCGTCCACCGCTATGATCTCGTAATCCTCTACCTGTTGATTCAACAGGGAATCCAGGCAATATTCCAGTTTTCCCTCCGCCGCCATGTTATAGACCGGCACAATAATGCTCAACTCCATTTTAGTCCTCACAAAGCACGCCTTTCACAGCGTCTATTTTTCCCGAAGGATCCTTCCGCCCTCCACGCGGTACACCATCTCACAATTTTCGATGGTCTGCAGTCTGTGCGCAATGATGACAAGCGTCTTTTTTCCGTGGAGACGATTGATCGCCTCCATGATTGCCGCCTCCGTATCATTGTCAAGCGCGGAGGTCGCCTCGTCCAGAATCAAAATTTCGGGATCGTCATACAGCGCTCTGGCAATGCCGATTCTCTGCCGCTGTCCGCCGGAAAGCCGGATTCCCCGCTCTCCGATGCCGGTGTCAAGTCCCTTGGGCAGCCCTCTCACAAACTCATCAAGCTGCGCCTCCTTCAGCACCTCCCAGATTCTGTCCTCATTGATCTCCTCCTCCGGCACACCAAACGCTACATTTTTCCGGATCGTGGAATCCAGCATGAAAATCTGCTGGGGAATATATCCCACATTGTTCAGCCACTGTCTGTAATTTTCCCGGTCAAGCACATCCTTGCCGTCCGCCAGAACCTTTCCGCCCTTCAGCTGCAACAATCCCAACAGGATATCCACGATGGTGGATTTCCCGGCTCCCGAGGTTCCCACGATCCCCACTGCGTCCCCGATGGGAATTTCCATGTGTGCCTTGTCAAAAATGAGCACATCCGTATTGGGGTACGCATAGGTGATGTCCTCCAGCGTAACCTTGTCCTTGATATCGAGTTTTTCCGGCATCCTCTCCAAAATATCCAGTTCCCTGCCCGTGTTCTCCAGATCCGTCCGCAGGCTGTCGCTGATGCCCATCAGGAAGGGTTTGAAATAGGCGATGTCCGTCAGGTAATTGCTGATCCGGTTTGCGCTGGGCATCAGGCGGATCACCGCAAGTCCGAACGCTCCCAGCATGGGAACCATATTCTGGATGCTCTTTCCGTTCCCCAGCATGACGATCAGGTATCCCAGCATACCCGCTACGCAGACCGATTCGATCAGCAGTCTGGGAATGTTCTTGTAAATACTGTATTTTTTCAGTGCATTGATATATCTGCCGTTGCACTTCACATACTCGTCCACAAAATATTCTTCTCTGTTGCCGATCTTGATTTCCTTGATCCCCACAACTGCCTGCTGGATCCACTTCAACAAACCGCTGTAATTTTCCCGGTTCTCTTTGCCGGATTTTGACATGATCGGTTTGAAAAGCAGTTTGATCAAAAGCAGACAGAAAAGCAGAACCCCCATCAGAACCAATGTCATAACCGGCTGCAGGATCATGGTTGCCGCCACAAGGAAGAAAAAGATCAGCACCTCGGACATGAGCTGCAGCACACAGAGGATCAGGGCATACATGTTGATAATGTCCGAAGTGATATTTCTCTGTACCACCGCCGTGTCCGCATTCAGATAAAATTCATAGGGGCGCTTCATATAGTGTACCATCATCTTCTTTGCCATGGTATACTGATTGCGGAATACAAAGCGGTACTGGATCACATGCTGTACCTGCAGGAAGATATTCTTCACCACAAACAGCACGATCAGGACTGCCATCATCAGAATAATAAACTCCGTAGTGTTCTTCATATGAAATGCATCGTAGACATCCTTGACAATCTTGTAATTCATCAGAGAGTCAATGTCGAGAATCGCCGAGAGCACCGGTATCAGAAAGCCGATGCTGCAGGTCTCCAGCACGGCGCCGAATACCATCAGGAGCACCAGACCCACCATGGAAATTTTCTGTTTCCTGTCCAACAGGATCCGCAACTTTTTTACAATATCCATATTTCCTCATTTCCACACCGCCCGGAGCAGTGTCCGCAATCTCTATAAAACCTGATTGAAAGCATGCAGGGAAGGATCCTCATAGGCATCCAGAAAGCCCTGTCCCAAAAAAATCTTTTCATCCACGTAATCCATGCTTTCTATCGCCTGTGTCAGTATGGCTACCACTCTGTGAAAATGCACACCCTCAAGATATTTTAACACTTCCAGCGGAAAGCGTCCCCGGAACACGATACAATCCGGGAATACGCTCTCGTAATCCAGCGTATCCATGGGATGGGGCTTGATGAATACCCTTGCATCTTGGGCATACTCCTTTATCATATCCTGCATCATGCGGGTGCGCACTTCCTCGGTGCAAAGCTTTTCCGTCAGCACCAGCACGTTCTTCTGCGTACCGTCCCCGCCGGAAAGCTGTTCCCGGATTTCATCCACATTCTCCAGAAACGCATCCGTCAGAATTTTCTTCTCTTCCGGTGTAAGGCGCTCCTCCAGTCCTTTTCTGGGTACTACCTTGTACTTTTTACAGTCGTACTGCAAACATTCCCTGTCGTTGATCTCCATATCGATACAGTATTTCGCGTATCCGTTCTGAATGAAAATTACGTTCCACGACGCCAGCAGTGCCTTGATCTGAAAGCATCCCCTGTTGTCCACCCTCGCCGCATCGAAGATCCGCAGACAGTTCAATCCGTCCTCTATGGCATGATACGGAATATGCTTGTAGTTCAGGTAATAACCGATCGGATCCGAATCGCAGTACACATACACTTCCCTGTATTGTTTGAAATCCACCGGCACATAGGGCTCCTCCAGCTGCGCATATCTCCTGGTGAAGCGGATTCGCGCCCACATGTTCTTTACGATATTTCCCCGATCCTCATGCAGTGCCATCAGCTCGTCAAATTCCGTAAAGCGCTTTTCGTCAAATTCTACAACCTCTTCAAACACGCCGGTTTTCTCCAGCCTGTCCTTCAGATTTTCAAAATCCGTGGACATCCTGCTGAGTACGACCGTAGCATTGCCTCTCTCCTCTGCCGGGAGCACAAATTCCTTTAAAAAGGTCACATATACATGATAATAAGTATGGCAGACGTATATCCTCTCTCTCATGCTTCCCTCATCATTTTTCCATACATCCTGCCGGGTGCGATCACCGGCGCAGGGCTTAAGATTCCCTGCTTCTGCGGAACAACATTCCCCTCCGAAATGCCCTCAAGGAACGGAATCAGCCGCTCTGCCGCAACCTGCGCATTCCATTCCCGGGTCACAGTGGCATAGGCCTGCCGCCCCAACTTTTCTATTTTCGCAGAATCATGTATCAATTCTGTAACATGCCCGTAAAATTGTTCAAAACTTCCGTTTCGGTAGATCATGCCGTTGTGTCCCGGCTTTACCAAAAAGGGCACCGCTCCGATGGCACAGTTGGAGACCGTCGCACACCCGCTGTTCATCGCCTCATTCAGCACCGCGCCCCAGCCTTCCCTGTAATCGCTGGTAAACAGAAACAGATCCGCCGCCTTCATATAGTTCCGAACCTCATCCGGCCTTTGAAAACCGGCAAAGCTGACCTGATCCTCCAGTCCGGCCTCCCTTACCATATCCCTCAGGGTCTCTTCCATCTCCCCGCCTCCTACCATGGTAAGGGTAAATGCATATCCCTCCTTTTTCAGGCGGGCTGCCGCCCTGACAGCGTACTCGGGGTGCTTCCAGTCGATGAAGCGTCCCGCCCAGAGCAGCGAGCAGCTTCCGCTGTCCTGCCTGCGTTCCCGCTTTTCGCCGAGCAGTTTCTCAATATCGTATTCTTCGGTTCTGGGGAAATACCCCCAACGGAACATCTTTCCCGGATAAGCTCTCACGATGTGGAAATCACTTGCCACATAGCCGCCGCAGCAGAGAAGATACACATCCTTTTTCCGATACCTTGTGTGATCCAGATATTTTTTCCGAAGTCCCCGGGGAGAGACCGCTTTCCACTGCCCCTCCTTGTAGATACGCTCACTGAGCCGCACCACCGGTTTTCCGGCTTCCAGTCTGTCCCGGATATAGCTCTCATCCTCCACACCGCCGAACAGAACCACATCGCTCTCCGCGATCAGCCTTCTGCACTCGTCCTCCGCCTCATAAAAAAGACGCAGATAGGGAATACGTTCCAAATCCTCACCCCAGCCCATCTTCACCCGTTCCTCCTCCATGGGCTCCGTCTGGATAAACCGGTAGTCCTCCGAAAGCCTGCGATACATCTCCTCGCAGAAGGGGACCTGATGGTGGTTGATATAGTTTGACACAAATGTAACCTTCATTTGCGGTTCACACCTCACTGTTTTTTAACATGCTGTCATAGATCTCCAGAAGTCTTGCAAAATTCTTTTTCCCATCATGGGTCTGCAGGGCATGCTCCCGTGCTTTTTCTCCGCACTGCCGTGCAAATGCGGTATCCGTAAACATGGTGCAGACCGCCCGCACCAGCCCGTCCCTGTCCCCGCAGTCACAGAAAAGCCCTTCCTCTTTATCCCGCAGCATGGAGGGAACGCCTCCCACCCGGGAGCTCACCACCGGCATCCCCAGAAGCATTGCCTCTCCCACAGAATTCGGTGAATTTTCTATAACGGAACAGGACAGGAAAAGAGAACTGTCCAGATAACGGCGGCACATCTGCTCCGCATCCATTTTTCCCAGAAAGCGGACAACATCCTCAAGTCCGCCTCTTCGGATCAGCTCCAGACAGTATTTTCCGTAGGAGCCGATCTTCAGCTTTTCCTTGAGTGTGTGATATCCGGTAACGGAATCTCCCGCCACATAGACCTTCACATCAGGAAACTGCCGTCTGATTTCCGGCAGCGCCTCCAGCAGGTAGTGGAAGCCTTTTATGGGGTAGTTCGCCTGACTGACAAAAATGCTGTGTTTCTCGCATTTTTCCGGCTGCCAGCAGTGCTTGTAGAAAACAGGGCGCAGCGTTTCATTCAGCAGATGATATTCCGCCTCCGGGTTGATCTTTTCGGTCTCCGCTCTGTCCCATGCCGTTCTTCCCGCAATATGTCCCGCCCGGCGAAGCATCTGGGTTTCCCGCCATGCGCGCCGGACAAATTTTTGCTGCTGCTGCAGGATATTATCCTGTTTCAAAAAGTCCCGGAGCAGAGAACGGGATTGTATGTGGGGCGGCAGACCGTCGCAGTAATGCTCCGCACAGGCACGGCAGATCCCCTGCATGCCCACCAAAAGCTTTGCGGGATTTTTCACACAGCGGGCAACGGCAAGACCATGGGGAAACTCCGTGCCGAAAACATGGACAATATCCGGTCTGAATGCCTCCAGTACAGCGGCAAGCGTCTCTTCCATTCCCACATCGTACCGCTCCGGGTGTGCCGTATCCTCCGGAAACCCGTACCACTGTATTCCCCTTGTCTTTCCCTGAATGGGCGCCTCTCCCGCCCCGATGGGAAAACAGATCCCAAGCTCAATCTTCTCAGCTTCCGGTTCCTTTAAAAACTGCTCGGACAACCCTGTCAGCCAGCCTTCCTTATTGCTGGCTTCCCTGCCCAGTTCTTCCGCAATCGCCGGAAGCATAATGTTACAAACCCACAGTACTCTCATCGATAAATCCCCGCTTTAATTTTGTTATAGATGCCGGAAAACAGTCTGCTCTCCGCCAGAATCCGTCTTAAGGGCGCCAGCGTGACCACAAGAAAAAGCCCGTACCGGAAACGTTGCCCCGCCGTCAGATAGCGTTTGGTAATCTTTCTGTGTTCCCGCTTCGCCTGTTTTTTGTTCTCTCTGCTCTCAGAGTAGCCGCCGCCTTCATAGTCCGCCACAATCTGATCCATCCACAGCGGTGTTGCGCCGCCTTTTATATAGCACCAGAAAAACTGCTCATAGTCGGCACGGATACGAAACTGCGGCTCAAACGGCTTTTGCAGCAACAGCTCGCGCCGATAGAAGCAGGATTGATGGCAGGGGATGTTCCGGTAGCAGACAAACGGTGTGATGGAAGGCGGTGAAGCCACCCGCTGCCCCACCTGTTCACAGAAGGTGTCCCCGTAATAGATGCCGCAGCCCGGATGTGCCTCCACGGTTTCCGCCGTCCTTTCCAGAACCGTCTCACCGTGAAAAGCGTCCCCGCAGTTCAGAAAAAGGACATACTCTCCCTCCGCCAAAAGAAGCGCCTGATTCATGGCATCATAGATGCCGCTGTCCTTCTGCACGCACAGCCGCACTCTCCCGTCCTGCTCCGCCAGCTTCTCCACATACTCCCGGGTACCGTCGCTGCTGCCGCCGTCCTTGACCAGAATCTCATATGTTCCATACGTTTGTCTTTTTATGCTGTCAAGCGTCTTGATCAGCTTGTCGCCCGGATTCAGGCACACCACAATGATCGAAAATGAAACCATTTCAAATACACCTCTCTGTTAAAGAAACAGCCAGCTCTTATAGGGGAGCAGCCTGATGCCTTCCCCATATGCCTTAAAGAGAAACATGGCAAAATACAGACAGAACGTTCCCACCACGCACACGGTAAAAAATCTTCTCTGCCTCCTGTCCGGTATTCTGCGAAGAACCGCCGGGAGCAAAAACAGGTTGCCAATGTTCAGATAGTAACCGATCCGGGATACCTCCGGGATAAAATTGCAGAATACAAACAGCACGACTCCCGCCAGATTCAGGAAATAGTAAAAACGGACCGCCTTGTCCTCCTTCACGCAGGGCTTATAGTACAGGGTGGTGAGAAAAAGCACCGCTGCACCCTTTGCGATATTCATAAGGGAAGTCTGTCCGTTATCAAACACGGAATTTTCATAAAAAGGATAAAACCGGAAAATGATCATGCGGTAAAAGTCCGGAAACAGCACCAGCGAAAGGCATCCGGCGCCAAGCAGCAAAAGATGCCATTTTTTCCAGTTTCTCGTTGCCAGAAAGTACATCGGAATCACAAAAAGAACCGATTTATGGAACAGGGCGGCAAAGCCGATCCAGCACACAAAGGGAAGCCACTGCTCCTTTATGGCGTACCGCATGGCAAACAGTGCCACCGACAGCACGAAATAGTACCGCATGGAGGTCATGGAGGAAAAGAAATACCCGTTGGCAAGAAACAGGAACACGGAAAACCAAAAATTTTCACTCTGTTCGTATACCGCCCGCAGGAAAAAATACATGGTTGCGCCCGCAAACAAAGCGAACAAAAACCGATCCGCCACCACGCCGGTGCCCAGCACAAACTGTACGGCGAGCACCACCGCATTGAACCCGATCTCCGTGGACACATGCCGTCCGGCGTGTATGTCCGCAAAAATTTTCACATACTCGCCGTAGTCGTTTCCCACATCCACCCTGCATGCCGACACAAAAAACAGCAGCAAAAAAATTGCTGCCATCAAAATATGATTGCACATCCTCTGTCTGGACACCATATGCGGTTGTACCGTAATCCGGTTATTGACAAAGCAGGCGGCAGCCGTAACCACCGCAGCCAGTCCGACATACAAAATCATTCTTTTTTACCCTGCGCAATCCCTTTCTTCATCAGGCGATACGCCTCGCCTACTCCGATTTCTCCGCACATCGTTCCACGATGGGCAAGCAAAAAGCGCAGCGCCATAAGGTGCGCCGCTCCTCCGTATAAAAAGTGGTAGAGAACGCCCCTGTCGAAGAAAAACTTTTCGTTGTAGCCCTGAAACCATGTGGATTCACGGAAAGTTTCACCGCCGAGCCACTCCGTACAGGTGTAGATCCGAAGCCCCTTCTTCAGACAATCGTGCAGAAAAAGACTGTCCTCGCCGTTGCTGTACTTGGCGCCCCCACCGAACAGCAGGGAAAACTCCACCCCCGCGCGTTTCAGTTTCTCCGTCCTTGCCGCCACCGCAAAGGTTGGGTATCTGCCGTAGTTATACCAGCGCACCCGTTTCTTTTCTTTATTCTCGTAGGTTGCCCGGGAGGGATCCACCCGGAAATTAAACGTGATCAGATCCGCATCCGGCTGCGCCGCAAACGCCGCCAGAATTTTCTCCTCATAGCCCTCGTCGTATACAATATCCTCATCCGCGAACAGGCAGAATTCTCCTGTCGCACGGGAGAGCGCATGGTTCCGGCTCCTCCCCACGCCCCGCTCCGCAAAGCAGAAGCACTGCACCTCTCCTCCCGCAATTGGAAAGGTCTCCTTCGATTCCCTGTCCGTCTGGTTGATGATCACCGCATCAGTGGCAAGATGCATGCTTTCCGTCAGTTGACGGGGATTCTTATTGACTGCCGACACAAGCACCTGAACCTTCATCTGCGTTTTCCTTTCCGAAATCCGTAATACTGTCCCAGAAGTCTCTCATCCGGGTGGAGCAGTACCGCCCCCGCCACGGTACACCCCTGCTGATCCAGAAACCGCAGAAGGCTCTCTATTCTCTTGCCGTCATGCCTGCCGCTCTCCACCGCCAGCACGATTCCGTCCGCCTGTCTGAGTGCATCGGTATTTCCCGTCTGCCCGGGTACTGTCTCCACTCTGACATTCTCTCCCAAAAGCGCCTGAAGCCCTTTTTCAATCTCTCCGGCGGCAACATCCTCCTCCGGCGTTGTCAGCACTACCCGCTTTGCTTCCCGGAGCGTGTATGTGATGTTTTCGTTTGTCCGCTCATTTCCGGCAACGCCAAACATTTTAATCCCGTAACGGCGTTCAAACTGCTCCGGCACATAGACGGAATCATCCAATGTCACGGAAAGCAGAATGCCGGTCAGCGAAACGAACGCTCCCAGCACCGCACCCAGCAAAAAGAGTCTCCCCGTCCAATCGTCCGTCACAACTCTCTTTGCCCCATTGACCGCCGTCAGTACATAGGCGGAGGCAATGTCCTTGTAACTGTCCCCGTAATCCAGAACCGCCTGCAGCAGGGCATCCGCCATGATCTCTGCCGCCGCAGGATCCGCCGCAGTCGCCTTCACCGTCACGATCCGGGTCTCCTTCTCCAATGAAGCGTCCACGCTCTCAAGGATCTGCTCTCTTGAAATAGCCACACCCTCCTGTGCCATCCTTGCGGACACCTTCTCCACAAACGCATCGGATTTCACCATCGCCTTCCACACATCCTCGTTAAGATATACAGTGGAAATGCCGTAGCCATCCTCGGGAATATAGTCCACATAGACATCCCCCTGTGCGCAATACTGCTTTTCCGAGGCAGGCAAATTCCGACACAGGAAATAGCCCCCTCCCACGAGCAGGGAGGCAGCGCAGATACCCGCCGCAAGGATCCACAGCTTTTTCAGTGTGCAGAGCCAGAACAGCTTTTTGTCTATGGTCTCATCCGCATAGTTGCACTGCCACATGTCAGTTCTCGTTCCTTTCATTTTTTAGCGCGGTGACCTGATCCGTCTCCACGCCCTCCGTGCTGTCCGGCCACACCAGCACCTTCAATGTCAGAAGCATCAGCTTGATGTCCAGCCACACGGAATAATTTTCAATATAGGAAAGATCCAGTTTCAGCTTATCATAGGGCGTTGTGTTGTACTTGCCGTACACCTGCGCATACCCTGCCAGTCCCGCCTTCACCTTCATGCGGAAGGCAAATTCCGGCATGATCTCCATATACTGCGCAATGATCTCCGGTCTCTCCGGTCTGGGGCCGATAAAGGACATATCTCCCCTGATGATATTGATCAGCTGCGGAAGCTCGTCCAGGCGTACCTTGCGGATAAACTTTCCCACAGGCGTGATCCGGGAATCGTGCTTGGACGCCAGCCTTGCCACGCCGTCCTTCTCCGCATCCACACGCATGCTGCGGAACTTCAGAATCTGAAATTGTTTGCCATCAATGGTACAGCGGGTCTGCTTGTAAAGAACCGGCCCTCCGTCGTAAAGCTTCACTGCGATTGCCGTCAGAAGCATAAACGGTGAGGTGAGAATAAACAGAATCACCGCACAGATCAGATCAATGCTTCTCTTGAGGAAACGCTGCTCTATGGTAAGTTCGTATTCTCTGGTAAGCAGAAGCGGCGTATCGAATATGTGAAGCTCCTCCGCCCCTTTCAGAATCACATCCGGTATCTTCGGCATAATGTAGGTTCGGATGGAATGCCCGTAGCAGAATTTCAGAAGCTTATTTCTGTTTTCCACGGAAATATCCCACAGTACCACACCGTCATAGCGCTCCAAAGCTTCCTTTTCAATCGCCTCCAGCCCCGCATCAATATTCATGCACTTGCTGACTTCAAACTTGTCCTTTCTTGTGCCGAACTTACGAAGGATCTCCTCAATGGGACGATCCCCATGCACAAGAAGCAGGTGTCTCGGCGGAAATACATTCCGGTAGATCAGGCTTGACAGATTCACGCACACAACAACCCATACAATCTGCAAAAACACCATGTAGAGGAAGGAAGAGGGTGGGAACAGCGCCGCCACCATCAAAGAAATCTGGCAGTAGGTGAGCAGATCCACGATCAGGGTCGCAATCAGCTGTGAGAATACGACCTCCAGATTTTTCAGATAGCCGATCCGCATTCCGCCGTACATATGGGAAAAGAAAAACAGCAAAACCGCATACACCGTAATCACAAGTGCATGTGCTTTCGCCCAAAATTCCAGATATACCCTTACTTTATCGTAGAACTGATTGTACCAGAAGTATGCATAGATGCCGATCTGTCCCAAAAGGCAGATACCGGACATGCACAATACCACCAACCGTTTAAAAGATTCAAATTTTCTCAATGTCATATCTCCGTTTTCAGTACCTTTCTCCTGCAAGTATACCACGCCGGCGCTTTTGCCGCAACCTGCCGTGCAGGGCGCGTACTAGATCCGGCGCTTCACGGCGCGCACCGCCCAGAAGAAAAAATTATAGCAGCTATACGGCACGGAAAGCCCCTCTTCCCTGCGATACAGATTCCAGATCCGCTTCATTGCCTCGAATTTGTTGGCGGACAGGGAGCCCTCCACCCTGCGGTACCGCACCAGATTTTCATCGAGACCGTAAGCCGTAAGCCCTCCCCGCAGCACCTTAAACCAGAGCGCCGTATCCTCACTCTTCACCTGCGGCATCCAAAGCTCGTCCCTCGGTATGACCGTTGTGTCAAACATGACCGTGGAAGTAAATATGGTGGTGTTCTGCAGTGCCTGCCTGTAAGTTATGGTTTCCGGGACGCGCACAATCTTGCCCGTTCCCCTCCCGTTCTCATCGGCAAACTCGTACCCCGTAAAGGAAAATCCCGCCTTTTTCTCCTCCATCAGGGCAAGCTGTTTTTCCAGCTTGTCCGGGCTCCAGAGATCGTCCGCATCCAGAAATGCAATGTAGCGGCCGGATGCCTGCAAAAGTCCATGGTTGCGCGCCGCAGCGGCACCTGCATTTTTCTGGACGATCAGATGAAGCCGTTCGTCTCCTCTTTCTGCAAGCATACGCTCCACAGCCTGCCTGCTGCCGTCCGAAGAACCGTCCTCCACAAGCAGAAGCTCCCAGTCGGCAAAGGTCTGCGCCACCACGGACACCACCGTTTCCTCTATATATTTTTCCGCATTGTAAACCGGTACAATGATACTGACCCTGGGTTCCATACCCGTCCCCTTCCTCAGATCCGTCTGTAAATCACATATTGCGCCGTCTCCGCAAACAGGGCATATTCCTCCTGACGCAAAATTGCCGTCCGCAGGCTTTCCTCCTCCGCGCGCTCTGCGGAGAACACAAGATACTCATATCCCGCCGATGCACACCGGCTGATGATCTCCTCCTGCTGCTCCGGGCTGCGCGCCCCGGCATATGTTCCGTTGATCCACTCATGCAGTTCGTACTGCTCCGGCTCATATCCATCATAGGTGTACGCGGACAACTCATTCTCCCACAGATTTCTGCCATAGGGGAGCAGCAGATTGCCGTCATAGATTCTTGCCCATGTCTGTATCTCGTCCGGGGCAAGAAGGTAAACCTGTACTTCCTCCGGAATTTCCAGTAAGGAGAGCGCTTCCTCCGCCTCCCGGGGGATTCCGCTTCCGCCGCCCTGCCCGGAGATTTCTCTGGCAGGTGACAGCGTCCCGCATGAGAACAACAGGGTGGTAAGCACCAAGCCCACCACAATTTCGCAAAAACGCTCCTTCTGCCTTGAAGCCGTGGAATGCCACCGTCCGTACCCCCGGGTGAGAACCGCCGTCATCCTGGTAAACGCCATCACAAGCCCATAGGCAAGCAGGGCAGTCACCGGAAGAAGCTGCCACAGCGCCTCCTTCTCATAAAACGCCGTCTGATAAAGGCTTAACAGCCGGACGGAAAGGGGGCACAGCAACAGAAGAAGCATCACCAGAGAAAATCCCCGAAACTCCTTCTTGTCCGGATCATCCGCCAGCCACAAAAGCAGAAGCGCCACCATAAACAGCATCAGATATTGTCCGCCGCTCATTTATGCTTCCTCCTTCCCCAGAGAGTCCGTCCGAGACGAACCGCAAGAAGAACCGCTGTCATCGCCGCCACATATCCCAGACCGTAAAGAGTCCACACCACGCATATCTCCGCCAGCGCGCATAAGATCACACTTCTCCATCTGTTTTTCAGGCAGGAAAGCAGCGCATAGGGCAGAATGACACATGCCCGGAATGCTGCGCCCTGAGAACCGCAGAAAAAGAGAAGAAAACTGTCCATGGACGTTCCGTAACAGCCAAACTGATACACCAGCGTCACAAACAGAAGGAACAGCGCCTGTTTTTTTCCCTCGGAGGGAAAGAAATAAACCGCAAACCGTGCGTAAACCAGATAACTCAGGATCAGACAGATCATGGGAAAGATTCTGTATACCGCCACCGTCACGGGCAGCCCCGTCAGCCGGCACACCGCCGCAAACAGGGTGGGCAGACACAAAATTTGCAGTCTCAGAGGCATTCCCTCCTCAAACACCTGCCCCGTCAAGGGATTGATCTCATACAGGCTGTCCGTCGCCAGCATGGTCTGGACGACCTCGCCCGTTATATTATTCTTCAGATAAGGAATATGCATCCAGCCATTCCAGATGATCTGGAGCAGAATCAGCACGCCGATCAGCAGATATAAAAGCGGGTACAGCTTAAGCAGCCTGAAAAAGCTCACTTCCCCCCTGGGGCGCGTCTCCTTCTTTCTTCTGTAACGACAGTACACCAGCCATGCCGCAAGTACGCCCGCCAAAAGCGGCAGCATAAGACGCACACATGCCGAGAAAGGTCTGTGGAAGAACAGGGCATACAGATGCGCTGCCTCTGCGGCGCCCACCGCCACCATGCTTCCCTCTATGATGTTTTCCGCCAGACTGTAATTTGTCGTGCTCACGCCCATCCTCCCAGTGTAATTCTTTCCAATTTTACCATAATTTAATGATAAGTACAACAAAAAGGAGGGCTTGCGCCCTCCCTGTGCAATCGCAGTAGTGAATAGTTTCCTTTACCTTTACCTGAATTTCCTATTGTCCCTTTGCCGATCTGTTACATTGCCTGAAAATCCAGCCGTACTTTGTCGGCAATTCTTGCGATGTACTCACTGTTTGTAGGTCTTGTTCTTCCGTCCTGAACGGAGTATCCAAAAAGTTTTTCAAACGTCTGGGCATTTCCCCTCACCCAGGATACCTCAATGGCATTGCGGATTGCCCGCTCCACCTTCTGATCCGTTGTTTTAAATCTTCTGGCAATTACCGGATACATTAATTTCGTCACGCTGGTAACTACCTCGATGTCCCGCCCCGTCATCATGATTGCGTTACGCAAATAGTAATATCCCTTTAAGTGTGCCGGAATCCCGATATCCAGCATAATCTCCGTTATGTAGCTTTCCAATTCAATGTCGTTCACAGTAGCAATATCCATGTCGATCCCCTTTCAGTGTCGATTTCCTGTTGTTACTGCGATTGCATCTTCATCCTAGCACACTTGATTGTAATATGAAAGCGATTTCCCGCGAAACTCATCGCGCTCACCGCTTCTTAACGCACTTTTAACAAATTTTATTTTGTTATATCTCCTCTTTCAGCAGATAAATAGGTCTTTTTTTCACTTCCATGTAGGTCTTTGCCAGATACTGTCCCACGATGCCGAGGCAGAAAAGCTGGACGCCGCTGATCAGGGAAATAATGCAGACCATGGAGGGCCAGCCGGAAACCGGGTCCCCGAATATCAGCGTCCGGATCACAATAAACAGGATCAGCACAAACGCCAGAAAACAGAACAGCACGCCCATCACCGCCGCAAAGGAAAGGGGCGCCGTGGAAAACGCCGTCATTCCCTCAACGGAATAGAGAAACAGTTTCCAGAAATTCCACTTTGTCTCTCCCTTGACACGCTCCACATTTTCAAATTCGATCCACTTCGTCCGAAACCCTACCCAGCCGTAAATCCCTTTGGTAAAGCGGTTGTATTCCTGCATCTGCAGAATGGCATCCGCCATCTGCCTCGTCATCAGCCGGTAATCCCGCGCACCGTCCATGATCTCCGTCCTGGACATTTTTTTCATCAGACGGTAGAACATGCGCGCAAAGAACGAGCGGATCGGCGGTTCTCCCTTTCTGGTCACACGCCTTGTCGCCACGGAGTCGTATCCCTCCTCAATGTAGGAAAACATCTCCGGCAGAAGAGCGGGCGGATCCTGTAAATCCGCATCCATGATCACCACATAATCGCCCTTCGACTTCTGAAGTCCGGCGTACATGGCAGCCTCCTTGCCAAAATTGCGGCTGAAGGACAAAAGATGCACCCGTTCATCCCGCTCATGCAGCTTCCGCGCCTCCTGCACCGTCTGGTCCACAGATCCGTCATCCACATACAGAATCTCAAAATCCATGTCCTTTTTTTCCAGAAAAGCGGCATTCTTTACAAACTCCTCGTAAAAATACGGAACATTCTCCTCCTCATTGTAGCAGGGGACAATCACGCTCAAAAGTTTCATATCTGCTTCCTCATACAATCCGTATACGCCTGCGGTTTACAGGTATGCATCCCGGCTCTCTTTTTTCAAAAGCTCCACGATCTTCTTCACATCCTGTGCTTTCTCTCTGGGGCAGACCAGCACGGCGTCCCGGGATTCCACAATCATGAGATCCCTGACATATGCCGCTACCACCAGCTTATCCTTAGCATAGCAGATTGTGCCCTCCGTGTCTACCAGAACGCTCTCCCCCACGGGAGTATTTCCGTGTTCGTCCTGTTCATGCAAAAGCTCCAACGCATCCAGACTGCCGATATCATTCCAGCCAAAGTTTCCCTCCAGCATAATGATCCTGTCAGCCCGTTCCAAAATTCCGTAATCAATGGAAATCTTTGGAATGTACGGATAGATCTCCTCCAGCACCTGCGCCTCCCGATCCGTCCCCATGGCGTCGCCGATGCGCTCCAGACACTCATAGATGTCCGGCAGAAGCCGCTTGAAATAATCCAGAATCAGGGACGCCTTCCAGATAAACATGCCGCTGTTCCACGAAAAATTGCCGGACTCCAGATAGGCCTGTGCGGTCTCCTCCGCCGGTTTTTCCACAAATTCCTCCACCATACGGTAATCGGCAAGGCTCCCGTCCTCATTCCGTACCGCGTGGCTTCGGATATAACCGTAGCCGGTCGCCGGATATGTGGGCGTGATCCCGATGGTCACAAGGCAGTCCTTTTCCTCCGCCAGAAGAACGCCCCGTCTGACGGTGTCCACGTACAGGTTCTCCCGCTCCACATAATGATCGGACGGCATCACACACATAATGCCGTCCCCGTATTTTTTCAATATTTCCATGGCGGCATACCCGATGCAAGCCGCCGTATTTCTGGCGGCGGGCTCCGCCAACACCTGTGTCCTTCCGACCCTTCCCCGCATCATATCCAGCGTTTTGGCAGCATGCGCCGCATTGGTCACCACAAAGATATCTTCCTTCTCTGCCACCTTGTTCAGACGGTCAAAGGTTTCATTGACCAATATATCATTGCCGGTCAGGTTCAGAAACTGCTTGGGCAGCTCCCTCCGGCTGAGCGGCCAGAAACGGGTTCCGCCCCCTCCGGCCATGATCACTCCGTAAGTTTTCATTAAAGTCTTGCCTCATCCACATTTTCACGAAACCAGTTGTATGCAAGGCGGACGCCCTCCTCAAGCTCCACCTTATGCGTCCATCCCAGCCCATGGAGCTTGGATACATCCGTAAGCTTTCTCGGCGTTCCGTCCGGCATGGCACTGTTCCAGAAAATTTCTCCCTCGTAGCCCGTGATTCTCTTCACCAGCTCTGCCAGTTCCTTTATGGTCACTTCTTTTCCCGTTCCGATATTCACATGCTGTTCGCCGCTGTAATGCTCCAGCAAAAATACGCAGGCGTCCGCCATATCGTCCACATACAAAAATTCCCGCAGCGGGGCTCCGGTGCCCCACAGTTCCACCCTGGGCGCGCCTGAAAGCTTTGCCTCATGGAATTTGCGGATCATGGCAGGCATTACATGGGATCCTGACAGATCGTAATTGTCATGGGGGCCGTACAGGTTGGTCGGCATACAGCTGATGAAATCATCCCCGTACTGTTTCTTATAGAATTTGCACATCTCAAGTCCGGCAATCTTGGCGATGGCATACGCCTCGTTTGTGGTTTCCAGCGGACCTGTGAGCAGCGCATCCTCCGGAATGGGCTGGGGAGCCATTCTGGGATAAATGCAGGTGCTTCCCAAAAACAAGAGCTTCTTCACACCGAAATCATGGGCGCATTTGATCACATTGCACTGAATCTGCATGTTTTCATAGGAAAACTCCGCCGGTGCGGTCTCGTTGGCATGGATACCTCCAACCTTTGCTGCGGCAAGCACCACCACTTCGGGGCGCTCCGCCTCAAAAAAGTCACGAACCGCCTGCTGGCAGGTCAGATCCAGCTCGCTGTGCGTCCTGCCGATGATGTTCTCATATCCTTTTTTCTGCAGGCTGCGGACGATGGCGCTTCCCACCAGTCCTCTATGCCCCGCAACGTATATCTTATCCGTCTTATCCATGGCTATGCCCTTCCCTGCTCTTTTGCAATTTTTTCCATATCTGCATCCATCATCATGGCTACCAGTGCCTTGAAATCCGTTCCCCGCTTCCAGCCCAATGTGGTTTCCGCCTTTGTGGGATCTCCCCACAGAAACTCTACCTCAGCCGGGCGGAAAAAGACAGGATTCACATCCACAAGCAGTTTTCCTGTTTCTGCATCATAGCCCTTCTCGTCCACGCCGGTGCCCTCATAGCGGATCTTCACGCCCACATGTGCAAACGCCTCCGTGACAAATTCCCTGACAGTATGCGTCTCACCCGTGGCAAGCACATAGTCCCCCGGCTTGTCCTGCTGCAGCATTTTCCACATGCCCTTCACATAATCGCCCGCAAAACCCCAGTCACGCTTGGCATCCAGATTGCCCAAAGACAGCTTTTCCTGTCTGCCCGCCATGATATTCGCAACCGCCAGCGTGATCTTTCTGGTTACGAAATTCTCTCCCCGTCTGGGCGACTCGTGGTTAAACAGAATGCCGTTGCAGGCAAACATATCATAGGATTCCCTGTAATTGACCGTGATCCAGTAGGAGTATAGCTTTGCAGCACCGTACGGGCTCTTGGGATAAAAAGGTGTTTTCTCGCTCTGGGGCGCTGTCTCGGGAAGTCCGCCGAACAGTTCGGAGGTGGACGCCTGATAAAAACGGCATTTTCCTCCGTAGAGACGGACTGCCTCCAAAAGCTTCAGCGTTCCCACGCCCGTTGCCTCCGCCGTATATTCCGGCACTTCAAAGGAGATTCCCACATGGGACTGTGCCGCCAGATTATATACCTCGTCAGGCCTGATCTCCGCCACCAGACGGATCAGATTGCTGGAATCGGTCAGATCCGCATAGTGAAGGAAAAACTTTGTATCGTAATAGGAAGAATGCATCACATGATAAAGACGATCCAGATGTTCCTCGCTGTGGCGTCTCACAAGACCGTGCACCTCATAGCCCTGTTCAAGCAAAAACTCTGTCAGATAGGAGCCGTCCTGTCCGGACACGCCCGTGATCAATGCTGTTTTTTTATTTTCCATAGGAATCCTTTCGATAGATAATACTATTTTTTGTTTTCAAATGCCAGTATACTATTGTATAATAGGCTTATCAATCTAATTTATTGCTTATAAATAGCAAAATGTTGCGGAGGGTTTTATGTCGAAAACCACCTCGGAGCGCATCCTTGCGACCCCTTCTTCATACACAAAAAAGCACTACCTTTATGTGCAGGAAATCGGCACCCTGAAAAGTCTGGAGCCGCACATCAGCCATCGCGAAAAGCTCGACTCCTTTCTCTTCTTTATTGTAACAGAAGGAAGCGGCACTGTCACCTTCCATAACACCACTTTCCCGATCAGGGCGGGAGACTGTGTCTGGCTCTGCTGTCAGGATCCGTATTTTCACGAAAGCAGTGTGGAAGATCCGTGGACTTTGATGTGGGTTCACTTTAACGGTGCCCAGGCGCAGGATTTTTATGAGCTGTACCGCGAAAAAGAGGGGGCTGTTGCCTACACGCCCGCTGCACTGACCCCATATACCGACTGCCTGCAGGAGTTATACCGGCTGCAGCAGCAGAAGGATTCCCTCTCCGATCTGTTGTCCCACCGCCAGCTCACAGACCTTATGGCACAGATCTTTTATGATTCCTTTCACGGAAGCACCCGCAGCGCCATTCCCGAAAAATTTATGGCAGTCAACCATTATCTGGAACAGCATTATGCGGAGAAAATCACTCTGGACGAGCTGTCCGAGCGCTTTTTCCTCAGCAAATATCATCTTCTCAGGGAATATCAGCGTTTTTTCGGTACCACGATCCAGAACGACCTGACCGTCAAACGGCTTTCCCACGCGAAATCCATGCTCCGCTTTTCACAGGAGAGCGTGGAAAACATCGCGCTTTTATGCGGCTTTCAGACATCTTCATACTTTATTAAGGTTTTTAAGCGGTTTGAAAGTTTAACTCCGCTTGAATATCGGAAAAAGTGGTGATATACTTTTATAGTTGAGAGGTGACTTATGACTTTTTTCAGTGACTTAATTGCAAACAAAATTTTAATCAGCGCGGTGACCGGATGGTGTGTTGCACAGGTCCTGAAAACCTTGATTCACCTGTTTTTTACCAAAAAATTTGTTGCGGAGAGACTGGTCGGCAGCGGCGGCATGCCAAGCTCCCATTCCGCAACCGTATGTGCTCTGGCAACATCAGCCTGCATCCAGTACGGTGCACAGAGCTTTGAGTTTGCCGTTGCACTGATTCTGGCGATCATTGTCATGTATGATGCCATGGGTGTCCGGAGGGAGACCGGCATCCAGGCCCGCATCCTCAACGAGATGATGACAGTATTCGCCGACATGGGCAGCGACATGTCCCCACAGGATAAGCTGAAGGAATTTGTAGGGCATTCACCCCTTCAGGTTGCGGTCGGTGCCCTGTTAGGAATTGCCATTGCCTTCGCCGTAAACGCCATGATATAATTATGCCCTAGTAACAAACGAAAGAGAGGATTTTTTATGAAAAAGAACAAACTTCTCCTGCTGTTGTCCGTTTCCGCATTCCTGCTTGCAGCCGGTTGCGGCAAGGACAATGCCGACACTCCGGTCCGTCCCAGTGATCTGGTTCAGACTTCCGTGCCGACGGAGAGCTCAGGCACAGCCGACACAACGGTACCGGATACCGATGTTCCCGGGGATAATACAGATCCTAATGTTCCGCCCGAGGAAGGTATGGTGAGAAGTGTCCTTACCAACGAGTGGGTTTCCGCAGAGGTTTATGATTCCCGTCCCATCTCTGTCATGTTCCCTACCGACAGAGGCTCCCAGCCCCAGTACGGCATCGGTCTTGCCGGTGTTCTGTACGAGTGTATGGAGGAGGGCGGAATGTCCCGCCAGATGGGTGTGATTGAGGATTGGGAAGAACTGGAGCAGATCGGTAATATCCGAAGCTGCCGTGACTATTATGCATACTGGAGTATGGAGTGGGATTCCTTCCTGGTTCACTGGGGCGGCCCCTTCTATCTGGTGGATTTGGTGAAACGTGACGATGTGAACAATCTGACCGCCTGCAGTGTAGGAACAGGGGAGGTCGTGGCACCCGCAACCGGAAGCGGCGCATTCTACCGCTCCGACCCTGCGAACCCCAGCATCCACAACGGCTACACCAACGGTGAAAAGCTCGTTTCCGAGATCAGCAAGTTAGGCTACCAGACCACGCACAGAGATGAGTATTTCGAGCCGGATCACTTTGCATTTGCAGATCCTTCCACGCCGAACACGCTGGAGGATGCATCCGGTTCCTTCACCGCAACCAAGATTGATCTTTCCAAGATCTTCCCTACCACCAAGTCATCCTTCGAGTATGATGAGACCACCGGCACCTACCTGAAATATTTGTACGGATCTCCGCAGATCGATGAGCTGACCGGTGAGCAGCTTGCGTTTGCGAATGTGATCGTGCAGGATACCTACTGGGAGTACCGTCCCGACAACAAATACCTGATCTTCCGCGTGCATGATTCGGGTCGTTCGGGCTATTACTTCACACAGGGACGCGGCATCAAGATCACCTGGGAAAAGACCGCAGATTATGCGCCTACCAAGTACTATGATGAGAGCGGCAAGGAGATCGAGCTGAACACCGGTCACACCTTTATCGCCATTGCACAGGCAGGCAGGGAACCGGTCTACGAATAAAGAGCGCATTTATAAAAGCACAGCCAACGGATTTGTAATCCGAAAGCTGTGCTTTTGTTATGTTGATCAATGTTCTGCTTTCGCCGCTTTTTTCGCTCGTTTCTCCGCATACATTCTTTTATCCGCCAGCTCGATTATGTCGTTTAAATCAGAAATATCCCCCGCCTGGTACAAAGTACTACCGATACTTGCCCCAAGCTGAAAGGAATAATTTTTGTTTCGATTTCTTTCTTCTATGGCATTTTGTACATTTGTAACCTGTTCCGCAATACTTTGTTCCCCTTTTGTCCCTCCAAAAAGGACAAATTCATCCCCGCCATACCGCATCAGAATTTGCTCCTCTTCCAAATTCTCTTTTAGACATTCGGCGATTTCTTTAATGTAGCGGTCTCCCACATTATGCCCCATGTTATCATTTACTTTCTTCAACTCGTCGATATCCACAAATAAAAGAACTGCTTCCCGTTTTTCTCTCTGCAGTTTTGGTAATAGTTTTTCCGCAAAATGGTAAAAACCGGCCCGGTTATACACATGGGTAAGCATGTCATACATCCACATATTGTTTAATTTTGCAACGGTGGCATTCAACAGATTCCATTTTCGTATATTTTCCAGACCGATTCCGATATTCAATACCCATGAATAAAACAGTTCGCTCTTCAACGGGAAAAAGCTATTTACCGATACGCAGTATCCATAACAGTAATTTTGATAAAAGACAGGACTTACCACAAAGAGCTTTGATGCGCCATTTTCCCTCGCTTTGAGCGGAACGATATCACCTCTGTTAATATCTTCATGCATGACAAAACAACCTTTTTCATAAGCAAGCGAAATTTTCATTTTTTTCGTATAGTCAGTATTTACAAGCTTTATGTCTACCTGTTTATCCGAATCCTCATCAGGCAGATTATAATTGCTTTCATCCTTGCATCGGCACAGATAAAAACTCTCCATATCTGAACTGACCACATACTTCTTAAGAGCCTCAATCAGTTCATCTTCTTGTTCCAATCCTGCAAATTCAATTATCATATTTCTTATGTTATCTGCGGACTGATGAACAATTTGCATTGCCTGGGTATACGTTTTCTGAATTGCATCCGAAGAAGCTGCACATGTCGTACATCCGCAGCTTCTTCCCAGCAGCATTTTTGTCTCTACGGACCGTTTTCTTGCCTGATCATTGTCAAAAAGCATTTCCACTGCCTGATGTCCGCAGAAATACTGCCCCGCATCCATTGTCGTTATGGGCGGCTTGTAATACAATGCCATGTCATCACCGTCAAATCCGGTAACAAGAATATCTTCCGGAACACGATATTGATAAAGGCGTAGCTGATCCATCACCCCTATCGCCATATTATCATTTGCACATATAATCGCCTCGGGGAAAGAACCCCTCTGCACCCGGAAGGAGCATACTGCATTTCGTCCGCTTTTCACATCATAATTTCCATCATAAACCAAACACTTATCTACGGTTAATCCTGCCTCTGTCATTGCATCACAAAATGCACGATAGCGCTCTGCTGCAGATGATTTAGAAAGTGTTCCTGTCACATATGCAATTCTTTTTTTCCATGTACCTGAATGACATGATTTACCATTTGCTTTTGCGCATCATAATTTGAGATTCCGATATATCTCATGCCTGGTACATCATCATCAATACTGATTGCAGGCACACCACTTTTTCGGATACTTGCCAGTAATTTCTCTACTGTCGGTTTATGCTGTATTGTATTTCCTGCAAAGATTACTCCGTCAAACAGATGAAATTCCGGGAGCTGCATTATGTGAAACGCGCCCTGTTTGTTTATTTCCTTTTCGTCATAACCCACCTGATTCGTAAAAACAAATACGTCACAATTTTTTTCTCTTGCCCCTGCTATAATGCCCTCAAGCATCTTTCTTTGATTATCAAAGCTAATTGCACACATCATAACTGCTATTTGTTTTTTCATTCTTCAGCCCTTTTCTCTATGCAATACTCCCGGTTATGAATCCTTCGCTCATTTTTTTCATCTCTTTAGCACAATTTTCGTTTTCGCCGGATTGCAATGAAATTTCTTCAAAGAATCCCTTTAATTCGGAGAGATTGAACGTAACCGCCTGAATCCCCTGGGCTCTTTCGCTCATGGAAGCTGAAATGCCTTTCACATTTTGGGACAGATGATCCATCTCTCCGCTTACATTCATGGTTTTTGAACCTATATTATCTAACATGCTGCTGATTTCGTCCGCATCCTCTGCATATCTTCCGGACAACATTTCAAAACTTCTGTAATCCTCCGCGATATCCCCATCCATAAACTCGAGCATATCACCGGCTGCTTTTGTAAGTGCCGATACCATCCCTGTAATTTCCTGATTCAGATTTTGAATTGCATTTGCATTTTCTTTGCTATAGTACGCCAGTTTTCCAATCTCCTCCGCTACTACCGCAAAACCTCTGCCGGATTCCCCCGCTCTTGCCGCTTCGATAGATGCATTCAATGCCAATAGGTTTGTCTGTTCGGCAATCTTTAAAATGGAATCTGTAAGACTACTTATCTTTTCAATTTTTTTGCTTTCCTCTATGCTATTAAGAACAGACGCCTTTATGTTATGTACTACCACCGCTGTCTTCTTTGTGCTTTGGGATGTTTTTGTTTTGATATACTTTGCCCGTTCCTGAATACTTTCTGCGAATTCGCGTCCTTTATCCATCTGGGAATTGATAGCTTCCGTTTCTGTCTGGATCGTGCAGGACTGCGTCAAAATCTGTTCTGTCACTGCAGCGATTTCCTGTGTTGCAGCAGATATTTCCTCCATTTCTGCAGATATGCTGATAACAGCTTCCTGCGACAATACAATTTTGTTTCCTACATTTTCGGATGATCTCTGCACATTACCCGCGGTCCGCTTGATCTGATCAATTGAATTATTGAAAACTCGCAAAAGGTTGTTAATACTATCTACCATATCTCCTATTTCATCATGGTTTCCTATCAATATGGCCTTTGTCAGATTCCCTCTGTTTTCAAGCATGTCATCTCCAAGTGAAGATATACTTTTGCTCACCTGATTAATCGGCTTGATAACTGTTTTACTGATAATCAAAATCGTCACTGCACTTACCACGGTCAATATAATTGCCATGATATAAATATTTGTGTAGGCATGCGAAACGCTTTCCTGCATTTCAGTTTTTGCATTCTTTACCCCCGCAGCAATTGCATCCTCCAGATTGAGGCATAGCTGCTCCTGCTCCAATATGATCTCCAGTGCCTCTCCTCCCAGTAGCAGTTTCGTACCCAAAACATCACCGGTAGCCCTGATATCGCTGCATTCCTTCATCTTTTGCAGCAGTTTTCTGCAGCCGTCCGCATAAGCAGAATACGTGTCCAGAAGTTTTTTATCTTCGGTTTCCTTACACTTCTCCCCCATAAGATCCAACAACTCGGTTATCTGTCGGCATTCCGCCTCCGCTAATCCGTACATATCTCCGGCTATCTTCAGCTCTTCATCGCTGCTGCCCGCCAGAATGTTTATGTACTTCTGTACTGTTTCCACCCTTTTCCCTATTGTCCCGTAGAAGCTCTCTAATTCCAGATACACATCACTTATCCTTGTTGTAGCGTCCTCCATGTTATTCACAGAGACTCTAAAGAGCAGCATAATTAATACCGTGGATAACAACATGCAGCTAAACATACCAATAATCTTGAACCCAATTGTCGCTTTGAAGCCTGTTTTCTTTTTCATTCGATTCACCTTCTCTTATTCATGGCCTTTCCCTGCTCATCAAAGTAATAGCTGCCGCATTCAAGTATCGTGCTTCTCCCATTAGGGAATATTACTTTTGCCTTTGCATTAAACGGAATTGTGAAATGATAGTGGAACTCTTTTTCCTGATCATATGACCAACCCGATACAAATTTTCCATATATCGACTGCCAACATCCTTCTACATTTGTAAAGCGCATATCCGGCATTGGTCTCAACAGCATACAGATCTCCTGCCCCATCTGAGGAAGAAAACCACACATGTATTTATACATCCACTCTGCAACAGAGCCATAGGCATAATGGTTAAGACTGTTCATGCCCGTACCGCTGATCGTCCCATCTTTTTCTAAAGAGTTCCATCTTTCCCAGACTGATGTCGCTCCAAGGTTAATTTCATAAAGCCATCCCGGATAGCTCTCGTTTAACAGGAGTGAATACGCCATGTCATTCATTTCGTTTTCGGACAAAGCCGGACACAACATCGGTGTTCCCAAAAATCCGGTGTTAAGAAGACCATTGTTCGCCACCAACTGTTCTTTTAAATTTTTTTTCAGAGACCGGCGTCCGTTCTCTGGATACAATCCGAACTGTAACAGCAATGCACAGGCCGTCTGTGTAGGATCAAATCTGACCTCACCTGTTACATCAAAATAGTATTTGACAAAAGCATCCTTTATCCTGTTTTTCAATATCTCAAGTTCCTCAGCACGACTGTCGCACAGCACTTCAGCCGCACATCCGCATAGTTTTGTCGAATAATAATAGTAGGCAGAGGCCAATAACTGCACATCCGTCCTGCCAATGGGATTGTTGATATTTCCATTATCCAGCGCTAACCAATCCCCCAATTGACGTCCCGTCTGCAACAGATAAGGTATGGGATTATTTTTGCTCTCGGCCGTCATGTAATCCACCCAATCGCACATCATGGGATATTGCTCTGCAAGAAGTTGTTTATCACCATAATAGCAATACAGTGTCCATGGCAGAATCGTGGCCACATCCCCCCAACCGCAGACTCCCCCTGTGTTATAAAACGGATTTATGCCTTCCCGCTCCTTAATCTTCGCACGAGGAGAAAAGAAGGGGACTGCCCCCCCCATTAGCTTTTCTTCTTCCGCCAGACTCTTGGCATAATGTCTGAAAAAAGCTGTGCAATCTTCGTGGAAACATGCCGTGGCCGCAAATACCGCTACATCCCCCGTCCATCCCATCCGTTCATCTCTTTGCGGACAATCTGTCGGGATGTCCAAAAAATTACATTTTTGGGAACGTATGGTATTTTCTACCAGACAGTTAATTTTTTCATTTGAAGTTGTAATCCAGCCTGTCTGCTGTATATCAGACATCAAACGATATGCCCTGAAAACAATCTGCGTCCCTTTCTCCAATCCGTCAATCCGCACATATCGAAAACCGTAATATGTAAAATGCGGTCTGATCAATTTATCTGTTCCATCAGACACATAGACAAATTCTGCCTTAGCAGTTCGTAAATTATCACGGTAAAACTGATTATTCTGTAATACCTCGCAATACTGCAGACAAATTTTCTGTCCATACTGCAGGGTTCCGCTCCATTCCACCCATCCGGTGAGCATTTCTCCAAAGTCCAACAACAGGGTTCCATCCGGCTGCCATGTTTCAGCCACAGGCGCAAAACATTCCGTCTTATGAATCGGCGGATTGGTACGTTCCGTCAAAAGCCGCGCCTCATCCTTCAGCACTTCAACTTTTAACTCCTGACATTCCACTGTGTCATCAATCCACTCACCGTCATAGATACTATTCTGTAAAACATGGCTTTGTACCGCTTTCCATGTTCCGTCTGTAACAATACACTCCGTGGTCTTATTCCCATACTCAAGATACAACTCAGCAATGCATTTCTTTTTTTCTCCGTAAAGATTCCTAAAGTCCCCATCAAATCCAAACCGACCTTTGTACCAACCTTCGCCAAGCAACAGTCCCAACACATTATGACCCTGAACAAGTTGTTCTGTTAAATCAATTGTCTGATATTCCATGCGCAAGTCATAGGAATGATAGCCCGGCTGCAAATATTCTTCGCCTAATTTTTTTCCGTTCAGATACGCTTCATAAAGTCCAACGCCACACAAATATAACCTCGCCCGTTTTAAATTTTCTCCACAGGTAAACTCCTTATAAATTACAGGCATCTGTTCAAAGTCGTTTGCAGCACTGATCCATCTGCCTTTCCATTCTTCGGTCAATTTTCCTGTCTCAAACCAGGCAGTCTCACTTACCTCCTCGTCTCCACCGTTCCCCTCTACCCATACCTTCCAGTAATAGCGAGTTCTGGGATTCAACGATAATTTTACATAATACCTATTTTCCCGAAAATTCTTCATAACTCCCGTATCGTAACAAGGAATCTTATTTGGATCTGTCCAGATGGTGAGTCGTACAGCGCTGCTGAAACAAGAAAATTTGCTCTCCGCTTGCCAGGAAAAAGTTAAAAACGAAAAGTCATACCCCAGCGGATTATTTATGTAATTTACCCTCAGATTAAAAAGTTTCATAGTAGTCTCATCCCATTTTCCATTGCATTCAAAAAATTAATATGTCAGTTCTTTCCTACCACAAAAAGGATCTATAGGACTTTTCCCCTTGAAATCACTTCCTCCTGTGATTTTGTCCACAACAGCTTGCAACACATAATCATTGTTGGAATAGCAATTAATGTATGTCTTTATCATAGGGACATCCAGCAAATGATACGGATTTGCTACACTGATAAATAGAACCGGGACTTCATCCGCAAACCATGGCACGTTATTCCCTTGCCCCCAAAAAGTATACCAATTTATACGGTTGGTTGTTTTATTACTTGCATTTTCCACATTGCCAACATAGATAACCATGTCATACTTCTCTCTGAAACTTGTGACATTATCCACGCCTTTTTCAAAATCTTCCTTTTCATAGGGAAATACTTCAAATCCTCTTGCAACAAGTTCTGTCTGTACTGTATTTCTCACCCGCTCATTAGAAGGGAAATCACCTAGTATTTCCAAAAGTACCCTTTTATGATTTTGGGCGGAAATTGGGAGCAGTTTTTGTGTATCCTTTACCAGAGTCACACAACAGTCTGCAACCTCTTTTGCCCATTCCACATGTTTTTTGCATCTTAGGATTTCCATGGCAGAAGGTGGTGGAACAAGCTCTTTCCTTACTTGCTTTTCATGAAGCCTGAGGGAAGCTTTTACCGCCAATATACGACGGTTTGCTTCCGTTAATCTTCGTTCAGAAAGAATGCCGGAACGATATCCCTCCATCATGTACCGGTAATCCTCCTCCAAATCCTTATTAAATAAAATCATGTCACAGCCGCTCTCAATAGCATATGGTATGGATGAAGATCTTTTCATTGCTGAAGTAAAACCAACCATAGGAGTAGCGTCTGTAATGATTAACCCTTGAAATCCCAATTTATCCCGAAGGAGATTCTGTAATAACTCTTTTGACAAAGTTGCAGGAACAATTTTCCCTTCCATTCCCGGATTAAAATGCTCCTGATACGCCGGCATGGCAATATGCCCGGCCATGATAGTAAGCGTTCCCGCCTCAATTACTTTCCGATATATCTCACCATATGTAACATCCCACTCCTCCATGGTCATGCTATTTACGCTGGTCAACAGATGCTGATCTCTTTCATCAACTCCGTCTCCTGGAAAATGTTTTGCCGATGTTGCAATGCCATTTTCCCTCGCCGCTTTTATGTACTCTGCTGCATATTCCCAGACTGTCCGGGGATCATTTCCATATGTACGCACATTTGTGATAGGATTATGATAATTCAGATCTACATCAACCACCGGTGCAAATGCCCAGTTGATTCCCAGCGCTGCCCCTTCCGCACACGCAATTTCTCCAAGCCTGTATGCATATTTCTTATCTCCCGCAGCGGCGCATCCCATCTGTTTACAATATGGGGTTCCATCAATAGATGCACCATCGCCACCCGCCTCAAGATTGGAGGGTATCAAAAGCGGGATACGGGCATGATTTTGCGCATATTCAAATGTATTTCTCATTTCAGCCCCGACTCCATCGCGAAAAAACAAACCTCCAATATGAAAAGACAGGAGCATATTCAAATACTCCGGTGCGGTAGAGTAGCCAATAGGGCAGAACAACTGCCCTATCTTTTCCTCCAAGGACATCGCTGCCAGCGTTCTATCCACCCACGCAATGTCTGCATTACTCAAACAAAACGGTGCTTTCTTCAAATCCATTGTTATGCCCTCACCTTCCTACAATATCCTTTCAAGCATTGAAAATTCATTCAACGGATAAACTGTCCTTTCATAGAGGGCTGCCTCTCCCAGACCGGCACTGTCGAAACCTCCGGCTCCGGCAGCATCAATTCCTGCTCTCGCATCCTCCACCACCAGACATTCATCGGGTTGTAGCTTCAAATATTCAGCTGCTTTCAAAAACACCTCTGGATCCGGCTTTGACTTGCTGATATTTGTTCCGTCGCTGACGGCATCAAAAAAATTTTCCAACCCAAGTCTCTGCAAAATTTTCTTTGCATTTTTACTGGAAGAGCCAATTGCAAGCAAATAGCCTCTTTTTCGCAGTTTGCTTAACGTATTGCGGACTTCTTCTGTCAAATCCTCGGAGGTCATTTCCTCCAGATATTTCACATATATCTCATTCTTGGCATCTGCCAGTTTCTCCTTTTCCTCAGAAGTAAACACCTTGTCAGAATGTTCCAGAATAATTTTGAGACTGTCCATACGGCTAACGCCACGGAGTCTGCTGTTTATCTTCTCGTCAAAGTAAATATCCATTCTGTCTGCCAGTTTCTTCCATGCCAGATAATGATATTTGTCTGTTGAGCAGATAACTCCGTCCAAATCAAAAATAATCCCTTTATATTTTTTCATTGTTCATTTTTCCTTTGCGAGAACTGATATATTTTTTCAACATCACTAATTCAATGATTTTATTTTCGTTATTAAGGTAAATCAGGAATCCAACCAATATCAACGCGGTAGTAATCTGTTGAATAGAAGAGTCCACATTTAATCTTGCGTATGTCAAAGAAATACTTGCTGTAGTTACAGCTCCCAATAAATAGCCCAGTTTTTCATTTGTGAATCTTCCGATAAATCCGCCAATAAACATGGGAAGAAACGCAGTAAACATCACACCAATGGAGCCAAAGTTCAAAGCCATTTGAATATTGCCTGTGTTCGTGGCGCTAATAAATCCCACCACTCCCATTAATGCGCCGGATACAGCATAGCACCCAACAGCATTCCTTTTTTCATTGATACCTGTGTTGACCGCGACCTTTTGTCCGGACAACAGCGCCCTATATTCATAGCCAAACTGCGTATAATCAAAAATAAAAATGATCAACACAAGTGTGGCTGCCATAACAAATACATAATTTTGTACTTTAGGGAAACTTGTCAGTTCGACATTTGTCACAAAAGAGACCCCATAACCGTCCGTTATGGTAAATGCCAGACCCTCATAGAACAAGGTCATACCCAGTGATACAATAATCGGGGGCAGCTTAATCAGAACATATACAACTCCCGAAACAATACCCAGAATGCCACCTGCCAAAAGAGAAATGACCAGCATCTCTCCCACTCCGAGATTAAACTTAAGGCAGACTGATGCACTGATAACCGAAGACAACAGCGCTATGGAACCTATGGAAAAATCAAATCTTCCAGAATTTAGGTTAATAGACAGTGCAAAGGTTGTAAGCATAACGGATACTGTCGCACGGAAGAATAAAATCCAACTGCCTTCTGTTTCAAATAATGCAACTCCTTTCATTGCGCATAAGGTAAGCATAATCAAGAAGGTTCCTACCGGAATTGCTGTAACTCCCAATATTTTCTTTCCCAGATTCATATGATTTTCTTTCATTCTTATGTACCACGCCTTTCAACCTTATATTTTGTGGGTGCGTCGCAACGCACCCACCTGTCATAATACCTGCTTAATTTGCCATTGCACGAATTTCTTCAAAACTGTACTTACTGACAAAGTCTGCAAAAGATGCATAATCTGCGGTCAGAAGAGTATCTAACATATCTTTTGTATATGCGGGAGCATCTTTGGAACTGTCCACCGCATAAAACTCCTGAAACTCCTCTGCGGAAGTTGCCACCCAATATCCCTGACTTAATGCCAATGCATTTCCTTCCTCTGTTCTGATGGGAGCACCGAGGGTTGCTCTGTAAGTTGCCGCAAAAACAGGTCCTATACTTGCTGAAAATTTGCCTGCAAGGTAATCCAGCATTCCTGCACTCATTGCATCTCCGTAGCTGCTTGCATACGCATCAACACTGGCAATTTTTACATCCGTACCTGCAATGGCAGTTCCGAAGAAATCGGATCCGTTGCCCACTGCAAGGATAACCTCAAGATCAGGAGTCTGTGCCATCTGTGCACATTTTCCAAACCACGCATCATCCATGTCATAGCCGCCTACATAGCCGGACAAATTAATTGTGCCAATCTGTCCTGTCACAAGTCCGCCATCTGTAAAAATCTGACCGATGATAGCATCCTTATTGTCGGCACCCTGATAACTTGCTCCCTCGCCGCCTGCCTCTACCATTGCAGTCAGCATACCGGCCGCACGATAAATATGCATTTCAGTATAGTAGGGGATTGCGCCGCCGAAAATCGCAAAATTTGTCTTTCCCTGATCCAGATAATACTTTGCCATGTTATACCCGGTCTCGAATTCTACATCAAGGGAGGGCCCGATTGCACCTATATAATACTCATAGCCTTTGTAGGTCTCATATTCTTCATCTGTTAATGTACCGGTTGCAACGGCGTAGTATACCCCAGCACCTTCGCACTGTTCGATTTGCGCAGCCCTGTCGAACGAAGAAAATGAAATTATAGCCTTACAGTTGTTGGTAATAAATGTGTCAATTGCCGATGTTTCGCCTGCCGCATCTGCCAGTTCATCAGAGTAGATCAGTTCCACGTTATACTGGCTCTGAATATACTCAGAATAATATGTTCTGAATGCAAGTGCTTCCGCCGAAGTCGCATCTGATACCAGAATACCCATCTTAACGGTTTCACCCATGTCGAGTGCCGGTTCCTTCTGTGCTTCCGTATCCGGCGAGGTTGCCTCTGCCGAACTTTCAGATGCCGTGCTCTGTGTGTTGCCACCTGTTTCTTCTGATGCATTGCCACATCCAATCAGCAATGAGGATGCCAGCATTGTAATACACATCAGTACTGCTAAATGCTTTTTCATGATAAATACCTCCTATTTTGTTTATGTGAAGGGCATGAACCCCTGTCACCAATTCTTACCTGCATAGTCCTATCTCGGAAGTAGTTTTCCTCTCTGATCACTGGTAGATAAGAAAACAACCAGTAAGAAGATAACCGCCTTTACCATCTGACCTACGCCGGAGTTTAGATTAAACATGACCATGATCTGACTCAGAAAAGTCATGGAAAAGGCTCCGATAAGAGCTGCATAGATCCGGCTCTTAGCCCCTCCCGATACAGGCATACCCCCAAACACAATTGCAATGATAACATCCATTCCCACACTGGAAGCGGTGTTTTTCGTCAGAGTCGGAGCATATATAGTAGAAAGAAACGCTCCCAGACCAACACCGACACCGGCAATAGCAAATGCAACGATTGCCATCTTTTTGTCCGAAATTCCGGTGAGTTTTGCACAAATTGCATTTCCGCCCAAAAATTTTTGTTTTCGTCCGATTTTTGTAAAGGAAAACAAAAACAGGCAGACTATGAAGAAAATAAGTAAAATAATAATCTTGAAAGAAATATTATTAAGAGGCTTTACCGCTGCTGCCGGTACCGCAATTTCCGAACCGGTTCCATTGATTTTAATTAAGAGCAGCACCAGCGCATTTAGTACGCTAAGCATTGCAATTGTAGTGACAAAGACCGGCAGGTTAAACACACACGCCAACACGGAATTAATCAGTGAAATCAGAACTGCAACACCTACTGATACAGCAACCATGACCCAAAGATTTTGCGTCTTATTATAAACCATCCCGCCAAGCAAAGCGCTGACTGCCACCGAAGCTCCAAGGCTGATATCAAAAGATCCCAATGTATAAATAAAAATTGCTCCCGTAGCCACCACGGCTACCACAATAGACTGGTTGAGAACAGATTTTAATCCATAGGCGATATTGATATCTTTTATTGTTCCCAGACAAAAGAACGCTGCCACCAAAGCAATCAGGCCAAAGAGCGGCGCAAAATTTAATACATATTTTTTTATTGTACCTTTCTTCATTGCTCTTCCTCCTACACCATGTATCCAATGATATCCTGTTCACTCAGGTCTATGCTTCGGTCAAATTCCTTCTTCATTTCACCATCTTTCATAATCAGCAGTCTGTCCGCCATGCCAATCAGCTCAGTCAGCTCCTCAGAAATAATGACCATGGATTTTCCTTCCTTCTTCATCCTATACATCATCTGATACATTGCCTGCTTCACACCGATGTCAACACCCCTTGTGGGACAATCCATAACCAGAATGTTGCTGCCACGCCCGATCCATTTTCCAAAAACTACTTTCTGCTTATTTCCTCCCGAAAGCGCCGATACATATTGGTCCCTGCCCGCGCATTTAATACTTAACTCCCGAATCTGTTTATCTACATACTTTCTTTCCCTTCCGGGAAGCATGAGAAAATTTTTCACGGCAAACGTATCAAGACCGCCTGCTGCAATGTTATCGCGGATACTTGCATTCAAATTCAAGGATTCTACATCTCTGTCCTTCGCTACGTATCCAATTTTCTTTTTCATCGCATCTGCTTCGTTTTTCAAAGGTTCCCCATAGACCATGATTTCACCACTCCGCATTTTCGCTGCACCAAACAATACTTTTCCCAGCGTATGCATACCGCAATGCGACAATCCACCAATCCCCAAAATTTCTCCTTTGTGTAATTGCAGATTAAAATTCTTCAGCTGATCTCCCAGATTCCCGTCTTTAATCTCAAGAACCACTTCATCAGAGGAACTTCCATCATAATCGCTTCGATAGTAATCACCTTGCATTTCGCGTCCTATCATGCTTGTTTTAATCAAATTCTCATCGAATTCCTGCTTGTCAAAAGTAACAATGATTTTACCGTCTCTCAGAACCGTAAGAGCATCACAGACGTTCATAATTTCATCTAAATCATGTGAAATGAAAACAACTGCCCGATTCTCTTCCTTCATTTTTTTCATTATTTTATAGATAATGTCACGTCCCAGTTGGGAAAGAACCGTAGTAGTCTCATCTACTACAAGAACTTCCGGGCTCTTAATCATGACTTTTGCGATTTCCACCAGCTTACGATCCTGCATATCAAGACTGCCCGTTATACGCTGTGCCTTAATGTGACCGGCTCCGATGTTGTCAAGTGCCTCCTGTGCTTCACGAACCATCTTGTCTTTATGAACGGGTCCCCATTTTTTCGATGTCCCGCCAAAAAACTTAAAGCGATTCGTTTCACCGAGAAAGATGTTTTCGGCCACTGTTATTCCGGGTATTGTTCCGTTTTCCTGAACAATCATACCAATTCCCTGCTCCAGTGCCGCCAACATAGTCTGAGGTTTCCATACATTTCCTTTAAAATACATTTCTCCCGCATCCGCTTTCTGCATGCCGGAAATAATGGATGTCACCGTGGATTTTCCGGATCCGTTTTCTCCGATAAGCCCCAGTACTTCGCCTCTCCTGACCGTAATGTTCACATCATTTAATGCAACCGTGGGACCAAAATGTTTATTCATATGTTTCACTTCAACAACTATTTCTTTTTCCATACGCCTTTGCCCTTTCTCTTGTCCCTGCCGCTTATTGTTTATTCATAAAGTCAATCATACGCAGTATATCTTCTTTGTCGTATACCACCAATTCCATCTCCGGGATCTCTGTGCCGGAAAACACACCGGCCAATGCGACATATTGACTGAGTTTCGATTTCAGGTTTAACCTGTCGCCTTCTCCTGTTACCAATTCCACTTTTCCTTGGTGGATTTCGCTTTATATCTTGTGATTCTATTGTAGTCAGAAACTCCCCTCTCTCCAATTGTTTATATTAATCAATGTTATTGACTTTTTTTAATTGTGATATTATATTTTAAGTAATATTATTGATTTATTTTATTATTCAATTTCAAGAAGAGGATATAAAATGGATTATGAAGCTCTGAGAAGTGAAATTTACAGATTAAATGAAGATGAATTATTTTATAAAAAGTATTACTATGCCAGGCAACAGGAATACTCCTTAAAGGAATTTTTGGCAAGATTGGATAGAAACGAAGTCCGCAGACGTAATTTAATGATTCCGGAACTCCCCGATACCATCCCACCCCGTTTTGAGGATTCCTTTTTCTTTGACCCATCCTCAAATTCCTCTACGGTGACAGTGCGGCATAATCGTTATACCCCTAATATCATGCATGAGCACACATTCTTTGAAGTTATTTATGTATATGACGGCTTTTGTGAACAGACCATCAGCAACAACAAAGTGAAACTATCAACGGGAGATGTTTGCATTATTCCGCCCGGCATTATGCATGACATCAGCGTTTTCGATGACAATAGCGTTATTCTGAACTGCTTAATTAAAAAAAGTACCCTACATAGTATTTTCTTTAACTTTTTAAACAACGCAAACATTCTGTCAACATTTTTTTTGAATAACATTTACTCTGAGACCGGAAACAATTACATTATTTTTCATACAGGACACGATTTTGAAATTCAACGTGGATTTTTGTATACCTATTGGGAATCGATCAATCAGACTTTATACTATGACCAGATGATCAGCTATACTCTGCTCATAATTTTCGGTCTCCTGATCCGTCTTTATGAAAAAAATGTTGAACTTCCTATTTTTACCAAAAAAACAGATGTACAGCGTTTTGCGTTACTGCAATACATTCAGGATCACTTTTCAAAGATTACCTTGGACGACATCGCAGCAAAATTCCACTACACCCCGGAATATACATCAAAATTAATCAAGCAGACAACCGGTTTGACCTTTACACAAATTCTTCAACAAATTCGGATTGAAAAGGCACAGGTGTTGCTCCACGATACCAATATGACCATTGCAAATATTGCCAACGAAGTGGGGTATGAAAATACAGAGCATTTTATCCGCACCTTTAAAAACAGGCTTCATATGACACCCACCGAATACCGCAGAATAGGCTTTCATATTCTGTAAACGTAATCGCATACAATTGGCGTAAAAAACCTTCCCGCCGGATTGGGATCCAATCTGACGGGAAGATTTTTTCAAACAAATCATTTTTTCTCATATAAAAATTGTTCCGGAAGTGTAACACCAAAGTCCTTTGCCAGATTTCGGAACTGATCCGGTGTGATAGTCTGCCGCTTATCTGACTGCATGGAAAGCACCTTTACAAGAATTTCCGCAGATTTCTCCACAGTATGCATCAATCCAAAAGTCAGATCGAAGTCATATCCGGCGGCAAAAACTCCATGATGTGCCCAGACTGCAAGATCGTATTTTTTCATAAGCTCACTGGTTGCAACTGCAATGTCCCTTCCTCCGGGAACCATCCATGGCACCACACCGATTCCTGTTGGAAATACAACAGGGCACTCTGTTGCCATTTCCCATAATTCTCTTGTAAACACGGTATCTTCCAGCGGCAGAACAAAGGTAAGCGCAATGATATTTGTGGTATGAGCATGATAAACGACACGATATCTCTCGTCCTGCAGCTTTTTCACTTCCAAATTCATCAGGTGGCTCGGCAGTTCGGAAGTAGGCCTGCCTCCATTAGCCAATCCCCAGACAATACGATATTTTTCTCCTTTACCGTCAAGCTCAATCATACATATGCTATCTTCCGGTTTGATCAGCACGTTACGGAAATACTTTCCGCTCCCCGTTACAAGAAAAAACTCTCCGCCAAGAGCGGCAACACTGGTTCCGATAGGCTTCCACTCTCCGGTCACGAAATTTTCCTTTACACTTTCAACTTCCTCCGGTTTTACACGGTATGACAAGTTGCCTCCGTTTCGTTCATGCCATCCCTGTTCCCAGCCATCATTCGCCATGCGAATAAATCCTCGTACAAATTCTGCGTCTAATAATTTCATTTCTGCAACTATCCTTTCTTCGTTTTATGTGCATATTTCATCGACAGACAACATCAACCGGAACATCTAGTATCTTAGCCACCTTCAATATTGTGTCTGCATGTCTTCCCAGCGCCGCTGCCATATGATGAGTCGGTCCCGTCTCACTCCACCTGTTGCAAAACTCCCTGGCACCTACCGAAAATCTGGTTCTCATATTGGTATCCCCGAAGGTAAATATAGGCCCATCTTCATTGACACCTTCCGCAACAACGAATTTGAAATGTCCATCCTGATCCTGTGTAATTCCAAGGTAGGTTATTTCTCCTTTGGGCGGATAAAACTGTGTCAGATATCCCCCTCCCGCTTTTCCGTGAAACACATTCACAATTTTCATTGTGGGCTTTTTTGCCAGAGAAATATCTGCATCTCCGGAACCTGAATGCCCGATAATACAAATGTCCTCATTAAAGTCAATAGAATACATTTCTGACAGTTGTCCTGTTCCGGCAATGGTCTTTAATATACTCATTGCCATGGCAACCTTCATATCCCCTTCTACCGCGCAGGCGGTTCCCTGCTTAATCAGCATAGAGAAGGCCGGAATCAGCATACTATCCAATTTACCTGCAATCCCTTGTGCAAAACCGTCATAATGAGAAGCTATCATACCAAGCTGCTCTTTTTTTACCCACTCTTCAAAAGCAACTACATATTTTGCCATATCCCATACGGTTTCAGTCGTCGCTCCTCCCTCAACATCAAAGGTTGCAAGAATATCCTCCGCTTTTGCAGCAACAGTCTTCTCATCATTTACATCATCCGCAATTGCCCACATCTTTTCCCAGTCAAACTGCTTTGTGTACAGCCCCATTCGATTATACAGATTGGTCTCATCAATATATAAATCCATCATGCCCGGATAAGGTCTCCCAATTTGGGCGATGTTAGTGTATCTGAACCTTCTGCGGACCTGTGCCGCTTTACACCACTCTGCTATTTCTTTTGCAACGTATTCATCACCTCCCTCAACGACACCGGTAATTACTGCATGCCTTTTTCCCGCTCTCTCCAGATCGGCAACCATTTCACCGACTGCACCGCAAGCATACAGTTCACCCAGCCAGGTTGCCGTATTTGTCGCGGCATAGTCCGGAGCTTTTTTCTTCTGAACATTTACCAGCACTACGGGAACATTAAGGTCCCTTACTGCAGGCAGCATATTATAACTTGTTGCATATGTAAGTAACTGAAGAATAACCAAATCCACATCTGCAGCTCTAAATTTATCACCGACCTTCATAGCCAGTTCCTTGTTTGTTACCATTCCTCCGTCGATTATATCTACAGAATCCGAAAGCGTTTTCTTAAACGCATCATATTGTGCTTCAAACTCCGGTATCAATTCCGGAAACTGGGGTAAATATGCTTCCAGTGCAATTGAAAAGACACCAATTTTCGCCTTTGTTTCTACTAACATGAAATCCTCCTTCTTGGTTTACAACCCGCTATATTCTTTGATAGGGAAAGATTCCCTTATACAACTTCTGGCCTCGGTCAGATCTTTCAGCTCACTTGAAGCGATCATTTGCGAAACAATATTCCCAATCGCAGTAGCCTCTACCGGTCCCGCCAAAACTTTTTTCCCGCAGGCCTGAGCAGTAATTTTATTTAAGTATGCGGCATTGGCTCCACCTCCGATGACGTAAATACACCCAAAAGTCTTACCGGTTATTTCTTCTATCTCCCGCGATGTTTTTGCATAACACTGAGCCAGACTGCGATATATTACCGCAGCAATTTCATCAATTCCCTTAGGAATCTGTTGTCCCGTCTCTCTACATGCTTTCTGTACTTCTTCTGCCATGCTGCCCGGAGCCAAGAATCTTTCTGCGTTGGCATCCACTACCGATGTTATTGTCTGCTTTTCGGCCTCCTCACATATCTTCTGAAATGTTCTCTCCGGCGCCAGCTCTCTTCGTACAGAGTTTATCATCCACATTCCCATTATATTTTTCAAAAAACGGTACTTACAGTTATAGCCACCTTCATTTGTAAAATTTAGTTCTTTACTTTTCTGGGAACATATGGCCTCATTAATCTCTGTACCCATGAGCGACCATGTTCCGGAACTAATATATAAAGTATCATCACCAACACTGGGTACCGCCATAACAGCAGACGCCGTGTCATGAGTTGCGGGCAAAATTACACGACAGCTAAATCCTACTATTTGTTCTATTTCAGGAGTCAGCACACCTACCTTCTCTCCGGGCATACCTATTTTCTGGAATATTTCTCTCTTGAATCCAAGTGAGTCAATCAGTTTATAATCCCAGTTTTTTGTAATTGGATTGAGGAGCTGCGTGGTTGTTGCGTTTGTGTATTCCGTGACTTTCCTTCCCGTTAGTAAAAAATGAAAATAATCCGGAATCAGAAGCATCGATTTTGCCTTTTCCATGAGCAACGGTTCATATAATTTGACAGACATCAATTGATAGATTGTATTGAACATCTGCTTTTGAATGCCTGTTGTTGCATAAAGCTGATTTTCATCAATCTTTTCATATACTTTTGCGTCCATTCCTACAGTTCGGCGATCGCGATACCCGACAGCATCCCCTACCATCTGATCGTTCTCATCCAAAAACACATAATCAACTGCCCATGTATCAATTCCCATGCTTTTGGGAACTTTATCGAGCTTTTTGCATTTTTTCATCCCGTCAAGGATCTCACAAAATAACATTTCCGTGTCCCATACAAGGTGTCCGCCCTTTTTTTTCATGCCGTTTTCAAAGCGGTGAATTTCCTCCAGAATTATTTTTTTCTTCTCCATATGTGATAATATCATGCGCCCACTGGAAGCTCCTATATCTACAGCAAGATAATAATTCATGGTCTTGATCTCCTTCTTGCATTTTTCTAACAACATATTATAATGAAAGCAAATACAATTTAAGGTTGTAATAAGCGAATAATACGGACCTTATTTGCAAGCAGAGTTTACAATGGGAAAATACATATGCAAAAAGAACTGCTCGAGAAACTGATGATTATTACAGATGAAGAAAAGAAAATATTGCAAGGGAAAGCTCAGGTTGAGTCCGCATTATATACAACCTCTCTTGCTTCTCCGGCTAATTTCACGGTAGACAGTAAGCGGCTGTTTGAAAAGAGCAGGCTGATTGAAGTGCGTCCTCATACGAGATTTATTCATTTTCCCAAGCATCGGCACAATTATGTAGAATTAGTATACATGTGTAGTGGAAGCACAACGCATATATTGAATGATACTGATAAAATTGTATTGAGCAAAGGAGAGCTTCTCTTTCTAAATCAGAATGCTACTCATGAAATTATGCCCGCAGGAAAAAATGACATTGCTGTTAACTTCATAATTTACCCGGAATTTTTTGATCGTTCTATTTCAATGATCGAGCAGGAAAATGTATTACGTGATTTTTTACTTCACGCATTATCAGGAAACACATCGCTATACAGCTATCTGCACTTTTCAGCTATAGATATTCCTCCGGTACTAAATTTGCTCGAAAATATGATATGGACAATTTTTTCCGGAAAAAGAAACACAAATACAATAAATCAGACAACAATGGGACTGTTATTAATGAATTTGTCTATGTTTACAGAAAAGCTTAACTGCGTTGCCCCGGAACAGTATGAACAAGCTCAGGTTTTCACTGTGCTGCAATATATTGAAACTCAGTATAAATCGGGAACACTGGGCGATATTTCAGCGCAAATAAAACAGCCCACATATTATGTGAGCCGCCTGTTGAAAAAACATGTAAATAAAAATTTTAAGGAGTTGCTGCAGGAAAGAAAACTGCAGCAGGCAACCTACCTTCTTTCTCAAAGCTCCCTTAGTATTGAACAGATTATGACCGCAATCGGTTACGACAACAGCAGCTACTTCTATAACCGGTTCAGAGAGAAATATAAATGTTCTCCGAAGGAATACCGAAACAGTTTGCGCATTTATTCCAATTAGGATGTATTTTACTATACTGTCATCGTACCGTCTGTCAGGTCCCTTGCTACAAAATAAAACGGTATCGTGAGCAGCCCCTGTCCCGAATCAAATCCGTAGTTATTCTTGGAAGCCAATATAATTTGCACTTTTTCATAGTAAATATTTATATTATTTGCACCTTTTATGATGTTTTATATCCTATTATTTTCACCTCTCGTTTTAGCACCGGATATTTTCCCTATACGCAAAGAATCCTGCAATGCAGGATTCTTTATCAGTTATATTCTCTTTATTCTATTCACCAAGACCGCTTTCGATTGCAGATACCAATGCTTTCAAAGCTTCTTTTTCATCTTCACCCTCACAGGTGAATTCAATCTCATCCCCACACTTCACGCAAGCTCCCAGCACGCTCAGAACACTCTTGGCATTTGCTGTATTATCGCGGAACGAAAAAGTAATCAAAGATTTGAACTTCATCGCTTCCTTACACAGGATACCTGCGGGTCTCAGATGCAACCCCGTCGGGTTCTTGATCACAACCTTCTGGCTGACCATCTTACCATACCTCCTAACCCCATCTTGCTTCTTATACTATACCATTTTTTTTAATAATTCTCAAGTCTTTCAGACAAGGATTTCTAAAACATAATATCCTGAATCAGATTTGCCAGGCGCTCCGCCTCATGCTGAATCTGAGCCTGATCCTTGCCCTCGATCATAACCCGGACAAGCGGCTCCGTGCCGGAGGGACGGATCAGAACACGCCCTTCTCCCGCAAACTGATCAGTCAGTTTACGGATCTCCTCCGCAATCTCGGGATATTCCAGATAATGCTCCTTCTTGTGGTTTGCCACCTTCGCATTCACAAGCGCCTGAGGCAGCACCTCCATAATGCCGGACAGCTCTGACAACGGCTTTCCTGTATCCACCATCACCTCAAGAAGATGAAGTGCGCTCAGCAGACCGTCCCCCGTTGTATTCTCGTCCAAAAAGATCACATGACCGGACTGTTCTCCGCCAAGGCTTGCGCCGATCTCTCTCATTCGCTCCAGCACATAGCGGTCTCCTACCTTTGTCTGCTCCGCCGTAATTCCGTTGTTCTTTGCCATGATGAAAAATCCGAGATTGCTCATCACCGTAGCCACAATGGTGTCCTTCTTGAGCGTTCCCTTCGCCTTCATGTAGTTGCCCACAATTGCCATGATCTGGTCGCCGTCCACAATGCGTCCCTGCTCATCCACCGCAAGAAGCCGGTCTGCATCTCCGTCAAACGCCAGGCCAACATTCGCCTTCTCGTAAACCACTCTCGCCTGAAGCTCCTCCATATGTGTAGAACCGCAGTTTGCGTTGATGTTGGTTCCGTCCGGGTTATTGTGAATGGCAACCACATCTGCGCCAAGCTCCTTCAGCGCCTCTACGGAGGTGTAAAAGGATGCACCCTCCGCACAGTCCACCACAATTTTCAGTTTCTCCAGATCCACAGGAACAGACTGGATGGCATGATTGATGTACTCCTCCCTTGCATCGGTGCGGTACTTGATCTTTCCGACGCCGGAGCCGGTAGGGAATTTCACTCCCTGCATATTGCTCTTAATCAGCGCCTCGATCTCATCCTCAAGCTGGTCGGGGAGCTTGTAGCCACTGCCGTCAAAAAACTTGATACCGTTAAATTCAACCGGATTATGGGAGGCAGAGATCACAACGCCCGCATCCACCTTATATTTTCTGGTCAGGTACGCGATTGCCGGTGTGGGGATCACTCCCACATAAATACAGTTTGCGCCCACCGAGCACGCCCCCGCCATCAGCGCGTTCGCCAGCATGTCGCCGGATATTCTGGTGTCACAGCCCACCATGATCGTAGGCTTGTGCGCCTTCTCACGGCTGAGTACATAAGCTCCCGCCTGCCCCAGCTGCATCGCCAGAAGCGGGGTCAGCTCCTCGTTGGCAACACCCCTGACACCGTCCGTACCAAATAAACGTCCCATAAAATTACGATTCCTCCGTCCTTGAAATTCTGATATGCACCCTCACAGGCTGCGTAATGGTAATGCTTTCGGAAAGCTGGAAGGATACCTCCATCTCGTACACTCCGGGTTCCGGCGCTTCAATACCCTGTCCCGCCATATACTCCTCAATATCCACATGTCCGTAGATCGTTGCGGCATTTATAACCTCAAGCTCCGCAGGAAGTCCCTTTACCGTCAGCAGATAGGAAGCGTCAGTGCCTTCAAGCTCCGCCGTATATCCCTCCGGCACCTTCGACAGGCGGATATGGGATGCCGCGATCTCCAGCTCCTGCGTTGCCTCCTGTTCGATATAAACCGTTACGGTGGCTTTACCCTTGAAGGACTTGTCAGCCAGAATCACACCCGCGGGCATATAATCCGCCACATTGATATTCGTAACCATATTTTCTGTCTGTCCCGTAATATTGAGCGCATCCTCCGGTATCGTGATCTCCGACACAGTTGCGAGGATATCCGAAGATGCCGCTATGACAACCGTCTCCGGTGAGCTCTCAATCTCACCCGTAAAGAGATATCCTGCAGCGGGAACACCCATAACGGAATACCGGATCGGCACCTCCTTGGTCGCAAGGATCTCCACCTTGACGCGAACCGATTTGGTGTTCATATCCAGATTGTCGGCTGCAATCTCCTGCCCGTCAGCATCATATAATATTACGTCCGCATATGTGGAAATATTCTCGGTGGAATCCGTGATATCCACGATCGCCTGTGCGGATGAAATCCGGGAGATCACGGATTCGGGGCCGGAGACCTCGATTCTGTTCTGATCCGGTGTCACACTGTTGACCAGATATCCGTCCGCCACCGTTCCCGTGGCAACCGCATCCAGTGCCAGGCGCTTTGTCTTTTTCTTCTCGATATTCAGTTTCAGAATCTCCGTACTGCCCGAAATGTCCGATATCTGATCATTGTAACGCTGTGAGTAGAAACGGATCTCGACCGTGTTGGCAACGGTCAGATTCTGGAAATCCGCCTCCGCAACAATATCGCTGCTGCTCAATTCGTCGCGGATGGACTTCGCAGCCGTCACGGACACTCTGGACACCACATCCGTCTTGTCCAGAATTTCATACACAAGATCCTCGTCCGTCAGGATTTCCGTGTTCACCAGCTTCACCGGTATGTTATAGAACGCTTTCTGATCCTCCGGATCTTCTATTCTGATCACAAGCAGCCAGAGCAGAAATGCAGCCACCACGGAGAAAAGCTTCAATGCCCAGTTGTTCAGGATCTTCTTGCCGATTTTAGCTATCTTTGTCTGCTTTTTCAACTTTCTCTCCTCTGCTCCTTCCCTTCCAGATCTTGTAAGAACGCTTCGTTTCCTCCGCGCCGTCCGGCTGGGCGATCTTCAGCCGCTCCTTCAGCCTGTCGCCGTCCAGATTGCGCTCCAGTTCTCCCTTGTAGGCAATGCTTATCTTTCCCGTCTCCTCGGACACGATCACCGTAACCGCATCCGTGACCTCTGAAATACCGAGACCCGCACGGTGTCTGGTTCCCAGATTCTTGTCCAGATTCAGATTGTCGGACAGGGGCAGATAACAGGTGGCGGAGGTGATTCTGTTTCCACGCACAATAACAGCGCCGTCATGCAGCGGCGTGTTATGTTCAAATATATTGATCAGCAGCTGGCTGGTCACAAGACCGTCCACATCGATACCGGTACGCTCAAAATCGCCCAGCGGCTGCTTGCATTCTATTACGATCAAAGCGCCCGTCCGCGCTTTTCCCATTTCCACACATGCCTTGGCAATCTCATTGATCACCTTTTCATCAAAGACGCCCTCCGTCCGCTTGGTTCCGAAGGAAGGCAGAATTCCGGAGAGGAGTTCCTTGTTTCCCAGCTCCTCGAGCGCCTTGCGGAGCTCCGGCTGCAGGATCACAATAAATGCCGTCACGGCAAAGCCGATCACGTTTCTTCCCATCCAGAGTATGGTATTCATGTGAAAATAAGCCGCGATCATCCAGAATGCCAAAATGATAACCAAGCCCCTCAACAATACCCATGCCCTGGTGTTCTTGATCCAGATCAGGATATGGTAGATGAGAAAGGAGATAATGACAATTTCAACCGCACTGGCAAAATCCATGTCCGGCATACGTCTTATCATATTTTCAAAAAAGCTCTGAATCTGACCCTGCATCTGAAATCATCCTGTCTTAAATTTCTTCGTAGTCATCGGGGATATCCTCAATCTCCTCATCCCGTCTGCTATATGCTCTCTCCTGCTGGGGAGTGATGGTTCTGGAGGCTGCCTGCCTGCCCGCGGACCGCTGTCCGCCCGCTGTCCCCTGCGTGTATCGTTCCGGCTGATGAATCCCTGCCGTATGCACCTGCCGCCCCACCTGAGAATTAATCTTCTTCACCGTTTTCTCTGGGGCTGCCACGGTCATCTTGGGAACCGCCTTCACATAATAATAATACTCATCATCCTCAAACTGCACCTTTTCCGTCCTGCTGTAGTCCACACCGAACACAAAGAACTGGAGCACCACCGTCAGTGCCGCGGAAATCACGGAGCCCAGAATCACGCCCCACACGGACACATTGGTATCATACATCAGATCGCCCACAAGCAGGATCACCACATCGATGATCGTACCTGCGATCATTGCAATCGTCCACGAATGGTCGATAGACATTCTCCTGATCAGGTATACCACCACCACCGTAAAGGCAAATGCCGCCACTACCACCAGCATCTCTTTATTGTTGAGCACGCTGTCGATCACCATCCTGAGCCGTACCATCGCCTCGCTGGCGTCCATGGCATTGATGGCGGGAGCATTCTGGGATACATAGTGGATCAGATAGTACACGATCACACCGCAGCCCACAGACACCGCAGAGGCGGGCGTTCCCACCAGTCCCATTGCAAGCGGTATCACATAAGGGATGTGGAGACCGAAGCAGAGAGGTGTCAGGATCACCACCACCGAATCCTTGGGGGCAAAGCGGAAGAACAGCAAAAACATCACCAAAAACAGGCAGAAGCCCACCAGTGCAATCTCCAGCGCCAGCGCATAGAAATGCAGCAGCACGAACAATGCCGCAAAGACAATGATAAAGCCGTTCGGCAGAAAGGAGCACAGCAGGGAAACCATAAGTACAATGGCGGTGCTGTTGATCCGCGTCATATAGCCAAGCTGCTTGTTGATACAGGAAAGGGTAATCAGTGTCAGCAGAAACCTCAGAACGGGTACAATGAATGTTTCATATCTGCTGTAAAATCTTTTTCCCAATTCCTTCATTTCCAGTAGATTTCTCATATTCAGACCTTTCACTCACTAAAATTCTGGCTAATTTTTTTCGTAAAGAGATGCCAGTCTCTTGAGATTGTTGTAATAATTTTTCAGACTTTTCTTTGCCTTGCTGTAGCGGTAGGAGTATACCACATAGGTCAGCAGCGCGAACGCCGCCACCGTGACGCCGTAAAGGGTCAGAACCTGTTTTGCAAAAACAAACAGATCCATCTTGTAGATCTCAAGCATAAAAGTCTCAAAGTCATACAGCACATACAGTGCGAAGCAGATCAGAAACGCCAGCGTGCCGCAGATCACGGACTTCACGACCTGCATGCCCACATAATCGCTGCGGAAATAGCTGCCGGTTGCGGCGCACTTCTTTCCCTCCCCGCTCTCGTAGGAAGCCAGCTTCGTCATCAGAATGATTCTTTCCTCGTTTAACATAAGCCTGTCTCCTGTCTATTGGTTCAGATATCGCATCTTGTCCTTGTCCCTCTGTGAGACCGGGCGCTGCGGTTCCTGCTTGGGCGCTGCGGAACGCACGATATTGTTCAGTCCCATGGTAAGCTCCTTGCGGCACTTGTCGCAGTAGCGTCCGCTCAGGATCGGTGCGCCGCAGGACTCGCACTGCAGCGTAATGGCGGAGCCCTCCGTCAGCTGCAGCCTCTCCTCGCGCAGCCACTGATGGATCTGGGAAACCTCGACCTCGCATTTTTCAGCCACTTCGCTGATGATTGCACCGGGGTTGGCGCGCACATATTCCTTCACACGCTGGAAGTCCGCCTCCAGCGCCTCCCGGCAGGACGGACAGATAGGGGGACCTGCCACATAATTAAATATCCTTCCGCATTTTCTGCAATTTCGTACATTCATGTATCCGTCTCCTCCTACATCCCGCTGCCCGTGCTGAGCGAAACGAAACCGACCTTCTTCGCTCCCGCACTCTGCAGGGCCTCTGTGAGCGCATCTATGGTACTGCCTGTGGTGTATATGTCATCCACAATTATAATCGTACTTAATTTTACATCATTTGAGGCGATTTTAAAAGCCTTTTTCAAATTATTTTGCCTTTCCGCGGCATTTAATTCCTTTTGCGGAACCGTGTTGCGCACACGGCCCGCCGCATGCTCCCACACGGGGATATCCAGACGTTTTCCCAGTTCTTTCGCAAGAAGCGCCGCCTGATTATATCCCCGGGTCTGCAGGCGCTTTCTGCTCAGCGGAACCGGTATCAGCGCCTGCGGAGAAAAATCCGCGATAAACCGTCCCAGCTCCGCCGCCATCTCCTGTCCGAAAAATGCAGCGTATTCCTGCCTGCCGCCATACTTGAAGCGGTAAACGGAGGGGGCGGCGCTCTCATACTCATAGAGGGATCGCCCGCACATATAAAGATGCTTCGTCTTTCCGCAGTCCGCGCAGTATTCCCGCGCGGCATCAGAAAGCGGCTTCCCGCACCGGAGGCAATAGGGATCCCTGATTTTTTGCAGTTTCGTCCGGCATGCCTTACAGCACAGCCCCTCTTTCAGGGGAACCGGCTCATCACAGACCGGACAGCGTCTCGGGAACAGCAGTTCCACCGGATTCTTCTTTCTGAACAAACTCCCTTATCCTTTCTGCAAGCGCCGTATACCTGCGGTTGACGTCGGCGTTTCGTATCATTTCCCCCACGACCTCACGGCTGCCAAGGATTGTGACACACGCCTTAGCGCGGGTCACGCCCGTGTAGAGCAGATTGCGGTTGAACAACATTCTGGGGCCTCCCAGAAGCGGCATGATCACCGCCGCATACTCGCTTCCCTGAGACTTGTGGATGGTGATGGCATATGCCAGCTCCAGCTCCTCAAGCTGGACAAAGGGATAGGTCACTCTCCTGTGTTCGTCGTACTCCACCACCAGATTTCCTGCGTATTCGTTGATTTGCAGTACATGTCCCATATCCCCGTTGAACACACCCAGCCCCTTGTCGATGGGAATTCCGTATTTGCTGATCACTTCCCATTCCAGCTCGTAATTGTTCTTGACCTGCATGACCTTGTCCCCCTCCCGGAACAGGGTACCGCCCGCCAGATACTCCTTCTTTCCCTCCGACGGCGGGTTCACATACTGCTGCAAAATCCGGTTCAGGGTCTCCACGCCCAGACTGCCCTTCCGCATGGGTGTCAGCACCTGAATCTCCCCCATCGTGGCATTCACATACCGGGGCAGCTTTTCCGTGATCAGCTGTACCATATGCTTGTAAATGACATTTACGTCATTTCTTTCCAAAAAGAAAAAATCCCTGCTCTTATTGTCCAGCGATATCTGCTGTCCTTCATTGATTTTGTGGGCATTGACAATAATGTCACTTTCTTGCGCCTGTCGGAAGATCTTTTGCAATTTTACCATGGGGAATGCCCCGGATTCCATAATATCCCTCAGAACCTGTCCCGGCCCCACCGAGGGCAGCTGATCCACATCTCCGACCAGAATCAGTCTTGTGCCCGGCATGATTGCCCGCAGCAATGCCTGAAGCAGATGGATATCCACCATGGACATCTCGTCTATGATCACCACATCCGCCTCCAGCGGGTTCTCCTCGTCACGCTCAAATTTTACTCTTCTTCCGGTCTCCTCTCCCAGCGCACCGTTCAGCTCCAGCATCCGGTGGATGGTTCTCGCCTCATAGCCGGTCGCCTCCGTCATTCTTTTTGCCGCTCTTCCGGTGGGAGCCGCCAGAAAAATATCCAGCCCCTCCGAGGCAAAATACCGGATCATGGTGTTGATGGTAGTCGTCTTTCCCGTCCCGGGGCCGCCGGATAAAATAAAAAGCCCATTGCGGATACTCTCAAGAACCGCTTTTTCCTGCAATTCCTCCAGTTCCAGATTTTCCGCCTCCGCAATGCTTCTGATGCTCTTTCTGATATGCGCCTCCTGCGCAGGCAGCCAGCCCTCCTCCCCTTCCACGGGAATATTCAGATCCGCCAGCATTTTTGCGCAGTTTAATTCCACATAGTAGGCGGTGGCGGAAAACACCTGCACCTCCGACTCCGGGGTTTTTCGCTTGAGAATCAGCTTTTTCTCCATGCCCAGATTCAGAATCTGCAGCTCTATCTGTTCCCCGTGTACGGAAAGCAGATCCTCCGCCCGTATGATCAGGCTTTCTTTGGGGAGAAACATATGCCCCTCCTGCATCGCCTGAAGAAGCACATAAAGGATACCGCTCCGGATCCGGTAGTCGGAATCCGTGTGAATGCCGATCTTTTCCGCGATCTCATCCGCGATCCGGAATCCCACGCCTTCAATATCCTCCGCCAGACGATAGGGATTTTCCTGCAGGACGCCATAGAGACGTTCACCGTAGGTGTTGTAGATCTTCACCGCCAGTGCATTGGAAATGCCGTATTGTTGGAGATAGAGGAAAGCGTCCCGCATTTCTCTCTTCTCCTCCACCTGCATGGATATTTCCCTCGCAATCCGCTCGCTGATCCCCTTTACCTCAATCAACCGCTCCGGTTCTTCCTCCATGATCCGGAAGGTGTCCTTGCCAAACTTCTTCACGATTCTGGCTGCCAGCGCCGCTCCCACGCCCTTGATTGCCCCGGACGCCAGATAACGCTCCATTCCCGCTGCGTCCTCCGGCGTCACGGCACGGCAGCGTGTCACCTTGAACTGGCTTCCGTAAACCGGGTGATCCACGAAATTCCCCTCGGCTTCAATGCAGTCTCCCTGAGTCACCCCCCGCAGCATGCCGACCAGAACGACGGAATCCTCATCCGCCACAAGTTCCAGCACCGTATACCCGTTATCCGAATTTTGAAATATGATATGATCCACATATCCTTTGATGGTTTCCATTCCTTATGGGCGCTCCCTCTCTTGTCATGCCGTGTAATTTCCTGTGATACAGGAAAAAGACTGCTTTACCAGCAGTCTTTCTTCTCCGCCATCCCTACAAATTGTAATTGCGTTTCATCTGTTCGTACAGCATCTGCGCAAGCCCTAAACTGTTTTGCTCTGTGGAGGCGCTTGCAACTTCCTGCACCATGCTGTCCTTGTAGTAATCCATCAGATTCGTGGTGTAGGATGAAGTCTCCTCCGATTCCGGGATCGTCTTCATCATTGCCTTGAACATCTGCTCCAGAAAATATGCCTCAAACTCCTTGCAGGCATCCATCAGTTCATCATCCGTCTTTGCCTTGCCTGCATTATCAAGCTGATTTTGCAGCTTGGATGCGTTCTGCGCGCTCTGCGCCTGATACAGATCCGCATATGTATTTGTCAAACCACTGATCGCCATAAGGAACCTCCTTAACCGCGCAGATTATTTGCCTGCTGCAGCATTTCGTCGGATGCCGTGATTGCCTTGGAGTTCATCTCGTAAGCACGCTGTGCCACGATCATATTGACCATCTCATCCACCACCTGCACGTTGGAGCCCTCCAGAAAGTTCTGAAGTACGGAGCTTTTCTCCACGGTGGTGCTTGTCGCCTCATTGATAGGAGCGCCGCTGGCTGCCGTCTGCCGGTACAGCGTGCTTCCCATTCTCTCCAGTCCTCCCGCATTGGTAAACTGGCAAACACCGATCTGAATACCCAGAGACTGCGGATTGTTATTGGCATCCGGATAGCAGACGGTTCCGTCGCCGGTAACCGTCACCTGGCTTGCATCATAATTTGCCCCCAGAATGATCGGAGAACCCTTGGAATCCAGTACCGGAAGTCCATCAGTGTTGGCAAGCATCACACCACCGTTTGCCGCTCTTGACCACTGAAAGTTACCGTTTCTCGTATAGTAGGTATTGCCGTCCTCACCGCGCACGGCGAAAAATCCCTTTCCGCTGATTGCAAACGCGGTCTGGCTCTCGTTGGAGAGTAGGCTTCCGTTCTTGAAAATGGTGGTGATGGAGGAATTTCTCACACCGAGACCCACCTGCGCGGTCGTAGGCTTGGTATCGCCGTTCGCGGATGTGGTCTTTGTCTGCAATGTCTGATACAGCAGCGACTTAAATTCGCTCGACTGCGTCTTGTACCCTACGGTATTGACATTGGATAAGTTATTCGCGATTGTATCTACATTGGTCTGCTGCGCGATCATGCCTGTCGCCGCCGTCCATAAGCTTCGTACCATAATGATTTATACCTCCCGTATCTGTCTTATACCTTGCCCAGCTCGTTTACCGCAATGTCAAGCGTTCTGTCGTAGGTCTGCATAATCTTCTGATTGCTTTCATACTGTCTGGTGATTGCGATCATGTTTACCATTTCCGAAACGACCTGCACATTTGCCATTTCCAGACAACCTGAATGTACTTTTGCGGAAGCGGTCGTTGTTTTCGCTCCCTCAAGCGGCTGGAAGTAAGTCTCCCCGTAGCGCTCCAGATAATTGTAATCCTCAAAATCCGTTATCTGGATCCGTGCCACCCTCGTACCGTTCTGGTTGATGGTGCCGTCCGTATCAATGTCCGCATCGTACAGCGGATTCAGCTGAATCCTGCGGCTGTTCGTATCCAGAACATAGTCGCCCTCGTTGGTCACAAGATAGCCCTGACTGTCCAGCGTAAAAGCGCCCGCTCTGGTATATTTGGTGGATGTCTCCCCTGCCTTATTGGTAAACTCTATGGCAAAGAAGCCGTCTCCTTCAATGGCAATGTCAAAGGTGTTGTCCGTCACACGGTAGGAGCCCTGTGTATAATCCACATAATTCTCACCGATCTTGACTCCCGGCGTATTGACGCCGATATTCTCCGCCCTGCCAAGTCCCACAGATACATCCTTCAGCTTGTACGCCAGTATGCTGTCGAAAGACTGGCTGGTAGTGCCCTCCTTCTTGAAACCGACCGTGGTCGCATTGGCAAGATTGTTGGTCATAACGTCCATTCTGTTCTGTTCGTTGACCAGACCCGTGTACGCAGTATACAACCCTTTCAGCATGGTATTCCTCCTTACGGGGCTATCAGTCTTCCTTGTAGCCCGCCAAAAACTCTACATATTTTCCGGTACCGATCGCTACGGCGGTCATGGGATCCTCCGCAGTCATGGTGTTGATACCGGTCTTGGATGAGATCAGATCCTCCAGTCCGCGCAGAAGGCTTCCGCCTCCCGTCAGGACAATACCGCGATCCGCAATATCGGCCACAAGCTCGGGGGGCGTCTTTTCCAGCACGCTGTGGATGGTTTCCACGATCTGTGCCGTCGTCTCCCTGAGCGCCTCCTCCGTCTCCTCGGAGGAAACCTTTACGGTCTTGGGAAGACCTGTCACCAGATTTCTTCCCCTCACATCCATATAATCAACCTCCGGGCGCTTGAAAGCGGAGCCGATCTTAATCTTGATATCCTCTGCGGTTCTCTCACCGATCAGCAGATTGTGCTTCTTACGCATATAGCGCACAATCGCCTCGTCGAAATCGTCACCGGCAATCTTGATGGAAGCGCTGACCACCGTGCCGCCCAGCGAGATCACGGCGATATCGGAAGTACCTCCTCCGATGTCCACGATCATATTGCCGCAGGGCTTGGAAATATCGATTCCCGCACCGATTGCTGCCGCGATGGGCTCCTCGATGATGGATACCTCTCTTGCGCCTGCCTGATAAGTAGCGTCCTCCACTGCCTTCTTCTCCACCTCGGTTACACCGCTCGGCACGCAGACGGCAATGCGGGGCTTACGAAAGGTTCTTCTCCCCAGCGCCTTCTGAATAAAGTATTTCATCATCTTTTCGGTGACGGTGTAATCAGAGATTACACCCTGACGGAGCGGCCTCACAGCGATGATGTTGCCGGGCGTTCTTCCCAGCATCAGACGCGCGTCCTCACCGATTGCCTTGATTTTATTGGTATCTCTATCAAAAGCCACAACAGAGGGCTCTTTTAAGACAACGCCTTTTCCTCTGATATAGACAAGTATGCTTGCGGTACCCAAATCGATTCCGATATCTGTGTATTGCATAAACCGTACCCCTTTCTATGGTAACTGAGTCAAAAACATTCCAAATTATTATAACCTAAATTACGCCATTTTCATAGGGGTTTCATGAAATTTTAAAAAACAACGCAGAAAAAAACAAGAGAGGCTCCCTCCATTATTTCTTCTGCGTCCATGCGTTCTTTTATTTTATCGGCGGGCGTCGGCTGAAACTTTAGTCGGCTTTTCCCTTTTCCAGCATTTTTTTGATATATTTTCCCGTGTAGGAGGCGGGATTCTTTGCCACCTGCTCCGGGGTGCCCTGCGCCACCACGGTGCCGCCGCCGTCGCCGCCCTCCGGGCCGATGTCGATAATGTAATCCGCCGTCTTGATCACATCCAGATTGTGCTCGATCACCACCACCGTATTGCCGCCCTCAGTCAGCTTTTGCAGAATTTCCACCAGCTTGTGGACGTCCGCAAAATGCAGTCCCGTGGTAGGCTCATCCAGAATATAAATGGTTTTTCCCGTACTGCGCCTGCTCAGCTCGGTCGCCAGCTTGATGCGCTGTGCTTCGCCGCCCGAAAGCTCGGTGGACGGCTGTCCGAGCTTGACATAGGACAAGCCTACATCATAGAGCGTCTCGATCTTCCTGCGGATGGAGGGCATATTCTCAAAGAAGGGAACTGCCTCCTCCACCGTCATATCCAGAACATCATAAATGCTCTTGCCCTTGTATTTCACATCCAGCGTCTCCCTGTTGTAACGCTTTCCGCCGCAGACCTCGCAGGGCACATACACATCGGGGAGGAAGTGCATTTCAATCTTGATAATACCGTCGCCGCCGCATGCCTCGCAGCGTCCGCCCTTTACATTGAAGCTGAAGCGCCCCTTCTTATAGCCCTTCGCCTTCGCATCCGCCGTAGAGGCAAACAGATCCCTGATCTGGTCAAATACTCCGGTATAGGTTGCGGGATTTGACCGGGGTGTCCTGCCGATGGGCGACTGGTCGATGTTGATCACCTTATCAAGCTGCTCGATGCCCTTGATTCCCTTGTGCTTACCCGGGATCGTCCGCGCCCTGTTCAGGCTCTTTGCCAGATGCTTATACAAAATCTCATTCACAAGTGAGCTTTTGCCGGAGCCGGATACCCCTGTCACCGCCGTCATGACTCCAAGCGGAAAATCCACATTGATATTTTTCAGGTTGTTTTCCTGAGCGCCGACCACCGTAAGCTTTCCGGTGGGCTTCCGCCTTACCTTCGGCACCGGAATCTGCTTTTTCCCGCTCAGGTACTGTCCCGTTATGGATTCCGGCACCTGCATGATCTCCTTTGCAGTACCGCACGCCACCACTTCTCCGCCGTGGGAGCCTGCGCCCGGCCCGATGTCCACCACATAGTCCGCCGCCAGCATGGTGTCCTCGTCGTGCTCCACCACGATCAGGGTGTTGCCCAGATCCCTTAGGTTCTTCAAGGCAGCCAGCAGCTTGTCGTTATCCCGCTGATGCAGTCCGATGCTGGGCTCGTCCAGAATATAGCAGACGCCCACAAGTCCGGAACCGATCTGGGTCGCCAGACGGATTCTCTGTGCCTCGCCGCCGGAGAGCGTACCCGTAGCCCGGGAAAGGGAGAGGTAGCCCAGTCCCACGTTCACCAGAAATCCCACTCTGGCGCGGATCTCCTTCAGGATCTGCTTTCCGATCAGCTCCTGATTCCTGTTCAGGGTCATCCCGGAAAGGAACTCCTGCAGCTTATCGATGGAGAGCGATGTGATCTCATATATATTTTTGCCGCATACGGTAACGGCGAGGGATTCCTTTTTCAGACGCATGCCGCCGCAGAGCTTACAGGGTGTGATCCGCATGAAACTCTCGTACTCCTGCTTCATAATGTCCGAACCGGTCTCCCGGTATTTTCTTTCCACATTCCTGATCAGCCCCTCAAAGGCAACCGGGTAAACGCCCTTCCCGCGCTGTCCCTCATAGTGGACATCCACCTTTTTCCCGTCCGTACCGTGCAGCAGCATCCTCCTGATCTTCTCCGGATACTGCTCAAAGGGCGTGTCCAGATCAAAATGGTACTCCCTGCAGAGCGCCTGCAGCACAGCGTTGGTAAAGCTGCCCTTATCCGTGCAGGACTGCCATCCCGTCACGGCGATGGCGCCCTCGTTGATGCTCTTGGAGGGATCCGGGATCATCAGCTCCTCATCAAACTCCATCTTGTAGCCGAGACCGAAGCACTCGGGGCAGGCTCCGAAGGGGTTGTTGAAGGAGAAGCTGCGCGGCTCGATCTCGCTGATGCTGATCCCGCAGTCCGGGCAGGAAAAGCTCTGGCTGAACGTCATGGGCTCCCCGCCTATCACATCCACTTCCAGCAGCCCGTCAGACAGCTCCAGCACGCTCTCCACCGAATCCGTGAGCCGGCGTGCGATCCCGTCCTTCACCACAAGACGATCCACCACCACCTCAATATTGTGCTTTATATTTTTGTCCAGCTTGATCTCCTCGGACAGCTCATACAGACTGCCGTCCACGCGCACCCTCACATAGCCGCTGCGCTTCGCGCGCTCGAACACCTTTGCGTGCTCGCCCTTGCGTCCTCTGACCACAGGCGCCAGAAGCTGGATCCTCGTGCCTTCCGGCAGCGCCATGATCTGATCCACCATCTGATCCACGCTCTGTCTTGCAATCTCGCGCCCACAGGAGGGACAGTGGGGGATACCGATCCGGGCATACAGCAACCGGAAATAATCATAGATCTCCGTCACTGTGCCCACCGTGGATCTGGGGTTGCGGTTGGTGGATTTCTGGTCGATGGAGATTGCCGGGGACAGTCCTTCGATCTTCTCCACATTGGGCTTCTCCATCTGTCCCAGAAACTGGCGGGCATAGGAGGAAAGCGACTCCATATACCTTCTCTGCCCCTCCGCATATATTGTATCAAATGCCAGAGAGGACTTACCGGATCCTGACAGTCCTGTCAGAACTACCAGCTCGTTGCGCGGGATATCCACATCAATGTTTTTCAGATTATGCTCACAGGCTCCCCTGATCTTAATCCACTCTCTGGGTCTTATTTTCTGTACTTCTTCCATTGCTTTCTCCCATCCTGCCCATGCTGCCATTCCTGCCGGGCGCTTACTCCATATTGTTGAGAACCGTTTTTAACTCTACCATCTTGTCACGCAGCTCCGCAGCAGCCTCGAAATTCAGATCCGCAGCAGCCCTCTGCATCTTTTTCTGCACATCTGCGATCAGCTTCTCCAGTTCCTTTCTGTCCATGGATTCAGGATCCTTCTCAAAGCGGACCTCCTCCTTTGCCACTACCTTGGATATGCTGATCAGCTCACGCACCGCCTTCTTGATCGTCTGGGGTGTGATACCGTGCTCTTCGTTGTATTTCTGCTGGATCCGGCGTCGTCTCTCCGTCTCCTCGATTGCCGCCCTCATGGAGTCGGTCATATTGTCCGCATACATGACCACATGACCCTCCGCATTACGGGCAGCGCGGCCGACCGTCTGGATGAGCGAGGTCTCCGAACGCAGGAAGCCTTCCTTGTCCGCATCCAGTATGGCTACCAGTGAGATCTCGGGAATATCCAGCCCCTCTCGCAGCAGATTGATGCCAACCAGCACATCGAACACATCCAGACGCATATCCCTTATGATCTCCGCGCGCTCCAGCGTATCGATGTCGGAGTGCAGGTACTTCACCCGGATTCCCACTTCCTTCATATAATCCGTCAGATCCTCCGCCATGCGCTTTGTCAGCGTCGTGACGAGAACCTTGTTGTGCTTCTCCGTCTCCCTGCGGATCTCCCCGATCAGATCGTCGATCTGTCCCTCCACAGGGCGCACGCTGATCTCGGGATCCAAAAGTCCCGTGGGTCGTATGATCTGCTCTGTCCGCAAAAGCTCATGCTCCTCCTCATAGTCGGAGGGCGTTGCCGATACGAACAGCATCTGGTCGATATGGGACTCAAACTCCTCAAAATTCAGCGGGCGGTTGTCCAGCGCCGAGGGCAGCCGGAACCCGTAGTCCACAAGCGTCGTCTTACGGGATCTGTCCCCCGCGTACATGCCGCGGATCTGCGGTATGGTAATGTGGGACTCGTCTATGATAATGAGGTAATCGTCGCCAAAATAGTCCATGAGACAATGGGGCGGCTCCCCCTCCTTCGTGCCGCTCAAGTGGCGGGAATAATTTTCGATGCCGGAGCAGAAGCCCGTCTCCCGGAGCATCTCCACGTCAAAATTCGTCCGCTCCGAAATCCGCTGTGCCTCCAGCAGCTTGTCCTCGCCCTTGAAATACCGGATCCTCTCCTGCAATTCCTTCTCAATGTTCTCGCAGGCTGTGCGGATCTTCTCCGCAGCCACCACATAGTGGGATGCCGGGAAAATGGAAATATGGTTCAGCGTGGCGTGAACCTGTCCGGTCAAGGGATCCACCTCGCAGATCCGGTCGATCTCATCCCCGAAAAACTCCACCCGGATCAGATAATCGCCACCCTGCGCCGGATAAACCTCCACCACATCGCCCCGCACGCGGAAAGTACCGCGCTGTATGTCCATATCATTCCGGTCATACTGGATATCGATCAGCTCCCGCAGCACCTGATCCCTGTCCTTGCTCATGCCCGGGCGCAGGGATACGATCATGCCCTGATAATCCTCCGGGCTGCCCAGACCGTAGATACAGGAAACGCTCGCCACCACGATCACATCCCTTCGTTCCGTCAGGGATGCGGTCGCCGAGAGCCTGAGTCTGTCGATCTCCTCATTGATCGCGGAATCCTTTGCAATGTAGGTGTCCGTGGAGGGTACATACGCCTCCGGCTGGTAATAGTCATAGTAGGACACAAAATATTCTACCGCATTGTTCGGGAAAAATTCCTTCATCTCGGAATAGAGCTGACCCGCCAGCGTCTTGTTGTGGGCAATGATCAGGGTCGGCTTGTTGAGCTGCTGTATCACGTTTGCCATGGTAAAGGTCTTGCCGGAACCCGTCACACCCAGAAGCGTCTCAAACTGGTTGCCCTGCCGGAAGCCCTCCACAAGCTCTGCAATCGCCTGCGGCTGGTCGCCTGTTGGTTTGTATTCAGATACCAGTTCAAAATGATCCATGTCTGCTTTCCCTTCCGAATTTCTGAATTTCTGACTTTCTAAACATAGTATATACAAAAAGGATATGATTACTGCATTCCACAGTATATCATACCCTTTTCAAAATTGCAAACATTTGTTCTGTTTTTACTGCTCTGCGATCTTCTCCTTGATCAGATCCCATGCTGCCTGCTTCTGGTTGTCGAATTTCTCCTCGCTGTAGTACCGCTCACTGTCAAGCTCACATACCACATCGGGATCGATGCCCACGCCGTGGATGTTGATTCCATTCGGCGTATAGTACGAGCTGATGGTCAGCTTCACTGCCGATCCGTCGCTGAGTTCAACCGGGCGCTGCACAATTCCTTTTCCGAAGGTGGTGGTTCCGAGCAGTGTGCCGATACCGTAATCCTTGATTGCACCCGCCAGAATTTCCGAAGCGCTGGCGGAATTTCCGTTCACCAGCACCACCAGAGGCACATCAAGCTGTCTGGTTCCGTCGCAGCTGTATTCCTGACGGTTGCCATCCCGGTCCTCCGTGTAAACGATCAGTCCCTTGGGAAGAAGCATGCGGGCAATATTTACCACCGTGCTCAGGTTACCGCCGGGATTACTTCTCAGATCCAGAACCAGTCCCCTCATGCCGGAGCCCTTCGCCATGGCAAGCGCCTCCGCAAACTGATCCTCCGTCACAGTGTCAAATTCCGTAATCTGGATGTAAGCCACCTCATCATCCAGCATCTCATAGTTGACCGTGGGTGCCTCCACTCTGGCGCGCACGATGTCCTTTTCAATCTGTTCACCGTCCCGCACCAGCGTCATATGCACCTCTGTTCCCTCTTCGCCCTTGATCAGTCCTACCACCTGCTGCAGCGTAAGTCCGTACACATCCTCGTCCCCTACCATGTAGATGATATCTTCCTCTCTGAGGTCAGCTTCCTCCGCAGGCGTTCCCGCAATCACACCGCTGATCTTCGCATATCCGGTGACAGTATCCAGACTCACATAGGCGCCGATTCCGTAATAGATTCCCTGGGAATCGGTGTAGAGCTGCTCCAGTTCCTCCGCGGAATAATACTCGGAGTAGGGATCTCCGAGGGATTCCACCATGCCCTTGAAAGCGCCGTTCTGCATGGCCTCCTTATCCACATCTGCCTTGTAGAAATAGGCGTCGATCACCTCCTCGATAAGCTGCATCTTTTGAACCATGGCGTCGTCCACCGCCGTAGTTTCGTCCGTCTGCTCATTGCTGTCATCCTTTTTGCCGTCGGCGGAGGAAAGGGTGTAATCCTTTCTGCCGGAGCCGGTCTGGAGCCGGTTTGCCACATACACACCGCTGACGATCAGCAGGGACATCGCCAGTCCCGTAATCAGTCCGCAGTAAAAATATTTACCGCTCTTGTCCTTCCTGTTGTTCTGATTTTGCTGTGGATTCTGCTGTGGCGCCTCCACCGCATAAATTTCATTCTCTTCCATGATTTTCCTTCCCTTCCCGATGCCGCCCCATTACTGCGACAGATAATTCCACGGACTTGTATAAGCACCGTTCAGACGCACGCTGAAGTGCAGGTGCGGTCCGGTAGAACGCCCGGTGGAGCCCACCGCTGCAATCGTCTCACCCCGCACCACAACGGCGCCGGCGGACACATATAGCTTTGAAGCATGCATATATATGGTATACAGACCGCTTCCATGGTCGATCATCACATAATTTCCCATGGAGCTGCTATATGCGGCAGCCACCACCTTTCCGTCGTATGCCGCATAGATTGCCGTTCCCGTGGGGGCGGCAAAATCTACGCCGTTATGAAACTTCTGCACACCCAGCGTAGGGTGGATCCGGTTTCCATACTCACTGGAAATACGGGTGTAGGACGCCAGCGGAAACTTGAACTGTCCGCCGTCATAGATAATCACGCTTCCGCTTTCCGCAAGAAGCTTCCGCTTTTCCTCCGCAATCGCCTTCTCCAGCGTCTCTATGATTTCATTCTGTTCCTTCACATCCGCCTCGTACTCCCTGATAGCGGCATCCTTATTGGAAATGTTGGAGTCATATTCCCTGATTGCCTGCTCCTTCGCCGCAATCAGCTCCTCCAGCGCAGCTTCCTCCGCCAGAACGCCCTCCCGCATCTCGTCGAGAACCTCTTTTGCAGCGACCAGCTCCTGCTCGCACAATTCGATGAGCTGGCGGTTTAACATGTATTCATCCAGCAGATTCTGACTGTACGCCGAAACCTGCTCCACATATTCCAGCTTGTTCAAAATATCACTGAAGGTGCCGCCGCTGAACAACAGATTCAAAAAAGAGGAATCCCCCTGTTCATAGGTCATCTGAATCTGGATCACCATGGACTCGTACTGCTGCTCTTCCTTTTCCCTGGCTGCGGCAAGCTCCTCCCGGGTGACGGCGATCTCGGCTTCCTTGTCCGCGATCTGCATATTCAGATCGGCAATGTTCGCCTGAATCTCCTCCAGCTTCTGATCCAGCTCAGTCACATATTTCTTCAGGTCATTCTTTTCTGCTTCCAGTTGTTTTTTGATCTTTTTTGCATCCGTAAGGGAATTTTGGAGGTTCTTTCTCTCCTCCTCCGCCTTTTTGATCTGCTCCTCCTTCTGCCGGATGCTTTCGGAGGTGAGCGATGTGGCAGAAGAAGATACCTGCATACGGCAAAACATGGCAACTCCCAGCGCTATGCCCAACAGCAGAACCAGAATCCCCACTGTCCTTTTCTTCATTCTCTGCAATCCTTCTTCTTTTTACTCTTGATATGTCTCAGACTCTCAGGTGCTTGCGCACGGTTGAGAAGCTTCCCAGAAATCCGATTCCGATACCCAGTCCCAGCGCCACCGGGATCAGTACGGAAAATACCTCATCCACGGTGAGGAAATTCAACACCGAGCTGAGTGCCTGGAAGGAACCCGTCATGTAGACCACCGCCTTGTTGTAGAGGAAGTGGATGGCAAACAGCGGGATTCCCGCGCCGATCGCACCGATCAAAATTCCCTCAATCACAAAGGGGGCACGCACAAAAAAGTCCGTCGCGCCGATGTATTTCATAATATTGATTTCCTCCTGACGCACGGAGATACCGATGGTGACGGTATTGCTGATCAGGAATACGGATACGGCAAACAGGATAATGATGATCCCGGCAGATACATACGCGATCAGAAGGTTCGCACCGCTCAGGGCAGATGCCAGAATACTGTCGTTTCTGACTTTGCGCACCTCCGGTATGGACTGCAGCCATGTCACCAGCGCGTCCTGCATGGACACGTCGCTTAAATAAACCTCGTAGTTTTCATAATTGGCAAGCGGGTTTGTAGGAAAGCCCTCCGCATAATTTCCCTGATTCAGGTATTTTTCTTTGTAGGTCTCCCACGCCTGATCCGCCGAAACGAAATCCACTTTGGAGACCTCGGGTCTCAGCCGGATCAGATCCCCGATCTCCGCGATCCGGGCATCCGAAGCGTCCTCGTTGAAGAAAACGGTCACGCAGACCCCTTCCTCCGCCGTCCTGACAATATGCTGGAAGTTCATCACAATAGCGTAAAACATGCCGAACAAAAACAGACAGGCAGAAATCGTGGCAATGGACGCCAGCGAGAACCATTTGTTGCGGAAGATATTGCGGACTCCCTGCCTGAGAGTATAAAAAAACGTACTAATCTTCATCGATATACTCTCCTTCCTCCTCATCGCTGACAATCACGCCGCGCTTCATGGTCACCACACGCTTCTGCATGGCGTTCACGATCTCCCGGTTGTGGGTCACCACAACCACTGTGGTTCCCGCCGCATTGATCTCCTCCAGAAGCATCATGATCTCCCATGAGTTCTTGGGATCCAGATTTCCCGTAGGCTCATCCGCCAGCAGGATGGAGGGCTTGTTGATCAGAGCCCTCGCCAGTGCAACTCTCTGCTGTTCACCCCCGGAAAGCTGCTTCGGTTTTGCCTTATACTTTCCCGCAAGTCCCACCGTAGCCAGAACAGCCGGCACATTTCTGCGGATCTCCTTGGTCGGCACCTGCACAATGCGCTGTGCAAACGCTACATTCTCGTAGACATTGCGATCCTTCAGCAGACGGAAATCCTGAAACACAATTCCCAAATTTCTGCGGAATTTGGGGATCTTGCGGTGCGGCAGCCTCGCCACATCATGTCCCATAACCCAGACCTTTCCTCCCGTTGCCGTCAGTTCGCGCAGAAGAAGCTTGATCAGGGTCGATTTTCCCGATCCGCTGTCCCCCACTATAAATACGAATTCTCCCTTTGCAATATGCAGCGTCACCCCGTTCAGCGCCGGTGCGCTCTCAGAGTAGACCTTGCTCACATTATCCAAAAAGATCAGTCCGTTCTCTTCGATCATTTTCTGTTGTCTCTTGCGTCTCTCTTCTTTTCTGGACATGTACTCTCCTATCTGAAGCAATTAATACTCAAACGTCTCCATGTACTTCATGTATTTCACTACCATCAGTGCGATCTTGAAGGTGATGGCATCCTCAAACACGCGCAGATCCAGCCCTGTACTCTTCTGCAGCTTGTCCAGACGGTACACCAGTGTATTGCGGTGGATAAAAAGCTGTCTGGAGGTCTCTGAAACGTTGAGGCTGTTCTCAAAAAACTTATGTATCGTCGTCAGGGTCTCCTCGTCGAAATCATCCGGACTCTTGCCGCCGAATATCTCCCTGATGAACATTTTGCACAGGGGAATGGGCAGCTGATAGATCAGACGGCCGATACCAAGCTCGCTGTACGCAATCACATCCCTTTCGTCAAAGAAGATCTTTCCTACATCCAGCGCCATCTTCGCCTCCTTGTAGGAACGGCTGACCTCCTTGATCTCATGCACCACCGTACCGTATGCGATGCGCACATTCTGCACGCCCTCTTTCTCAAGATAAGTCTCCAGTGCCCTGGCAGTCCTCTCGATCTCGCGGTTTCCCTCGCCCTCCGCAAGCTCCTTTACTACTATAACATTATTTTCATCCACTGCGGTAATGAAATCTTTGCTATTATTTCCAAAATATGCCCGGGACAGCTCCAGCGCATTGTTGTCCTTTCCGTTCTCGGACTCCACGATCATGGCAACCCGGCTGACATCCGTGGGAATGTGAAGCTTCTTGGATCTGCTGTAAATATCCACCAGGAGCAGATTGTCCAGAAGAAGGTTTTTGATAAAGTTGTCCTTGTCAAAACGCTCCTTATACGCCACCAGAAGGTTCTGAATCTGGAACGCCACCATCTTTCCGACCGTATAGACATCCTCGCCGCTGCCGTTCGCCACGAGAATATATTCCAGCTGCTGCTCGTCAAATACTTTGAAATACTGATAGCCCTGAATCTCCTGAGAATCCGCCGGAGATGCTGCAAGCTCCACCGCCTGCTTGGAGCAGTTGCCCATATCCATGGTCGCGGCAACCTCTTTGCCATCCGTATCCATCACGCAAAAGTCCACCCTTGCGATCACCTTGAGCCCCTCAATCGTGTTCTGTAAGATTTGATTTGATATCATTGCACTACTCCTTCTGGCAAAATTGACAATCACACACCCATTTTTTATTTTAATTTATTTTACCAAAAAAATCTACTGAAAAAATTGTTTTTTTTAGACAAACTAGACAAAAAGGAAGGGCTGCTTTCAAAAGCCCTTCCTTCGCGTCCGATTTATTTTTTCAATTAATAGACTGTCTCACACGCGGATGTCAAAATTACCGCCCACCGCAGGGTTGACCGAACGTTCCATTGCTGCCGTATCGATCATCTGTACGAGATTGTCCGCCAGGGTCTTGTTGGACTCCATCGCCTTATCCAGCACTGCAATCCCAACCTTGCTGCCAAGCTGTGTCTGTGCCAATGTCGTTGACATTGCTGCAATATCCATAGCCGTTCGCCTCCTTTACGTTACCTGTATTATAGCACACTCAGTACCATTTCCACAACACAAATTATTATACCGATAATCACGGGGATTCCAAACACTTTTCCCTGCCTGCGCTCCGTCCAGATGCTTTTCAGTCTCTCCAGACGGTTCTCTCTCTTTGCCAGAAAGACGAGGACGCAGCCCGCAATGGGCAGGCAGACCACCGCCACCAGCAGTTCCAGACAGAGCATGGCTGCAAGCTGGCTGTTTGTCACGGCGGTCTCGGCAGCCTCAATCACATCCGTCTGTCCAAACAGCTCCGCCAGATCCTGCGACAGTCCGCTCAGTTTTTCCACACCGAATAGTGCGATCACGCTTCTGGCATTGACGGTGATATGGAAAATGATGGATGCCCAGATGCTTCCGGTCGCCTCCACCAGCAGCGCCATGCTGATACCGAGGACAAAGGCATACCCCATCTGATTGAAGTTCATATGCACCATGCCGAACAAAAGCGCACTGAGCAGCATAGATTTCCACACAGACGCGGACTCCCGCATGCCGCCGAAAATGGCGCCCCGGAAAACGACCTCCTCCACAAAAGGGCCGTAGACCGCAATTGCCAGAAAACAAAGTCCGAAACCGGTGTTCAGCATCTGCGGGCTCATCTGGGAAACGGTGTTTTCTACAAAAAACATGGACAGAATATTCATCAGCGTCGCGGCAGGCATGGCAAGGAACGCAAACAGAACCGTCATCAGTGCCGTGGAAATTTTGATCTTATGAAACCTGCACACTTTCAGAGGATTGCTTCTGTTGAAAAGAAGAAACAGCAGCGTGGGCACCAGCATCAGGGTCTCTCCGAAGAATAGGGCAAACTCAAAGCTCATGCCGCGGATCGGAAGAAACCGCATCAGATAACTGAGCAGATATTGTACGCCCAGATAAACCACCACTACGATCAAAAACAGCCATCCCGATTTCTTACTGTTCATATCTCTTTCGCCTTTCTTACACCCTGCGGATTGTCTTTTCCCCAATGGTGATCTTTCCGTTCTTCAAAAGATGCCCGACGGCACGCTTGAACTCGTTCTTGCTCATCTGCATCTCGCGGCGTATGACCTCCGGTGCCGCCTTGTCATTGAATGGCAGAGCGCCGTCAAAGCTGTCGATCACCTGCAGAACCTTCTCCGCATCCTCCTCTATCTGGAGATACGCCTTTTCCCGGATGCTCAGATCCAGCTTTCCATCCTCGCGAACCGCCGTCACGCGGGCATTTACGGTATCTCCCACCTTCACATTCCCATACAGCTCCTTCTTGGGAATCAGTGCCGAATATTTATCGTCCACCGCCACAAACATGCCGAACTCCGGGCTTGTCTCATACACATAGCCGCTCACCCGGTCGTCCTTCCCGTAAGGGCTGTCCGTGGAAAGCCACGGATACACGTTCATGGTGGCACAAAGTCTGCCGCTCTTGTCTATATAGAGGGACGCCAGCACGCTGTCGTCTGCCTTCACCGTACAGGTCTGCTGTTTATATGGAAGAAACAGATCCTTCTCAAGTCCCCAGTCAAGGAACGCGCCGTATTTGTTCACCTGTGCCACGCGCAACCTGCCCACCTCTCCCATCTTAAGCAGGGGCTCCTTCACCGTGGAGATCATGCGATCCCTGGAATCCCGGTAAACGAACACCTCCAGCATATCGCCGCACTCCGTCCCTGCCGGAACCTGCTTTGCGGGGAGCAGGACTCTCTCCTCTTCCCTGTCCGCCTCGTCCGCCAGATAAACGCCGAACTCGACCTTTTTCACCACCTTGAGCGTCTGCCGCTCGCCCAGTCTGATCATACGGTCACACCACCCTTTTCTCTCTCTTCAAACTCCACGTTGACGTACACGCCGCCCTTTTCATCCTG
>ENA-ORNF01000009-ORNF01000009.1-human-gut-metagenome-genome-assembly--contig:-NODE-9-length-171055-cov-6.006515_pt1 | contig 171055 bp, 170 predicted proteins | sample MGYA00242110_ERZ509012 | MGnify/ENA primary metagenome ERZ509012 (study PRJEB26280, sample SAMEA2338714) | human gut metagenome | biome: human gut; feature: human-associated habitat; material: faeces... | reverse complement strand
CCTCAAAAAGGGTGCTTTTTTATGGCAAATTCCACGTCATTGCGAGAGGATTGCTGGTGGATTATTACGTCATTTTCAGGACTTAAAAGTCCGAAGAATAACAGATACTTCGCTACGCTCAGTATGACGATGAATTTTACATATTAAATTTTTTGACCAATTTTGGGGTAAATTCATTCCAAAATTTTGCAGAGGGGTGGTGGTTATCGACTTTATATTCTGATGTGCAAGGCGGAAAGCCCATTTCCTCTTCGATATTGACGATTTTGAAGCCTATGTCTTTAATAGCCTTTTCTTCGTAATTTGTGAGAAATTGGTTATTTGGATAAATATCTCTTTCACCCTTTTTGCAGTCGGCATCGCTATATAGAAGCATAATCAATTTGGCATTTGGGTAGCGATTTTTCATTATTTTGGTACTTTCAGACAAAATTTTCAGCATGAGTTCGTCTGTTTTTTGTTCGTTTGCGATTTTATTTTCTTGGATTTTGTATTGAATAGTCTTGACCAAATAAGAACGCCAAAAAATATTGTTGTGCGGTATAATTTCGACGAGGTTATGATTTTTATCAAATTCATATCGGAGATACAAACCAGTGTCGTGCGGCCAACCTTGAAAGAAGAATAGGCGGCGTTTTTGGTCTGTTATGAAGGTATAAATTATATAATCTGGGTTAATATTTTCTATGGTCTTATTGGTTTGCAAATTTTTTAGCATGTGGGCAAAAGTCCAGCCGTCGCCTGCCATATTGTATACCGGACGTTTTGTTAATTTCGATAATGTTCCAGAAAAGTTTTCATTGTCGGCTAATTTATTGCCGTAGGTGACTGAGCAACCGAAGAGGATAATTGGATTTTTTTTGAAAAATTTTCCCTCAATCGGACGCATTTTGTTGTTTGGAACGTCGTAGTATTCCGTGCAAAGGTCTGTTGTGTATCTTGAAAAAAGGTACTTGATTGTTTCATATTTATCTTTGATAAATTGCTGTTGAAACTTGTATCCGCTAACAAGACAGCAGATTTCGCCGATTAATAAAATTATAAAAACGAGAAGTAAATTTATTGATATTATTTTTAAAATTTTCATTTTTTACCTTATTTTCAAACAAAAACAGACTCAAAAGAGCCTGTTTTTATTTATAAAATTTTGCCGATTTGATAGTAAGTAAATCCTTTTTCCAGTAATCTTGGGGCATTGTATTGGTTTCTTCCGTCAAAAATTACGGGATTTTTGAGTAAGGATTTAATTTTGTCAAAATCTGGACGTCTAAATTCATTCCATTCTGTCACGAGAAGGAGTGCATCTGCTCCGATTACTGCATCGTAAGCATTTTTGCAATATTCTATTTTGTTTCTGAAAATCGATTTTGCGGTGTCGATTGCTTTGGGGTCGTAGGATTGAACTTTTGCCCCTGCTTCAAGTAGTGAATTGATGATTGTAATTGCGGGTGCTTCTCTCATGTCGTTGGTTTGAGGTTTGAATGCAAGTCCCCAAAGTGCAAAAGTCTTGCCCGACAAGTCGTTTCCGAAATGTTGTTTTATTTTTTCAATAAAAATTAGACGTTGTTTTTTGTTTGTTTCATCAGTTGCGGCGATGATATTCATCGGGCAATTAAATTCGTTTCCTGTTCTGATTAGGGCTTTTACGTCTTTTGGGAAGCAACTTCCGCCATAGCCTAATCCTGGAAACATAAATTTGTTGCCGATTCTTGTGTCAGTTGTCATTCCAACTCTAACCATTTCGGCATCTGCACCAACTTTTTCGCAAAGATTTGCAATTTCGTTCATAAACGAGATTTTCGTTGCGAGGAAAGAGTTTGAGGCATATTTTGTCATTTCTGATGATTTTACGTCCATCAAGATGATTCTGTTTGCTGTTCTCAAGAAAGGTTCATAAATTTCTTGCATAATTTTAGTTGCACGTTCGGAGTTCGACCCGATGATTACTCTATCTGGTGAAAGAAAGTCGTCGACTGCGTTTCCTTGTTTTAAAAATTCAGGGTTAGATACAACATCAAATTCATATTTGGTGTTTTCTGCGACCAATTTCGTAACTTTTTCGGCTGTTCCAACAGGTACGGTCGATTTGTTAACGATAACTTTGTAGCCGTTCATTGATTTTGCTATAGATTTTGCAACATCAAAAACGTATTGTAAATCTGCCGAACCGTCTTCGCCTTGGGGTGTTCCAACAGCGATAAAGCAAACTTGAGATTGCTTAACTGCATAATCGATGTCTGATGAGAAAGAGAGTCTTTTTTCTTGTACGTTTGATTTTACGAGTTCTTCAAGCCCTGGTTCGTAAATCGGAATGATTCCTTGTTTTAATTTGTTCAATTTTTCATCATCGTTGTCAACGCAAATGACGTCATTTCCCATATCAGCAAGACAAGTTCCTGCTACCAACCCGACATAACCAGTTCCGATTACCGTTATTTTCATTTTTCCACATCTTCCTTGATTTAAGACTACAAAAAGATTTTATTACAAAAAAATTTTTATTTAAACAAAAACAAAAAAATCCCGCTCATTTGAACGGGATTTTCTAAAAATATTTTTTACGCTTCTTTTGCGTCTTGTCTGTTAATTCCTTTGTATCCGTGAACATCATAAACTTCAACGAATTGGAAGAATTCAAACATTTCTTTTTCTGTCAAATCAGCGTCCAAGCCTGTGTTCCATGGGTTAGTAGAACGAACTCTGACTTCGCCGTCTTCGTTCTTAACTGATTCTAAAGTGTAAGCGTGGAATGAGAATACACCTTTGTCTTTTGCAACAGGTTGTTCAGTTCTGCTGCCATCAGGCCAAGTACCTGCTGCGAGCATATATTTACCTGCTGAAGGTTCTTGAATCAATTCATGGAGTGCTTGTTTGTCTTGAACTGAATCCAAACATTTTCCTTCAAAGCCCAAAACGTCCATAACTTGGTGTTGATAGCCGCCCAATGAGCCTCTGTAATATTCTTTTTGAGTTGCAAATTCTTTTGCATCTGGAGCAGTCTTCAATGCTGAGAACTTCATACCGTATCTGTCTTCTTGATATTTGATGTCAATACCTGTGTCATCACGGAGAACAACGGTCTTGTTCTTTGGATTAGCCATTGATTCTTCAAAATCAGCCAATCTCTGTCTCATACCGTTCCAATCTTTTTTCATGATTGCTTTTTCTCTCGGGTCTGATTCTGCTTGGTATTCAGCCTTTTTAGCGGCAATTTTTTCTTTCATGTTTGTTCTGAAATCGTCTTCAGCCTTAACTTGCAATTCAAGACCGAATGCATCTTCCAACAATCTCATACCTTGTGCACCACGCATAATCATCTTCGGATTTGTTGAACTATCGAGTTGACCTTTGTGTGCAACATAGTCTGCTTTTCCGTTCGGGTATTTAACGTGAATGTTGTCGCCATCTTGTTCAAAAGCATCATAGAGAGCAACTCTTGCGTGAGGATCTTCCATTACTGTGTTAAGTGTTGAAACACAGTAGCAGTCACCGATTGCGTATTGGTTACAAGCAAATCTTTGAGCCGGTGGGAACAATTCCATAAATGTTTCTTTGTCAACTTTTAATTGATGAGAAGAATCTTCGCCGTCTTTAACATAAATCATGTCTTGACCTTCAACTTGGAAAACATCGCCGACTTTAGTATTTTTAACACCTTCTGCTTGAGATGCTACTGGCGGAACGTAAGCATCTTCAATGCTTTTGCCGTTTGCATAGCAGTCATACATCATATCGATGTCTGCTTCCATTTGGTCACACATTTTGCCATCTTTCCAATAGTCAGCCATTGTTTGAGGGTGCAATTTGCCATCAGCAATTAATGCGAGTTGCATTTCAATGTTGCTTGTTTCGACATTGCCCTTTTCCATAGCGTGGATAAGATTTTCTCTGTATTCACCTTTTACAACGTTAGATGCTGGGTGATTGTTCAAAAATGCTCTTGCACCGTACGGATCTTTATCTTTAGGTGCTTTAACGCCTGCATTTGCTCTCAATAATTCAGCAGAAGGTGCTGCTAACTTTTCTTGAGGAGCTGTTTGATATTGAATTTGTTGTTTTTCAACTTTTTTAAGTTGGTTGTTTGCATTTACGTTTACATTTTGTACTACACCGATTGCATTTACGTTCATAAAATCACTTTCTTATTTATTGTCATCCTTACACTTACTCGTATTATAAAACATAACGTGAAAAAAGTTGCTAAATTTAATAACCTTTGGTTAATTTCTGTAAACTTTTCATGCCTTTTGATTATTTTTTCTGAAAATCTTGAAAAAATATTCAAAATATACAAAATAATAAAATTAACTTTACATAAAAAATTTATGCGATAAAATTTAGGTACTCACCAATCCTCTGTGCAGGTTAGGGCGAGGTATCGGCGGAACGGCATGGTTTTCAGGTCGTGTTGGTACGAAATGTAAGAAGTGTCGTTGCGAGCGGGCGTAGCCCAATGTAATGCAACAGAAAGGAAAAATTAAAATGGCAAATATTAAATCTGCAAAGAAAAGAATTTTGGTCGCAGAAAGAAATCACGACAGAAACGTAGCATACAAATCTAAAGTGAAAACTGCGGTTAAAGTTGTTTTAGCTGAAGCAGCAGCCAAAAATCAAGATGCAGTAAACGCAGCACTCAGCACAGTTTACAAACTTTGCGATCAAGGTGTTTCAAAAGGAATTTTCCACAAAAATACTGCAGCAAGAAAAAAATCAAGATTGACTAAAGCAGTTAACAAATTGCTCGCTGAATAACCCAACGTTCAGATAGTCAAAGTTTTAAAGCCCTCAATCACTTGAGGGCTTTTTAATGCTCGTTTTTTCTTGTTGAATTTTTATCCAAGATTCTTTCCTATGCTATGAAAAATAAATTATTAATACATTAGAATTGAAGAATTTCTCCAAGCACGGGGGTAATTTCTTCCCAAGCAAGTCTGTTTGGGTGTACTTTGTCCCAGGCTTTATATTTTTCATCTGAATATATATCTTTATTTATAATGTTTTTCAGTTCTATCACGGTAATTCCTTGTTGTTCGATAGTTTTTATGTCTAAATCGTTCAGGTCATCTGAATATACAAACAATACAAATTTTGCATTCGGAAAAATTTTTTCAGTTTCTTTTTTTATTTCTTGCATGTATAAAGTGAACAAATTTTGTAAATATTTATCATTTATTGGTTGATATTTACGAGCGTAATACTTATAAATAAAGGTTTTTATAATCGGATTATTTGATTTATAAAAACTTAATTCTTTTTCTCCTTTTTCATTTTTCACAATTTTAAAATTAGGACTAATTCGATAGACATTGTTGATTAATCTTCTTTTTTGGTCGTGTATATATGTGTAAATAACAAATTTTGTTTCTTCACCTTGTTTTGGCAATAAATTTTCTTTTTCGTATTTTTTATGATTTCTTAAAATATATAGGGTTTCTCTTGACGATGCTCCTGTTAATCCTATGTTGTAAATTTTGTATTTTGGATATTTTTCACTTAGTACAGCCCCAAATGTTTCATCATCGTCTAAAGCTTCTCCATAAGTATATGAACAACCTGCAATGACAATACAGTCTTTTTTGTACTGCTTTCCGACCGCAGGCTTTCTGAATTCGTCTAAAGAAAAATATTTATTATAGTCTGTTTCTTTGTAGTAGCAAATAAACCGATTTTTAATTTCTGCAAAATATTCGCATAAAGTAAATTTGGGAAAATTTATAATATTATTTTGGTTTTGCGTTTTTAAATTGTCTGATATTTCTTTGTTCGTTTGTATTGTTGCAAAAATAAATTCAAGAGCAATCAATAATGAAATTAGGATTAGAATATTAATAATTATTGTGCGTAGGGCAAGTAGGCATGTATGTATGTCTTTAAATGATTTTATTTTGAATTTTTCCAAAATTATCTCCGCATTTTCGAGTTTTTTTGAATTGTATTTCAAATTTAACCTTTTTGCAAGTTGTAATGTAATTGAGGAAAAATCAATAAATAGCAGGGTCGACTTTAGTCGACCGGTATATTAGAGAAATTTATTACGTCATTCTGAGGTTTTGTAAAAACCGAAGAATCTAGGAGAAAACTTGCAGAAAAATAGATTCTTCGGGATAAATCCCTCAAAATGCCGAATATGTTGGCGGTATAGATACTTCGGCTAAAGCCTTAGTATGACGAGGACTTCGTACTGCTCTGTTTGTGTCTGAATATGTTTTCAGCAATTATTGTCACTGAGAGGGCTTTGCCCGTGGCAGTCCAGTAGGTAATAGGTCATTTGATGAATTCTGTAACTACGCCGTTATTTTATATAATTGAATCGTTTATTTTCTAATATTTATCGACATTTTTATATTTTGGAAGCCGTCGATTTCGTTTGAAAAATCTTTGTCGGTTTTGACAGACAAAATTGTGCTATTTTCTGTGATTGCAAGGCTTTCTTTGTCTTTGAAATCATCGTTGAACAACACTTTGTCGATTTTGCCTGAGATTTTTGCAGATGAATTTTTCAATTTTATTGTGACAGGTTGGTTTGATTCAATTTTGACAAATTTCGCCTGTTTCTTTGGAATGACGATGATAAGGCGGTTTGCGTTGATTGAGAGCAACAATCTGTCCTTGTTGATATTTTCACTTTTTGAGACGAAAATGCTTTCGATTTTGCCATTTTCAGGTGCTAAAATTTTTGTATTTTCTAAATCAATTTTTGCCTGTTCGACTTCTGATAGTATAATTGCGAGTTTGTTTTTCGCATCTTCAACGTCTTTTTTTGCTCCCAAATAGGAGAAATTCGAATTTTGCATTTCGTTGATGCTTCTGTCAAAATCCTCTTTTGTTGCGATTTTTTCATCAAACATCGACTGATTTCTGTCACAATCTTTTTTTGCGATATCAAGTTCTGCACTACGTTTTTCTAAAACAGTTTCAAAATCTGAAAGTTCTTGTTCTGCTTGAATTTTAGAACTTTGGAATTTTTTTAGACGAAGTTCATACTTTGCAGGGTAAATTTTGACGAGCAAATCGCCCTGATTGACAGTATCACCTTCTTTTACGGGAATTTCAAAAATATTACCTTCAATTTTTGAAAAGATATTTTCGTGAGTTGAGATAATTGTTGCATCGTCGATATTGATTTTACCGTAATTATGCACAAATAGAGCGATAGCGGTGATTGCCGCCAACGAAAAAATTGTTAGTGTTATTTTGTTTAAAAGGATATTTTTTATTGAAAAATTAGTCAAAACGTCTCGTTTCATTTCGTCATACAAGTTATATTTGCCCGAAAACAGGGATTTTTAACACTTAAATTCTTTGACCAATTTTCCGCTTTTGTCCTTGACCGTTCTTGGATTATACATCAAATCACGGCGTTTTTGAACATTTTCGTCTTTGATGTAATCTTCGTATCTCATTTGATAATTCAAGTAACCGTTCGTCGAAACTTCGATGATTCTTGTCGCAACTGTGTTTATGAATTGATAATCTTGTGATGTAAACAATACCGTGCCAGAAAAGTCAATGAGGGCATTGTTTAGAGCCGTAATCGATTCCAAATCGAGGTGGTTTGTCGGTTCGTCCATAATTAAAACATTTGTTTCTGCAACCATCATTTTTGCGAACATACAACGGACTTTTTCTCCGCCAGAGAGGACTCTTGCTGATTTTTCGGCTTCTTCTCCAGAGAATAACATTCTGCCCAAATACCCTCTCAAGTAACTCGTGTGTTGGTCAGGAGAGTATTGTGCAAGCCATTCGATGAGATTTTTATCCGTGTCGAAAAATTTTGTATTATCCTTTGGAAAGTAACTGTGCGTAGCCGTTACACCCCATTTGATTTCGCCGTAATCAGGTTCTTCAAGACCTTCAAGCATATTAAAAAGTGATGTCAAAATGAGAGGGTCTTTTGCAATAAATGCGATTTTTTCACCTTGCGTAACGTCGAAAGATAGTGTCCTGATTAAGGTTTCACCTTCATGTGTTTTCTTTAAGTCTTTGACCGAAAGAACATCTCGTCCGGGGATTTTGACATAATTAAAGTAAATTCTTGGATATTGACGGCTTGAGGGGACGATTTCTTCAAGCGAAAGTTTGTTCAACATATTCTTTCTCGAGGTTGCTTGGCTTGCCTTTGAAGCGTTTGCAGAAAATCGAGCGATAAATGTTTTCAACTCTTCCATTTTTTCTTCGATTTTTTTGTTCTTTTCTTCACGTTGCTTTTTGATTAACTGAGTTGCTTGTTGCCAAAAACTGTAATTACCCGTGTAGATTCTGATGTTTCTAAAATCGATATCGGCAATGTGTGTACAAACTTTGTCGAGGAAATTTCTGTCGTGAGATACGACTATGACCGTGTTTTGGAAGTTTATCAAAAATTCTTCGAGCCAACCGATAGTTTTGATATCAAGGTGGTTGGTAGGTTCATCAAGAAGCAAAATGTCTGGGTTGCCAAAAAGTGCTTGAGCAAGCAATACACGGACTTTTTCGCTACCTGAAAGTTCTGCCATTTTTTCATAATGAAGTTCATTAGAAATGCCAAGTTCGCTGAGCAAAGAGGCAGCCGATGATTCTGCTTGCCAACCGTCAAGTTCTGCAAATTCCGCCTCAAGATTTGCAACCTTTATGCCGTCCTCGTCTGAAAAATCAGGCTTCATATAAAGTGCATCTTTTTCCTTCATAATGTCGTAAAGGTGCTTGTGACCCATAATTACGGTATCGATGACAGTGTATTCATCAAACTCAAAGTGGTTTTGTTTTAACACCGCAATCCGTTGATTTTTTTGGATATGAACCTCTCCTGTCGTCGGTTCGAGTTCCCCTGACAAAATTTTTAAAAGGGTACTTTTTCCTGAACCATTTGCCCCGATAAGCCCGTAACAGTTGCCTGTCGTGAATTTCAAGTTGACATTTTCAAATAACGGTTTCGTCCCAAATCTTACGGATAAATTTTCTAATGTAATCATAATAAGCCTCTTGCGTGTGTTTATTCAAAATTATTATAAACAGTTCTTCAAGTCAAATTAAGAGAGTTTGTCATATTCTCTTCGGATTTCTTGAATGTCTTGCCACATAAGCCATTTCGGGCTGCCCTTTGTCCTCGCATCGTTTCTTAAAAGATATGACGGGTGAAAAATCGGCATCATTTTTGAACCGTACGGTCCGTCGAACCATTTGCCTCTTGCCCTTGTTATGCCTAGTTCTTCTGGCAACATCGTGTTGAGTGCAACATTTCCGCATACCAAAATGATTTTTGGTTTCAAAATATCAATTTGTGCCTTTAAATAATTAAAACAGGCTTTTTTCTCCTCGGGTAAAGGATTTCTGTTTTCTGGGGGGCGGCATTTTATCGTGTTGCAAATGTAAATGTCGTTTCTTGTAAATCCAACAGAGGCAAAGATTTTGTCTAAAAGTTGCCCTGCTTTGCCAACAAACGGTATTCCCTTTTGATCTTCCCAATAACCTGGGGCTTCTCCGATGAGCATGATTTTATGATTTGGTACTCCGTCTGAAAACACAACATTGGTGCGGCTTTTTGCCAATTCGCATTTTTGGCATGACAAACATTTTTCCCTGATTGAATCTAACTCTTTTTCCACAAAAAATCCTTTCTCAATCAAATTTTACCATAAAGCACCAAAATAACTGATGAAATATTTTGTAAATTATAAGAAACAATTTCCCGATTTTGTCCGAAAATATGCTAAAATCAGGCAAAGAGGTGCGTCGATGATTTCTGATAAAAAATGGCAAATTTTGTTTTTTGTGACACTTTTAATTTGGTGTTTCGCCCTTGCCTATCCGATAAATCCTGATTATGACCTGTTTGCAAGGCTTATAGTTGGAAAATCTGTCATCGAAAATGGATTTATCCTAAAGCACGATTTTTATTCCTACGCCCCAACTCATTTGTGGTTAGACCACGAATGGGGTGCAAGTTCCATTATCTATTGGGTCTCAACCTTGTCTGAGTTTTTTAATAAGTCGATTTTGACGACATTATCGGCGTTTAAATCTCTTTTGGTTTTTGGAATTTTTGCGATTGCAACTATTTGTGTTACTGTTCGCAATTCTAAATATTCTCCATTTAATATTCTATATTTCGCATTGGCTGTATTTGCCTCAAATATTGTGTTTGCTTCCACTGTTCGATGCCACATGTTTTCGTTCTTGCTTTTCACACTATTTGTGTTAATTCTTGAACTGTATAGGTTACACGGCAAAAAATGGCTACTTGCTATTTTGCCATTCTTGATGCTCCTGTGGGGAAATATCCACGGTGGCTGCCTTAGCGGACTTGGTTTGATTTTAATTTATGCGGTTGGAGAATTTTTGAATAAGAAAAATCCAACACCTTATTTGATAACACTAATAGTGTCATCGATTGTCCTGTTTGTAAATCCGTACGGTTTTGAATATGTGAAATTTTTGTTTACGGCAGGCACAATGAGTCGGGAATGGATTTCTGAATGGGCATCTCCATTTGCGACAACTTTTTATGCCTTTAAATTCAAAATTTATTTTATTTTTATGATTTTGATTGCTTTGTTGAAAGGTGTTGAAAATAAATTTGACCTTAAAAACGTTGATATGACTAAATTGCTACTATTAGTGTCAACGGGATATCTCGCAGTAATGCACACAAAGTTGTTGCCCTTCTTCGTTATTTTAAGTGCGATTTTTATGTTCGATGATGTTTTATCGATTTTGAACAAAATTCGTTCGTTGTCGCTTCTTGCAAATGACAAAAACAAATATGTTTATGCTGTTATTTTATTTATATCTTTAAGTGCTTTAAATTCTGCGAATACCTCCAATAACACTATTAGTGTTAATCAAAAATATTTGCCATATAATGCGGTAGAATTTCTTGCAACAAATAGTGTTAAAGGTAACATTCTTGTTGATATGACTTATGGAAGTTATGTTGGATACAAACTTTATCCAAATAACAAGATTTTTATGGACGGTCGGTATGAGGAGGTTTATTTCCCTGATTTGTTGCTTGAAATGAAGGATTTTTTCCGAATGAATGGCAACAATTTTGATAAGATTTTGACGAAATATCCGACCGATATTGTTTTATTGCAAAAAAATCATACGGAAAATCTTTCAAAATATTTAGTTCAGAAGAATTGGCGTGAGATATTTTCAGATGAAAATTTTGTAGTTTTAATTAGACCTGATTATCCCAAAATTGCAATAAAGACGGCTACTTTTGACCCTAAAACGATTTTTGATACGGAAATATCTGCGGAAATGTTAAAGAATTTCAAGGAGTGAAACTTTTAGAAAGTATAAAAGTCTAAATATTCTGATGATGAAAAATTTTTAATTTGTACTATAATGAGTGTCAGGAGAACGAAAGTGAAAAGACTATTATTAAGTTTATTTTTATTAGGCGGAATGTTAGTGCCGACGGCAAGTTTGGCATCTGAACAAACCATGCTTTACGACCAAGTTTGGAAGTTAATCAACTCAAAATATGTTGACCCTGGAAACAATCATCAAAATTGGTACAAATGGAGAAAAAAATATGATGCTCATATCAAAACGAGCGAGGACGCTTACGTTGCGATTGACACAATGCTCGCAAGTTTGAACGACCCTTACACGAAATTCCTTGACCCGAAAGAGTTTAAGGAAGAAACGAGCAGCATCAAAGGTTCTTTAAAAGGTATTGGTGTTCAAATCGGCGTTAAGGACGGCAAATTGCTCATTATAGCCCCAATGGAAGATACTCCCGGGGAAAAGGCCGGTTTGAAGGCAGAGGACGAAATCCTTGAAATTGATGGCAAATCAACAAAGGGTATCTCTGTTGACAAAGCTGCTGACCAAATTCGAGGTGAAGAAGGCACAATCGTAAAACTTTTAATCAAGAGAAAAAATTGCCCAAATAAAATTTATGCCGTTCCGAGAGCAAAAATCGAAATTAAAGCAGTTTCGACAAAATTGCCTTTGACAACGACGAAACTCGACCCAAGAGTCGGATACATCAGATTGAGTTCATTCATCAGCCAAAACGCTGCTGATGAGTTCAAAAAAGCCATGACAGGTTATTCTTCGAAAAAAGGTATCATCATTGACCTTCGCTCAAATCCTGGAGGACTTTTGACGAACGCAATCACGCTTTCTGATATGTTCCTTGATGGCGGTGTAATCGTCAGCACGGTTGACCGTGGCAGATATAAAGACACTATCAGAGCAAGTAGAAATTATATTTGTGATAAGCCCGTTGTAATCTTGATTAACGGCGGAAGTGCTTCTGCAAGCGAAATCTTCTCTGGTGCAATGAAGGACAACAACAGAGCCTTAATCGTTGGCGAAAAATCTTTCGGCAAGGGTCTTGTTCAAGAAATCAACAAACTTCCTGAAGGTTCAGGTTGTAATATCACAATCCAAAGATATTTGACCCCGAGCGGTTCAGACATTCACAAAAAAGGTATCAAACCTGATATTGTTGTAAAATTCACCGATGCCGATATTCAGGCAAAACGTGACGTTCAACTTGAGAAAGCAAACCAACTCTTGGTCAAAATGATTACTTATCAACCGAAAAAGGGCTAATCCTCTTCCGGTTTGAGTTTATCTCGAATAATTTGTACGGCCTTTAATAATGGGTCGATAGCGGTTGAAAACGGCGGTGCATAGGGTAAATCAATCCCCATGAATTCGTCGATTTTCACTGCACTCATAATGGCGAACGATGCCGTCGATACACGTTTTTCGGCATCACCTGTGCCTATTCCTTGCACACCAAGAATTTCTCTTGAATTTTCATCAACGATTAATTTCAAGGTAATCATTGCAGCTTCAGGCATGTAGCCCGCCCTGTCCTCGTTTGTGACGGTTGTTGTCAAAACGTCATAACCGATTTCTCTTGCCTCACGTTCGGTAATTCCTGCCATAGAGACCGTATAGTCGAAATAGCGGCTCACAATAGCACCTACGATCCCATTGAAGTCGCAATTATCGTTTGCAATATTTATCGCTGCACAACGGCCTTCTTTGTTTGCCGTTGAGCCAAGAGGCAGCCAGCAGTGGCGTTTTGTGACAATATGAAATTTTTCGCAGCAATCCCCCACTGCATAAATCCCCGGGATTGAGGTTTTTAAGTGAGAATCGACCCAAATGCTTTTATTTATACCAATTTTAAGCCCTGCGTCTGCGGCAATCTCACTGTTCGGAACAGTTCCTGCACAAATTACCACAAAATCTGTTTCGATTCGCTTGTCATTTGTGGTTATGATGGCTGAGACTTTGCCATTTTTGTCCTCAAATTTCGCTGCTTGTTGGTTATTATAAATTTTAACTTTTTCTCCATCACGATTTAAAATGTGTTTTTGGATTTCTTTTGAAATGTCATCGTCGAACATGCCCATGATATGTGGGTTTTTGTCGATTATGTTTAAAGAAAGACCATTTTTAATGAATGCTTCGGCAAGTTCGAGACCGATTAGTCCAAATCCAATAATCGTAACTGTTTCGGATTTGTTCATCGTCTCTTTTATCGCAAGTCCGTCCTCTAATTTTCTCAAGGTGAAAACATTTTTGAGATTCATATTTTCTATTTTTGGTATGTAAGGTCTTGCACCAGTGGCGATTACGAGGATATCATAAAAAACTTCAAACTCATCATCTGTTTTTAAATTTTTGAACAATACAGTCTTTTTGTCAGGGAAAATTTTTATTGCTTTTTTCTGCAAAAATACTTTAATTCCATGCTTTTCGAAGTCTTTAGGTGTTCTTACGAGAAGTTCTTCGATGTCAGGAATTATACCTGCAATAAAGTATGGAAGCCCACATGCCGAGTAGGAAATGTTCACTTCATCGGTATAAATTTCAATAATCGCATCAGGGTCTTCTCTTCTAAGTTTTGCGGCTGTTTTCGGGCCTGCCGCTCCGCCACCGATAATTATCACTTTTTTTCCCATAATTTTAAAATAGGGCTTTATCTCTCAAAAGCCCTGTCCTTTCTGTTTATACATCAAACTCCATACGCTGAATTTCGATTTCTGACACATCAAGCAATTCGTTCTCAATCTCGATAGCATGCTGTTTTTGCGGAATTTCGAGCAAAATTAATCCATTTTTTGGACAAATATTGCCTAAAATATTATGAATACCAAGTCTCGTCTTGATATAGCAACCGTTTTTAGTCAGGATTTTCTGAATTTCTTCAGACGTTTCAAGTCGATTAGCCGTTTTTACACCTAAAATTACCGTCATTATTCTTTAATCTCGATTTTCTTTTGCTTTTCTTCTTCTTTAACCGTTTTTTCGAGTTCGACTGTCAAAATACCGTTTTTCAAAGTGGCATCGCACTTTTCCATATCGACTTCAAGTGGAAAGTATAAAGTTCTGCAATAATCTCCATATCGAAATTCGCTTTTGTGGTATTTTTTCTTGTTGTAGTTTTCTTCTTGTTCAATTTTTTTTGTGGCGGAAATTTTTAACGAATTTTTGTGCAAATCAAGTGTGATATCTTCTCTGTTAATCCCCGGCATCTCAACTTTAATGACGTATTTGTCCTCGTATTCCTTGATGTCGACAGGCATTGCCATACCCTTCATTTCTTGCTCAAAAACATATTCGGGAAACAAATTATCAAAACTTTTGTGCAAAATCGAGTTTATATCATCGTTCAACATGCTCAAAAATGTATCTGGCTTTTTAATTAAATATTTCATTTTTTTCTCCTTGTTTGCTAAACAAGGTTAATATCAGGCAAAAAAACGGTACTCACATTACCCATGAGTACCGTTTACGAAAGGTTAGTTATTTTGTTGACGAAATGCCCCTAATCGGGCAACCGACTTATGCTTCTTCAGCGTCCATTTCTTCTAATTGTTTTTTCTTGAGGTTGTAAAGAACCATATCTGCCAACAAATCGAATGATGCAGAATCTTTAATGTCTGCTGAAAATTCTTTTACCAATGATTCTCGAACCATTTTTTGTAAGTACAATTCAGTCGCTTCAACATTGTTTTCCTTTTCTCCGCAAATCAAATCGAAATAATCTGAGTTTGCTTTAGCGTCTGAAAACATTGACATTGACCATCTTAATTTGCCTGCAACGTTTTCAAATTCTCTAACTACTTTTAAATTCTTCAAATTAAACATATTACACTTACCTTTCGTATTATTTTAACTTACCTTGATAATTTAAACATTATCTTTTGGGATTGTTTTCTTCATCACACTTTTGATACTTCTATAATGTTTCTCAAAATCAAAAATTTACTTTTTTGTGATACCTTTGTAACAATTCTTAATGTTTAAAAACAAAAAACAAACTATTATTGCTTTTTCGAAGCGAATATCATACAATTAGAGGACAAGGAAGGACAACGGTTTATGGGTAAATGCAAGAGAAGAAACGGGAATAAGCCTGTTCTCGAGCATACTTTGACAAGAGAAAACGTAATTTCTGAGGTTGTTTACAGATTAAAAAATAATACTGTTGATGATGAAGTCAGAAAGATGCTTTTGCTTTTCGGAATTTCGGGGGACGAATTAGCTGAGGCTGGAGCAACGTATGAGGAAGTTGTCTGCTTGAATAAATTATCTTAAAGATTATCGACGTATTATAGTTGTGCGAGCGATTGAGGGTTTTTTATGGTTGAAAATGTGTTGAATATCGGGGTTGTTAATTTTCCAACTAATTGGGGCGATAAGGAGAAAAATTTAGAAAATATTGAAAAATATATTGTTGAAGCTGGGGAAAAGGGGGTCGAAATGCTCGTTTTTCCTGAGACATGCCTTTGTGGCTATGATTATGTTGAAGAAGTTGATATCCATGAAAAATTGGCTGAAAGCCTTGACGGAGAGAGTGTTTCAAAAATTAAAAAACATGCTCAAAAATATAACATGTATGTGATTTTTGGATTTTCCGAATTGGTAGAAAATTCGGTCTATAACTCTGCTGCTATTGTGTTTCCGAATGGAGAGACTGACGTTTACAGGAAAATCCATTTGCCATTTGATGAAAAAAAATGGGCGATTTGTGGAGATGAGCCGAAACTTTTCGAGACAAAATGGGGCAAAGTCGGCGTGACTATTTGTTATGATACATATTGTTTCCCTGAACTCATCAGATATTATCGTGCGATGGGAGCAAGGTTGGTTTTGAATGTGACGGCATGTCCTGATAACGCTTGCACAATGGGGGCTGCAACCTTGTCGTTGCCTGCATATTCCTTCATAAATTATGTTTATATTGCATCGGCAAATTTGTGTGGACAGGAAAAATATAGCCATTTTTCAGGCGGAAGTTGCGTTGTTATGCCTGATGAAACAAAAGGTGGCGTAAAGACTGTCATAGGTACGTTTTTTGGCGAAAAAGGAAGCGACACTGTTGGATTGTTTAATGGAGTTATCGATTTGTCACTTGCGGATAAAAACACCGATATTCCTATATTTGACGGCGATTTTCGGGCTGAAAAGTACGCCGAATTATATCAACATATTGCGCAAAATAATTAAATCGCACAAATCTTCTTATTTGTATTAAAATATAAGTATTCATTTATTTTAAGGAGAAAATAATGCGTGAGGAAATCTTGTCTATTTTGGAAAAAAATAGCAAAATTGATATAAAAGAATTAGCGGTAATGCTCGGAACGAATGAAGAAACAGTGTTTAATGAAATTACCGATATGGAACGTGAAGGTATCATTTGCGGCTACCACACTTTGATAGACTGGGATAAAATTGACAATGAAAAAGTTACTGCTTTGATTGAGGTAAGGGTTACACCTCAACGAGGACAAGGCTTTGACTTTGTTGCAGAAAGAATTTACAACTATCCTGAAGTTCATTCAGTTTATTTGATTTCTGGTGGATTTGATTTGTTGATTACATTGCAAGGCAAGTCGTTGCGTGAAGTTTCGGCGTTCGTTTCAGATAAATTGTCCACAATCGATTCAGTTTTAAGCACTGCAACCCACTTTATTTTGAAAAAATATAAAGACCACGGCACGATTATGGCTGCAAAACCGAAAGACACAAGAGAGGTTATTTCATGAGAAACCCTTTGTCGAAAACCATTGTAACGATTAAGCCTTCGGGAATTAGAAAATTTTTCGACCTCGTCAATGAAATGGAAGGTGTAATTTCTTTAGGTGTTGGCGAACCTGACTTCGATACCCCTTGGCATATCCGTGACGAGGGTATTTACGCCCTTGAAAAAGGAAAAACTTTTTATACTTCAAATTCTGGTTTGACAGAATTGAGACAAGAAATTGCAAATTATATCAAACGCACTCAGGGTGTAACATACGACCCCAAAAAGGAAATCATGGTTACAGTCGGCGGTTCAGAGGCAATCGATGTTGCTTTTAGAGCAATGCTTGACCCCGAAGATGAAGTTTTGATTCCTGAACCGAGTTATGTTTCTTATGTTCCGTGTGCGGTTCTTGCTGGCGGAAAGCCTGTAATTATTGACCTCAAAGCCGAAAATGATTTTAGATTGACGGCAGAAGAAGTAATAGAAAAAATCACGGAAAAAACAAAAATTTTAGTTTTGCCTTTTCCTAACAACCCCACGGGCTCTGTTATGGGCAAGGAAGAACTTGAAAAGATTGCAAAAGTTGTGATTGAAAAAGACATTTTCGTTTTGTCTGATGAAATATATGCAGAACTGACTTATAACGGTAAACACGTCTCTATCACTTCGATTGAGGGAATGAGAGAGCGTACGGTATTGATTAACGGTTTTTCAAAAGCGTATGCTATGACGGGCTGGAGACTGGGCTATGCGTGTGCACCCGAGGTAATTTTGAAACAAATGCTCAAAATCCACCAATATGCGATTATGTGTGCACCGACAACCAGCCAATATGCCGCTGTTGAAGCATTGAAAAATGGTGATAAAGACGTCGAAGAAATGCGTCGTTCATACAATCACAGACGTCGTTTTTTGATGAACGCTTTTCGTGAAATGGGGCTTGATTGTTTTGAGCCGTTTGGTGCATTTTATGTGTTCCCGTGCATCAAGGAATTTGGCATGACAAGTGAGGAATTTGCAACGAAATTCTTGATGGAAGAAAAAGTCGCAACCGTCCCTGGAACGGCCTTTGGTGCAAGCGGTGAGGGCTTTTTGAGAATATCTTATGCCTACTCTCTTGAAACATTAAAAATCGCAATGGAAAAATTGGCAAAATTTATTACAAAATTGCGAAACGAAAAGGCGTAAATCCTTTGTTTTTGTGGGTTGAGAAATCGACCCGCATTTTTTATTTTTGTGCAGAAATACTAACTTTTAACGGCAATTTTTCTATTTTTGCAAAGCACACTGCCTCTGTCGAAAGTTCCTCAAAAGCAATCATTTCGTAACTTTTGAAACATGAGGACAACAATGTTGCAATTCCGCCTTCGGCTTCAAAATAAATTGAATGAGCATTTCTTATGTATTTTTTTGCATCATCTGAACGGTCGCCTTTGCCAATGGTTGCAAGGATTTGAGGAAATTCAGGCAAAAACTTGTCCATTCTTTTGGCGGTCGTTGGTCCGATTGGTCCTACGATTTCAGAGGGGGTTGCAGAACATGGTGCTGCGTAAAAAATTATTTTGTTCTCAATGTTAAAAGGCAATGGCTTTTTAGCTTTTTTATATTCAAGCATTTTTTTGTGAGCGGCATCTCGGGCAATCAAAATTTCTCCCGTGAGCAAAATATTTTCACCCTCTTTTAAATTTCTAATGCTTTCAATATCGTCTGTTTGCACCTCTTTTGCCGTACTTTTTGAGGTTTCTATTTTCTCAAAATTTTCAACTTTTTTTGAATATTTTATTTCATCATTTTCAAAAGTTGCACTTGCAACTCGAAGGGAGTGGCAATTAAATGCGATTGCAACGGGCAAACTTGCCATGTGGTGGTTCTTTGCGGTGATTTTTAAATCCGCAACAAGAAAATTATCTTCGGCATTTTCATTCACGTTCGAGAGAATTTTTTCTGACAATTCGGGCATGTCATTTTTGTCATTGAAATATCCTTTTTCGGCTACTGTCATAACACTTTCAGCACCAGTTCCAATGCCGATTGAAATATAGCAAGGCGGGCATGCATTTTTTGCTCGGTCTTTGATAATTTGCGAAACTTTTTCGGCAAATTCGTCCTCAGTCGTTGAGGGAAGCATCATTTGCACCTCCGAAACGTTGTCGCAACCTGCTCCTTTTAATAAAACTTTTACGGTTAATTTATCGCCCGAAACGTACTCAACATCAATGAGTGCAGGGGTATTTGTTTCGGTGTTTTTTCCTGATAAAAATTCATTTTCAACGATTGATTTTCTAAAAAATTTTTCAACGTAACACTTTTTGACACCTTCGTTAATTGCGTTTACAGGGTTTGAAGAAAAAGAAATTTCATTTCCTACTTCCATAAAAACGTGTACCGTTCCTGTATCTTGGCATAATGGACGTTGAATTTTGCGAGCATTTTCAGCATTTTGTAGAATATGAGCGAGTTTTAGCGATTTTGTCTTTTCATATTTTTTTAAAATCTTTTCATACGGATATGGCGAAAGTTCTTGTCCTGCTTGCAAACACAGGTTATAAACAACTTCCTTTAAAACTTCACAATCGATAATCTTCATAAATACCGCCTTTTTGCTCATTATAGCCCAATTATTTTGAAATTCAAAAGGATTAAATTACGGGCATGGTGTATAATTATTTTATGCCACATTTTTTTATCAAAACTGAAAATGTTAAAAATAACATCATCGAGGTTGAGGACAAGGAACTTTTAAATCACCTCGTCAACGCTCGTCGTGTCAAAATTGGCGAAAAGGTTTTGTTTATTGACGAAAACAAAATTCAGTATGTGACAAAAATTTGTGATATTGAGAGAAAAGTTTTGAAGGCTGAAATTGTTGATAAATATCCTTCTTTTCGTGAATTGGCGATTGATTTGACGGTTGCAAGGTGTGTTTTGAAGCAAGATGCAGACTTTTCTGCTATTCAAAAAGCAACTGAACTTGGCGTAAAAACAATAATACCGCTACTTTGCGATAATTGTGCGGTTAAAGAATCTGTTGTGCGTGCAAAGTCAGATAAATTTCAAAAAATTGCGGATGAATCTGTAAAACAGTGTGAACGTGCGGATTTTCCCGTTGTTACAGAACCTGAAAAATTAGATGAATTTTTAAAAAATAATTCTAAAAATTATGACAAAATTTTAATTTTTTCAGAACGTGCAAAAGATTTTGGGATAAAAAAATATTTTGCACAAAATCCTTATCAAAAAGGAGATAAAATCCTTGCAGTTATTGGCTGTGAGGGTGGTTTTTCTGATAGAGAATTTAAACTTTTTGAAGAATTAAATCTTTATGAAATTTCGCTTGGAAAATTGATTATGAGAGCCGATACTGCTTTAACGGCGGCACTTTTTGGAATAATTCAAGAGGTCGGCGATGAATAAGGCTAAAAAAATAAAAAAATTTATTCAAAACGACGAATTTATCAATCTTATAAAACCATATCTTAAAGGGGTGGATTGCTTTCTTGTTGGCGGATTTTTGAGAGATTTGGCGACAGGCGAAATTTCGCATGACAGAGATTTGATTGTGAAATCCGATGTGGCGGAAAAACTTGCGAAAACTATTGCTGACAATACAAATTCTCATTTTGTTCCGCTCGATGAGGAAAATAAAATTTACAGGGTCGTAATGCCCGACAAGACCAACTATTTTGACATTTCTGCGATGCTTGAGGATAATTTCGATAAGGATATTCATCGCCGTGATTTGACGATAAATTCGCTCGCTTATGACCTCAATAACGATGAAATTGTGGACAATGTCGGTGCAATTAGTGATTTTGAGAATAAAATTTTAAGAACGGCGGATTTGAAAAATTTTACCGACGACTCGCTTCGAATGTTGCGTGTGTACCGATTTGCGGCAAAATATAATTTTGATATTGATGAAACCATTGAAAATTTTATCAAAAATAATCTTGATTTAATCGAAAAGCCTGCAAAAGAGCGTGTTAACACTGAAATTATGAAACTTTTTGAGGGAAAATATTCAGATATTGCTCTTTTAAAAATGGACGAGGTCGGGTTGCTCGACAAGATTTTCCCTGTGATGAGAGAAGTTAAGACAATACCTCCAAACACGCACCATCACTTGGATTTGCAGCACCATTTGATAGAAACTGTTCGACAAGTGCAAAGAAATTATGAAAATTTACCAAAAGAACGCCAAAAAATCCTTGATGATATGGAGTTTGGCAATTATTCAAGGCGGGCATTTTTGAAGTTTGCGGCATTTATGCACGACATCGGAAAGCCCGATACTTGGACTATTGATGAGAAAACAGGGCGTCATCGTTTCATTATGCACGATGAAGTCGGTTCGCAAAAAATCGTGCCAATTATGCGAGATTTGAAATTTTCGAAAAAACAAATTGCGTACGTTCAAAAAATGATTAAGTATCACATATACCCGTCGTCCCTTGTGTGGCAAGAGGTTGTGGGGTCTAAAGCACATTTGAAATTTTACAGAAAAATGTATCCGTATTTTGAAGATGTGATTATTCTTGCGATGTCGGATAGGCTTTCTGCAATGGGTGAGGCGATTACAGCCGATATGATTGTTCAAAATCTCTCAAATCTTTCGATTTTGCTCGATGAATGTTTCGAATTTGGTTCGGCAGTTGCAAGTCCAAAGCCTTTTTTGACAGGAAATGAGGTTATGGAAATTTCAGGTTTAAAACAGTCAAAAGCCTTGGGTGACATAGTCAAAGCACTTTATGCTGAACAAATTGAAGGAAACATTTCCTCTCGGGAAGAAGCGATTGATTTTGTGAAGAAAAAGACATAAATCACCTTTAAAATTTGTAAAAATTCAATGTTTTTAGCATAATTAACTCAGTAAAATTAAAAAGGATATTTCAATGAATTCAGTTTTAGTAGTCGGCACGGTCGGCAGAGATGCAGAAATTAAATATTTTGAATCAGGCAAAAGCAAGACTTCATACTCACTTGCGGTAAACAGATGGGACAGCAAGACAAAAGAAGAAGTTACAGATTGGTTTAACATTGACGACTGGAATAAGGCTGAATTGGCTTATCAACACGCTAAAAAAGGCACATTGATGTGGGTTGATGGCCGCTTGACGGTAACCAAATACAACGGTAAAGAATATTATTCGATTGTTTCGTCAAAATTTAAAGTTTTGAGAAGAAAAGCGGAGAATATGTAATGTTATTTTCCGACGGTGTTGCAATTATTGCAGACGATTTGACGGGTGCAAACGACACGGCTTTACAATTTCATCTTAAAGGTTGCAGTGTTCAGGTTTTAACAAATTATAAAGATATTGTCAAAACTCACGAGAATACTCAAGTTTGGGCTGTTTCAACTGAAAGTAGAAATATCGACCCTGATGAGGCGAAGGCTCGTGCAAAAGAAGCAACTACGGCACTTATCAACAGTTTGGGTGTTGAATATATTTACAAAAAAGTTGATTCGACAATTCGTGGCAACATCGCAATGGAAATTATGGGCGTAATCGAAGCGAGCGACTACGAAGCAGCACTTGTCATGCCTGCATTTCCGAATGAGGGAAGAATTACCGTTGGCGGTTATCACCTCTTAAAGGGCGTGCCTATTGAACGTACGGAGTTTGCTCGTGACCCAAGAGCACCGATTTATGAATCTCACATTCCGACTGTTTTGAGAAACGGTTTGCCGCCAAATGAGCAAGATTTGGTTTCTTTAATCGAACTTAACACCGTAAAACAAGGTGCTGGTCCGATTTTGGCAAAATTGAACGAATTAATCGCAGCGGGTAAAAAACTCATTGTAGCTGATGCTCTTTCATCTGTTGACATTGAGCAGGTTATGCTTGCACTCAAAAAATGCGGCACGAAGATTTTGCCGTGTGGTTCTGCCGGTGCAGCACAGGCTATGTGCGATATTGTTTATCCGGAAGTTAAATATGAACGTGAACCGTTGGAACTTCCTGCTTTGCCGAAGTTAATCGTTTCAGGTTCGGCATCTGAACTTGCTGCAACTCAAATTAAGAGACTCGCAAGTGATGAGGACGTTGAGGATATTTATGTCATCGATATTACTCCGGAGCAGATTTTAGGCTCTGAATGTGACGATATCATTGAACGTGCGGTGAAAAATCTCGTTCGCACAAATACTGTCGTAATCCACACATCGGAACTTTTTAGCAATCCTGATGCGATGACGGTTATGCTTTTTGAAAAGGAAATCTCGAGAGAGGCTTTCATTTCAATGATTTGCGACTATTTGGCAGAAATTACTCAAGTTATAACCTCGCAACGTGATTTGATTTTGATTACGGTCGGTGGCGAAACTTCCTACAAATGCTTACATTCGCTCGGTGTAAACTGTTTGCAAATTTTAGATGCTGTTGCACCTGCAATTCCGCTTTGTGAAGATGTTAAAAATCGCTTAATCGTTACAAAATCAGGTAATTTAGGAAATTCGAAAACTCTTATTGATGTTTTGAATTATTTTGAAAATCATAATGATTAATCCCTTTCTCAATTAGAATTGATTAGTCTCAAAAATGATTTTCTCCGATTGAACTTTCGCAAAAAAGTGATAAAATTGCTATGAGGTGAATATGTTTTCATTATTTTTAGCATTTTCAATTACATTTTGTTTATTTTTAGCAGTCGGCGGATATTTTTTGCCCACAATTATCGCAATTATGAGAAAAAAGAAAAATACGCTTGCGATTTTTCTTGTTAATTTGTTCTTCGGAATGACCTTTATCGGCTGGGTTGTAGCCTTGATTTGGGCTCTTATGTATGAGGACAAAGATTATATTTAGTCATCTTTTTGTTGACTATTTTTTAAAAAACATTATTCAAAAAATATGATTAAATGTTTGAAAAAATTGATTAACAAAAAAGAAGAAAAAAAGGTCGATGCACTTGCGAGAATTGATGAAATGTACAATTCTCTTACTACGGACGAGATTTTGATTTGCGTGGGAAGTGATATTGCCGTTTCTGCAAAAAAACTCTGCGACAAGATATCGTCATTAAGGGAAAGTCTTTTCGAAACATGCGGTTTCATTCTCCCTGCTGTTAGAATTGTGGACAAAAATTCGCTTCAGGAAAATGAATATCACTTCCAAATTCAGGGCAATGTTGCGTTCGTTGGATTTTCACTTTTCAGTGAAAAAGATGCGATTGCGGAAATTTCACAAAACTTTGAATTGACTTGTCTTGAGCATATTTCGGAGATTTTTTCTAACCGCATGACCGAACGTTATGTCGAAAGCGTTCAACGTGAAAACTCTTATCTCGTCTGGAATTTGTCCAATATTCTTCCGATTTGGGATTTGAAAACGATTTTGACCGACTTGATAAAAGAAGGAAAATCTATCAAAAATATCACCTATATTTTTGAAAAAATATGCGAAATTACTGGCAAACAGGGCGATGGTAATTTTACAACCGACCCGCATAAAATTTCACGAAAATTGATAAAGCATCTGTCTTTTAGATAATTTGTCATTATTTAGCCAATAATTCGGCTGTAACTTGGGGAAATCGAAAATCAGGCTCGAGTGTTACAAAACTTGGGACTGATTTTTCATAAGCGAATAAAATTTCTTCATTCCTTCTGCATAACTCGTGAATTTTAAGTCGGGCATGAGTTTCAATAATGTCGAGTTATCTCCCGTATATTCCTTGTTTAAACCGTCTTTTTTAACGATAATTTCCGATTTGAAGTCGGAAAAATCGTTCACAATTTTCGCAAGTTCAACAATTTCAATGCTTTTTGTCGGTGATACGTTTATGAATTTTTCTTTTGTAGGATTTTCAATAAAAAATTCCACAATTTTGCAAAAATCTTCAATCCAAATGAAATCGAAAACGACATTTTGATTTAGCAAAATAGGTCGATGTGCCAAGTTATCATTAACTATACAACTTGTGACTCTTGATTTATCCTCGTCTGTTCCGTATATGCCAAAAATTCTTAAATTTAGAATATTTTCTCTTTTTTCAATTTCTTTTGATATGGCATATTTTGAATAACCGTAAGGGTCTTGGGGAATATTTTCGCCAAAATTTTCTTCTTTTATTTTGTGAAGCGGACGGGATTTGTCATATTCTGCTCCCGAGCCGAAAGTTATCATAGGAAGATTTAAGTCTGCAAGGTTTTTGAACATTTCAATATTCGGTTTTGCAACTTCTTCTATCGTTGCATCAGGCGAAATTCTTACACCGCAAGATGCAGAGTGTATTATAAAATTAATTTCGTTCGCTTTAACATAATCCGTTACTGCGTTTTTGTCGAGTAAATTTAACTGAAAACTTCTTGGGGTATAAAGATTGAATTTACCCGAAAGAAATTCTTTAACGTGAATGCCGATAAATCCCCCCGAACCTGTTAAGAGAATATTTTTCATAATTTTTCCTCTAATAACGGGTGTTGTTTATTTATCGGATTTCCAAATTGAAGTCTTGGTTCAACTTCCGTCTTTAAATCCATTTTTACATTTAATAAAAACGGTTCGTCATTTGAAAAAATTTCTGATAAATCAAAATCATCATTTATATCTATCGTTTTTGCATTGATTCCGTAAGCTTTTGCTATCTGTGCAAAATCGGGAGCAGAATAATCCCAAACCGTTGATTCGACTCTTCCGTCAAAATATAATTCTTGGAATGTCCTTACCATTCCTAAGTTTGAGTTATTCATAACGATAATTTTTACGGGTAAATTACGACGTTTTATAACTTCAAGTTCCTGAATATTCATCTGCATTCCTCCATCACCAGTGATGACAATGCTTCTGGAATTATACCCCCCTCCGACAGCTGCGGGAAGTGCAAAACCCATACATCCGTGTCCGCCGGATGTGAGGAATTTTTGTCCTGCTTTTAACTTGGCACTTTGTGCCGCCCACATTTGATTTTGTCCGACATCTGACGTGAAAATGTCGTTTTCTTTTGAATTTTCAAAAATTTTAGTTAAAAACTTGTTTGCAACGGAAAAATGTTTGAAATTATCGTCATAACGGCATTTCCAATCACAAATTTGTTTGTTCCATTCATCGATATTTAATTCAAAATCAAATTTATTGAGTTCTTTTAAAAATACTTTAATATCTGATTTTATGACTGTTTTTTTGAGTTTATCACAGGCTAATTCGTTTTCATCAATATCAACTTGAATGATGTTTTTGTTTTCAAAAACGCTTAAATCCGACCCTGTTTGTCTTATGTCCAGTCTTGCTCCTAAAACTAAAAGAGTATCGCAATCCGCAAGAGCTAAATTGCCGTATCTGTTGCCGTATGTGCCGATTAATCCTGCATTATTTTCGTATTTTTCGACACTGCTGATGCCGTGCAAAGATTCAACAACCGGTAATTTTGATTTTTGCAAAAAGACTTTGAGTTCTTCTTTTGCATTGGCTAAAGATACACCGTTTCCGACAAGAACGAGTGGTCTGTTTGCTGTTTTAATCGCTTTTTCGACATCTTCAACATTTGTTTGGTATTCTGATTTCGGCGGACAAATGAAGCCTTTTAAAGTTTTTTCATCAACTTCAAGTCTTTGAATATCCATTGGAATATCAAGCAAGACAGGACCTTTTCTTCCCGATTGCATAGTATAAAGAGCCTTTTGAATTTCGTATTTAATATCTTCGACATTCGTTATCATTTTTGCATATTTTGTGACGGGTTTTACCATATCGACAATATTTGTTTCTTGAAAGCCGTTTTGTCTGATATTAGGATATTTTCGATATTCATACGTATTAACCTGTCCTGTTATAAACAAAACAGGGGTGGAATCAAAATAGCAGTTTGCAATCGGAGTGATTAAATTTGTTGCTCCGGGACCGCTCGTTGCAATCGCAACCGAAAACGTATCATTTGCTCTTGCATATCCTTCCGCCGCAAATCCAGCACCTTGTTCCGTGACGGTATTTATCATTTCAACATTGGGATTTTTGTAAATACTGTCTACCAAATGAGCAATCATTCCGCCGATGTAGCCGAATATCTTTGTCGTTCCGTTTCTATAAAGTTCTTCTATTATAAAATCAGATGATTTCATTAACAAATGCCTTGATTGTATCCGCTATTCTTGTGATTTCTTCTTCGCCCAACGCTGGGAAAGTTCCAACCCAGAAAGTATTGTTCATGATAAATTCTGTGTTTGGTAAAAGTTTGTAATCTTCTTCAGTCAAGTCTTTTGAATTCATTAATTTACCACTGCCAATTCTGAAATCAACATCATTATCAACAATCATCGGTTGTCTCAAAATATTGCCCGCAAATAACTGTCTCGTGCCGACTTTATGACTTTCCAAATATTCAACCAACTGCTGTTTCGTAAACGGTGCATCTTCTTTGACCGAAATTAAATATCCGAACCACGAAGGTTTTACACCTTCTTTAATTATCGGCAAAATCAAATAATTTTGCAAATCTGAAAGCAATTTTGTCAAAAGTTCCGCATTCCTTTTTCTTATTGCCAAAAAGCCGTCAAGTTTTTCAATCTGCGAACAACCAAGTGCCGCTTGCCAATCAGTGATTTTCAAATTGTATCCGACATGCGAATACGTGTATTTGTGGTCATATCCGTAAGGAAGATTGCCTAATTGTTGTGAAAATCTTTTTCCGCAAACACCGTCACGTCCGGGAGGACAACAACAATCTCTGCCCCAATCTCTGAATGACATGATAATTCTGTAAAGCGTTGTGTCGTTTGTGATTACAGCACCGCCTTCACCCATTGTTAGGTGATGAGCGGGATAGAAACTGAATGTTCCGATATGTCCGATTGTACCAATCTTACGTCCTTTGTATTCTCCGCCCAATGCGTCACAAGAATCTTCAATTACCCAAAGATTATGCTTTTCTGCAATTTCCATGATTTTGTCGAGGTCATAACTGTTGCCCAATGTATGAGCCAAGAAAATCGCTTTTGTCTTATCCGTAATCGCTTCTTCAATTAAGTCGGCATTAATGTTGTACGTTCCGATTTCACAATCAACAAACACCGGAATCATTCCGTTTTGAATAATCGGATTTATAGTAGTCGGAAATCCTGCCGCAACAGAGATAACTTCATCACCTTTCTTCAATGCTCTTTCGCCTAATTTGTGTGAAGTTAATGCCGAAAATGCAAGTAAATTGGCACTTGAACCTGAATTTGTCGAAAGTGCGTGTTTTACTCCCATATATTTTGCAAATTTTTGCTCAAACTCTTTATTAAATCTGCCTGCCGTGAGCCACATATCAAGCGAAGCGTCAATCATATTCAACAATTCTTCTTCGCCCAAAAGTTTGCCGCTCGGCGGAATATAATCAAATTCTCTTTTTTTGCCGTAAACTTCTTTATAATATTCTTTTGCCGCTTCTTTTACTTTGTTGCGTAATTCTTGTTCCACTTTATATTTTCCTCATATTCATTGATTTGTTTCATCGTGTAATCATACATATTTTCTGATTTTTCGTAAAAATGTTTATACCATTCCACGGTATTTTTTACGGCTTCTTCCGCTGTTAATGTCGGTGTCCAACCTAAAACTTTTTCCGCTTTATCAATATTTAACATCAACAAATTGGCTTCGTGTAAATTATCTTTTTTATGAACTACAACCTCGCCTTTTTCATAGTATTGAACAACTTTTTGAGCAACGTCCGCAACTTTTAAGACGCTATCTTCATTAGGTCCGAAATTAAATCCTTCAGCGTATTTTTTGCCTTCTTCAAATAATTTTTGACCTAACAACAAATATCCCGACAAAGGCTCTAAAACGTGTTGCCACGGACGTACCGCAATCGGATTTCTAATCTCAATAGGTTGATTTTTATTGATGTATCTTACGCAATCCGGAATAAGTCTGTCTTCCGCCCAATCTCCGCCGCCGATTACGTTTCCTGCTCTTGCAGTCGCCATTGAATAAGTTCCTTCTTCCTGCAAAAATGAGCGTCTATACGAGGAGGACATAATTTCGACACAACCCTTCGACGAAGAATACATATCGTATCCGCCCATAGGTTCGTCTTCGGTGTAACCCCTTGCGACTTCTTTGTTTTCGTAACATTTATCTGTTGTGATATTCACAAAGGCTTTTACTGATTTGCAATTTCTTGCCGCTTCAAGAACATTCAATGTTCCGATAACATTCGTTTGGTATGTCAAAACGGGTTCTTTATAAGACAATCTTACAATCGGTTGTGCTGCAAGGTGAAAGACGATTTCAGGCTGAAATTCTTCAAAAACTTTACTTAATTTTTCGATGTCCAAAATATTTCCGAAATGATTTTCGCAAACGTCAACAAGATTAAGTTCTTTGAACATCGAAGGTTCTGTGTTTGGTTCCAGTGAATAGCCGCAAACTTTTGCACCAAGTCTATTCAGCCATAACGTAAGCCAACTTCCTTTAAAACCCGTATGTCCAGTGACGAGAACTTTTTTGCCTTTATAAATATTATTGAACATTTTAACCTCTATTTCTTTAGCCACAATGCCCAAGGTGCTCTTTCTTCCGTCCACATTTCCGTCAAGTCATTTTTATCTTTCAATGTGTCCATCGGTCTCCAGAAACCTTTGTGTTTATAGGCATTAAGTTGTCCGTCTTTTGCAAGATTTTCAAGCGGAGTTCTTTCAAAAATTGTTTTATCGCCTTCTTTAATATAGTCAAAAACTTGCGGTTCACAAACCATAAATCCGCCGTTAATCCAATTTCCATCTCCGTCAGGTTTTTCTTGGAATGAATTAATTGTTCCGTCTTTTTCTATCTCCAAAGCTCCAAATTTTCCGGACGGTTTAACTGATGTTAAAGTGCAATATTTTCCGCTTTCTTTATGGCATTTGATTAATTCGTCTACGTTTATATCTGCAACACCGTCTCCGTATGTCAACATAAACGGTTCGTTTCCGATATATTCTTGTGCCTTTTTAATTCTTCCGCCGGTCATTGTACTTTGTCCCGTATAAAGCATTGTTACTTTCCAAGGTTCTGTTTGCATTTTATGGATTTCAACAGAATTATTCGCCATATCAACTGTAATATCAGAATATTGTTGGTAGTAGTGAACAAAATAGTCTTTGATTACGTGAGATTTATAACCTGTTAAAATAACAAAGTCATTAAATCCGTAATATGAATAAATTTTCATAATGTGCCAAAGAATAGGTTTCCCGCCTATTTCAACCATAGGTTTAGGCACCAGTCTTGTTTCTTCTGATAATCTTGTTCCGAGCCCACCGGCTAATATTGCAACTTTCATAGAATCTCCTGTTTTTATAAACAATATTATAACTTAATTAATAATATTACTACTATTGTTTTCTATTTCGTTTACTGTTTTTCTCGTCCAATTGACATTTCTTTTAATGATTTTAGCAGGAAGTCCGCCCAGTACACAATTGTTTTCTTCAAATTTTCCGGAAACCATTGCACCTGCTGCGACAATGCAGTTGTTTCCTATGCTTGAATTTTTCAAAATTGAAGAATTAAATCCAAACCAGCAATGATTACCAATTTCTGTTCCTATTGCTTTGTTGCAAAGTTTTTATTCTTCATACACTGCATGTCCGTCTGCAGCGTGGATTGTTGTATTTATTGCAAATATGCAGTCTTCTCCAATTTTGATAAATGAATTGTTATCATATAGGCATATCGTTGATTTTGCAAAGGCTACATCTTTTGCTATTTGTATAGAACCATTTTGACAATTTTGTGTATTATAAATCTCTAATGATTCTGCAACAAAACCATTTTCTCCAATTTTAACGGTGTTATTATTGCCTTTGATTGATATGTGCATATCATCAACAATAAAATTATCGTCTGTTTCAAATAAGTTATTCTTACCTGTTACATTTATGTCATATTGCTTCGATAATTTTGATTTTATATTAACAGAACTTTCTTTTGCACAATGTATTTTCTTCGAATAAAAAATATCTTTGTTATTTACCCGAATATTTGACTCTACTTTTCCAAAGTTCACAATCTTTTTGAAAAAATAAATAATCGTATTTAATAATTTATACTCCATTTTATCTCCCAATTCTAAACATCACCAAAACTAAGTTTTGAAGTTTTTTCATGTTTATCTTGGTATCTTATGATTTTCATTATAATTTTATTAATCCTTTTGTTTAAAACAGGAATAAAACCAAAATAGATATTATAAGTATATTTATTAATTGCACCACTAAGATATGCCTCTTTTATAAAATCTTTAAATTTTCCAACGTCGTTATTTCCCCAATCATACAATGTTTGCAGCCATTTATCAGCATAAGCATTGAAACGTAATGTGGAAGAGAAGTCTTTACTCATTATTTCTTTGAAATTTCGGTGATGATTAATGATTTCTTCGGGAAATGGGCCGTTTTTTGATGTTGCAGAATCTTGGCTTTCATGAACTCTATACATCAACATAGATTTTTCTTTTATCTGTATACATTTTCCATCTTGTATTGAGTCCAAAACAAATGGTTTATCTGCAATTTTTCCATACTTTTTACTATCAACTTTTATATTTTTAATATTTTTTGTTTTATATATTACATGTGGAAACAAAATTGAAGATTCACAAGTGAAAAATGCACTATAAATAAAGTTTGTAAATGCATATTTATTTTCATATACTGCATATTTTGCATTTTCTAATTTATGAAAATCAATTTCATCGTTATTATGAAATGAAGTCAAAAGTCCGCAAACTAAATCTACATTATCATATTCGTTGACTAATTTATATGCGGCTTCAATATATTGCGGATTAAGAACATCATCGTCGTGAAAGAACATTACATATTCTTCTTTTGCCAGTTCTTGTGCCGTTTTTAGATTCTTTTCAAAAGGAACAAATTCAGGCTGTCTATAATATTTAAGGTTATCATTTTCTTTCATCAAGTTAGTAACATATTGCTCGGTTTCATCAGAACTGTCATTATCCACAATCGTTAATTTAACTTTGTGAGTTTGATTCAATATGCTATTAATAGAATATTTTAGTAATTCTAGTCTATTTCTTGTTAATATGAAAACTTCTATATCTTTCATTATTTATCTATTCCTTTTGAATTTTTAATATAATTTATTGCTTGATTTATATCTTTAAATGGAACTTGTTTAATAATTTCAATATCTAAATCCCACCATTGAAGTTCTAATAATTCGGATATTGTATTTTCATCAAAACGGTATTTTATTATTTTTGCCGGAACTCCTCCTACAATGGCATACGGCGGAACATCTTTTGTTACAATAGCTCCGGCTCCTACTATTGCTCCATCTCCAATTTTTACGCCATCTTTTATAAATGCTCCGCAGCCTATCCAAACATCATTTCCTATTGTACAAGGTATTACATTCTCATATTTTTGTTCATTTCCCCAGCCACATTGTCTGTCATAAAAATAAGGAGAGGAGGATAAAAAGTCAGTTGGATGTTTTCCCGGTCCAATCATTACATATTCTGCAATAGAGCAAAATTTACCAATCGTAGTATTCGGTGATGCTACATAGGTTGTGTCGCTGCAATATGTATATTCTCCTATTTTGCAGCCTTTTGAGTTGTTTAAATCCTTTATTCTTTTTTGAAATTTTGCAAAAGTTAGTTTTTCTGATAATTGTTGTTTTAAATCTTTATCACACACAAACTTTAGTATTCTTTTTTTTGTTTTAAGGCTTTTTGTTTTATTAAACAAATTTTCAATAAGTTTATCTATGAGTTTCATTTTTAACCTTTGTTTAAGTATTCTTTATAAATAATATCAAATGGACTTTGGCAATAATAGAGAGCTCTATTATAGTTATCAATAATTGCAGGCAGTCTGTTATTATATTCTTCTTCCGTACATTGTTTCAAAACTTCTTCAATATTAGAATCTTTTGTGATTTGAATAATGCCATCAGGATTGAAGAATTTATCAATTTTAGTTGCTCCAAGATAAATTGGAATTGTATGTAACAACAATGCTGAAACAATTTTATCCGTAAAGAAATATGGTTTTATATCATTTTCAATACATATAAAATATCTATAATCTTTTAAGCAGTGAGAGAAAGGAATGTATGTTCCGCCATCAAAAGTTCCGTAAGTATCGGCAAGATTATTACGTTTGCAGTAAAAAGCCCATTCCTGTCTTAATTTGTGCATTTCGCACCAATCTTTATTTGATGCTAAAATGGAAACATTTTTAGTTTTTTTCTTATAATTCTCTGAATCAATTTGTGATTCTACATCGCCAAAAGGCACTGCAAAAAATTGAATAAACCTTGCATTATCAACCTTATTCAATATCTCGTCAGATGACGTAAATATTAAATCAAAGTCTTTTTCTAAGCCTTTATGTTTTTCAAAAATTTTATAATCTTCCGGGAAAATAGATTCGGATTCAATAAGATAACCATATCTTTTATCAGGATTTCCCATTGTTTCTAACATACAATTATGTGAGTAAAAATGAGTTTTTAATCCAAAGTCGTATCTGTCAAAAAGTATATAGCGACCTCTTTTATTTGGTTGAAATGCTGAATGAATATCTCGGATAAAATATCGGTTTAATTTTTCGCCGAATTCATTATACACATCGTCTTCGCCATTTTTATCAAATGCATTATTCAAATCATAATAAGGATAGTATATTTTGCCATATACATTATGTATTATGTCCTTTTTGGTAATAATACTTTTTCCTCTACACAAATCAATGAACTTTTGTAAGGCATCTATGTGCATTAAATATCTCCTCTATAGTTTTTTAAGATTTCTTCAATTTTTGAATTATCACCATATATAACAGGAGAATCATATTTTCTTGATGGGAACATTCCATAATTTAATTTTATGTTCAAATTATGTTCTTTAATAAAGTCTTCAACTCTATCTTTCATTGATGTTGGTTCACCGGAACAAACATTTATTATTCCATCTATTTCTGTTTGAAGTGACGCTTTTGCTATCATTTCTGCTAAGTCGTTTATGTCTATAAAGTCAAACTGATTTGTCCCTTTTGTAAAAGGAAATTCTGTTTTGCCTTCCTTTGCAGCCTGCAACAACTTGGTAAATACAGAGTGGTTATGCTCATCATCACCTGTAATATAATATGCTCTTAACCATTTTATAGATACGTCTTTATCTTTTGCAAATACAAACAAGAGCTGTCTTAAAGTATTCTTTGATATTCCATAATATGATAACGGATTACAGGGTGTATCGTCTTTAATCTTTCCTTCGTGATAGCCGATTTCGTGTGCTGTCCCCATTACGGATATTGATTTACAGCCGGAATTTATCATGTTTTTTAAAAAGTCAAAATGTTTTGTTAAATTATTGATATGGCTACTTGCATAATGATTAAAACCGTCTTGCCAAGCTAAATGTATTATAATATCCGGCTTTTGCAGTATTTCATATAATTTGGGGTTGTTAGCTTCATTTAAAATATCAATATTCAAATAAGTAACATTTTCCGGTATATTTGTGTTATTAAAATCGCACGCTAATATATCGTTACCGCTTTTTAATAGCGTTCTTACCACATTTGCTCCAATAAAACCATTAGCTCCGGTTATTAATATTTTATTTTTCATGATTATCCTTATTACAAATATCTTTTTATAATATTAAACAAATTATGTTTATATATGTCAATGGTCGCAGTCTTTAAATAAAGTTTTCTTGCTTTCATTCCCATATCTTTTAACTTTTCGGGGCTGTTTAATATTTCAATGACACATCTTTTTATATCATCTACAGATGCTGTTTTCACAATCCAGCCTGTTTCCGGTGTGACCATATATTTTGCACCAACATTTTCGGTCACAACTACCGGACGGGATTGCATACAGGCTTCTAAAACAACCTTAGAAGAAGATTCGTCAACAGATGGGACAATTATAACATTGCTTTTTTTGTATTCTTCAATGCATTTTTCCATAGGATATGAGCCTTTGAAATTAATAATTTTAGTATTCGCACATATTTTTTCAACTCTTTCTTTATATTCTCTATCTGAAAAATCTCCAATAATATCTAATTCTATTTTATCTTTGTATTTTTCTTCCAACTCTACAAAAGCTTGGCACAAGTATTCAACACCTTTCGGAGGATAAATTGATCCTATGTACAAAAATTTAATTTTATCATCGATTTTAAATTCATTGGCTGTGTATTTGTCCTCTGCAAAGTTCTTTATAATTTCTGTTTGAACATTGTATTCTGTTTGGAAAAATTTTTGTGCATATTCACTAACTGTTAAAATATGTCCTTCTGCATTCTTCAGTTCTTCTTTTAACAAGCCTTGATTTGGCAATATTGTTTTGGCTAATTTGGCTTCATGAATATACCAAATGAAAGGAATTTGATATTTGCTGCAAATTTGTGCGAAAAAATCGTTTACAACGGTATTTACTATAACTAAATCAAATTTCTTCATTAAAGAGGCATATATATTCTCTTTTTTACGAATAATTTTGCCTAAAATGCTCGGTTGTATGTCGATATTTGAAAAGTATTCGCAAAGATTTCCCCCGCTCGGACTCCAGACAAAAATATTATATTCGTCCTTTAGCATTTTTGCTATTTCTAACAGCATCATTGGTGCACCTGTGTGGGACAATTCATGTGAAATTAATAAAATATTCTTTTTGCCATTTTCTTTCAATTTGACAGTTGGTATGACTTTTTTTGCAAATTTGAGTTTCATACCAAAAATATTGATAATCGTATGTGTTGAATTGGCATCATCTTTTATATTTATTAATTTGGAAATCATTTTTACCTTTATGATTTTTGTTTATTCTTTTGCTGTTTCTTCTAATGCTTCTTTTGTCGCTTCCAAAAAAGCATAGCCGTATTTTTGATCAGGTTCTAAATGTGCTCCTTCCGCCCATTCATTCCAAGCGTTTATGAATACATATCTGTCGCCTTCTTTATGGTTCTTTCTCGTCCAATCAATAATATCTTTCAGCCATTTCTTGTATAATTCCGGTGTCGATTGGAATATACGACCTTTTCGATAACATTTTCTCGCTGTGTTATCCCAATTTGGAAAGCAAGATTTATAGGTTTTATATTTTGTTTCGTACAAATATTTCTTTTCTTCCACAAATTCTTCCATATCAAAACAGCTGCCTGTGAATTTTTCATTCATTATTTTTTCGGGTTTTCTGTTTATCAAATCGTCAATTCCTAGCGGGAAAAATTCTAACATTGCATCAAAATCAAGATATTCGTACTTTTCTTCTGTCGAATTTCCTCTCAAAGTCATAATATATAAATCTTGAGAAATTTCTTTTTTTGATATTTCTCTAAGTTCTTTTATAAATGCTTTCAATTCATCTTGGTTAAATGTATTTGGTGAGGATATTACCAAAACCGGTTTATCTTCAAATTTAATGTATCGTTCGTCTTTTGCGTATTTCAAAAAATCTTGCATAAATCTTTCTGCTGTATCTGCTTCGATTTTTTGTTCATACATTATATCTTTGTCCGTTCCGCCATTCCAAGTTTGTGTCCAGTGGCTAGAATCCCAAAATAAGCAAAATGGCATGTCTAAAGTTTTATCTTCTAAAAATTTTTCAATAGGTTTTTCTAACAGTTTTTGTCCGTTAAACCAGTAGTAATAATAGCAAAATCCACCAATTCCGTTGTTTTTTGCCAACTTAATCTGGCGTTTCATTATATCCAAAGTTTCTAAGTTATAAAAACCAACGTCAATAGGTAGATGAGGCTGCCAATGTCCTTTATATTGAGGTACTGTTTTTGCCACGTTATACCATTCTGTAAACCCTTTTCCAAACCATTTATCGTTTTCAGGTATTGCGTGATATTGAGGTAAATAATAAGCTATAAGTTTGACATCTTTTGGTGCTGTTTTTATTGGCTCTTTTTCTGAAACATAACAAGAATTATCAAGTTGATTGTTTAAAACATATTCTATATATTCGTTTTTATCAACAGTTGTAATCTTTGCATTTTTTGGTCTGTATTTAATTTTTAAACCACAAAATGTTATTATTCTTCTGTTTCTTTTATCACCATTTTCGTATTCTACATTAAATAAACTTTTGAAAATATTAGTCATTAACTTTGCCTTTGTATAACTTTATTTTTATTCCAAATAATTTTAAATATTTTTCTTTTTTGCCATTTTTATTTTCGGTTCTAATTGCTATAATTTTTTGCATTTTTGCTCTAAACATTGCGAAATAAAAAGGTTTTTGCTTTGTTTTATTTATATATTTGGAATATTTTTTTTCGTTTTCTATTAAATAATCAGGATAAATATTTGAAAAATACAAATTTACATATTTGCAATCACGTCCCAAAATATCTTTGCCGGAGTCTATAGTTTGTTGTATTTCTTTTGGGGACATATTTTTTTCTGTATTAAATTGTTGTTCGACTATTGAATTACGCTTCTTTATTATGTCTTCAACTGTACCCAAATATGAAAAATGCCAGCCACCATTTGTGATTTTTTTTCCTGTACAAAATCTCAAATAAGTTGGTAATCCGTATTTTGAATATGCACAATATTCTTGATTTTTTTGTGAAATTTCTTGCAGTGGGTTTATTAAGTCTTTATATCTACAGATTTTTGCTCCTTTTGAATACATATTTGTTATGTTTATGGTATTCAAACTGTAGTAAAAAGTGTATTGTTTCAGAATGCAAATGCCATCTTTATATTCTTGTATTGCTTTAGGATTTGGAATTTCATCTAAATCTGAGATAATTACAATATCGTCGTCTTTACAATCATAAAGACCTCGCATAATTGCATCTCTTTGGTAATTTTCATAAAGCCATTTATTGCCCTGTGCATCTGACTTTGATGATGAAAGATCCGGAAAATCCTCAACTTTTACATATCTTATCTTGTTTTCAAATTTTGAAAAACGTTCTTTATTTTGTTCAAAAAAAAGATCTTTATCTTTTCCTGTGTGTGTTTTGTTTCCCTCTGCAATTACAAAATAATCAACATAGTCATAAAGAACATTCAGCCTTATTTCCAACAAATCAAGCTCATTAAAAAGTGTAAAGCAATCATATATCATTATTATTCTTGCCCTTCCTTTATATATCTGACAATGTCCTTTAATACATTTGTTCTCTTATGCTCCCAAATCCATTTTCCAACAGGATGTTTTTTGAAAAAATATTCTCTATTTCTCTTTGAAATATCATCACTTATGGCACTGCTTGTTGTTGAATGATTATGGAATATAAACGCCGAATTTATATACGCCAAGCTATAACCTGCATACATGGCTCTGAAACTATAATCATTGTCTTCATAAAAAGCAGGGGTAAATGCTTCGTCCATCAAACCGATTTTTTCAATTACTTCTCGTTTGATTACGACACAACTGAAAAATGGTGTCACGACGTACTTAAGCGGTTTTTTAAATTTTGTAAGATATCTTTTGTATCCCGATAAATAATTATTAGGTGTAAGTTTGCACTTTTCATTATTTCTCGGTGATAACATTCCGAGTTGTTCATCAAGTTCAAAACCTTTAAGGGTATTTTCGAGCCAATTTGGAGTGAATAAAATATCGTTATTTACTAAAACAAAATATTCATAATCACCCTCGAGAGCTTTTTTGAGTCCGATATTATTTCCTTTTGAATACCCCAAATTTTCATCATTGAAAATAAGAGATATATTCTTATGCTTTTGAGCAAAATCTTTCAAATAATCAACCGTTCCGTCCGTTGAAGCGTTATCAACCACGAAGAAATCGAAACAATTTTCGTCCGTAAATTCATATAAAGAATTCAAAAATGATTTTGTTGCCTGTTCCAATTTGTTATACGTTAGCGTTATTATAGCAAATTTTGCCATTTATCCTCCAAAATCGATTTTAGACTTTGCTGAATAATTTTTTTCTGAAATCTCTAAAGGTATATCTTTTGAGAGATTTCGGAATTGTATCCAAACATCTTTGATAATCTTCAGGAACGTGCTTTCTTCGCCATGGTTTTCCTGGTTCTCCTGCATAGTGGAGCATTATTGTATTTGCTTTTTCTTTCAATAATTCTTCGTCACTGTACACATTTTTTAGGAAAGAATATTCGGCAGATTTATTTAAATCATCGCTATAATAAATGCTTTGAAAAACTCCATATCTATATGGAATAGGTTTAATCTTATTACAAGTTATATTTAAAGTATCTAAATCATAAAATTTTAGCCTGTTTCCAAATATTTCAATAGTCTTATATACTCTTTTTACAAAATTTTCTACTCTCATTCGTTTGCAGTTAAAGACAATAAAACTTGAAATAAAAGTTAATTCATTTTTATTTTCAGGAAAATATTTATGACAAATCATTTTGTCATTATTTGGTTCCATTGCAACAGCAGAGCACTCATAATCAGAAATATCTTCATTATATATTTCCGCTAAATCCCCCTTAAATAAAACATCTACATCAGCGTAAACAACCTTGTCATATTCATTTAATATTTCTGGGATTAAAAGACGGTAATAAACAAGCTCTGTCCACGATTTGTTGTTATGTGGAGCGTGCTTAAACTTATCTGGATTTACATAATGAAATGCAATATTGTGTCTTGTATTTTCTACTAATGAATTTAGGGCTTTTTGATTGTCTAAATCTAAATCACTATGTAAAATTCTAATGTCATAAGTTGTTGTTTCTTTTGCACAGTCAATCAAACTTTTGATTGATACAGATGCTCCTAAAACAATTCTTGAGTCAAAACAAAATACAACGGGTACGCAATTATTCATTCGCAAATTCCATTTCTGTAAAATATTTTATGGTTTCAATAACATTTTGAGTCGAGGTATCATCTTTTATAACTTTGACATCGTAGAGCGACTCATTGGGCATAAAGGCTTTTGTGAAAGTTTCATAGAAAACCGTCACCGTTTTTACCCCTAAAGCACACGCTAAGTGCATTAAGCCAGTATCTGCCGAAATTACACATTTTGCGTTTTTTATGATATTGGCAGCTTCAATTAAATTCGTTTTGTTTGTAAAGTCAATAATGTTGTCAATTCTAGCATTTTTTATTTCGTTAGAAATTTTTTGGATTTGTTCCCCTTGCCCCAACAATACAAATTTATTTTTGTGAAAAACTTTGAGCATTTCAAGAATTGTCTCTAAAGGGATATCCTTTGATAACCTTGTGGTTGTGGGGATTAACACGGTATAATCTTCCGCTGGAACTTTGAGGTCGCAAATTGGCGAGTTAAATTTTATTGGGCAGTCAATCAATTCTTCTGTCGTTACCCCTTTCAAGAGAGATAACATCTGAGATTGCATTGTTCCTGTCGTTGGGGTGTATTTGTATTTACTATTCCTTAAAAATTTGCTGAAAAAACCGTTGCGAGGTGCAAGAACGTATTTTGCTCCTAACAATCTTGATAACATTACGGGTCTATCCAAACCGTAGATTGGAAAACAAGCATAAATGTCTTTGTAGGGGAATTCCCACGCAAATTTCAGCATGTTTATGAAACTTTTATGCTCACCTTTCCTATCCCAAACAATAACATCATCAACGCCTTCTTGATATTTTGCAATATCAACAAGTTTCGGCGAGGTTAGAGAAACGACTTTTGAGTCAGGAAAAAGCCTTTTTATGTTTTGCACCAAAGAATTTGTCAACAAAATATCGCCGATAAAGTACGAGTTGATAATAACGAACGTATTTCTTTTAGCCATTGATACTTTTTCCTAAATTGTCCAGTGACTCTTTGTATAAACCATCTACATATTCTTTCAGAGAATTTTGCATTTTTGTGTAATCTTCAGACGACATTTCGATACATTTTTTCATTGCATCAGCATATTTTTCGTTCGAATCGTACAAAATCGAATTTGTATCGTCGAAACCGTTTATCGGACCGAAACTTTTAATGATTACGCAGGGCTTCAAAAATCCATATACAAGTTGAAAATTGCCACTTGTTCCTGTTGTATTGTATCTGATATGCATTGGATTGTTTTCATCGTAAGCAGTCAGCATAAAATCGGCTTTTTCAAGTTCATCGTACATTTTGTCAAAAGGTAAACGTCCTTTTATATCAAAGTACTGACGAATTTCTTTTGGTAAATGATTCAACTTACCTTTTCCGATTACTGTTATTTTGAAATTTTTAATTCCTTGTTTGTGCAGTATTTTGACAGAATCTACAATTAAATCGCTATCTTTTCTTTTGTCTTGAATTACACCAACCATAACAAAATTTATTATATCGTTCTTTGAGGTAATTCCAATATTTCCAAAATAATGAGGGTTTACCACAACAGATTTTATATTTTTATAATTCATTTGTCTAAGTGTTATTATGTCGTCTTGCCAGGTTCCTGCATCAGCGGAGTGAACGACTTCGTGTTCAACAAAAAAGATTTTTGACTTGTCAGTATTTTGATTAAATGTTTCATACGCATCATTGTAATGTACGCTGTCGCAAAGTTTTCCTACTGTTGTGACGATAACACCTTTTACATCTTGCAAGTCATCGTTTTGAAAATATTTTAGAACTTGTCGTTTGCTCATTTTGTTAACGAACAATTTTTCGTTTTTAAATCTTGAAAAAAGACCTTCTTTTATTCTGTCTGGGTGAACAAGTACGGAGACATTGTATCCTAAGTCGATTAAATACTTGCAAAATCCTGGAACAACCTCGCTGTGATTTTTTGTGCAAGGCTCCCAAACGATAAACGTATTATTTTTTATGATGGGTTTTTTGTACGAAAATAAAGGCTTCAAGTATGTGTGGAAAATTGCCTCATAAAAACTTGGTCTCAAAAAGAATATCGGACGATATTTTAAATAACCGAAAAAAGAACAGATTTTATTTTTCTTTCTACAATATTCTTCTATAGCAGGCATAACTTTCCTAAATTCAGTATTTGTGACTATAAAATCACTAAGATTTACTTTCTAATTGTACTAAAAAATAGATTTTATTGCAATATAATAATATTTTGCGTTTGAGCCAAAATTTGTGGGCATGTTTGTTGATTTTGTTTTTGTTTGTGATACATTTGTATTACGACGGGGCTCCCGTTAGTCTATTGAACGGATGTGAATTAATCTGAAAAACATCAAAACTGCTAAACACTCTGGTTTTTGTTACGGTGTAAAACGTGCAGTCGAAACAACAAAAAAATTGAAGAACGAAAACAGTTCCGCTAAAATATGGGTTTTGGGTGAGTTAATCCACAACTCTCACGTTATTAATGAATTAGAGGAATTGGGTATTCATACTGTTGACGAACTTCCCGAAAATGAAACGGGCATTTGTATTATCAGAAGTCACGGTGCATCTCCCGAAGTCATCAAAGACGTTACGGAAAAAGGCTTTGAGATTGTTGATTTGACTTGTCCTGACGTGAAAAAAGTTCAACAGAAAGCAATCGAACTTGCGAAAGAAAATTATCTCGTTATTATTGTTGGCAAGCCCGAACACCCCGAAGTCGTTGCGATTAAAGCAAATGCAAAGCAGTTTGACGAAGATGTTTATGTTATCCCCGATATTAATTCTCTCAAGGAAATCGAACCGCTCGTTAAAGAGAAAAAGCGTGTGGGAGTAGTAGTTCAGACTACACAAAGGATTGAAGTTTTGAACGAAATTTTGAAATACTTGACGACGATAGCGAAGGAAATCAAAGTTCACAATACGATTTGCAATTCGACTCAAATGCGTCAAAAAGAGGCACGTGATTTGGCAGAAAATTCAGACTTGATGGTTGTTGTAGGGAGCAAAAAGAGTGCAAATACAACCCACCTTGCAGAAATTTTGAAGGACATTACAAAAACAATTCATATTGAAACTGACGAGGAACTTTCGCAGTTTGACGATATCATCAAAAATGCTGAAAATATTGCAATTACGGCAGGAGCATCGACTCCGGATGATATTATACAAAAAGTTTATAACAAATTATCAGAATATTAATTAGGAAGGACATTATAATGACACAAACAATTAATGAACAAGACGAATTTGTAAGATTGCTCGAAGAAAGTTATAGTTACAAATTCCAAGTTGCAGATATCGTAAAAGGTATCATCGTTAAGAAAGAAAACGATGGATATTTGGTAGATATCGGAGCAAAAACAGAAGCATTTTTGCCCAATAAAGAAATCGCAAATTCAACAGACAAAGCAGAAGAATTGAAAATCGGCGACGTTAAAGAATTTTACGTTTTGAGAGAAGAAACTGATAAAGAAGACAGTTGCATTGTTCTCTCATTGAGAAAACTTTCTTGTGCTAAATCATGGCAAACTCTTCAAAACGCAAAACTTAACAACGAAACAATTATCGCAAAAGTTGTTCAAATCGTTAAGGGCGGCGTGATTGCCGAAGCTGAAGACTTGAGAGGATTTATTCCTGCAAGCCAACTCAGAACTGGTGCTCCTTTCGAAGGTATGCTCGACCAAGAAATCGAAGTTAAAATCCTCGAAGCTGATCCTCAAAAGAACAAACTCATCTTCTCACAAAGACAAGCAATTGCTGAACAACGTGAAAAAGTTGTTGACGATGTTATCGTTAACCTTGAAGAAGGTGCAGTTGTTAAGGGTGAAGTTGTTAGAATTGCAAACTTCGGTGCATTCGTTGACATCAACGGCGTTGACGGACTTCTTCCGATTTCTGAAATTTCATGGCAAAGAATTAAACACCCGTCAGATGTTATCCAACTCGGTCAAGAACTCGAAGTTAAAATCCTCAAAATCGATAACGATTTGAAGAGAATCAGCCTCAGTTTGAAGAGAATGGGCGACAATCCGTGGGAAGAAATCGAAAACAAATTTGAAGAAGGTCAAGTAATCACAGGTACTGTTAATAAAGTAACTTCATTCGGTACTTTCATCAACATTTTCCCTGGAGTTGAAGCACTTCTTCCGTCATCAGAAATGGAACCTGCAAATGCAAATCCGTTCACGATTTACAACGTAGGCGATGAAGTTAAAGTTATGATTAAGAAATTTACTCCGCAAGAACACAGAATTGCGTTGACAGTAAAAGATATGCCGAAAGCATAGTTAACTAAAATCATAAACGAAAAGAGGGCGTAACAACCCTCTTTTTTTGTGTAAAATCATCTTAAAAAATCCCCCATTCGATAAAAATAAGACACCGCTTTTGGCTAATTAAATCCTCTCGATAGTTCGTCAAAATAATTTAAAACGGGGGGATAATTCAATGGAAAAATTTATTAGATATACCGCTTGGATTTTGCTCGTAGCAGGCGGTTTGAACTGGGGGCTTGTCGGGCTATTCGACTTTGACCTTGTGAAATTCATCTTCGGTCACTGGGATTGGCTCGTTAGAATAATCTATGTACTCGTTGCTATTAGCACTATCTACGCCGCCATGAATACTTGCAAATGTGTCAACAAAGAAAATTTTTAGGCTCTGACCGTCTTGCGTTATGACTTTAAAGACGGTATTTCATAATGACCCTCAAGGCGTATCTTGAGGGTCTATCCTTTTTCTTAACAATCGTCACAATCTCGTAATTTCCCGAAAATACGCCACTTCCACCCCTCATTGCCTCTTAAAATTACTCGAAAATATTAACCAATGTAACAAAATCACAACATGCTGAAATTGAGGGTTGGGTTATATACTTTATATATATAGAGAGGTTTATAATCAGAGGGTTTAGATATGGCTAACGAGTACAATCATTTTGAAGGTGTTGTAATTCAAGGTAACGATCCGAGAATGCGTTTTAGAAATTCACAAGATCCGATTTATGTTGCGTATGAATTTGTTGACAGCCAGCCCTTGTCGAAACTTGCTCAATCGTTCGTTAAAGACCAAATTAACGGCATAATCAAGTTCGTTTCGAAAATCGGTAAATAAAAAATTTTTCATAAAAAAACGCTTATCGGTTTCGGTAAGCGTTTTTTTTGATTTAAGAATTATTCTTCGTCCTTATTGGGATTTGATTTGCAATAATAGTTAATTGGACAGAACGGGCACATAGGTTTTGTCGGTTTGCATACATTTTGACCTAATGTGACGAATTCTGTATTGAGCCTAATCCAGTATTTTTCGGGGATAATTTCACGAAGTTTCATTTCTGTTTCTTCGGGAGTTTCAGTTTTAACAAGACCAAGTCTGTTGAAAATTCTGTGAACGTGAACATCAACGCAGATTGCAGGTTTGTTGAATCCTTTCGCCAATACGAGGTTTGCAGTTTTTCTGCCGACACCGTCGAATTTCAAGAGTTCATCGATTGAATCGGGAACTTTTCCGTCATATTCTTCGACCAATTTTTTCGACAAAGCGATGATTTGTTTTGCCTTATTCTTGTAAAATCCTACAGGATAAATAGTTTCGGCAAGTTCTTCCTCATCGACATTCATCATTTCTTGAGGAGTTTTTGCCAGTTGAAGCATTTTCATCGTTGCAGGATATGTTGTCGTGTCATTTGTTCTAAGCGACAAAATGCACGCAATCAAAACCACATAAGGGTCATCTTGTTGTTCCATGAAAGTCACAAATTTGCTGCGTTTGATTTTGGCAAATTTCAAACTTTCAAAGATTTCATCAATAATTTCGTTTAATTCCATTTTTTCTTTCATAGTAAATTCATTTTATACCAAAGTAAAAATATCTGCAAAATTTTTTTTGGCAGGATTGAAAAATTAACAAACATTGTCCAAAAGAAAAACAGATTTCTTTTTAAAATCTGTTTTCTGATAAAACTATTTGTTTGCTTCTTCAGCGTTGAATTTTTCAACTTGTGCAATCAATTCTCTTGCTTTTTCTTCAATGCCTGCTGCGTCAAGATTGTCGTACAAATCACGACCGATTCCGACAGCAACAGCACCTGCTTTCAGGTAATCATAAACTGAATCGATTTTGATATTACCTGTCGCAATCACGTTCAAGAACGGCATTGAGCGGAGCATATCTTCGATATACATTTTGCCGCCCATCGGAGTTGTCGGGTAAACTTTAATAAGCGGAGTTCTTGCTTTCCAAGCCGAATATGCTTCATTCGGGGTAGTTGCCGTCATAATCAAAGGCAACTTATGAGTTTGGCAAATTCTGACCAAGTTCATTTGAAAAACAGGAGAAACAATTCCTGAAGCACCTGCGTTGATTGCAGTTTGAGCCTGTCTTTGAGTAATTATACCACCTGCCATAATAGTCATTTTTTCTGTCGAATTCAAATAGTGAATTACGTCGAGAATTTCCGAATTTTGGATAATAATTTCGATTAAATCAATACCCGCTTTGCAAAGTGATGTCGCAATTTCGATTACTCTTTCGGGGGCACTTACTCTGACTACGCCGTACGCTTTTTTTTCTATGATTTTTTGAATAGCATTCATCTGCCGTTATCTCCTTTTTCCGATATTGAACGGAAATAAATTAAAACCTAAAAGTGAGTTATTGGTTTCGTTTTCGAAACCTAAAATCTTTGTCAAATCATCTCTTAATTCCGAGATATCCTCATATTTTCTTAATGTTCCATCAAGAGCAATAGAAACATCGCCAGTTTCTTCAGAAACTACAAGGCAAGCACAATCTGACGCTTCGCTCATACCGATTGCTGCTCTATGTCTTGTTCCGTATTTCCAACTGAGTTTCGGATCTTCTGTCAAGGGCAAAAGTACACCTGCTGCAGTGATTTTGTTATCAACAATAACCATTGCTCCGTCGTGTAACGGTGTATTCGGGTGGAAAATTGTCAAAATTAATTGGCATGAAACGTCTGCATTGACCTTCGTTCCGACATCTGAGAAGAGAAAATCGTTGTCTTGTTTGCCAAAAACAATCAATGCACCGATGTGCATTTTGCTGCAATATTTTATTGCTTCTAAAATTTCCTTCACCGTTCTAACGTTTGTGTCAGTTGATTTCTTAACCGAAAAGAAGTTTCTGTTCAAAAATCCGGTTTGTCCCAAATAACCCAAAAACTTTCTCAATTCGGGTTGGAAAACGACAACCAAACTGAAAACGATTATTGTTACGACTGTTTTGACGAAAAATCCTAAAATAGTGAGACCTAAATGGACGAGCAACTCACTGATTGCCCACGCCACAATCAGTACCATTAAACCTTTTACGAGTTTTTCTGAGTGCGTACCTTTGATGTATTGATTGTAAACGAACAACACAAAAATTACGATAATCGCAACTTGAAAAACGTCCACCGCATCAAGGTGAAAGTTATTTGATAAATGTGAAAGAAGATAATCTGGAGATATATGTTTCATCTTACTTTAACATCTCCGGAATTTCATCATTTTCGACAAGTTCTTCAAATGTTTGTCGTTTTACCATAATTTGGGCTTTCCCATCTTTGACAAGAACTACGGAGGGTTTCAGGGTTCTGTTGTAATTGCTCGACATTGAATAGCAATATGCTCCAGTGTCGTACAAACAAACCAAATCGCCCTCTTGAAGTTTGGGCATTTCAACGTTTTTGATTAAAATATCGCCTGACTCACAGTATCTTCCTGCGAGAGTCACGGTTTCTTTTTCTACATCGATGTCCGAAACTTTTTCGGCTGTGTATTCTGCTTCGTAAAGAGCAGGGCGGATATTGTCAGCCATACCGCCATCTAACGCAACGTATTTTTTGCCGTTCGGAACATTTTTGTAACTTCCGACCGTATAGACCGTAATTCCTGCTGTTCCAACGATACAGCGACCAGGTTCGATGTAAAGGTGCGGTTTTTCGATTCCGTATTTTGCACAATTTTCATCGAAGGAATTTTTTACGACATCTGCAATTTCATAAATCGAAATCGGTTCGTCACTTTCGACATATTTAATACCTGCACCACCACCGATATTAAAGGTGTCTAAGTTCAAGCCGAACTTGTCTTTGATGAGTTTTGCTTCTCTCATCATAACTTCGACGGCATCGTGGTAAACTTGTGTTTCAAAAATTTGTGAACCCAAATGAGCGTGCAAACCAACCAAATTGAGGTTTTTGTAATCATTTACGACAAGCGAGACGATTTCATCGATTTGAGAAAGGTCAAATCCGAATTTCGAGTCGATGTTGCCTGTTTGAATGTATTCGTGCGTGTGACATTCAATTCCGGGGGTAATTCTGAGAAGAATATTTACCTTAACATTTTTTTCTTTTGCAACTTTATCAAGATTTTTTGCCTCGGTAAAATTGTCGACCGAGAAGAGTTGAACGCCAAAATCGATTGCAATTCTAAGTTCTTCGCAAGTTTTATTATTGCCGTTGAAAACGATATTTTTCATATCAAAGTCTGCTGAATGAGCGGTGTATAATTCACCAGCGGATACGCAATCGAGACCGAAGTTTTCTTTTTGCATAATCTTGCAAATCGCTTTAGTCATAAAGGCTTTCGCCGCATACATCATGTGAATGTCTCGACCTTCGAAGGCTTTTTTGAAATCTTTTGTAATGCTGTCGATTGTTTCAAAATCGTAGATATAAAGAGGAGAGCCGAATTTTTTGACCAATTCTGGAATTTCAATGCCGCCTACTTCTAAAATGCCGTTATTGTTTCGTTTACAAGTTTTGGGTCTGACTGATTGGTTTGCGGTATTGTTCATTAATTGTTCCTCTAAGATATTCCTATTTTATCATACATGTAAATCATTAAATTTACAATATTGAAATTACTTAAAAAAATCATTATAACTGTATTATGAAAAAAATATTTTTGGTGATTTTATCGTTATTTTTGTTCAGCCAAGTTCCTTGTTTTGCAGAAATTGACTGGGAAGCGTTGTATGAAAACTCTCAGCCGTTTGGAACGAAGTTGATGAACGACATTGACCCGTATGAGGACGAGGATAACTTCAAATACGCATATTCGCCCTATCCGCTTTTTCGGACGAGTGTTGTTTTATATTACAAAAATATGAAAATCGATTCGGGATATTATCAACTTACCCCGAGAAAAATGAACGGAAAATATTACGTTTTCTTTAAGACTAGCGGTCGGGTCAAATACATTATCCCCGTTGTAAAAAGAGAACTTGTCGAGGAATTGTTTTATAAAAAATATGTTCCTGAACCAAAATTGACAAAGGGGCAAGCGTTCGCTAAAAAATGGAAAAACTTCTGGCGAAAAGTCTTTAAAGATAGCGGAAAACAACCGCCACCATCGTCTTACGTCGAAATGATGAACCTCGAAACTTGTTACGTTTTGAAATTATATTTCAAAAATCACTGCTACTTTACGGTTTACAAAAAAGTTCCGTACTAATTTTGACGTGACATTTTGAAGAAAAGCCTTTTGTCGCAAGGGGTTGTTGCTTTGTTGCAAAGGTTTACCGCTTGCAAGGGTTGCCACTTTGTCGAAAGGGGGTTCTGTTTCGTCGGTTAATTGAAATTATAATTTTTTTGTCAAAAGTTTGACGATTTTGTTTTTCAATCTGATTAAAAATGACTTGTTGAAATTTGCGAAATTTGCTTTAAAGTTGCAGTTAATCAAACGGCAGCACATTTTGCAGGTATGAACTTTGTGACGGCATATTTCAGCTTCTTTGCTTTCCCAAAGTTCTTTGGGTGATTTTTCTAAAATCGAACCAATCGGACGCATATTGAAACAAAGTCTGACATCACCGTATGGGTCAACGGCAAAATTTGTCGAACCGACATCGCATTTGATAGCGTTGACAATATCTTCAGGATTGTTGAAGAAAATTTTGTACGCTTCAAGTTGCTCATAAGAATTTGCAATCGCATGACCTGCTCGTTTCATTTCGATTAAGTGGTCAATAATTGGCAAAGCCTTGTCTGCCATATTTTTTATGGTATTTTTGTATTCTTCTGGGATAATGTAATTATCCGTGTCCAAGCCAGCCGTTCTTGAGTACGGGTGGAAGGATTGAGAATCCTCAATCAACTGGAACATAATGTGTTTGAGGTGATTTTTCGTTGCATATTCAACGAGGTAAACAATTTCGTCCAAATTGTCAGGAAGCATTACTGTAGCAAGGTTTATGCTCAAGTTGTCGTTTCTTCCTTTTTTATAGTTCATAATTTGCCAAACGAAATCGCAAATTTTTTGGGCAGAACCTTCTCTTCCACGGGATTTGTCGTGGATTGACTTGTCGACGATTGAGTTTAATGAAACATTCAAACTTTCAAATCTTGTATCAATAATTTTGTCCACCAATTTTTCAACAGAAAATCCATTGCTCATTGACGAAACCTTAAATCCCAAGTCGGTTGCGTACTCTGTGAGTTCAAAAATATCAGATCTCAAAAAAGGTTCTCCACCTGAAAAACAAATCCAAAATCCATCGCCGAGCCATTCTCTGAGTTGCTTGAGAACATTTTTCCACTGTTCTGTCGTAAGTTCTTTTTTCATAACTTCGCCGCCGACTTGCCATTTTGAACAAGTGACGCACTGCATTTGACATCTATCAGTGATGTCGATAGTTAAAACTTGCGGTTTTGACGGAACTTTTGAACTCATTTTGCTCTCCTTAAACCTATGTTACTCTGCATTAGTTTCACTGTCAACGATTTCATCTGTTTTGTCACGAAACGCTTTATAAACCCGTTCGGCTTGCGAAGGAGGCAAAAGCAGTGCAATTTCAGGCAGGGTGAGTAACGAGAGTTTTTTTACATCTCGAAAATTTTTTCTGATAATTTTTTTGCTTTTCTCTGAAAGTCCTTTTATAGTATCCAAAACGGATTCTAACGATGATTTTTGACGTAAACTTCTGTGGAAAGTTATCGCAAATCTGTGTGCCTCGTCCCGAATTCGTTGGAAAAAGTACAACTGCTCAGAATTTTTAGGGAAAATTACTGGTTTTGATTGGTGAGGAACGAAAATTTCCTCTTCTCTTTTTGCCAAGGAAACAAAATTTATGTCCTTTATTCCCATTTCCTCAACAATTGCAATTACGCTTGAGAGTTGACCTTTGCCCCCATCGATGATGATTAAATCGGGATAATTTTCGGGAGAAAGTTTTTTGAGTCTGCGAGAGAGGACTTCTTTCATCGACTGAAAGTCGTCCGGTTTGCCGACTTCGACAGTTTTTATTTTAAATTTCCGATATTCGGATTTTGTGGGCAAGCCGTTTATGAAAACAACCATCGAGGCGACGGTGTTTGTCCCTTGAATGTGCGAAATATCGTAACATTCGACCCTGTGCGGAAATCTTTTCAGTTTCAATTTTTCGCAAATGTATGCCCCAACTTTGTTGTAATCTTCCGAAATTTGTTTCATTCTTGAAAGTTTTATTTTCTCATGAAAATAATCTGAATTTTTTTTCGCAAGTTCGACTATGTCTCGGTTTGCATCGGTAATTTCCGTGACAATTTTTACTTTTGAGCCTTTCAAGCCCGTGAGCCAATTCTCGACAGTTTTGAGTTCGGAATTTTTTGTAGGAATTATGATTTCCTTCGGAATGTCCGTCGTTCTTGAGTAGTATTCACTTAAAAATGCGTAAGAAATATCTTCTTCGACATCAAAATCGGACGATGAGAGTTCGAAATCTTTTTTATCCGTCAATCTTCCGTCACGAATTTGAATAAGCGAAACTGCACAAATGCCGCCACTTTCGGTGATAGAAACGACATCTTTATTTACGTTTGTAGATTCGTAAACGACTTTTTGTTTTTCGATTGTTTTTTTTACGTCAAAGTATGCGTCACGGTACTTTGCGGCCTTTTCAAATTCTTGTCGTTCGGAATAATAAAGCATTTCTTTTTTCAATTCTTCAACGAGCAAGAGCCTGTTGCCTGACAAAAAAAGTTCGACATTGTTTAAAATCTTTTTGTAATCTTCCGGCGAAATCATCTTCTGACAAGGTGCAGAACATTTTTTGATGTCATAATAAATGCAAGGACGATTTTTGAATTTCGGGGTTCTGCATTGTTTCAATGGAAAAAGTTTTTTTAATAAATCGAGAGTGGAATACATCGCACTAGAGTCGGTATATGGTCCGAAATATTTGCCCTTTTCCATATTGATATTGTGTTTTCGGACAATTATTATTCTTGGATATTCTTCGTTTGTAATCAAAAAATATGGGTATTTTTTGTCATCTTTCAAAAGGACGTTATATTTTGGCTTAAATTTTTTGATTAAATGAGCCTCTAAAATCAACGCTTCGGTTTCGGTGTTTGTTATTATAAATTCGATTTTTTCGATTTGTGGAACCATAACCCGAAGTTTCGGCGTTTCATGTTTCTTTTGAAAATAAGAACTGACACGTTTTTTGAGGTTTTTTGCCTTGCCAACGTAAATAATTTCGCCATTTTTGTCCAAAAAACGATACGAGCCAGGTTTTTCAGGAAGAAGTTTTAACTGTTCGGAAATATTGTCCATAATTGAATTTTAACCCGATTTTTTGTTGTTTGCAAATATGAAAATGTAAAAAAAAATTTATAAAAATTAAAAAAGTTAATTCAACCCTCGAAAATTTTGCTATAATTGTTTATCATATTGTTTGAGGCAGAAATGGATTTACAAGATAATATACTACTTTTTGATAACTATGACGAAGAATTAGAGGAAGATGACGAAGATTTTGAGGAAGATGAAGCCCCGAAAGAGCCTGAACATCATACTTATTCGTTCAAAAAAAATAACATCGAATCTCTTTTCCAAAACTTGACGGAAAATCCTGCAGGTATGGAGAAGAAAGACTTTCGACTTACACTCAGCAATATTTACGATATTGTTGACGATGAGTTTGAAGGAACTTTTAATCAGCCAGTTTCTATTTTGAGGAACACTGATTTTTATTTGTATGAGGAAAATAAAAAGCCCACGGTTTTTGTTTATCCGAAAAATAATTTCGATTTTTGGTTAAAATCAAAAGGTTCTCTTTACAGATTTGTTCCGAAAACAAAGGAAATTCACGGCGAAGAACAGTATGGTTACGCAATTCCGCTCGAAATTCTTTGGGAATATTTTACCTGTTTTGCAGACGTTGAGCATAACGATGATTTGACTGAGTCTTATCTTGCGTTTAATAACCTCACGCAATTTGTTCTCAAAGCGGTGCAAAAACTCTATTTTATCCCGAAAATTATCAAATCTGATAAACTTTTCTCGGTAAAATATGAACTTTTTTCATTCACTTCAGAACTCACAGAATCGCTTAGAAAAATTAATGCGATTGATTTTTCAAAATGTTCTGAAATCAAGAAAACAAAAGACTTTTTGATTGATAATTATATCAATTATATTATTTTCAAATTTATTGGCTTGAAAGTTTCAAAATTCAAGGATTACAAGGCTGCGATGTATTTTATGAAACCTTTGCAACAAAAGCGTTTCATTCGTTCGACAGACATTGCGACGGCAATTTCGGATTGGCTCGATGAAATTTATATCGGAAAATACGACATCGTCCCTGTTTTGAACATCTCAAAAATTACGGATGAGGATTTCGTTTTGACCGTGACTATCAAAAACAAAGCGGACGAAAAAAATCCCGAAATCTTGCCGATAGAGGTGCTTTACGAGGACAGAGAAACAATTTTCGACAAGCCTGCTGACTTTGTTGTTTCAGTTATCGAAAAACAACTCAATTATGCACTTAAATATTACCCTGAACTTGAAACTTTGTTTGAAGAAGAAAACGACTTCAAGTTGAAAATGAACGTCAACGATGTTTACAAGGTTATGGCAAACACCGCATATTACTTGAATAAAGCTGGTATCGAACTTATTTTGCCAGAAGATTTTGGTAACATTGTTGTTCCTCGTGCTTCAATCAACGCTCGAGTTAAAGCGGGACGTGAGGCAGAATTGGCGGAACTTTTGAACTTCGGTGCAAACAGTATGAATTTGAAAAATATTTTCGAATTCGATTACAAAATCGCAATCGGAGATGAAAAAATTTCAGTTGAGGAATTTGAAGAACTTACGAAAAATTCAAAAGGTCTTGTTGCATACAAAAATATGTATATTCTTATTGAGCAAGACGAGGCAAAAGCCCTTATTGACAAGGTTAAAAACCCGACAATCGAGAATATGACTCGTGCAGAACTCTTGCACGCTGCACTTTCCGGTAACGTAAAAGATTACGAATTCGACTACGACAGTGCTTTTGCAAATATTTTGAAAGATTTGACAAAAGTTCAGGAAGTTACGCCGCCGGAAGGATTGAAGGCTCATTTGAGACCGTATCAGGAAAACGGTTTGAGATGGTTATACACAAACACCGTAAAAGGCTTTGGTACTTGTATCGCAGACGATATGGGGCTTGGTAAAACAATTCAGGTTATCAGTTTAATCTTGAAACTCAAAGAAGAAAATCGTATCAAAGGTCAAGTCCTTGTTGTATGTCCGACAACTTTGCTCGGTAACTGGGTCAAGGAACTTAACGGTTTTGCACCAAGTTTGAACGTTTCGGTATATCATGGTCCTGAACGTAAAATCGATGAGAAGGCGGACGTTATCATTACGACATTTGCCGTTTTGAGAATTGATATTGAAGAAATTAAGAAAAAATCTTGGGGTATGTTAATCATCGATGAAGCCCAAAATATCAAGAACCCTGATACGTCGCAAACCCTTGCAGTTAAATCGTTGAAGGCAGAATACAAAGTCGCAATGACAGGTACTCCCGTTGAAAACAGATTGACTGAATTGTGGAGTATTTTCGACTTTATCAATAAAGGCTATCTCGGCACTATCAGAGAGTTCCAAAAACGTTATGCCGTTCCGATTGAAAAATTCAAACAAACGAGCAGAGCGGAAAAACTCAAACTTTCGATTTCACCGTTTGTTTTAAGACGTTTAAAAACCGATAAGAGCGTTATCAGCGATTTGCCGGAAAAGGTTGTTCTCGACGAATACTGTTATCTTTCAAAAACTCAGGCCGCTTTGTATGAAAGCACTTTGAACAGCATAATGGGACAAATTTCAGAGGCTCAAGGCATCAATCGTCGTGGTATGATTTTCAAACTCATCACTGCGTTGAAACAAATTTGTAACCACCCGTATCAATACAAAAAATCGGGTGAAATGACGAAAGATGTTTCTGGCAAATGTGACAAATTCATTTCTGTTCTTGATGGAATTATTCAAAACAAAGAAAAATCTGTCGTATTTACTCAATACAAAGAAATGGGCAAAATCCTCGTACCGATTGTTCAAAACGAACTTCAAACGACTCCGTTGTTCTTCCACGGTTCGTTGAACACCGCACAACGTGAGGCGATGTTGAAACAATTCCAAGAAGATGACGAAAGCAAGATTATGATTTTGTCATTGAAAGCTGGCGGAACAGGTCTTAACCTCACCAATGCGACGAACGTTATTCACTATGACCTTTGGTGGAATCCTGCTGTTGAAGACCAAGCGACCGACCGTACTTACCGTATCGGTCAAAAGAACAACGTAATGGTTCACAGACTTATTACGCTTGGTACTTTTGAAGAAAAAATTGACGAAATGATTAAGAAGAAAAAGGAACTCGTTAATATGGCTGTTTTCGAAGGCGAAAAAACGATTACAGACCTTACGGACGAAGAAATTTACAACATCTTCACCCTTTCGTAAAAATTTCAAAACAAAAAAAAAGCGGAGTGAATATTCCGCTTTTTTGTTGAAAAATTTTTGATGTCGGATTAGTAATATCCTCTTTCAAAGATAAGTTCTGATGTTCTGTCGACCGAATAGTAGAACTTATGGTTGTTTTCATTTCTTTGTTCACATTCTTTAAGGTAATAGTCGACCAATTCTTTCAGGTGTGGATTATAAGGTTGTCCTTGTAATTTTTCAAACCCACGACAGAAATCCAAACTGATTTCGAGGAATTGAGCACCAATTTCTTCGCAAGTGTCAATCCAGTCTTTGATGTCTTTTTCGGTGTCGTTGTAACCTTCATCGATTATGTATCTGACGCAGACCTTTGTTTTGTCGACTGCTTTTTCAATGTATTTTTTAAGGTTTTCCTTAACCTGTTCGAATTTGTCTCGCTTTTTAATTCGTTTGAAAACTTCTCTTGAACCAGCAGAAATTGTGACGGAAAATCTTGTTTTCGGGTTTTGCAACATCTTTGTAATCGTTTCGGAGTACGCAATTCCCGAGGACATAACGTATGCGTAATAAAAACCATGTTCCAACATTAAGTCCATCAATTTCGGAAATTCTTCCAAAATCGCAACTTCGCCGCCGCCGATTTCGAATTGGAATTTGTCAGCAGGTGCAAGATAGCCTTTATCGTGCATTTCCTTTAATACGGGGTATGCGTCAAAATACATAGACTTTTGTACTTCGTCCGTCGAACCTTTTCTGTGTTTTGCTTGAAAACAATATTCACACTCGCAGTTGCAGTGCAACCAGTGGAAAATACTCAACTTCGTGATTTGTTGATTGTCTTCCCATTCTTGTTCGATGAATTGCGGGCATGTTTTGCATCTTTCGGGATAAATTCCGTTTTTGCAATTTTCAATGAGTTGATTTCTTCTTCTCATTATTTCTTCGCAATCGGGAGGATTTTTTTCGTCATCAGCAGAGTAAAAAATTTCACCTCCGTGAAGTTCGTTGCACGTTTGTATGTATTTCAACATAAAATTGATACTGTGCAAAATGTGATTACAACATCTAAATTTCATTTTGTCTCCGTTAAAAACAGAGTTTCGCACTGTGACGAAACCCTGTCTGTTTGTTATTTTACTACGATATTGACCAATTTATTCGGTACAACAATTACTTTGACCACTTGTTTGCCTTCGAGTAGTGATTTAATTTTCTCGCTCGAAAGTGCAAGTTTTTCAAGTTCTTCCTTGCTGATATCAGCGTCAACTTCAAGTTTGTCCTTCAACTTGCCGTTGATTTGCGTAACAACTGTGATTGCACTCATTTTTGCAAGGTTGTCATCATATTTTGGCCATTCTTCGTTGTGGATTGAATCTTTCAAACCTATGATGTCGCCGATTTCTTCACTCATATAAGGAACTACGGGAGAAATCATCTTCAACATCGACAACAATGCGAAACTCAAAACATTCTTGTCTTGTTCATTCATTTCGGGCTTTTTGTTCATATAATCGTAAATTGTGTTTGTAAATTCACGATATTGTGAAATAACCGTGTTGAATTGGAACTCATCGTTGATGTCTTGCGTAATTTTCTTAATTGCAATGTGAGTTTGACGTACTAAGTTGTCGTTTTCTTTTGAAAGTTCTTTGATGTCGGGGATTTTGTAGTCAACGATGATGTTTTCACGGTTGAGCATATACATTCTCCAAAGTCTGTTTACGAATTTGAAACAGCCTTCTACCCCTGCATCTGTCCAGTCAAAATCACGTCCCGGAGGTGAATCTGACAAGATAAACAATCTTGCCGTATCTGCTCCGTAATTTCTATAAATATCATCAGGGTCAACGGTATTGCCCTTTGATTTTGACATTTTTGAACCGTCTTTCAAGACCATACCTTGTGTCAAAAGATTTTTGAACGGTTCATCAACACTTGTGATTCCCATGTCGTGGATTGCTTTTGTGAAAAATCTTGCATAAAGCAAGTGCAAAATTGCGTGTTCAATACCGCCGACATATTGATCAACAGGTGACCAATAATCCGTTGCTTCTTTTGAGAACGGTTCTTTGTCATTGTGAGCGTCCAAATAACGGTAATAGTACCAATTTGAACACATAAATGTATCCATTGTATCTGATTCACGTTCTGCATCTGCTCCGCAAACAGGGCATTTCGTGTGCATAAATGTTTCAGATGTTGTCAAAGGTGAACGTCCTTTGACTGAGAAATCAACGTCTTTCGGTAACAATACCGGCAAATCTTCTTCCGGTACAGGAACGATTCCGCAATGAGGACAGTTGATTACAGGGATTGGAGCACCCCAGTATCTTTGTCTTGAAATCAACCAGTCACGAAGTCTGAATTGCGTTGTAGCCTTACCAAAACCTTGCTCTTCGGCATATTCCGTGATGGCTTTTTTTGCATCTTCGTTTTTCATTCCCGTAAATTTGCCTGAATTTACAAGCACCCCGGGTTCTACGTAAGCGTTTTCATCGAGCGGTGCGTTCGGATTTTCGGGATTGTCGATTACTCTTTTGATTGTTTTGCCGTATTTTTTAGCGAAAGCATAATCTCTTTCATCGTGTGCTGGAACTGCCATTACAGCACCTGTTCCGTAGTCAACGATGGCATAATCTGCTACCCAAATTTCGCTTTCTTCGCCGTTGAACGGGTTAATGATGTGAGTTCCCAAAGGAACACCAGTTTTTACACGTTCGTTCGACAAACGTTCGATTTCCGTCATTCTTGATGCATTTTCACGGTATTGTTTTACTGCTTCAGCGTTTTCGGGAGTTGTTAACTTGTCGATGTCCTTGTATTCGGGAGCAACAACGAGGTATGTGATACCGAAAACAGTGTCAGGACGGGTTGTGTAAACAGGAATTTCAAGTCCTTCGATTTCTTTGACTTTGAATTTCAAAATCGTACCGTGTGACTTGCCAATCCAGTTCTTTTGCATCAATTTTACTCTGTCCGGCCAACCGTCGAGTTTGTCTAAATCGTTCAAAAGTCTGTCTGCGTAGTCTGTGATTTTTAAGAACCATTGTGAAAGATGTTTCTTTTCAGCGACAGAATCGCACCTCCAGCATTTGCCGTCGATTACCTGTTCGTTAGCGAGAACTGTTGCACATTTTGGACACCAGTTAACAGGTGCTTCTTTTTTGTATGCAAGTCCTTTTTTGAAAAATTGTAAGAAAAACCACTGTGTCCATTTGTAATAATCGGGCAAACAACTTGCGATTTCTCTGTCCCAATCAACCATAATACCGAGTCTTTGAAGTTGACCTTTCATGTATTTGATGTTGTCTAATGTCCAAGTTTCAGGGTCAGCACCGTGTTGAATGGCTGCGTTTTCGGCAGGAAGTCCGAAACTATCCCAACCCATCGGGTGAAGAACGTTGTAGCCGTTCATCTTCTTGAAACGGGCAATTACGTCTGAAATTGTGTAGTTTCTAACGTGTCCCATGTGCAGTTTTCCTGACGGATATGGCAACATTGAAAGAACGTAATACTTCGGCTTATCAGAGTGATTGTAAACTTTATTTACCTTTTTTTCTTCCCAAAGTTTTCTTCTTTTTTCTTCGATTTCTTGGGGAAAATATTTGATTTCTTCCACTTTGTAATCCTCATTATTTTGTGTAATTTTTGCGTTTTTTTATCGCAAAATCCGAAAAATCATTGATTTTCCAATACAATTTTACCAAAAACAAAGAATATTTTAAAATTTTTCATTATTTTTAATAATTATTTTCTAAAAAATATTCTTGAGGGAATCTTTGAAATTTTTTAGGGGGACAAATTTTTCAACAAAAAAGCCCCGATTTGTTCTCGAGGCTTGATTTTGAATTGATTTTATTAACCTTTGTATTCTTTTTCGAAACCGAAAATCGAACTGATTGATTCGTTGTCGTGAATACGAGAAATTGCTTCGCCCAAAATCGGTGCAACGCTTAATTGTGTAATCTTTTCGGGTGCACCTTCTGCCAAAGGAATTGAGTTTGTTACGACGACTTCTTCAATCGGTGCTTCCTCAAGACGTTTGAGAGCGGGGCCTGAGAATACAGGGTGAACTGCACAGACATAAACTTCTTTTGCTCCTGATTTTTTAAGGAGTTTAGCCGCTTCGCAAATTGTTCCTGCCGTATCGATAATATCGTCGAACAAGATACATATTTTGTCTTGAACATCGCCGATGAGGTATTCTGCAATCGCCTCGTTATGCTTGTCACGACGTTTATCAACAATAGCAATCGGGCATTTCATTTCTTTTGCAAAATATCTTGCACGTCTAACGCCGCCTGCATCAGGGCTGACTGCACAAAGTTCGTCGGGATTGAAATTTTTCTTTTTCATATAGTCAACGAGTGGGAGTGTTGCGAAAATATTGTCGACCAAGATGTTAAAGAAACCTTGAATTTGACCTGAGTGCAAGTCCAAAGCGACGACTCTGTCTGCACCTGCTGTTGTCAAAAGGTCTGCCATCAATTTTGCCGTAATTGCTTCACGACCTGTCGTTTTTCTGTCTTGACGAGCATAGCCGTAATAAGGAATAACCGCTGTAATTGTCTTTGCACTGGCTCTTTTGAATGCATCAATCATAATCAAAAGTTCCATTGCGTTTTGGTTTACGGGGGAGCAAACAGGTTGAATGATGAAAACATCATCGCCACGGATACTTTCTTGAACCTGAACGTAGGTTTCGCCGTCTGCAAAATTTTTGATAACCATCGGTCCGACGGTTGTTCCTAAATACTCTGCAATTTCTTCCGCTAATTTCGGGTTAGCACGGCCCGAAAACAATTTAATGTCGTGAGTCGGATTAATTTGTTTGTTTCCTTGCGGAAATACCGATTTGAGTTCCATTAGTTTGATTTACCTTTCTGCAATCTGTTCGTAACCCAGTCAGCGAAAACCTTGAGAGGGCTGCGTGTTAATGCTAAGGCGTTTGCCTCAACGTCTTTTGTAATTACCGAACCTGCTGCACACATTGAGTTTTCGTGCATTGTTACAGGGGCAACAAGTACGGAATTTGAACCTGTGTTTGCTCCGTCTTTGATGATTGTTTTTGTTTTTGTTTTCAAAACGGGGTCGTAATTTGCTGTAATCGTTCCGGCACCGATGTTGACATGTTCGCCTAATTCGCTATCTCCGATGTAACTCAAGTGTGAAACGTTTGTGTTCGATTTTATTACGGACTTTTTAATTTCGACAAAATTGCCGATTCTTACGTTGTCTCCAATCGTTGCACCATCTCTAATGTGGGCAAACGGGCCAATTTTGCAATGTTCACCGATTGTGTTCTTGCCTGAGATGTAAACGTTCGGGAAAATAATCGTGTCACGTCCGATTGTCGTGTCGGGCGAGATGTATGCAGTGTCAGGATCAACGATGCTTACCCCTTCTGCAAGTAACTTTTCATTTGTTCTTTTATTAAGAATTTTTGTAGCTTCAGCAAGATTTGCTTTCGAATTAATGCCATAAATTTCTTCGTTATTTTGAAGAACGTATGCTTCTGCCTTCAAGCCTTTTGCGATTGTCAATGCAACGATATCTGTCAAATAATATTCGCCTTGAGCGTTGTTACATTTGAGTTCTGAGAACATCGGGAAAATAACTTCTTTATCAAGGCAATAAATTCCTGCGTTAATTTCTTTAATTTGTTTTTCTTCAGGTGTAGCATCTTTTTCTTCCGTAATACATTTCAAAGTACCGTCAGAGTTTCTAACAATTCTTCCGTAATTTGTCGGGTTATCGAAAATTGCCGACATTACAGTCAAAACAGCACCCGATTCCTGATGCTTTTGAATGAAATCTTTTAACGTTTCGGCTGTAACAAGCGGAGTATCACCACACAAAACAACAACGGAACCTTTAAATCCGTCTAAAATATCTTTGGCTTTTGCTACTGCATCGCCCGTTCCACGTTGAGGTGATTGAAGAACGCATTTTGAATTTTCATCATAGCCTTCAACAAATTCTTCGACTTTTTCTGCACCGTGACCTACTACAACAATGCTTTCATCAATGATACCGGTCTTTTTAGCCGCATCAATAACATAACCTACGAGTGGTTTTCCGTAAATAGGATGCAAAACTTTCGGCAAATCAGACTTCATTCTTGTGCCTTTGCCTGCTGCAAGAATTACCGCTTTTACTTTTTTATTTTCCATATCATTAATTCCCTCAACTTTATTATACAAAATTAATTCAAAAATAAAACATGTTTATCGTTTGAATTGACGAAAGTTAACAAACTTTTTAAAAAATTGTAAATTTTCTAAAAAGTTATTAAAGTTTTTTTTCGGCATGTCGATAAATATGATGTTACTAACCAAGGAAAATCTAATGGCTCAAATTAATGGGGTGAATTTTGCCGCCCTGACTAAAACTCAAAGTGTAAGTCAATCACAGAATAAAAGTTACGCATATTTATTAAACCAACCGATTGAAGATAAAGTGGAATTTTCTTCTTCTGCGAAAAAAACACAAAACAATAATCCTCTGAATTTATTGCAATCCTTTATGTCTGATGCTGTTCGAAAGTTTCAAATTCGAAACACTCCTGAACAGTATATGAACAAGTTTTTGAATGAGGATTACATTAATCAGTCGGTTGCAGCTCATAAAGAGGAAATTGACGGGATTTTAGGAAAATACGGCTACACGCCGAAGGTTGATATGTCTCATTTAGAGGATTCGAAAAATCACTTTATGACGACGTACAATTATGCCACAAATCTTACTCGAGAAGGTGGTTACAAGATTTCTGACGAGGATAGATATACCCTTCAAGAAGCCGCACTTCTTCACGATATCGGAAAGGCATTGATTCCTGATGAAGTTTTCAACAAACCAGGGCGTTTCACACCCGAAGAACGTGAAGTAATGGATCTTCACAGCGAATTGAGTTATGTTCTTTTGAAAGATTCCGGTATTAGCGAAGCATCACTCAATGCTATTCGAAACCATCACCACAAGGAGCAAACGGGTGATAGAATCACTGAACTTTTGTCACTTTGTGATGAAACTTCCGCATTGAAAGAAAATCGTGTTTATAAAAAAGGATTTTCTGACGAAAAAACCGCAGCGATATTGAACGAAGATGCAGAGGTTGGCAAACTCAATAAAGACATTGTAAAACAAGGTTTAGACATAATGTCGCCGGATTAAATATTTATCGGATTAAAAATATTTTTTAAAAGACGACCTAAAGGTCGTTTTTTGCGTAATTATGAAAAATATTTTTATTTTGCACAGTCGTTTCTTTTTTTGCTTTGGAATTTTTATCTGGGGTGTAAAAATAGACCTCGACAATTTCCTCAGACGAAGTGAAAGAAAAGAGCCAATTATGACCTTTTTTGCTCTCAAGATAGTATTTATTTCCATTTTTTTTTGAGGGTCAAATTATTATTTTCAGCATATAAATTTACGGTCTCTTTTACATAGTCCGAATTAATATTTTCGATTTCTTATAGAAAATTTTTGGTGGGCGTTGCCAAAGTGTTGGCGAAGAAAAACACAAACAACATCAATTATTTTTTCATAATAACTCGTTTAAATACCTTCGAAAAGTAAAACGAAATACGGGTTAAAAACTTCTAAAATGCTTAACATTATTTAAAATAAACAAGAAATATTTATTTTATTTTTAAAGACAATGAATTTTTTTGTGGAAATTTTGAAAGGTTTCCGATTGGGCAGAGGGGGAATTTTTTGGGGAATTGTAAATTGAAAATCGTGGTTTATATTGGGGGAAAGAGGGGAATAATTATGATGAAACCGATTAGTTTAATGTTAGCAGAGGATCATAAACTTATGCGTGTAGGGCTGAAAACACTTTTTGAAGAGGACGGTGCGTTCAAGGTTATCACAGAGGCTTCTTGCGGAAAAGAGGCTATTGAGAAGGCTTTAATCCACAAACCCGATGTTATTTTGATGGATATTGGATTTGCCGATATCAGTGGGATTAAGGCAACAAAGTCGATTTTGGAAAAAAATCCTTCGATGAAGATAATAATTTTGACCTCTCATACCGATATAAACGAAGTCACCTCGGCACTTTCGCTTGGAGTTTATGCGTATGTAATTAAAGATGTTAATACAGAAATTTTGAAAATGGTTATAAAGTCCGTAAACGACGGTGCAGTGTGGCTTGACCCACATATAGTTCCTGCAATTCGAGAGAAGGGCGGAACGACAGTTCCTGTGAAACAAACAGGTAGGGCGGCATTTCGCTCTCAGCATGCCAATTTGACCGAACGTGAATATGAAGTTTTGAAATTGGTGGTGGACGGAAAATCGAACAACGACATTGCAAATATACTCAGCATAAGCGAACACACCGCAAAGGCACATGTTTGCAACATTATCCAAAAATTGGTTGTCGATGACCGAACACAAGCCGCCGTCAAGGCTTTGAAGGAAGGTTTGGTTTAATCAGATTGCAAAAATATTAGGTTTTATGATACTATCCGATTAAGAGATTCGGACATGTTAATTAACCACAAATTTTATGCAGCATTTGCTTCTAATGAAACTTTCGGTAGTCGTATCGTAAAAAATTTGTACGATATTACGGGCGATATCCAGTCAGCGTGGGAATGTGACCTGTCTGTTCTTTACAAAATCGAGGGCATGACTCCTCGAAAAGCAGATAATTTTTTGAAATTAAGAGATAAAATTAACCCCGACGAAGAACTTGAAAAACTCGAAACGTCGGGTATTTCTTTGCTCACGTTTGATGATTTGGATTATCCTGAACTTTTGTCGCAAATCCCTGATCCGCCTATGTGGCTTTATTTTCAGGGCAATAGGGAATTGTTTAAGTCAAAATATAACGTTGCGGTGGTCGGTTCGAGAAAAAGTTCGGCGACGGGACGTGCTACACTTGCTAAAATTTTATCCGAATACAAAAATTCAGATTTGTGCGTGGTTTCAGGGCTTGCACTCGGAATTGACGCAACAGCACATCAGTCTGCGTTGGATAATAATCTTGCGACGATTGCGGTGCTTGGTTCGGGGTTAAAAAATGTTTATCCCTCAAAAAATAAGGAACTATTCAAAAATATTATCGAAAATGATGGTTTGGTCTTGAGCGAATATCCGATTTATGCTGAACCGATTGCGTTCCATTTTCCGCTTAGAAACAGGATTGTAAGTGGTCTTTCGCCATGTACTTTGGTTGCAGAAGCGGCTCTTAAAAGCGGTGCTTTGATTACAGCAAGATTATGTCTTGAGCAAAATCGTGAGTTGATGTGTATCCCTGGAGCAATCTCAAATCCTGCGACAGAGGGGATTTATAAACTTCTTAAAGAGGGTGCAGGAATTGTTACTTGCGGTGACGATTTGCTTAATATTATGGGTTGGGATTTAAAAAAACGTCAACCGAACGAAAAAATTACCGAGGACAAAAACGAAAATCTTTCAGAAGATGAAAAGAAAGTCTTGAACGCTTTACGTCAAGATTCGTTAACGATTGACGAACTTGCTATCAAAACGGGTTTGCAAGCGGACGATTTAATGATAATATTAACAGGACTTGAGATAGCAGATTATATAATTCAAACAGAAGGCGGAAACTATTCCGCAATATAACACGGACGAATAAAATGGCAACAAAAACAAAAGATACAGAAGAAAAAAAGGCTAAAACGACGGCTAAAAAGTCTACAAAGACTACAAAAACGACAAAAGCGACAACATCTAAAATAACCGCAAAGTCAGCCGCAACAAAGAAATCGACGACAAAAAAATCTGACAATGGCAAAGCACTTGTTATCGTTGAGTCTCCTGCCAAAACTAAAACTATTCGAAAAATTTTGGGTGATGAATATGTTATTGAGGCAAGTTACGGTCACATCAGAGATTTTCCGCCGAAAGTTTTGGGCTTTGACGTTGCCGACAATTTCAAGCCAACCTTCGAGGTTATCCCTGAAAAGAAACAGGTAGTAAAGAAACTCAATGACCTTGCAAAATCTTGTGCAAAAGTCTATCTCGCATCCGATCCTGACCGTGAAGGAGAGGCAATCGCTTGGCATGTCAGAGAGGTTCTCGACGTTCCTGATGATAAAATTTATAGAATCGAATTTAACGAAATTACCCCAAAAGCAATTACGCATGCTGTGGAAAATTTTCGAAACATTGACTATCAAAAGGTTAAGGCTCAACAAACAAGACAAATTCTTGACCGTCTCGTAGGTTATAAGATAAGCCCTGTTTTGTGGGAAAAGTTACGCAATAACAGACTTTCCGCAGGTCGTGTTCAAAGTGTTGCACTCCGTATGATTTGTGAACGTGAGGATTTGATTGATGCGTTCGTTCCTGAAGAATATTGGACGATTTCGGCAGATTTTGAAAAAGATAAAAAGACGTATTCTGCTGAATTGGTAAAATATTTGGGCAAAAAAATCGAAATTAAATCAGAAGAAGAAAGCAATAACATTGTAAATTATCTTCAAAATCCTGATTTGAAGTACGTCACGGATAAAATCACGAAGAAAAATTCTGTGAAAAAACCGCAGCCGCCTTTTATTACCTCAACCTTGCAACGTGAAGCGAGCAACAAACTTTCTTATGGCGTTTCAAAAACGATGCAAATTGCACAAAAATTATACGAAGGTATCGACATTGGACAAGATGGTCCGACAGGTTTGATTACCTACATGAGAACGGATTCTGTTCGTGTTTCTGACGATGCAAGAGATGCGGCGAAGGATTATATCGTAAATAATTTCGGCGAAAAATATTATCCCGAAAAACCGAATGTCTATACGAAAGGAAACAGCAAACAAGTTCAGGACGCTCACGAAGCAATCCGTCCGACTTATATTGCGAAAACGCCAGATAGCGTGAAAAAATACCTCACGAGCGAACAATATCGACTTTATAAATTGATTTGGGAAAGATTTATGGCGTCGCAATGTTCAAATGCTTCGGTTGAAAATACCTCAATCGAAATATCAGCGGGTGATTATACCTTTCGTTTGGGTGCGTCAAAGTTGCTTTTTGAAGGTTTCTTGAAGGTTTACACCGACTCCGAGGATACTCAGGAATACTCAGAACTTCCCGATTTTAAACAAGGTGAAACCCAAAAACTTAAAAAACTTAATCCGAAGCAACACTTCACTCAACCTCCTTCAAGATTTAGTGAAGCATCACTCGTCAAAGCCCTTGAAGAGTACGGTATCGGACGTCCGAGTACATACGCCCCGATTATTTCGAAAATCCAAACAAAAGGTTATGTCGAAAAAATCGATAAAGCCCTTAAACCAACCATTCTGGGCAAAACAGTTTCGACTCAGTTGACGAAATATTTTAAAGAAATTGTTGACTATGATTTTACGGCGGGCATGGAAGCGAAACTTGATGAAATTGCTGAGGATAAACTCGTGTGGACAGACGTTTTGCGTGATTTTTACGAACCGTTCGTCAAAATCGTAAATTCTGCAAGAGAAAACATGGAACGAATTGTTATTGATTCCGGAAAGACTTGTCCGAACTGCGGAAAACCGCTTGTTGTAAGAACAAGCAGATGGGGAACTCAATTTTTGGGCTGCTCTGGCTATCCGGAATGTAAAACGATGTTGCCATTAAATGCTGACACGACACAGCCGACAGAACAACCGGTTGATGAAAAATGTGAAAAATGTGGCGGCGATATGATTGCGAAAGTAGGACCTTATGGACCTTACCACGAATGTACCGCTTGTAAACACAGAAAAAGTGTTCAAAAAACAATCGGCGTAAAATGCCCGAAATGTGGCGGCGACATCATTGTCCGCAAATCTAAACGTGGTAGAATTTTCTACGGCTGCAACAAATATCCGAACTGCGATTTCGTATCTTGGGACGAACCAATTAACGAAAAATGTCCCGAATGTGGTTCGATTTTGGTCAAAAAAGTTACTAAAAAATCGGAAAAACATCTTTGCTCAAACAAAGAATGTTCTTATGTAAAGGAAATAAAAAATGATTAAAACGGCACTTTTAGGTCACCCTCTTGGTCATTCGCTTTCGGGTGCAATCCACACGGCAGGCTATAAATCGGTTGGTTTGGAAGGAAAATATGATGTCATCGATGTTCCTCCTGAAAAACTCAAAGAAACAATCGAACGCCTTAAAAATGAAGGCTATTCGGGATTTAATGTGACAATTCCTTACAAAGTCGATGTAAAAAAACAGTTGAGTTTGTGGGATATGCTCGTTGATTATGCCGGTTGTACAAATTGCGTCAGAATCAAGCCGAATGGCGAAATGTACGGCTACAACACTGACATCTATGGATTTACGGAAGCAATTCCCGAAGAAATGAGGGCAAAATTAGAGGGTAAAAAAGCACTCGTTCTTGGTAATGGCGGTGCTGCTCGTGCGGTTGCGGTTGCACTTGTTATGATGAAAGTTGCAAACATCGATTTTCGTGTAAGAAGCCTTGAAAAATCGGCAGAATTAAAGGGTTTGATGGATACGAAATTCAAAAAAACGACTTGCCAAATGGTTCAAACTTTGACGGACGTTTCTGAATATTCGATTATTGTTAACACAACTCCGCTCGGTACAACTGGCGAAAACAAAGACAAAATGCCGATAGCAACCTCTTTGCTTGAAAAAGCAAACAAATCGGCAATCATCTACGATTTGGTTTATAACCCGACAGAAACTTTGTACCTCAAAACGGCTAAAGATTTTGGTTTATACACAATTGGCGGACTTGATATGCTCGTTTATCAGGCACAAAAAGCGTTCAAAATTTTCACGGGAAAAGAGCCTGATTTTGAACAAATGAAAAATGCCGCTTTGAAATATTTATAAAAATTTGAAATGCTTTAAATTTAACGAAACCTGCTATTTTTGCGGGTTTTTGTTTGCTAAAATTTTTTCCCAGTTGTAAGCCGTTTCGATGCAATCGTGCAAAGATTTTTCGGGTGACCAACCGAGAACTTTTTTCGCTTTTGTATTATCTGCGACCAAAATGGTAGTATCGCCGTCACGACGAGGCTTTATGTCAACGGCAATGGATTTTCCAACAACTTGTTCACAAACAGAAAATACTTCTTTTACGGTGTTTCCTTCTTTCGTTCCAAGGTTGAAAAAGTCTGTATTTCCGCCATTTTCAAGGTATTTCAACGCAAGGAAATGTGCTTTTGCTAAATCTTCGACGTTGATGTAGTCTCGAACACAAGTGCCGTCTTTGGTTTCGTAGTCGTCGCCGAACATTTCAAAAGTTTTTCTGTTGCCGAAAGTCGATTTTAAAATGTTCGGAATTAGGTGAGTTTCAGGGTCGTGCCATTCGCCGATTTTTCCGTCTGAATTTGCTCCTGCAACGTTGAAATAACGCAATCTGACTGACTTTAAGCCATAGGCTTTGTCGTAATCGTCCATTATTTTTTCGATAAATAATTTTGTTCGTCCGTAAGTATTTATCGGTTCTTGCGGGTGATTTTCGTCAATCGGGACGTATTTTGGGTTGCCGTAAGTGGCGGCAGTTGAAGAGAAAACGATTTTTTTTACATCATTTTCGAGAATTGCTTTTAAAAGATTTAATGTGCCGCAAACGTTGTTGATATAATACTTTTGCGGATTTACAACTGATTCTCCGACTTGAGAATATGCTGCAAAGTGCAAAACTGCATCAATATTTCTTCCCGAAACAGCATTCATTATTAAATTTTCATCGAGCAAGTCACCTTTGATAAATTCGACGTTTCCAAATTTTTTCAAAGTTTCGACAGTTTCGATATGCCCTGTTGATAAGTTGTCGAAAATCAGCACATCGTATGCATTTTTGAGTAATTCAAGAACACAATGACTGCCTACATAACCTGCACCACCAGTGACTAAAATCATTTTAAAATCTCCTAATCATCGATAACATTGAGCGTAACTTCGCCTTCTACGAGGGTTTTGATTGTGAAAATTTCACCATAGAGAGAGGTTACGATTCCTCTTTTTGCGGCTTCAGATTTTGTAAATTCAATCAAATCGTAAAGGTGCATCGTTGTATTTTCGGGAGAACGAGGCATGTCTTTTTGCTTGTATGCAAGGTCTGTGTTGTTGATAATCCAGTTGAAATCGAGGTTCAAGATTACAGAAATGATGCCCAATTCTTTGCACATATCGAGCCATTCAACGATAAATTCTTCTGTGTCGTTAATTCCGGGAACGAGAATGTATTTTGCTCTCATCGCATTAGGCTTAACGCATTGTGCGGCAGCGTATTTGCGGAGAGTTTCTTTGACGTTGTCAAATTCATCGACACGTTTAATTTTTTTGTATAACTCACGGTTGCCTGAATCGATTGAAGTCAAAACTTTGCATTGACCGTGGTGAATGAGTTTTGCTACTGTTTCTGAGTATTTGATGCCGTTTGTGTGAATTACGACATTTTTATATCCACGTTCAAAAATCAATTCCAAAATATCGTCGAAACGCTCGTACATAGTGGGTTCGCCACCTGCAAAATCGAAAATAGTTTCAGGGATAAAGAAATCGTTGTCCATCATATATTTTACGACGGAATAATAATCGTATTTTTTTGTATTCTTTTTGACGTTTTCGTCTGTACAAACAGGGCAATATACGCACATTGAGTTACATTCAGCCCAAGGCGTCAAAAGAATAAAGTCGATGTAATTGTCATCAGTCCATTCTTTTTCTGCGAGGTGAAAACAATTTTTGCAAGTCGAAGGGCATTGTCCGTTTCGAAACATTTGACGGTGAATCCATTTTCTTCTGAAAAAGTCTTCTTTCGTGAAATTATTTCCGTCAAAATAGTCGTAAATAATAGGTCGACCGCCAAATTCGAGGTTGTGGTTACTGCAATGTCTGATTGCATTCATGTGATCGAGAACAACTTCATGTTCAACGCAGTTACAACTTACGAATTTTGCCATAATTATTAACTCCAATCTCTATATTATAATATTATAGCAAATATTATTTGTAAATATGATTTTTACTATTTTCAAAATGTAAAATTCAGTGTATAATATTATTTGAGTATATATTTCACTTTTCGTTTGAGAGTTCAAGAATGAGGTCATAATGGGACAGGATACTCCAAAACAACCTGATAGTTCGAATAACAAACCGAATAACAAAAATAATGCTAATAGCCAGAGTTCTCCTGCGAACCCGCAACAAGGTACGCATAAGAAAATTGTTAAAAAAGTTGTTATAAAGAAAACTGGCACTGTTCCGACAGGGAAAAAGATTGTGAAAAAAATCGTCAAAAAGCCTGCCGAACAGCACAATACGTCCAATCAAAATTCTGCCGAATCTTCAGAAAAGAAAATAAATTATTGGCAAGAAATTGAAAAAATTGCCCCTTCAACTCCCAAAAAAGAAGAGACGATTGAGCCTAAAAAAATTGTAAACGTTAATCCTAAACAAGCACCTAAAAAGGAAAATACTGTAATTAAGTCTGCCACTAACGCAGAGCCTAAAAAGATTGGTGAAAATACAGTAAAGGTCGGAAAGAAAATTTTGCGTAAAAAATCAAGATTGAAACGTATTTTCGAAAAATACGGCATATTTCTGATTTTATTTTTCGTATTTTCATTGACGTATCTTACTTGGATGCACATTGTTCCTGCGGTTATGAATTTCAAAATCTCAGGCTCTGACATCAACAACTTCCTTCAACCTAAAATCGGGTTCAAAGTTGATAGTTCAAATGCTCATTTTTACACGACACCATTGCTTGGTGTGGGTGTTAAAATTAAAAATTTCAAATTAATTTACCCAGAAGGTCGTATTGACGATGAAAAAATGTTGTTCTTAAAAGCAAGGGTTGCAACATTTGAAGTCCCGTTGATTCCTTTGATGATGAGAACGATTAAATTCAACGAATTTTCTCTCAGAAGTGTCAATGCCAATTTGTATCAGGACAAAGATGGCAAGTTTGTTTATCTCGAAGAATTTAAGAATGGTTTTAATCCGAATGCGAAAAAATATTTGCTCGAAGTTCCAGATATCGTCATTACTTCGTATAACATGCCTTCTTATAACGCAAAAACTGGTGTGATGACGAAAAAGCGTGGTGCTCAAATGATTATCCCCGCAAATACCGTAAAAAAAGAGTTAAAAGCAGCACCAAAATCAACTTCAATTATTATCAGATAGATGGAAAAAACTTGCAAAACAGTTGAACAAAAAATATTTTTTGAAAAACATCTTATCCCTGATGTGAATATTTTGTTGTCTGACCATTGCAACTTGAATTGTGCTTCTTGCACGAATTATGCCCCTCTTGCGAATAAAAAATTCACCCCGTTTGAGGTTATAGAAAAAGATATTAAAAAATTGTCAGAACTTGCACAAAACAAAGTTGCAAGAATTGATTTGATGGGCGGAGAACCTCTTTTAAATCCTGAAATCGTTGAAATAATGTGGGTTTCCAGAAAATATTTTCCTTCTACAAATATCGCTATCGAAACGAATGGAATTTTGTTAAAAAGCATGCCCGAAGAATTTTGGCAAACTGTCAAAGAAACAGGCATAATTGTAAGAATAAGCCTTTATAACGGAATAAATTCTGTTGATGAAATTAAAAATTTTGCAAAAGAAAAAGGGGCGGATTTTAGGCAAAATTGCACAGTTGATGATTGGTGTTGTCAAAATGAACACAAAATTGTCATTGAAACAAACGGCGGTTGCCTTGACTGGAAATATTATCCCCTCGACCTTTCGGGAAAACAGGATTTGAATTACAATTTTGAAAACTGCGAACAACATTGCTGTTGCTGCCTTCACGAGGGATTTTTCTACCCCTGCACAAGAATTGCTAATATTAAACATTTTAATAAATATTTTAACGAAGAATTGTCAATTTGCGAAAAAGATAGAATTAATATCCACGAAAACTGCACCGCAGAATGCATTTTCGAGTTTCTGAAAAATCCTGTTCCTTTTTGCAAATATTGTAATGTAAAATCAGAAAAATTTATTGCATGGAAAAAATCTGCTTGTGATAAAATAGAGTGGACGTAATATTTATGTAAAAATATTAATTTATGTAACAATTTTCAAAAAATTTTTCTGTTGTGTGACAAAAAAAATCAGGATTTTGTTATTACATGGGTGTTAAGCAAACATGAACATGTGTGTTTATAGTAGTAAATAAATAGAAATCAGGGTGAAAAAATGAATCTTAACGGAATCAAAACAATTCAACCGAACGTTCTTCAACAAACGAAACCGGCAGCAAAACCGGCAGAAGAGCAAACTGCTCAAGTTAGTGCAGAACCGAAAAAAGCAGGCGATGGTGGAGCATTAAAATCCTACTTCGCAGCAGGTGTTTCATTCGGTGGACACCATTGTAAAACAAGTAACTTCGAACCAAAAAAACTTCCCGATGTTCCTTGTTGCTGTTGCGGCAGACCGATGTTGAGAGAACAAGACCTTGCTGTATGTAAAAAAGGTGTTCAATCTACAAGCGGTGACAAATTGGCTGCAACATTGAAAGAATACAGCAAGTATATGCGTTCTGATGAAAAATGTGTTGGCGAAATTCTTGCTAACCAAGCAAAAAAATCAGGCGGTAACGTTTCAGATTGTATGAAACAAACAGGCGGAAACCTCCGTGAATTGACTGGTCAATATGCAAACGGCATTTTGGACAGACTTAACACAGCAGCAACTGATGCTTACAAATCAGAAGAAAACCCTGTTGCAGGTCTTATCGAACAAGCAAGAGAAGGCATTGAAAGCGGCAGAGGCTTAGATCGTTCAACATTTGTTGCTAAGTTGGAAAAAGTTGGTGGAAAACTTAACGAAGAACAACAAGCACAACTTCAAGATATCGCAATGGATTTGCCGCAAACATTCAACCATGTTCAAAGAATTTATGACAAATACCAAAACAAAAAACCTGAAGATATTTCAAGAAGATTGTTCTCAACAGCATTAACAACAGCTGAACACATTCATCCGCACTCATTGGGCGGCCCTGACAACACTGCAAACTACATTGCAGAATGTGCTGGTTGCAACAACCCGAGAGGAAATATGGATTATGCTGATTGGCTCAAGGTTCACCCTGAATACCCGAGAAAGGCTCAAGAACATATTGAACACATCGAAGCAAGAATCATCAACGGTGAAATCGGCTCAGATTACAATGATTGGCCGGTAGACGTTAAAGCATCTCTTACTAAAGAATCAGGCGGAAGAATGAAACTTCAAGTTCTTACTCCCGACACGATTGCTAATATGAGAAAAGCAAGAGGTATAACAGGCAATGTAACTGTTGAAGATGTCAGAGCGGCTTACGAAAAACAAGAAGCAGAAAAAGCTGAAAAGGCATAAACAAATACTGATTTCTATTGGAAAAACGACCTTAGCGGGTCGTTTTTTTATGCTTGAATTAGTTTCTCAGGAATATGTTTCAAAAGAACAATTTTCAGCAGAACAAAAAAGCAGGATATGTTTCAATTTTGAATAGTCGGCAATAGATGTAGTTACCATAAACACAAACAAAAACGCAGGATAGATTTCAATCCTGCGTTTCGTATTTTCTAATTTAAAATTAGAGTTGTTTTAAAGAATCTGTATAGATTTGTTTAACAATTTCTTTTGAGTTGCCCGAAGGAGCGATGCTCAACAAACCAGCCAAAGACGGTGTTTCGAATGTTAAGTCAACCAATTTGTCAACGTCATCAGCAGTAAATCCGATGTCTTCTAATTTTTCTTTTACATCGACTGAAGCGAGCCATTTTTGAACATCTTGAGCGACTTTAATCGGTGTCGGGTTGTCAAAATCAGTAATCATCGGTGCTAAGATGTAGTTCAAAACATCTTTTTTGTCGTTATACATAGCCTTGATAACAGCAGGGAGCAACATTGCCAAGCCTAAACCGTGTGAGAGATCAGGTTTAACAGCACTGAGCGGGTGTTCAAGAGCGTGTGTATAGTGGAGCAATCCGTTATCGAAGCAAACGCCAGCCATCATTGCTGCGTATGCCAAATAATATCTTGCTGTCAAATCTTCGGGGTTAACGATTGCATCTGGCAAATATTTTGTTACCAAATTAACAACTTCTGCTGCAAGTGTTACTGTGTATGGGCTTGCAACTTTTGATGTTGCTGCTTCGACAACGTGATTGATAGCATCGATTGAAACGTATCTTGTTTGTTTCGGTGAAAGTTTAACCATCAAAGCAGGGTCATCGATTGCATAAGTCGGGTAGATGCAGTCGTAAGCGATTGCAGGTTTGTAGTTCTTTTCAGGAATTGTAACAACTGCAAATCTGTTTGTTTCTGTACCTGTTCCGTGGGTTAAGTTGATTGATACGATAGGAGCAGCCTTTTCTGGAGTGAATTTGAATTCGTATACATCACTTGCAGTTTTGCCTTCATTTTCGAGCAAGATTGCAACTGACTTGCCTGCATCGGTCGGTGAACCGCCACCGATTGAGATGATTGCTTTTGCACCAAATTCTTTAGCCATTGCTGTTGCTTCATCAACGTGATAAGTTGTCGGGTTCGGAGTAACTTTGTCGTAATTTACATAACCGATTTCGTTGTCTTTCAATGCTTTTTCAACAACGTCCCAAGCACCTGTTGCTTTGTATGCGTTTCTACCGGACATTACAATTACTTTGTCAATTCCTTTTGATTTCAAGTCTTTTGCTATATCTTGAATTTTGTTGATAGCACCAACGCCAAAGTAAACTGTAGTTCTTGTTCTGATTTCAGCAACTTGGTTTATGTCAATGTTCTTTTCCCACATAAAAAGTCCTTTCTTTTTCTGTAAAGTCGCAAATATTATAGCGTGAAAAAGATGAAGTTTCAATTATTCGTGAAAGTTTGTAAAATCACGAATTAAATTTTTATTAGTGAAAAATGGTGTAAAAATACCCCGACAAAACCTGCGATTAAGAAGTAATATAGCGGATTTTTTTTGAATTTGAAACTTAATGCAAAAAGTCCCAATAAAATTGCTACGCTCCATAAGTCCGTCACGTTATTTTTTAATAATCTTAAACCGACAACAGTCAAAAGTCCGCAACCAGCAGGTTTTAGAGAATCTAAACTTGCTTTGACATAAAAATTATCTTGAAAAGTTTTTAACGTCTTTGAAACAGCAATTACGATAAAATACGTCGGCAAAATTATTGAAACTGTTGCAAATATTGCAGCAAAGATTCCTGCCGTTTGAAATCCAGCAAACGTCGCCATGTTGATGCCAACAGGTCCGGGAGTCAAAACGGAAACAGCAATCATATCGGAAAGTTGTTTTGCACTATACCAACCGTATTCGTCGATTAATTGATATAAAAACGGAATGGTCGCATAGCCACCGCCGACTGAGAATAAACCGATTTTAAAAAATTCATAGAAAAGAAACCAGTAAATTTTCATCTCTCGCTCCTTTTCTTTTCGATGACTTTATAACTTACTCCGAAAATCAATGAGCAAACTATGATTATTGCTGGAGAAACCTTGAAAATCAACGAGGCGATTATTGTAGCGATGAAAATTACCCACGAAAATAAATCTTTCATCGATTTGCCCCAAACTTCTTTGACCGAAAGGTAAAGAAGAATGACGACGGCAATGTTTACTGCCCAAAAAATACTTTGAATAAAAGATAATTGCAAAAGTTTGTCGAGAACGGCAGCAATAGTAAGAATACAAATTATAGGAGAGGTTATGATTCCTGCAAGTGCTACAGCAGCACCTCTTTTGCCTCGAAGTTTGTATCCTGTAAAAGCGGAAACATTTGCCGCAATAATACCAGGGATACATTGCCCCAAGGTATAAAAATTAACCAACTCGTCCTCTGTAAGCCAGTCTCTGTCCTCGATAAAGGCTTTTTTCATCAATGGAACGATTACATAACCGCCGCCCAAAAGTTGGACGCCGAGCATGAAAAATTGTTTGTATAGTTCGGTTAATGTAACTTTTTCCATAGTCCGATTATAACACAGTAAAAATTTAAGTTTGTAACGTTGGGGGGATTGCTTTTGTGACTGGAGTTTCGTGGATTTTTAAGTATGCTGTATCGCTGAAATTGTTTTGTAAATATATACCCTGTAAATTTTTGTTTAAAAACATAAATTTTATTGCGAATTATAGAAAAATAAAATCCGTAATCGGGCATGAGTAAAAGAATTGGCGGAAAATTACTTATATTACGAAAGTTTATTAAACTTTGTTCATTAATGAATGTTAATTTTGATTTTTTCAGTAATGCTCGGGGGCATGCCATATTGTAAAAATTAATTAATAAAAATAAACTTGTAAATCGTTCACTTAGGGGATAGCATGTAAGAACAGTCAGGAATGAAAAAGCGAGGTGATGGTCTAACCCACACAGGTAATGGGAATGTTTGGAAAAATGGAATTGGTTAAAGGACTGTTAATCAGTATGATTAATAATCATTAAAAAAAATTTAATCTTGGGAAATTGGGATTCACAAAAAAGTTTTGATACGCAAAACTTTTTTTGTGTTTAAATAGATATATAATGTTGTGTTACTAAAAAAGAAGAGGATTTGACATGAAAAGAGCAATAGTAATTGTAGTTGATTCAATGGGTTGTGGTGCAATGCCTGATGCGGCAGAATTTAATGATTTGCCGACTTGCAACACTTTGGCTCACGTTGCACATGCCAACGGTGGTTTGAATGTTCCGAACTTCGAAAAGATGGGCTTAGGCAATATCATAGATATCGAAGGCGTAAAAAAAGTTGAAAACCCGACTGCTCAATATGGTATTTTGCAAGAAATTTCAAAAGGCAAATGCACAACGACTGGTCACTGGGAAATGATGGGTCACATTCTTGATAATCCGTTCAAAGTTTATACGGAATCAGGCTTCCCGAAAGAAATCATCGACGAATTCGTTAAGAGAACAGGCTGCGGCGGTGTTTTGGGTAACAAGGCTGCTTCAGGTACAGTAATTCTTGATGAATTGCATGAAGAACATGAAAAAACTAAAAAACCGATTGTTTACACATCGGCAGACAGCGTTTTCCAAATCGCAATGAACATCGACGTTGTTCCGTTGGAAACGCTATATGAATACTGCAAAATCGCTCGTGAATTGTTGAACGAAGTTTCAAACGTTTCAAGAGTTATTGCTCGTCCGTACCAAATGGTTGACGGTAAACCTAAGAGAGTTTCAAAATACAGACGTGATTTCTCCGTTAAACCTTATAAGAAAACTCTTTGTGACGAAGTTGCTGAAAGCAACGGATACGTTTATGGTATTGGTAAAATCGAAGATATTTTCGTTGGCAAAGGCATCACTCACGCAATCCACACTGGTTCAAATAAAGAAGGTCTTGAATTGACACTTGAAGCGGTAAAAAATCCTTTGCCGAAACCTGAATTGAAGGTTGCAGATTGCACAGATAACCCGAATAAATACTTTATCTTTACAAACCTTGTTGATACAGACATGTTATTCGGTCACAGAAACGATGCAGTTGGTTATGCACATGCTATCGAAGAAATCGATACATACCTTCCTGCAATCCAAGATGCCATGACAGATGAAGATATCCTCATTATCACTGCTGATCATGGTTGCGACCCGACAGTTCCTGGAACTGACCACACAAGAGAACAAATTCCTCTTCTCGTATACGGAAAAACATTGAAACCTGAAAACCTCGGTACTCGTGTAGGTTTCGACAAAATTGCAAATACTGTTAGAGAATGGTTGTTTAATTAATTATTCTTTGATATAATATTAGCGAAAGAAATTTCAAATACAAATTAAAAAGGAGAACACAATGAAAGTTACAGTTTCAGATGATTGCATTTCATGCGGCGCTTGCGAATCAATTTGTGACGCAGTATTCAGCATCGAAGATAAAGCAGTAGTTAATGAAGCAGAAGTTGCTGCAAACGAAGCAGGTGTTAAAGAAGCAGCAGATTCATGCCCTGTTTCAGCAATCGTTGTTGAATAATTAACACTCAAAGAGTAAACTTTAAAAAACCGCTCAGGAATGGGCGGTTTTTTTGATGCTAATGCTTTAGAGTTTTTTGCGTGAATTTAAAATAGACGGTTTTTTGTTGATAAATTTTTTAAAGTTTTATGCTCAAATTTGGAACGAGCAGTTTTTTATTGATGATAATTACCTTGTAACATTAACGACGCTGTCATTTTGAGCAAAACGAAGAATCTTGGAGATTGTGAAAATAGATATTTCGCTACACTCAATATGACCTGAGGCTGGATTGCCATGAAAATCTGATGATTTTCTCTCAATGAGGGTGAATGAAAAAACTCGGTTTGGGAAAAAAGACTGAGCGAAACTCAGTCTTTTTCGTAAAATAATTTTATTATTCTATTGGCTCAAAGTCGATTGCACCGTGTTTGCAAACGGGGCAAATGTAGTCAGTGGGCAAGGTTTCACCTTCGTAAACGTAGCCGCAAATTTTACAAATGAAACCTTTTTTCTTTGGAGCAACCGTTTTTATTCTGATATTTTCGAGGTAATAAGAATATGTCAAAGACGGGCTGTCTGAGAGAACTTCTGCGGATTCGACTTCGCCGACGAACAGGGTGTGCGTGCCGTAGTCTTGAGTGTCGATTACTTTTGCACAAATTATTGCGTTTGAATATTCGGGCAAGTATGCTGTGCCGTTTGTGCATCTTGCTATATCGTTGATGTCTGCAAATTTTTCAACATCTTTTCCGCTATGGTAGCCGAATTTTGAGAAAATTAAAAACGGTGTTTCTTCTGTCAAAACGGAAATACTGAATTTGCCTGTGTTTAAGACCATTTCGTGGGTCAAATTTTGCTTGTTAACTGCGATTGCAATTCGTTTCGGATTGTCTGTAATTTGGTTAACCGCATTGATAATGCAGGCGTTGTCTTTGTTTTCGTCCTTTGCTGACAAAAGGTACAAACCGTAGTTGATTTTGAACATTGCGTTTTTTTCTTGTTTTGTTTGAGGAATTGAAGCCCTGATTTCTTGTGCCATTGCTTCGATTTCGTCCTCTTGATGAGGCTTTAAGGTCGACATAATTTTTACAGAATGTTCGAGCATTTGTATTCCGCTCATTGTTTCGAAAATATTTGTGAAAACTTTTTCCGTAACAGGAACCCACGAACCGTTGTAAATCAAGCCAACTGTGCGGTTTTTGAGGTTGTGAGCCTTCAAGTCGAGAAGGACAGTTTCCATTGGGGTAAATATGCCAGCATTGTACGTTGCTGCTGCGATTACGATGTGGCTAAATTTGAAAGCCTCTGCAACGATGTATGATGGGTGTGTTTTTGAAACATCGTAAATTTTTACACCTTTAATACCGAGGTCGTAAAGTCTTGAAGCAAGTGCTTCAGCGGCATTTTCTGTGTGTCCGTATATCGAGCCTGACAAAATCAATACGGAATCGATTTCCGGAGTATAAGTGCTCCATTTTTGATATTTGTCGATAAACCAATTAAGATTTTTTCTCCAAACCGGTCCGTGAAGGGGGCAAATCATTTTGATATCGATATTTGAGGCTTTTTTAAGAAGATTTTGAACCTGTGGGCCATATTTTCCGACGATGTTTGTGTAATAACGTCTTGCATCGTCGAGCCAATCTCTTTCGAAATCAACTTCGTCTGCAAAAATGTTTCCGTCCAATGTTCCGAAAGTTCCGAAAGCATCTGCCGAGAATAAAATTTTGTCTGTTACATCATAAGTCACCATAACTTCCGGCCAATGTACCATGGGGGCTAAAACGAACGAAAACGTGTGTTTACCGGTGTTCAAGGTATCGCCTTCGACGACGAGTTGAACTCTTGAATCAATGTCGAAATTGAAAAATTGTTTAATCATCACGACGGTTTTTTTGTTGCAAACCACTGTAACTTCAGGGTGTCTAAAAACGAGTTCCTGCAAGGTTGCAGAGTGGTCGGGTTCCATGTGATTTACGATGATGTAATCAAGTTTTCTTCCATCGAGTGCATATTCAAGGTTCTCAAAAAATTGCATCGAAACATTTTTGTCTACCGTGTCAATCAAGACGGTCTTTTCGTCTTTAACCAAATATGAGTTATAAGAAGTACCACGTTCAATCGGATAGACATTTTCAAATAACGCAAGTCGTCTGTCGTTTGTGCCTACCCAAGTTATATCTTCGCTAATTTTTTTAGTGCAGTGCATATCAACCTCTTTCGTTAGTGTTTTAAGACTATTTTTTCACAAACAAAATAGATAAATAACTGCTCATTTTGGTTATTTTACAAAATTTAGTAATGATTTTTCGCAATCTTTTACGAAGGATTTGAATTTTGTCAAAACTGTTCCGTAACTCATAATTTTGTATTTTTCAGGTTGAGTAATTCTTTCGTATTTGACATCAGGTACGCCGAAAAGCATTGCGTAGACGGGTTTATAGCCGTTCGGAAGTTTTAATTCATCAACGATTGAGGGGGTGGCTTTCCAACATCTGCAAAGCAAGCCGCACCAAAGTGTTCCGACGCCTAACGATTGAGCGTAAAGTTCAAAATAACTTAATGCAATTACAGGGTCAATGTCCGCACAAGGTGCATCAACCGGCGATGAAACAATAAGTGCGTGGGGAGCATTTCTGAAAACTCTGTCCTTTCCTACCTTATACGGTTCGAGCAACATTGTTTTCATTTGCTGTGCTGTTTCTGTGTTGGGATTTTGAGCAATCATTTCTTCCATTTTTTGATAAGTAATCTTTTTGAACTTTTTCATCGATTCCATATCTTCAATGAATGTGAATGCAAGTGAATGATTGTTGCAGCCCGTCGGAATCCAAGGAAGCATGTTTTTTAATTCGTTGAGTGTCGTTCTGCTCAAATTTTCTTGTTTGAATTTTCTTATACTTTTTCTTGATTGCATAAGGTTCAAAACTGCTTCTGGTGATTGAATTTTGAAGGTTTTTAAAGATTTATCCGGATTTTTTCCGAAAATCGAAATTGCACCTGTCGGGCAAATCGCAAAGCAATGTTGGCATTTCATACATCTTTCTTCTGCTCCGTCAATGACTTTGGGTAAACCGTTTTCATCACGTTCTAAAACTTCGCACGAACAGTCTGAAATACAACGACCGCAACCAATACACTTGTTTTTATCAACCTTAAAATTCAATTTGCCCATAAATATCCCTTCTTTTTTAACAACCACGCTTTATTTTAACATATTCTCAGATTTTTTCACAGTCTTTCTACTGATTGTGAAGTATGTATTTTTCAAATGTTATTGCTAAAATTTTTTTATGAGCAGCAATTTTGATTTTCTTCAAAAAGTTGATAACGAAATTTTTAATCTCGCAAAAACAGCCGAGAAACTCTTTCGTGACGAGTATTTTGAACAATGTATCACACAAACAAGAAAACTTGCCGAACGGATAATCAGGAACGTTTTGGGCAATTCCGCCACCGTTGAAGATAGTTTCGATGATATGCTCTACAAGTTAAAAACCGTCTCGAAAAATACGATGCGTGAACAAGAATTTATAAGCGATATGTATTTTTTGAAGAAACAGGGCAACCTCGCAACTCACGGCGAAAAAATCGAAAATAGCGGTGAAGTCGCACTCGATTGTCTCGAGCATGCTTTTGAGGCTTGCATAAATTTTGCGTACTCAAAAACAAATGATGATACGCTTAACAGACTTATTTTTGATGAAAAACTTCTCATTTTGGGTGAAAAAAATCAGAACCTTCAAGCACAATATCGAACCGAACTTGAGCGGAATGAAAATCTGCCCGATGATGACGAAGAGTTTTTGAACGACATTGAAGAAAAAAATGATGAAGATTTTTCAAAAAAACACAAAAAATCTTCAAATTTTGAAAAAAAATCTCCCAAATCGAGCAATTTTGAGAAAAAATCATCAAAAAATTATAAAAAACATAAAAAAACTCGAGAAAAAGAAGATGATTTAAACGAAAAACCACAAAAGACTTTTATGCAGAAAGTTTTGACCGCTATTGTGATTTTTTGTGTTTTAGTTTTTGGAATTTTATTTTTAATGGCAGAAGTGCCGAATTTTTTCGAAAATTTTGAGGTGAAAAATAATTTTTCTAAAACTCAAAACGAACCAAAGCCCGAAAGGCTCAAAAAAAGTCCGAAAAAACACTATTTTCCTCGCAAAAATGATTATAATAAAGACGATTTTTCGGTTACAAAAAATTTTTCAATTTAATCTCTATCGTACTAAAAAGCCCTCAACAGAGGGCTTTTGTTTTATTTTTTGAATTAATTTTGGTGGCTTCTGATTGATTCGAGTTCCGCAAGTTCCTTTTGGAACGGAGAAAGTTTGTTTATTTTTTTGATTACTTCGGGGAATTTTTCGCAAGCGAAGTCGATTTCTTCTTCCGTCGTAAATCTGCTCAAACTCAATCTGATGCTGCCGTGAAGTGCTGTGAACGGTACGCCCATTGCTCTTAAAACATGGCTTGGGTCTAAACTTCCCGATGTGCAAGCACTGCCTGAACTTGCACAAATGCCGAGTTCATTGAGGTACAACAAAATCAATTCGCCTTCGATATATTCAAAACCGATGTTTGTTGTGTTTGGAACTCTGTTTCCTGTCGAGGAGTTCAATCTTGCGTTAAAAATATTGTGCAAAATGTTTCTTTCCAATTTGTCACGCAATTTCTTTACACGTGTAAGTTCTTCGCCGAGTGAATCATAAGCCAATTCTGCAGCTTTACCGATAGCAATGATGCTTGCTGTGTTTTCTGTACCTGCTCGTTTTCCACGTTCCTGATGACCGCCTGTGATTAACGGTGCAAACGCCGTGCCTGCCTTGACATACAACGCTCCGATACCTTTTGGAGCGTGGAATTTGTGTCCTGAAATAGAAGCAAAATCTACTTTTGTGTTTTTAAAATCCATTTTTATTTTGCCAGCAGCCTGAACAGCATCAACAAACACCTTCGTTTCAGGGTTCTTTTGCTTTACAAGTTCTGCAACTTTTTCGTACGGGAAAATAATACCAGTTTCGTTATTTGCTGCCATCAAAGAAACCAACGCCGTTTCCGGACGAATTGCTTCTTCGAGTTCTTTCATGTTCAAATTGCCGTCAGCATCAACTCCGAGGTAAGTCACCTTATGACCTTGTTTTTCAAGGTCTTTATAGGTGTTCAAAACACACGGGTGTTCGACTTTTGTCGTGATAATGTGTTTTTTGCCGTAACCTTGGTTTACGACCCCACGGATTGCCGTGTTTGCACCTTCCGAGCCTGAACCTGTGAAGTAAATTTCCTTTTGGTCATTCGCTCCCATAAATTCTTTTACGGCTTCTCTTGCGTCTGCAATTTTTCTTCCTACTTTTCCTGCAAAATCATACATTCCTCCCGGGTTTGCGTAATTTTCAGAAAAATAGGGCAACATTTCCTCAAGGACTTTTTCGTCAACCTTGGTCGTTGCGTTGTTATCTAAATAAATTAATCTATCTGCCATTTTATACTAATATAACCTCAACGTCTTCAGAAATATGCTTTTTCAAGATTTTTTCAACATAATTCTTTGTTAATTGTGACTTTTGGCAAGCACTGCATTTGCCTGCGAATTTAATGTAAATTTTGTTTCCGTCGATATCAACAAGTTCAACGTCGCCATTGTCTTTTCGAAGTTCCGGTGCAACGTATTTTTCAATAACCTTGCTGACTTTCAAAATTTCTTGCGTTTTTGTAAGAGCTGGTTTTTCGTTTCTGACTTCCTTCAAAATCGCTTCAATAGCAGATTTGCAATGTCCACAACCACCGCCTGCTTTTGTGAATTCAGTTACTTCTTCAACTGTTTTCAAGTTGTTCGTTCTGATTTGTTCCTTAATCGTATCTTCTGTTACGTTGAAACATTGGCATACGATTTTTTCTTTTTTCTCTGCAACACATGTTTCACCGTAATAATCAGCAATCGCAGCTTCAAGTGCCTCATGTCCCATTACTGAGCAGTGCATCTTCGCTGGTGGCAAGCCGCCTAATTCTTCAACGATGTCCTTATTCGTAATCTTTCTCGCTTCGTCAATGTGCATGCCGATAATCATTTCTGTCAAAATGCTCGAACTTGCAACTGCCGAACCGCAACCGAATGTTTGAAACTTCGCATCTGTGATGATTCCGTTTTCATCAACCTTCAAATAAAGTTTCAACATATCTCCACAAGTCAACGAACCTGCTTCGCCAACTGCGTCTGCATCGTCAATCATGCCCGCATTTTTCGGGTTTTTATATAAATCTGTTACTTTATCCGTGTATTCCCACATAGTTTCTCCAATCTTATACCTATATTTTAATATGAAAATAATCCGTTGATTACATTTTTTAATTATTAATTAATTTTTTCCCTGATAGATTTTGACTTTTTCTTAAATAAAATTAATAACCTATTGAATATGATTGGAAAATTTTATTTAAGTGCAAATTTTTTAATATCCTCTATTTTCAGTATTGATTTAAACCACAAAATCATTATATATATATTGTGAGGCTGAATATAGGCTCGAAAACAAGTGGTAATGCCGAAAAGGCAAATTCTAAATCAGACTGAAAACGGTACGGCTATTAAGTTTTGTTAATAATGTAACTTAACAAAACAAAAAATCGGAGGAAAGAGAGAAATGGGTTTAGCAGCAACACAAGCAAGGTACTTGGGACTAACTGCAAGAAAGACCAATGTTGAATTTGAAGGTCAACAGGTAAACCAACAAAGAACAGCATTGGCAAACCATTCAGCCAATTTATACAATCAACTTTATGCACTTAAAGTGCCGACTCCTCCGAGTGTAACAGATTATTACAAAACTGAGTACAGTTACAACATCGCAGGTACGTCTTATACAATCGATGAATATACTAAAGAAGATGACGGAACTTACACGATACAAGTTTCATATACCGATTATAAAGATGTTGGTTCGAAATCATTCGTTACAGGTTCTTTGACAAGAAATGCCGCTGGTACATACACAGTTCAAACGGCTAATTCTACTGAAAATTATATTCTCGACCCTGCTGCCGCTACCGAAAATGAAGCACTTGATATTGCCCAAGGCAGAAAAACTCCAGGGCTTTATGTTTCTTACAAAGATACAGAAAATAACATGACGTATTATTTTGATACCGAATGGTTGGAACAACAAGCCGACGATTATCAAGGTACTTTGAACAGATATTACATTTCAAAAGAACTCGATACAAAAACAGATACAAGAAAAAATTGCCAATTATCATTTGATAAAAACGGTTATATCGAAACAGTCATTGACCCTTCAATCACAGAAACACCCGTAACTTGTACGGCAACGACCGAACAAGATACAGATTCTTACAACAAGGCAATGAATGACTACACTTATGACAAAGCGGCTTATGAAAAGTCTATTGCAGATATTAACGCTCAAACTGAACAAATTCAGGCACAAGACAGATCGCTCGAATTGAGATTGCGTCAATTGGATACTGAACAACAAGCGTTGATGACAGAAATGGATTCCTTAAAATCCGTTCTCGACAAAAGCATTGAAAAAGTATTTAAAGTATTTGCATAGAAAAACGGGGGAGAGAAAGATGTCTTACAAGAACGACAGTTTATTAGTAATTTCAAACAAGTACGGCGGTGCAAGCAGTAATGCCAAAGCAATGTTATTCCAAACTTATGACCAATTAAGAGACATGATTGTCAGCGGTTCGGCTACTGACGGTGCAGGTTTCGGTACGGCCGGTACTTGGCTTTGGAACATAGCAAGATTTATCGCACCGAGTTCATTTATGAATGTTATGGGTGGAAGTTCTCAAATTAATATCCCCGGTACTTCATACTGGAACGCAATGCAAGGTGGAACTTCGACAGTTGATGGCGGTAACTCCTCATTCGGTATCAGCGACTTAGGGTCTTTCCCCGGATTTCCGAGTGGTGCTGCTTCTGTTATGTCAGGTTTCGGTTCATCAAATTCAGGTTACATTACAGGTGCTGCTGCTTCTGTCGCTTCAGCCGCTGACCTCGCTGGTGTAGCCGGTATTAACGCTGCCGCTTATGCTTCGGGTATGGCATCAGGTTATGGCTATGCAAACAGTTTGGTTCTCCCTGCAGCAGGTATCGTTTCAGGTTTAGGTGGTATCTTGCAAGCAATTTCCCCTTATGCAGGTGTTTATGGTATTGCAGGTACAATCGTAGGTAACTTGATGCAAGGTACAGGTAGTGCGGCACTTTCCGCTTACCAAAACGTAACTGCAAAAATTCAGGCAAATGCTGATACAATTCTCGAAAACAAAGTTAAAAACATTGAATCAGTCGTCAAAATGCTTGGCGTTCAAAACGATGTTGTTAACAAAATGTTGAAAGAAGAATTAGAAGGTGCAAAAAAATCTGTCGATAATATCACGGATTAATATTAACTTTTGTAACGAAATAAACAGGTTTTTTGGTCTACAAGAAACCTGTTTGAATTTTGAAGAAAACATGTAAGTGCTTGAGAGAATAGAGTTTTAGCATGTTAAGAAATGTAACATAATAAAGAAAAACTAATCAAAAAAATTAAAGTTTTCAAAAAGAAGTGCCGATAAGAATAGAGTAAGGTAAGAAATTAAGTAAGGACAATAGCAATGGGCTTAGCAGCATCACAAGCAAGATTTTTAGGATTGACAGCAAGAAAGTCAAACACTGAATATGAAGGCCAACAAGTTAACCAACAAAGAACAGCATTGGCAAACGAATCAGCAAGCCTTTATAGCCAACTTACTAATTTGTCAGTTCCGACTCCTCCGGATATCAACCAATACTATTCAACAGAATATACATTCACAATTGACGGAACTTCTTACACAATGACTCAACTTCCGAGAATGACTGAAGATGGTACATATTCATTTGTTGCTTCATACAAATCAATGAATTCAAAATATGAAAAAGTTACAGATTTGGAAGGTATCGATACATCTTCAATCGTAAATGGTTCAGCAGGTAAAGTTGCACTCAGCCAAGTTTCAAACTTAGCAAAAGCAGTAGGTGATACTCAAGAAACTCACGCATCAAGATTTTCAAGTGGTTCAGATATCTACTACAACGTAGGTGGTGTTGATGGTCAATACTTCAAGTATATCTCCACTCCGACTATCCAAGACAGAGATTTCCAAGGTGTATCATTCGAATTCGATTCAACCGGTAACTTCTCATCAATGCAACTTGCAAACTCAGGTGACAAAATCGTAATTTCAACAAACAACGTTGCAAACGATGATTTGTACCAACAAGCAATGAACGAATACAACAAAGAATACAGCGATTACGAAAAAACAATGGCTCAAATCAACGCTAAGACAGAAGTTATCCAACAACAAGATAAGTCATTGGAATTGAGATTGAACCAATTGGATACTGAACAAAACGCAATTTCAACAGAAATGGATGCAGTTCAAAAAGTTATCGATAAGAACGTTGAATCAACATTCAAAACGTTCGCTTAATAAAGTTTTATATTTTACACACTTACATTTCTTACCAATTATCTGCCGACGTAAAAGTCGGTTTTTTTTTTGCGACTGCCGAGCAGAGTGCTGAATGGTTTGAAGGCGTGAAACAAAATCAAGTCCACGTTTGCAACTTTAATCCTTCAGAATGACGTTCATTTGAAAACTTAAAAAAGTCGCAAACAAGGCGGGACGGAGTCCCTAAGAATGACTTAATAGGGTTCTCCAAGATTCTTTGTTTCGCTCAGAATGACAACAATGTTGTTGGGTTAAAGCCCAAGTTCCAATACTAAACATATTAAAAAAAATCTTTTATATCTATTTCAAAGAATTTTGCGAGATTGTACAGAGTTTCAGTGCTTGCGAGGTTTTTGCCACGTTCGATACAAGAAATATGTTCTCTTGACATATTCACATATTCAGCAAGTTTTTCTTGAGATAATCCTTTTTCAATCCTCAAGGCTTTTACTTTTTTTCCTATGTCGTTTCTTAACTTGCGAAGACCCATATAAACATTTTTTCATGTAATATAAATATTACTGTAATATTGACATTACAAAAAACATGTTATATCATTCATGGCAACGGTTTACAGGTTATGTTTATTTGTTATAAAGGAGAAATTATTATGTCAAAAATTAGAAATATCGTTGTTGGAATGGCTATTATGGGGGTAATAATTTTGCCTGTTTATGCTTCATCGTATGAGTATGTCGCGGTTTCTCCGAGTAACAACGAAGTGTGTGCGACTATTGAAAATGTCGGAAATTCTGTAAATAACCCGACTTTGAAAACTACGGTAACGAAAAAGATTTCTTTAAATGATGAAAAAGCAATACAATCAAACATTTCTCCTGAAAAATATTTGAGTTATTCAATGCATTTAGAAGAATTTACAAATAAAAGAATAAACAAAAAGTATTCTAAGGCGATAATTACTGTTAAAAATATTTCAAGTGAACCATTGAAATTGGTTTGGTCGCAGGCGAATAATGATGTCAATGCGCAAACAGTATTTGACAATACTCGATATACGGCAACTATTGGTTCTCAATGCGTTGCGTTTATTGGTGGTGCAACAATTATTGGAACACCTTTTGCGATTTATGGAGCAACAGAGATGGTTAGAAATAAGAATGCTAAATTGTTGAACGAACTCAACTCATACGTTAAATCTGGTAATGTAAATTGGAATGCTATTTTGCAACCTAATGAAAAAATGACGGTTCATTTTATTAAATCTAAGACTCAATTAGAGCCGATTACGCTTAAAACACGTTTTACGGGAAATAACGACAAGTTTTATGTAGAATCAAATATAAAGATATAGAAAAATGAAAAAGATTATATCTTTAATATTGTTTTGTATATTTTTTCTCAATAATATTCCTGTTTTTGCGAATAGTTGCAGCAAAGTTAAGGCAATAACTTTTGCAAATGCGGTTAAAAAGGGAGATATAAATTCTGTCAGCAAATATTTAGAGTCAGGATTTAACCCAAATCAAACATATATGGGAGAATCAATGCTGCTTATTGCATTAGCAAACAAGCAGCATATTATGCTTGATTATCTTTTGAACAATGGTACAGACCCGAATATAAAATCTATAACTCCACCGCTTTTATATTCTTCTTTTGTAAAACAAGATATGTATTCTTTTAAGAGGTTATTGGAATCGGGAGCAGATTTAAACAGGATTTATTTAAAATATCCCGTACAATCATACGCTATGAGTAAAGCGATTGCGACAAAAAATAACGATATACTTAATATGTATATAGACAATGGAGCAAATCCCAACACTCCATATACAGTTCCGTTATTAACTTATGCTGTTGTCAAAAATAATGCATACGCTGTTGAAAAATTGATTGTTGCAAAAGCAGATCAAACAAAAACTTTTATGGGAATAACCCCTGAAAAATTAGCAATAAATAAAGGGCAAAGTGATATTATCAGAGTATTTGCAAAATATGATAAAGATGGAAATAAAAAGAATATTTCAACGACAAATTTGGATAAAGCAATAAATCTCTTGCAAGAAACAAGCCTTGGTCCGATTTTTTATGAATGTATAAACGGAAAAAATAAAACTTCAAAACCAATTAATATTTCATACAATGATTTGTCAAAATTCAATAAAGGTAACTGTTTTGCAATAACACAACTTAGTAAAGGTAAAATTTTTATTTTTATAAACGAAGATTTGCAGTATTCTTCCCCTGAGGCGTTAGCAACGTTAATTGCATCAATGACTGTCCACCAAGACGGACAGGATTCTATTAATGAAGAAATATATTGTGCAACTTTGATGGCAACACTGTGGGCAATTTTTACTGAAAATAATGAAAAATTAAAAATAGAAAATTCAGAATTGGTAAGAACGTTAAATTATTATGAACAGGTATTTAGAGAAAATGATTATGAAATAAGCACTTTTAAACCCCTGATTGAGTTCAATCCCGAATATAAAAATTTAAGGAAAAGTTCTCGTGGTTTTTCAAACGAAGAAATCGGCTTAATTAATGTTGATTCTTTCGCCTCAACCGTAAAAAATAATGTTCAAAGTTATTGCATAAAACATAACGTTCCTGATAAATTGAAAAAGACTTGTGAAGTCCTTGCAATATTGGGACTGATAGCGTTAACTTCGGCGGTTATATATTCTTCTGCTCAGGTTCAGTACGCACAACAGGTACCTTATAACTATTACAATTATAACTACAACTATAATTATTACAATTTTACTTATATCTATTATTAGAAGCGATAAAATTGTATAAGCATGGCTTTAACCCAACAATATTACACCATTGCGAGCGATAGCGTGGTAGAAGTAGGGTCGACTTTAGTCGACCGACTCAATAAAGCAATGAAGTTTTTCCTTATTCAAGCAACATTTAGTGGCACAATTTGAGAATAATTACCCCTGCCAAAATCAAGAATACTCCCACAAATCGTGCGACATTAACAGCATCGTGAAACAATGTTATTCCGACGAAAAATGTTCCGAGCATGCCAATTCCCGTCCATACCGCATACGCTGTCCCTATCGGGATTTGCTTTTGGGCAAGGTACAAAAAATATCCGCTCAGCCCCATTGCCACGATTGCAAAAATCAACCAAAGAACTTTTGCACCCGTAACAGACGCCATTTTCATGCCGATGGCCAGCCCATCTCAAAAAGGGCGGCAATTACGAGGTACACCCAACTCATCGCTATTCCTTTTCAAGCCAAATTGTTTTGTCTTTTCCGTCTTTGAAAATGATGCCGATTTCATCGAACGTATTTCTGATTTTGTCTGCCAAGTCCCAATTCTTTGCGGCTCTTGCGTTTGCACGGATTTCGATAACTTTGTCAATCAATGCGTAGCCGCTGAGTGATTTGTCTTGGACAAAATCGAGTTTGTCTTTGATTGTTTCAAGTCTGTTATTGAGTTCGTCTTCGCTCATTTGAGATTTTTTGCAAGTGAAGCCTAAAACGCCCATTAACATTTTGAGAGTTCCGACATATTTACCTGCGAGAACTTTGTCGCCGTTTGCTTTTGCGGAATTTGCTTTCGTTGCAAGGTCGAATAAAACCGAAAGTGCAACCGAGGTATTAAGGTCATTATCCATTGCGGCTTTGAACTTTTCGACTTCTTCTGCATTTTTATCTTCAACAATATTTTCTTTTCCTGCAAAAGTTGAAACTTCATCAAGTGCGGTTTGTAAACGTTTAAAGCCTGTTTTTGCACTCAAAAGTGCTTCATCGTTGAATTCTACAGGCATTCTGTAATGGTTTGTCAAAATGAAAAATCTGATTGTATCAGCGTCATAATGTTCCAAAAGTGCGTTGATAGTGACGAAATTTTTGAGCGATTTTGACATTTTTTCTTTGTTAATTGTGACAAAACCGTTGTGAAGCCAGTATTTTACGAAGTCTTTACCGCTTGCTGCTTCAGATTGAGCAATTTCGTTTTCGTGGTGAGGGAAAATTAAATCCGCACCGCCAGCGTGAATGTCGATTTGTTCACCCAAATATTTTTTCGACATTGCAGAACATTCAATGTGCCATCCTGGACGACCTACGCCCCACGGTGATTTGTAGCCATTTTCTTCATCTTTTTTCCAAAGTGCAAAGTCTAAAGCATCTTCTTTTTTGCTCGAAGTTTCCACTCTTGCACCTGCTTCAAGGTCGTCAATCGGTTGTTTGCTGAGTTTGCCGTAACCGTCAAATTTTTTAACTCTGAAATAAACATCGCCGTCTGCTTCGTATGCGTAACCCTTTGAAATCAAGAGTTTTACTAGAGCAATCATTTCTCCGATAGTTTTTGTTGCACGAGGTTCAAAATCGGGTTGCAAATTGTTAAGTGCTTTCATAGCGTCTGCAAAAATTTGATAATATTTGCTCGAAATTGCCTCAGCAGTAGTGTTTTCGTTGTGAGCCTTTGCCAAAATTTTATCATCAACATCGGTGACGTTTCTGCAATATTTTACGTCGTACCCCAAGAATTTCAGGTATCTGTAAAGGATATCCCAAGTGATGTAACATCTTGCGTGACCGAGGTGCGGATAGTCGTAAACAGTAGGACCGCAAACGTACATCGTTACTGTGTTACCTTTTAACGGTTTAAATTCTTCGAGTGTATTTGATAAAGTATTTTGTAATTTTAGCATTTTGACCTCACAATTTGCGACAATTATAACACAAAACAAAACTTTGTTCGTGCCTGATTAAAATTTTTGAGGGGCTAATTTATTTGTTATATTTTCCGATTGCGAGATAAAAAAGTTGCAAAATTATGCCAAAACAGCCACGCATAGAGATTTTCGTCGGAATTTTTCCTGTTTTGGGGTAACATCTTTCTGTCGGAATTTCGATGACTTTATATTTATTTCTTGAGGCGAAAACAGACATATACCAAAGGAATTCGTACGATACGAAACAATCTCGCAAGATGTCTGCGTTGATGATGAGATTTTTTGAATATGCTCTAAACGCCGATGCGACTTCGGTGTAGGGATATTTTGCAAGGAGACTTACCCAAGGAATGAGTATTAATTTCATCGCCAAAAATCTTATGAGCGGTGTGTTTTCGTGCTTTGCACCTTTCATAAATCTTGACCCTTGAACAAAATCGTATCCTTCGTCCAATTTCTTTGCAAATTCAAAAATCGACTGCATACTGTCTTTGTTGTTGCCGTCAACGGTGATTATGCCGTCGTAATTTTCATTTAAAACTTCGTTTATGCCTGCACGGAAGGCACTGCCCTGTTTGCCTTCGAAAACGACTATTTTTGCTCGAACGGAACATTCTTGAAGAAAATCTTTTTCAAGTGATTTGTCGGTCGAATTTGAGTCCAAAATAAAGATGTCGACTGTGTTTTCGAGCGATAGAGATTTAATTTTTCTCAACTGCGATTGAATTCTTTCTCCTTCGTTAAGAGTTGGAATTAAGAGGGCATATTTATTTTTCTTTTCGAAAAAATATTCGCTATTGTATTTGGGGAGTTGCCGTTCCATAGTAAAATTTCCTTATTTTTATTGTATTCGTGTTTGTTTGTTTTGTAAAGTTTGAGATAATTTTGCCAAAAATGTGATAGAATAATAAAGACAGTGAGGTAACAATGGGTAAAACGGCGTTAATTACAGGTGTTACGGGGCAAGACGGAAGTTATCTTGCGGAACTTTTGCTTGAAAAAGGTTATATGGTTCACGGTTTGAAGAGAAAGTCCTCAAGTTTCAACACTGAGCGGATTAACCACCTCTATCAAGATACTCACAACAAAAAATCTAAGTTTAAACTTCACTATGGGGATTTGACGGATAGTACGTCCTTAATCCGCTTGATTAGTGAGATTAAGCCCGATGAGATTTACAATTTGGCGGCACAAAGTCATGTTCGAGTTTCGTTTGATTCTCCTGAATACACCTCTGATACCGATGCTTTGGGCAATTTGAGGATTTTAGAGGCGATAAGACTTTTGGGGTTGTGCAAAAAGGTCAAATTTTATCAAGCATCAACGTCTGAACTTTATGGCGATACGAAAGAAGTTATGCAGAATGAGCAAACGCCGTTCAAGCCACGTTCGCCTTATGCGTGTGCAAAACTTTTTGCCTATTGGACGACGGTCAATTACCGTGAGGCTTATGGTATGTTTGCGGTAAACGGAATTTTGTTTAATCACGAAAGTCCCCGTCGTGGTGCGACTTTTGTTACGAAGAAAATCACCCGTGCCGCCTCGAGAATTCAATATGGTCTTGATGAAAAATTGTATATCGGAAACCTTGATAGCAAGCGAGATTGGGGTCATTCTAAGGATTACGTCGAGGCGATGTGGTTGATGTTGCAAAACGATGTGCCGAAGGATTACGTCATTGCAACGGGCAAAAGTATGTCTATTCGTGAATTTTGCACGATTGCGTTCAAAAAAGCCGGAATTGACCTTGAATTTGTCGGTTCAGGTTTGGACGAAAAGGGCGTAGATAAAGAGACTGGTAAGGTTTTGGTTGAGATTGACCCTGCGTATTTTAGACCCACGGAGGTTTCTTATCTTTGTGGCGATTCTTCGCTTGCGAGAAAGGATCTCGGCTGGCAGCCTAAATATGACGTTAATTCGCTGATTGATGAGATGGTTGAGTATGACTTGCACCAAGCGAAAAAAGAAAAATTTTTGACTGACGGCGGATATAAGTTCGTAACCGAACGAGAGGAATAATGTTAAAAAAAGACAGCAAAATTTACATTGCGGGACATCGTGGAATGGTCGGTTCTGCCATTTTGAGAAAGTTTTTGAGCGAAGGATTTAATAATATTATTTATAGAACTTCAAAAGAACTCGATTTGACAAGACAGGCTGAGACGGAAAAATTTTTTGAACAGGAGCGTCCTGAGTATGTCGTCAATGCGGCTGCAAAAGTGGGTGGAATACTTGCAAACAGTAGGTATCCTGCTGAATTTATTTACAGAAATATGATGATTTCGACGAATTTAATCCACTCCAGTTTTCTTTTTGGGGTGAAAAAATTGATAAATTTAGGCTCAAGTTGCATTTATCCTAAAAATGCCCCCAATCCTATAAAAGAGGAATATTTGTTGACGTCTGAATTTGAAAAAACGAATGAGGCGTATGCACTTGCAAAGGTTGCGGCACTAAAGACTTGCGGCTTTTATAATCAAGAATACGGCACGAATTTTATTTCGTTGATGCCCCCGAATTTGTACGGCGAAAATGATAATTTTAATATGGAAACGGCACATTTGCTCCCAATGGTTGTGAGACGTTTCCATTTGGCGAAATTGTTTGATAACAACGATTTTGAGGGTATTAAAAAAGATTTTTCTAAAAATCCACTCGGTTGGGGATTAGATGAAAAAATAGACAAAGTTTCGATAGAAGAAATTTTGAAAGAAATTGGTGTTGAAAAGGGCAAAGTCACCGTTTGGGGCGATGGTTCGGTCTATCGGGAAATGATGTCGAGCGACGATGTTGCAGATGCTTGTTTGTTCTTTTTGAAAAACGTCAATGCTTCTGATGTCAACGATTTTGCGAATATTTCTTCCGGAAAAGAAATTCAACTCAAAGAACTTTTTGAACTTGTCAAAACGGTTGTCGGCTACGAGGGCGAAATCGTTTATGACAAATCAAAACCAAACGGCGTGTTCAAAAAATTGACGGACGGCACGAGATTATTTTCTCTTGGTTGGAAGCCGAAAATCGAGTTCCGACAAGGAGTTGAAGATTTTTATAAAATGTATCTTCAACTATAAAATCAATTTTTTCTCTCTAACGTCCAAGTGCTGAAATCACCTCGTTTTTGGAAAAATTTGACTCTGTATTTTTCTTGTTCGGGAATGTCAATCCATTTGTGTTCCTCTTTTACGTTGAAAAGCCACTTTTTTGGGAAACAATTATCTGTGTTCGTCGTGCAGTATGTCCAAAGAACTCTGTTGTTGTTGAGATGTAGCATAAAATCCTGTCCGTCGTTGAAAGTTTCGTAAAGATTTTCGTATTTTGTTTCGATATTGTCGATATCTTGCGGATAAACGCCGTTTTCAGCTTTGTAGTTTTTTAAATAGTTGAAAACTTTTTCGTTTTTAATCGAATATTCAAAAACTTTCGGAAGTGTCCCAAGTGTCGAATTTGTTGAGATTATCATGACCGAAAAACAAATTGCCGTGAGGGAAAGAATAAATTTTCGGTTTTTTAATTTCCAAAAAATTAAATAAACTAAAAATGTGATGGCAGAAATAATCGGTATAAGTGCAAAATCGAAAATCAGTGTGTAATTGAGGCTCGATTTTAATGTGGTATTGTTTGTGAAAATAATTGAAAAATAATACAAAAAAATTATGACAATAACAGGCAAACATATCGCTCCCGTCATTAAAAATAACGGTTTCCAAAAAGATTTTTCATCGGATTTGAAACGATTTTTGACAACAACTGTCAAAATTGCCGAAATCGCAATAATTACGCATAAAATTAAAAGTCCTAAAATCATAAACACCTCATTTTTCTGTGATTATAACATATTTTTTACAAAATTTTAAAAGATTAAGCCGTGTCGAGGTTTTGTTACAATTCCCAAAATTCAGTTAGCGTGCCAATTCCCCGATAGGAGTGTGGATTTTTTCATAAAATACGCTAAAATAGATTTGTAGATAAATCGGAAAAATATTATGAGAAGAAACAGAATATTGACAGTCGCTTTGGCGGCAATGATTATGACAAGTGTCCCTGTCTTTGCGGAAACATACAACGATGTTGCACCGAGTTTTTATTTTACTCAAGGGCAAAATTTTTATAACGGTGGTCAATACTCAAGTGCCATAAAGTCTTTCAGAAAAGCACTTCGGGAAAATCCGCTTGATTCTTCCGCTGAAATCGGAATTATTAACTCTTACATTTCAAGAGCAAAATATTACAACGACTCTGTCAATATGCCCCAAAAAGCAATCGCTGACTTGAAATCAGCACTTTTCTATTTCGTATGCTTCGATGATACCTCAAGAAGCAGATATTCTGATGCCTACACCGCTGCCGTTGGTAGCCTTAACACACTCGAAAGTGCTATGAAATCTGACATAACGGCTAACGGATTTGTTAAAACTGCAAAAAATCTTCGTGTTCAAGGTGAATTTGCCGCTGCGGGTTATGATTTTTACAGAGCAAAAGGTGATCCGAAAAATGCCGTTGTTGCTAACATTGGCTTAGGCGATGTGATGAAAATTTTGGGTAAACCAAATGAATCCGTAAAATATTATGAAGTGGCGATGAATGTTGATCCTGACAACACCGATTTGCGACTCAAAATCGCCCGTGCATACGAAGAATCAGGTCAATATGCACTTGCTGCGGAACATTACAACTATGCTCTTCAAAATTCTAACGAAAAAGAAGAAATTTTAAATTCTCTCGAGAAAATTTGCCGTCAGCGTGTTGAACAAAATCCCTCTGATGCCGAGGCTCATTGCAATTTGGGTGTAATTTATCAAAAGCGTGGATATTACGATAATGCTCTTGCTGAGTATGCTAAGGCGGATAAATTGAACCCAGCCTTGTTGACGTCGAAGGTCAATGCGTCCGTTTTGTATTATGATCAGAAAAAATACAAAGAGTCCGTAGAATCAGCAAACAACGCACTTTTGATTGACCCGAAAAACGTCAAGGCTCGTTTGCAAAAGGCGAAATGCTTCCAAGCACTCAGTATGTGGGAAAATGCTACGGAAGAATATAAAAATGTTTTAAAATACGATAAAACTAACTCGGAGGCTCAATTCGGGCTTGCGGATATTTATTCTAAAAACATGCCAGCCGAAGATGCTATTTCGACAATTCAGTCTGAAGGTATTGAACTTTCTCCTGAATTTTATGCACAAGCGGCGTACACGGCTCATAAAAACAAGGATATTCCGAAGGCAATCAAGTTTTATAAACTTGCAATCAATTCAAATTCGAATGATGTATCGCTTTATTTGAATTTGGGGCAAATTTACAACGGTCAGGAACAATACCCTGAAGCACTTGCGATTGCTGAGGCAGCAAAGCAAAAATTCCCGACAGATACGCAAGTTCAACAGTTGTATAATTCAATTAAGGCTCGATATACAGGTTCGATTTACGACACTGCGGCTGAATTTGCACAAAAAGGTGACTATGTGGCTGCAATCGAGAAATATCAACAAATTACCCCACAAGGCTACGACAGTTACGTCGGAATTGCGAGTGTTTATCAAATGCAAAAAGATTATCCTCGTGCTTTGGAATATTACAAAAAAGCACTCGAGAAAAAGCCTAACGATGAGGCTGTTTTGATTACTGCTGCAGGCATTTGTATCCAACAAGACAATTTGACGGAAGCACAAAATTACTTGAACAAGGTTCAAAATAAAAATTCTGCAAAATATAAGGAAATGCAAAATTACGTTTCTGCTCAAAATACTGAGGCTGAACTCAATAAGGCAATCCAAAAATATGAGGCTCAAGATTATAAAGGTGCTGAGGCGATTTTAACCCCACTTATCAACAAAAAAGTTGGCGGATATATGCCTCATTACTATCGTGCAATGGTCTATGATGCCTTGGGTAACTATCAAAAAGCGGTTGCTGATTACGAAGCAGTCGTCGCTAAAGACTCGACAATCGCACTTGTTTACTACTCTTTGGGCGTCGATTACGATAGTTTAGGCAATTTCGCTAGAGCAGTACAAAATTACAAAAAATTCTTAGAATTATCAAAAGGTGTCGATGATTACACAAAATATGCAAGACAAAGAATCCAACAATCTAAATAGTATTTCGATTGGGAATGTGAAAATTCACTCAAATGTAGTGTCTGCCCCAATGGCGGGCATTACCGATTATGTTTTGAGAAAATTAATCAGAAAATATTCGAAAGATTGCCTTTTGACGACCGAAATGATTAGTTCTGAAGCCCTTGTGCAACGTGAGGATTGCCATATTGTTAAGACTGATGATGAGGAAATTCCCGTTTCTTTTCAAATTTCAGGGCATAAACCGCACTTGGTTGCAAAATCGGCACAAATTCTTGCGGATAAGGCAACTATTATCGATATAAATATGGGTTGCCCCGTAAATAAAGTTATGAAAGCGACAGACGGGTGTGCCTTGATGAAGTCGCCTGATGTTGCGGCAAGCCTTGTTCGGGCGGTAAAGGAAGTTGTCGATTTGCCTGTGACGTGCAAGTTTCGGCTCGGTATTAACCAAAATTGTATAAATTTTATCGATTTTGCGGTCAAAATGCAAGAGGCTGGTGCGGCTGCAATTTGTGTTCATGCAAGAACGAGAGTGCAGATGTACTCCGGAGTTGCCGATTGGAAAAGGGTTTCGGCTCTTCGTGGCGAAATTGATATTCCTTATTTTATTAATGGGGATATTGTTTCTGTCGAAACAGCGGAACAGGCGATGAATGATTCTTTAGCAGACGGTTTGGCAGTCGGCAGAGGACTTTTGGGCAATCCGTGGTTGCCTGCTCAAATTGATGAATATCTTAAATTTGGCAAAAAACCTGAAGAAAAATCGATTGAGGAAAAATTATCAGTTTTAAAAGAACATCTTGATGCGGAGATTGCTTTTCGTGGCGAATTGAATGGCATAAAATTTTTTAGAAAGTTCTATCCTTACTATATCAAGGGTTTGCGTGGAGCATCGGAGTTTCGTGGGCGTCTTGTTACTGAAGAAAATTACGAAAAAATTATTTCGATTTTGCAAGAGATTAAAAATGCCTAATCCTTCTGAAAAAAAATATTTTGTATATTTACTGTTAATCGAAAATGGTAGTTATTATTGTGGTTACACTGATGATGTCGAGAAAAGATTTCAAAAGCATTTGTCCGGCAAAGGGGCAAAATATACCCGTGCACACAAACCCGTGAAAGTCGCTTGGCAAATGGAGTTTGACACAAAATCAGAGGCTTTAAAGGCGGAGTGCAAAATTAAGAATATGACTCACGAGCAAAAAATCAAATTGGTTAATAACGAAAATACCCTCATTGCACTGCAATAAGGGTATTTTTTTGAGTAAAATTTATTTATGGGCAAATAGATTCCCAGTCGATATCGTCCTCATCGGGGTCTCCCGGTTCTCTGATGACACAATCTTCGTCAGAGAGCATAACCATCAACGTCCAGCGAAGTTGAGTTTTGTAATTCGCACGAGCGGCTTCTTGTGTTTTTGCACAGAAAGCAAAACTAGGAATTTCCTTGATTTCGATGTAATGATACGGATTTCCGTTGAAATCAAGGTCAGTCCCTTCAATCAACGTCCAATCCAAATTCATATAATATTCAATATCTTTTTTTTCGTTACTCATCTAATGAATTCTCTTTTAAGGGTTGAGATATCGTTAGTCCTTCGCCCCCGACTACGTTTGCCTGTTTGCCGTCCAAATAGAGGTAAACGGGTTTGTCAGAGTTTGCCAAAACGGTCTTGATTAATTGTCTTAATCTTGAATAGAGGCTGTCTGAGCCACCGCCGTATGCAAAAGAACTTGCCATATCAATAACTACTCTTGTGTCATAAGTTGTAATGCTGTTGAGGTGCGAGTTTGCTGGAACTTCGGTATAAACGCCAGCAGATTTTTCTGCTCCATTCGGACCAGCGATGAGGAGTTTCACCGCATAGGTCAATTTGTCCTCACCTGCTTTTAACGGACGTTTTACGGGTTTCAAGAACTGATTTCCGTTTTTATCCGTTGTCAGCATGTAAACGTAAATGTATGAATCGGTGTGTTTTTGTTCAACCTTGTCTTTTTCGGGTTTTTCTTCTTCCTTTTTAGTTTGTTCAGGTTCTTGTTTTTCCTCTTTTTGAGGTTCAGATGGTTCGATGTCATCTGTCAGATTTTTTGTCTCGAGTCCTTTAATTTCTGGTATTGGAAACTTATCCGACAAAAAATTGTCGTAGCCCCACCAAAGACCTAAGCAAACAACTATGAAAATTACAAATCTCGAAAAATTGTTCATAACATTTCCTTATTTCTTTATAACACAATTTCTGGGAATAAGAAATACACCTTTTACATAAATCTTGTCCCCTTGCATTAAAATATGCGTGATTTCCAACTGTGCTTGGGCATCTTCGGCAAGTGCAACCGCTTGTGTGAACGGGTTAAATTTGCTTAAAAATTTGTTAACAATTTTTTGCATTTGGGCGTTCAAGTTGCTTGTAGAATTTCCCATTGAGAGTTGTCCGTTTACAATATTGAAACTTGTTGTGTAAGTTACTTTTGTATCGACAATCGGCGTGATGATTTTGAACATAATTCGAGCCTTCGAATTTTCTGTTTTCCATGTCAATCCGCTGATTTTCGCCAAAGAAAGTTTGCCCAAAGGAAGAGTTAAATACTCTGGATTTTGTTCTTCCATTTTTTTGAACATATAGTTCATATCATCGTTTGTCAAAGTTGCAGAAAATGAAACCGGAATATCATACGGAAATCCGATGTAGTCTTTTTTCATCAAAAATTTGTTGTAAGGGCAAACGCTTTTTGCCTCAAAATCAGATATCGACACACTGTCGACTTGAATTTTTTTCGCAGTTGCTGTGAAAGATTTGAACTCTCCGTTTCGAAGTGCTCTTGCGTTCGGAGTGTCGAGTTTGAAGTTGATTTTGGATTTTAATGTAAATCTCAAATATTTTTCAATAATCGTCTCAACGCCTTTTCTTTCAATAAAATCAACGCCTGTAACTTTTTCAACAACATTTCCCTTTGTCGGAACTATGTTTTGGCACACATAGTGAACCTTAGAGATGGCTTGGCTTTGAACCATTATTAATGCCAATAAAATGTAAAAAATCTTTTTCATTGTAAAAACACTTTCTTAATTTTGATTTGGTCGCCTGATTTTTCGCCGTATGCAACGATTTTGTTGTCATATTTTACGAAAATGTTTGCGTCGTTGCACTTTGCAAAAATAGGGTTTCCATTTTTGACCTTTTCAAATTCATTTTCATTCAAATTATAGCACCCGAAAGGCAATATGTTCTCAGGAGAAATAAGATTTTTTTCAATCAAATCAGGATTTTCGATTAAATTATTCAAATTTATACTATTTTCTTCTGTCATACCACCCGACTTTGTTCTGATGAGTTTGGTCATAACTCCGCCAACGCCGAGGTTTTGACCTAAATCATTGATGATTGAGCGAATGTATGTTCCCTTTGAACAATTAATTCTCAAATCGCCGGTTTGCGTTTCAAAATCGAAATTTTCGAGCGAAATCTTATTCACAACAATAGTTCTTTCCGGAATTTCGGAGATTTCGCCCACTCTTGCAATTTCGTATAATTTTCTGCCTCCGACTTTGATTGCACTATAAATAGGCGGTTTCTGCCTGATTTCGCCTTCGAAATTTTTTAATTCTTCTCTGACTTTTTCTTCTGAAATTTTTTTATCCGAGAAAAATTCAAGCTCTGTTTCTTTGTCGTAGGATTTAGAAACTACGCCGAATTTGAAGGTTGCAAGGTATTCTTTTTCGTTCGGCAAAAAATCTATAAGCCTTGTTGCTCCTAAAATTGCAACAGGCAAAACACCCTCTGCCAAAGGGTCTAACGTTCCCGCATGCCCGATTTTTTTTATGTGCAAAACTTTCCGTAAACGGCTGATAACGTCGTGAGAGGTTATGCCTGCGGGTTTATAGACGTTCAAAAAGCCGAACACGACTACACTTCACCTTTTGAAATTTTGTTGATAAGTTCGGTAACTCTTGCACCACGTTCGATTGAGTTGTCCAAAATGAACTTCAATTCAGGAGTTAAACGCAATCTGATTCTTCTGCCGACTTCATATCTGATTTTGGGAGCATCATCTTCGATTGCTGCAATCGTTTGTTCTTTAACGTTATCAGGTGCAAAGACCGAATAATAAACTTTAGCATAAGAGTTATCGTGTGCAAGTTCCAAGTCTGTTATTGACACAACTCCGCCGATTCTCGCATCATTCAATTTCTTTTGAATAATGTCTGCGATTTCTTTCATCAAAGTTTTTCTGATTTTTTCGTTTCTGAATTGGGGCATTTTTACCTCTTATACAAGTTCTTGTCTTTCTACCAATTCAATCGTCGTAACCTTAATAATGTCGCCGACTTCGAGGTTATTGAATTTGGCAAATGATATACCACATTCGAAACCTTGGTTGACTTCTTTAACGTCATCTTTAAAACGTTTGAGTTGGTCGATTGAACCTTTGAAAATTTCTTGACCGTTTCTCATAACAATCGCCATTTTGTTTCTTGCGACCTTACCTTCGGTTACATAGCAACCAGCAATCTTAGTCGTTTTGCCGACTGTAAAGATTTGACGAACCTCTGCCTTACCGATTTCGACGATTTTTTCTTCAGGTTGTAACAAGTGCAACATCGTCTTTTCGAGGTCCTCAAGGATTTGGTAAATAATATCAAATTTCTTGATTGTTACGTTGTATTTTTCTGCCGCTGCAAGTGCGTTTGCATCTTCTTTTACCGTAAAGCCCAAAATCATTGCATTACCTGCACTTGCGAGCATAACATCTGCTTCTGAAATATCACCAACTCCGACGTGAATAATCTTCGTGACGATTTCTTTTGATTCCATTTGGTTGATGGATTGAGCAACCGCTTCAGCCGCACCGTGCGTATTTGCCTTGATGATGAGGTTGAGGTGTTGAATATTGTCGTCCTCTCCGATTGCATCGTTACGAACGTGAGCGGGCATCGTTGCTTCAAGTCTTGATGTACGTTCTTTTTCCTTACGTTCTGCAATGATTTGGTGCATAATTTTTTCGTTGTCTACCGCTTCAAATTTGTCGCCTGATTGAGGAACTTCTGAAAGACCCAAAATTTCGACAGGAGTAGAAGGACCAGCCTTTTTAATTCTTTCTCCGTTATCAGCAATCAATGCACGAACTTTTCCGCCTACATTGCCGACTACGAAGCAATCTCCCGTGTGTAACGTCCCGTTTTGAACTAGTAATGTTGCAACAGGGCCTTTTCCTTTATCAAGGTTTGCTTCAATTATTACACCAGTCGCTTTCGCTGACGGATTAGCCTTGTAGCCGTTAACTTCTGCCAAAAGCAAAATATATTCGAGCAAATCTTCGATACCTGTTTTTTGCAAAGCACTAACTTTGATACAAGCCGTATCTCCGCCCCATTCTTCTGGAACAAGTCCGTATTCTGTTAATTGTTGCAAAATTCTATCGGGGTTTGCTTCTGGTTTATCACATTTGTTGACCGCAACAACGATAGGAACTTCAGCCGCTCTTGCGTGGTTAATTGCTTCAATCGTTTGAGGCATAATACCATCGTCTGCTGCAACGACCAAAATTGCGATATCTGTTGCTTGTGCACCTCTTGCTCTCATTGCTGTGAACGCTTCGTGACCGGGAGTGTCGACAAATACAATCTTTTTGCCATTGTGGTGTACTGTGTAAGCACCAATAGATTGTGTGATACCGCCAACTTCGGTTGAGGTGATTTTGTGTCCGGTTTCTCTGATTGAATCGAGCAATGTTGTTTTACCGTGGTCAACGTGACCCAAAATACTAACAACAGGTGCTCTCGGCTTCAACAACGATTCATCAACGTCGTTTAATTCCTTCAATTTTTCTTCTTTTTGGAGTTCTTCTTCGATGTATGCGTCCAAATCTTCTTCTTGAACTTCGATGTCGAAATTAGCACAAACTTTCTTTTGTGTATCGATGTCGATAACTTGGTTTACTGTCGCCAAAATTCCGTTCATCATAAGGAATTTTACGACTTCTGCTGATGATTTGTTGATTTTTTCAGCAAGTTCACCAACAGTCATAACCGAGTTGATTACGACTGATTTAACTTCTTTTTGAACTTCTTCAACACGTTCTTTTTTTCTGTGTTTTTGAGCCATTGCCTTTTCAAGACTAATGAGTTCTTGTTGTTCTTCTTTTGATTTATAGTCTTTTTCTTTTTTATTTACGTCTTTACGTTTTGCGTAACCGGGTTTGTTTTCGTAAATATCTTGAGAAATAAAATGTCTTTTAACGGGTTCACGCTTGTCACCTGCGTTTGCTGGACGTTGCGGTCTTTCTCCGTTGTTGTTATTATCTTGTCGTCTATCTTGGCGGAAAGGTCTGTCACCTTTGTTGAAAGGCTTTCTTTCTCCTTGCGGTCTTTGTTGTTGGTTTTGACGAGCAAGCATCTTTTTCTTTTCAATTTCCGCTCTCTCTTGTTCTCGTTTTTTGCGGTTATTTTCTGCTTGAATTTCCGCACGGCGTTTTTGGCTGTTTTGATTGTTATATTCAAGCAATGAACGAATACTTGTTCCAGAGGGGGCAATCATAGTGTTTTTGTTTTCTTCAGGTTTCTTTTCTACCTGTTTCGTTTCTTCTTTTGCAACTTCTTCTTTTTTATCTTTTGTTGTTGCTTCCGCTTTTTTGTGATGGACAATTGTTTTCTTTTCTTCAGGCTTAATTTCTTCAACAGTCACTTGAGTTTTTGTGCTATCAGTTGAAGATTTAACTTTTTTTACGATGAATGCTTTCGGCTTTTTCGGTGCAGCATCTTTCGGTTTTTTAATCACTTCTTTAAATCTCTCAAATTGAGAGAGTGTCAATGTGCTTGAATGAGACTTAACCTTGACTCCGATTTTGGTTTCAAGTTGCTCAATCATTTCTTTGTTCGTTAAGCCAAGTTCTTTGGCTGCATCATATACTCTAATATTGTCCATTTATTTCTCACTTTAATTGCCTAATATAGTTGTAACACAATCTATTTGTGAAGTAAAACTATAATTTTATTTTTGAGTTCAACATTGACTCTTTTTTTTAGAATTTTAGAAATTCTATCCTTCTTAAAGGCTGTATTTACGCAGTTTTCGTCCTTGCAGATGTAACACGACCGACCGTAAATATTGTTTAACGGATTGATGAAAATTTCACCCGATTTGCTATCTGCTGTGATTTTTATAAATTCGGATTTTGGTTTATATTCTCCGCAACCGACACATTTTCTCAAAAATTTTCTTTCATCAGCCATTTTTGACCTCACATTCTTTTTCTGTCAAAAATTGTAAATTCTCTGACAAATTTTCTCTTGCTCTTGTAAGAGTTTTTGCACATTGGGTCAAAATGGCGTTTGAGTTACTCGTGTAAGAGATATCAAGGTTTTCGTCGTCTGATTTTTCATCGTCAATTTTTTCTCCGACGATTTCTGAAAGTGCCGTTTTGTTATAAAAATCGATGAATTTGTATTCGTCAGACAAAGAACCGCTCGCTGACGATAAAAACAGGTCATACAAATCTTCTTTTATCAAGGGCAAAATCGATTGCAAGTGCATTTGTTTGAAAAATGGATTGTATTCAATGACGTTATAATTTTCGCCATCAACAAACAAATCGACCCCGATAATTCCGCAATATGGGCTGTATCTTGAAGCAATATCGTCGATTACCGGATAAATTGCTTCGTTTAGAATTTTTAACTCAAGTTCGTTTGAAATGTAATAATCAGGCGAATAAACGCTTTCGGGGTATGCAAAATCTTTCTCATCGCTTGCACAAGTTCCAATCGGAAGTGCCGTGTAGCCGTCTGTTATGAAATACATCGAAACTTCTTTAGCATCGATGTAATCTTCAATAATGACCTTGTTTTCTGGGAAGGTGAAACATCTTTCGATTGCGGATTTTGCTTTTGAAAAAGTTGCCGCAAAGGTCGGTCTTTCGCCCAAAATATGGGTGTCATTCTTGATAACGAGTGCTTTTCGGAAGGTTGATGCATATTCGATTGCTTGATTTTCTTTTTCAAAAATTCCAAATTTTATTGTCGGAATTTTTAAACGATACATCATTTTCTTTGCCGAAGATTTATAGAGTGAAATCATTGCCGCATCTGCAGTTGGGGCAAATATCATTCTTCTTGCATCGGCGAAAAGTTCTCCGATATTATTTTGAATTGCACTAATCGAGGTGACAATGGTCAGAGAAATTTCATTTGCAATCGAAAAATCGAGTAACTCTTCGATGTCGTTCTCCGAAATATCCGTACACTGAGCGAATTTTGCGATTTTTTCATTCCCAGGAGCGACGAAAACTAAGTCGACATTTTCGTTTTTACTCATTTCTTTTGCTATTGAATAAGCATTTGCATCTGAACCTACGATTAAAATATTCATAGGTTAATTATACTACAAAAAAAATAAAATAAAACTACCTCAATTTTAAGTCAGGACGCAGTTTTTCGGCGTTCCTTAAATAAACGTGTTTTATTTCTTTTTGTGATTTTTCGGAATTTGTCACAACCAAAACTCGGATACATTTTTTCAATCCTCCTTCGAATTCAAATTCCCGATAAACCATCAACGGTACGGTATTCCAGCCAAGTTCGGTTCGTGCAAACTTAGCTGGAGTTGTACTTTTCAAATCTTCCGTCACGGTAAATTCTGCAAACGCAAAATCGTCCGTGTTCAACTCATTGAGTTCGACAATTTTTGTGAGCATTTCAACCGTAGCAGCCTTAATCTCTTCAATAGTGTCATTTTCGACTGTGATTGCACCACGAATTGCTCTTATCATAAAATGTCACCTTTTTTTAATCTTTTTCCGTTTGCAAAGTCGCAAGCACACATTTTCCCTTTGCTTTCTGGTTTTACTTTTTTAATCAAAATCGCTCTGTCCTTGCAGGCAACCGTCAAGCCGTCTTTGTTTATGCAAAGAATTTCGCCCTGTTTTGCACCATTTATGGACATATCGCTCAAATTTGTTTCTAAAATTTGGATATTTTTGCCTTCACGGCACAAATACGCATTTGGCCAAGGTTGAAGCCCTCTGACTTTATTGTGAATTTCACCAGCCGTGAGGTTGAAATCGATTTGTCCGTCCTCTTTTGTGAATTTCGGGGCGAAAGTTACTTCGTCCTCCTTTTGTGCAATAGAGGTCAATTCACCGTTATAAATCTTTTTCAAGGTGTCATAAATCAACTCAGGAGATTTTTCCGAAATCGCTTGCACCAACTCGGGAACTGTCATATTTTCTGAAATTTGAATTTTATCAGTTTGACAAATATCGCCAGCATCCATTTTTTTGACGGTTTTCATTGTCGTAATGCCTGTTTCCTTCTCTCCGTTGATAATGCACCATTGGATAGGGTTTGCACCTCTATATTTTGGTAAAAGTGATGCGTGAAGATTTATTGTGCAAAATTTTGGGATATCCAAAACTTCTTGAGACAAAAGTTGCCCAAACGCAAATGTCACAAAAAAATCGGGCTGCATTGATTTCAATTCTTCAATCATTTCGGGAGTTTTTGAAATTGACGGTGTTTGTAAAATCTTGATGTTGTGCTTTTGGGCAGTATTTTTTACTGGCGGTTCTTGAATTTTGCACCCTCTTCCTGCTGGTCTATCAGGCATCGTCACGATTGCTTGTACATCGATATCTTCTCTTGTTGCAAGGTATTCGAGCGATTTAACGGCAATTTCAGGTGTTGCAAGAAATACGACTTTTATCATTATTTCTCCTCACCTTCGGCGTTTTCTTCATTATCATCAACTTTATCGATAACTTTGTTGCCGTTTGCGATAATGACATCTTCCATTTCCGATTCGTCGAGCAAATATTCAGGTTGCACTGGCGGTAAGCCTTTTTCTGCCAATTTTTCATCAGCATCAAATCTGTTTCTGACGTGGTCGATGAACATAATTCCGTCGAGGTGGTCATATTCATGTTGCAACGCTCTTGCCAAAAGTTCGCCGTCTTTTCCTTCGATGACGAACGGTTTTCCGTGCATATCAAGGGCTTTGAACGTAACATTTGCATATCTTCTTACATCCGTGAAAACTTCTGGAAAACTCAAACAACCTTCGCTGCAAGCAACAGGCGTATCCTTTTTTATAAGTTTCGGGTTGATTAAAACAATCGGATTGTATCTTTCGTTCGGGTCGGAAACATCGATTACAAACATTCTCAAAAGTTCTCCGACTTGAACTGCTGCAAGCCCTACGCCGTGGTTTGCATACATTGTATCAATCATATCTTCTGCCAAAGTTTTGATTTTTTTAGAAACTTTTGAAATTTCTTTTGACTTTTGGCGTAAAATCGGATCGCCATATTTTACAATTTTTCTGATTGACATCTTTTCCTACTTTCTTGCTTGAAAATTCAAAATAAGCATAATAACTGCAAGTGCCATTGCGTAAACAAAATATTTCATAATCGATACGTTGATGCACAAAACACCGATTGCTCCGAAGATTACAGATGCAGCTGCAAGGATTAAAACTGTTTTATTTTGCGAAAATCCTGCATTCAAAAGTCTATGGTGAATGTGAGCCGCATCAGCCACAAATGGCGATTTTCCACTCAAAATTCTTCTGCACGAAGCAAACGTAATATCTACAATTGGTACTGCCAAAACCAAGATAGGAACCCACATTGCGACTGATTCTGTTCTCATTATGCCCGTAATCGAAAGTGTTGCGAGCAAAAATCCCGAAAACAGTGCACCAGAGTCGCCCATAAAGATTTTCGCAGGGTGAAAATTGTACGTTAAGAACGCAAGCATTGCACCTGCCAAAATGAATGCAATCAAAGGGCTTACCATTTCTGAAACCGATGTACCTGCTGCAACTAACCCTAAGGTTACTGCACTGATTGAAATGACAGAACCTGCCAGTCCGTCAATACCGTCAATGAAGTTTACTGCGTTTGAAACTCCCACAATCCATGCTGTTGTGACAAACCAAGATAAAAATCCTAAGTGGAATGAAATTCCAAATGGAAGATAAACATCATCAATCCTTATGCCCAAACAATAGACTATTGTTGCGATTGAGAGTTGTATAAATAATTTGAATTTTGCATCTAAACAGTAAATGTCGTCCACTAATCCCAACAAGAACATCAATGAACTTCCGAGCAAAATACCCGAAAGCAATGAGCCGTAAGGATAGTAACTCAAAAATACCAAAAATAAGAAAGTGAGCATTGTGCTTAGCCAAACTGCCACGCCGCCCAATCTTGGTACGGGGTGGTCGTGGATTTTTCTTCCACCAGGGTTGTCAACCAAGCCTTTTTTCTCTGAAAAATATATTACGGCAGGAACGATGAAAATCGCCGTCAGAAACGAGATTACCGCCCCTATGATATGTGCTTCTGATAACTGTAACAGTGTCATTTTTTATTTCCTTAATATAACGGGTACTTGTCGCATAATTTTTGTGCTCTTGCTTTTAAATTGTTAAGAGCGACTTCATTATCCCACACGGTAATCGCCGATGCAATTATTTTTCCGACTTCTACCATGTCATCTTCCTTGAAACCTCTTGTCGTGACTGCTGGGGTGCCGATTCTGACACCGCTTGTGATAAAAGGACTTTGTGGATCATTTGGAACGGTGTTTTTATTCGCCGTAATACCTACTTTTTCAAGTAAATTTGCAACATCTTTACCTGTTTTACCTGTTTTTCTTAAATCAATTGTCATAACGTGATTTTCTGTGCCATTGCCTACAATATCAATGTTTTCGTTCATCAATGATTGAGCGAGAGCTTTTGCGTTTTTGACAATTTGTGCTGCATATTCCTTAAATTCAGGTTGCAATGCTTCTTTGAAGGCAATCGCTTTTGCTGCGATAATGTGTTCCAAAGGGCCACCTTGAATTCCTGGGAATACAGCCTTATCAATGCCTGCGGCGTGTTCTTTGCTACACATAATAACTCCGCCACGAGGGCCTCTCAATGATTTGTGAGTTGTTGTGGTTATAAAATCCGCATAACCTACTGGTGACGGGTGAACTCCGCCTGCGACAAGTCCTGCAATGTGTGCAATATCAGCCATTAAGTATGCATCAACTTTATCTGCTATTTCCTTGAAACGCTTGAAATCAATAATTTTTGAGTAGTTGCTTGCACCGCAAATAATCATTTTCGGTTTGTGTTCGAGAGCAAGTTTTTCAACGTTGTCGTAATCGATTTCGCCGTATTCGTTTACGCCGTATGAAACGATGTTGAAGTACATGCCCGAGAAGTTTACAGGTGAGCCGTGGGTCAAATGACCGCCGTTTGACAAGTCCATACCCATGACCGTGTCTCCGTGCTTTAATGCGTATAAAAATACTGCCATATTTGCTTGAGCACCACTGTGGGGTTGAACGTTGGCATGCTCGACTCCAAAAAGTTTCTTAACTCTTTCAACCGCAAGGGTTTCGATTTGGTCAACAAGATCGCAGCCGTTGTAAAAACGTTTATAGGGTTTACCTTCGGCATACTTGTTTGTTAAAACCGTGCCTGCTGCTGCAATTACTGCTTTTGAGGCAATATTTTCACTTGCGATAAGTTCAATTGTATTTTGTTGTCTGATAAGTTCTTTATCAATCAATCCAGCCACTTCGGGGTCTGTTTCTTTTATAAAATCCATTTCCATGCTTTTTCACCTGTTTTCTTTACTAATATTTTATATTAAACGAATTTAAATTCAAAATCGTCCGAAAATATATACGATTAAACGCTTTATAACGTTGATATTTTTTTTATAATCCGTAAAATAAATTCAGGAGAACGGAATTTGAAAAAATATTCATCAAAAGATTATTATGGTTTATTAGGTTTGACGTTTGAAGCAACGAAAGACGAGATAAAGAAAGCGTTTCGACGTGCTACGGTCAAATATCACCCCGATGTAAACAAGGACGGTGAGAAAATCTTTATGCAAATCAAAGAGGCTTATGAAGTTCTTATTGATGAAAATGAGCGTAAAAATTATGATTTGGTGATGGGTTTTGAGTTGAAACGCCGTCAAAAACAGGCAGAAAAAGAATTTGCCCGTAAAAAAGAAGATGCTCAAAAACAAAAATATCATGGCTATAAGTACGATTACGGTCAAGAATATAAAAATACAAAAATTAACTCAGAAGCCCAAATGGCGGGCAGAAACAGAACTTCTTACAGCCGTGAAAATAAAAAAAATGTTGAGCAAAATAATAACGAAAAATATTCCGAAAAAAACTTCTCCGATACGATGAAAGACATTATTGGTAATCTTTTTCACGGAAAAAATAGCACAAAAAATTCCGAGGAAAAAATTCAGCCGAAAGATGGTGAAGATATTACCATGCCCCTTGAAATTACTTACAAAGAGGCATTAAATGGAACAAATCGAAAAATTAACGTTTTGCACACAGAAGTTTGTCCGATTTGCGAAGGAAAAAAATTTACGAATGGTTCGAAATGCCATTATTGCAAGGGAACTGGTGAAGTTTCTCTGCACAAAAAATTAAACGTAAAAATTCCGCCACACACCGAAAACAACAAAAAAATTCGTTTAAAAAATGAAGGAACAAAGGGTTTAAAAGGCGGAAAAAACGGGAATTTATATTTAGTAGTGCGAATTACAGACGATTCGTATTTCAAATTTGACGGAAACAATGTATTTTGTGAAGTTGAAATCAGCCCTTGCGAGGCTGTTTTGGGCGTTCAAAAGAGCGTTAAAACTCTTAGTGGGCTTGCAACCTTGAAAATTCCACAAGGAACTTCTTCGGGACAAAAATTCAGACTTGCCAAAGAGGGCTTGTTTGACGAAAATAGTAAAACAAAGGGTGACCAAATCGTTACCGTAAAGATAAAAGTTGATGAAAAACTCACAGAGCGTGAAAAGCGTCTCTACGAGGAGTTACGAAATATATCGGCAGGAAAATAAGGATAAATCATGACAACAGCACAAGTTAAGGAAATTTTTACTTCAATTCAAGGTGAAGGACATTTAGTTGGCTACACTCAACTTTTTATCAGATTTTGCAAGTGTGATTTTAATTGCACAACTTGTGACATTGATTACAAACCAGATGGAACGACGGATACTTATACCGCAAACTCCCTCGCAGAGCGTCTAAAGAGTTATGACAATCATAACATTCACTCGATTTGTTTGACAGGTGGCGAACCGTTGATGGAAGCAGCGTTTTTGAAAGAATTTTTGCGAAATATTACGCTTCCTGTTTACCTCGAAACCAACGCAGCGATGCCCGAGGCTCTTGAAGAAATTATTAATATGATTAAATATGTTTCGGCAAGCATAAAACTTCCGTCTGTCTGCGGTTGTAAGGATTGTTTTGATAAGCATGCCGAATTTTTGCGAATTTGCAAACGGGCAAGAAAAAATATGTATATGAAAGTCCCGTTTAACGAAAATGTCACGGACGAAGAAATCGACAAATGCGTCGAAATGGCAAAAGAAAATGATATAGAAATTGTTCTTCAACCTGTAACAAAAAATGGCAAAATCATTGTCCCGAGCCGATATTTGCCAGAAGTTCTCGAACGTTTCAGAAAAAAATATTGGCACGTTCGCTTGATTCCGCAAGTCCATAAAATTTTGTCAGTAAGATAAAATTAATAAAGTTGAAATAAGTCCTCTGTTTTTCTATAATGAAACACAGAGGATTTTTATTTACGAAATCCTAATATGAAAAAGAGGTTTAAATGACACTTACTGTTGCGATTGCAGGCAAAGGCGGAAGCGGAAAAACTACCATCGTAAAAAACATGACAAGCGTTTTTAGAGAAGTTTTTCCTGAAAAATCAATTTTACTTTTTGACAACGATTTGACTTGCGAACTCGGTCACGCTTATGGCAAAGACGTCCGAATGACGATTTACGGTATCAGAAGCGGCAAGCACGAATATAAAACCGGTATTCCAGAAAATATGACAAAACAAGAATACATCGAATGGGCTTTAGAAGATATCATTGAGCCTATCGACGATAATACCGATTTAATCGTTTCTTGGCTTTCTGCATCAAAGGATTGCCGCTGCCCGATTACAAAGCAAATCAACGATGCCCTCGTAAAACTCATCAATCGCTACGATATCGTGATTTTTGACTGCGAATTTGACCTTAAATACTTGTATCAACTCGTTGACATACCTATCGATATTACGCTTATCGTAACAAGACCGACTGAAGAATCTGCAAAACTTGCAGGAAGAATTGAAGAATATTCTGCAAAATACGCCGCTGACGGACAAATGGGCGTCGTCCTCAATGCTGTAACCGGCGATAGCAACGAGATTTCATTCAAACTTTCGCAAGAAAATAATCTCTCTGTTTTGGGCGTTATTCCAAAAGATGAAAAACTTGAAAAAGCCACTGGCGAAAAGGATTCAGAGATTGTCAAAAATGCTATAAAACAGTTCTATTACAGGCTCAATATTCCACGAGGTGATTTGTCATGACAACAATTATGGACGGAAAAGCTCTTTCTGAAAAAATTTACGAAAAAATCAAATCAGACGTCGAAAAATTAGACCGTAAGCCGACTTTGGCTGTTATTCTCACTAAAGACAACGAAGCAGGTGCAGTCTATGTGCGAAATAAACAACGGGCATGCGAAAAAACTGGCATAAATTCGATGACAATTGAGTTTGAGCCGAATGTCACAGAAAATGAAATGCTTTCTAAAATAGATGAACTCAACAACGCCCCCGAAGTTGACGCAATCCTAGTCCAATTGCCTGTTCCCAATCATTTGGACACTGAAAAAATCTTGAATAGAATTTCACCAGACAAAGATGCTGACGGATTTCATTATGTTAACGCAGGTAAAATGTTTACAGGACAAATGCCTGCCTCTATTGCTTGTACGCCTAAAGGCATAATCCGATTGCTTGATGAGTATAAAATCAAACTTGAGGGTTTAAATGCCCTTGTAATAGGACGTTCAAACATAGTTGGTAAGCCCATTGCTCAACTTTTGCTCCAACGAAATGCAACCGTTACAATGGCTCATTCTAAAACAAAAAATCTTTCTGAATATACCAAAATGGCTGATTTGATTGTTGTTGCAATAGGTAAGCCAAAATTCTTAAATGGTGATATGGTTAAAGATGGCGTTGTTATTATAGATGTTGGAATTTCAAAAGTGGACGGCAAACTCTCCGGTGATGTCGATTTTGACTCTGTTGCTCCGAAAGCATCTTTCATCACCCCCGTTCCCAAAGGAGTCGGGCCGATGACTGTTGCGATGCTTATTCAAAATACACTTGAACTTTCTAAAAAACACTAATAGTGTTATTAATTGTATTTGCTGAATTTGCGACAAGTATATCTAAATAACACTAATAGTGTTATTTGTTGTGGCACATCGTGAAACACAAATAGTGTTTTTCTTAATTTTGTTCTTTGCTTTTTATGTTTTAGCCATTAACACAAATGGTGTCAAAGTGATAAATAATATTCTTTCATCAATTTTGCATCACCCTCAATGTTGGGGCTTTCGCTTATGATTACGCCTTTTACGTCAAAGGTCTTAAATGCTTTGAGCAAATCTTTGTAGTTCATATCGCTTTCTTCAAGGTTCAAATGTTTCTTTTCGCCTTTTGCGGAATATTCAATGCCTGCAACATGTGCGTGGAAGTTTTCGAGTGCAAAATTGCCCAATTTATTTCCGATGAGTTCAAAGACTTTGCAAAATTCGTCGTAAGTGTTGTAAGCACCGCCCGAGCGGGCGTGAAGGTGCGAAAAATCAACGCAAGGAAGAACTCTGTCGAACATTGTCGAAAGTTCAACTATTTCTTCTATATCGCCCCATTGAGTACCTTTACCAGTTGTTTCGGGGCGGATAAAGATATCGTTGCCTTCTTCGTTCAGAATGTTTGTAATAATTTCAGTTTGCTTTGCGACACGGTCAAAAACGACCTTTTTGTCGTTACCCATGTAAAAGGCAGCGTGATAGGTAATCGAGTACCCTCCGAATTGCTTTGCTGTTCTTGCTGTATCGAGGATTCGATTTACGCTTGCTTCAACCTTTTCGGGCTCTCTTGCGTTCAAGTTAATGTAAAACGGGCCGTGACAAGTAACTGTAAAACCTTCTGCAACCGCCTGTTTGATATCGATAACACTATCTGTGTTAATTCTTACTCCGTGGACAAATTCAACTTCAAGTCCGTCGAGATGGAGGTCATTTAATTTTTTGAAAGCGTTCTTATAGCCTTTGCCTTCGATAGATAGGGGCATTCCTGCCGTTAAAAATTTCAATTTGTCCATTATTCTAATATTTCTCCAATTTTACAGTTTGATAATTTAATAAATTCGCTTGCTTCGCCGATAAAGTATGAACCTGCTTGCAAAACGGTAATGTGTATAATTCCTTTTTTTGTTGCTACTCCGAGGTCGCCGTCTGTTGAGACTATTGTTCCGGGGTAAAAATTGCTGTCCCGTTTTTCGATGTATGCGGTGTGGACTTTTAGGTAATTTTGCCGATACCTTGTACCTGCGTTGATAAAAGGGTTTAAGGCTCTTATGAAACGGTCGATTTCGGTTGCAGGTTTATTCCAATTAATCAAGACGTCCTCTGAGCCTGATTTTATGGAAGGTGCTTTGACAAAATCACCTTGCGGTTGTGGGGTTCTGGTAATTTCTTCGCCCTTTTCGTATTTTATCAGAAAACGCAAAAGCATGTCTGCCGCTAAAAAATTTAACCTGTTAAAAACGGTTCCCATTGTGTCAGTGTTAAAAATTTCGACTCTTTGTTGAGTGACGATGTCGCCGGTATCAAAATGTTCGTCCATAAAATGGAGAGTAACACCGGTTTCTTTTTCCCCGTTAATAATTACGTGAGAGTATGGGTTTCCTCCTCTGTATTTTGGTAACAATGCCGGGTGCGTGTTGATAAATCCGTCTTTTGGGATATTTAAAAATTCCATTGGCAAAAGTTTGCAGTATGAGCAAACAATACCCAAATCAGGTTCTAAAGCCTTGATTTTATTGACAAAATCTTCATCAAGAACGGAGTTGTCGTAACTTATTACATTCAGTCCGAGTTGGTTTGCAAAGTCGAAAAAAAGTTTGTAGGTGTTGTCGTTCTTAGGGGGAGGAACGCAGCCAACGATATTGACGTGCTGAGCGACAAGTTTTGCCATGCAAATTAGTGCCATATCAGGCATTCCGACTAATAGAATTTTTTTCTTAAAGAAGTTTTGCACTGTACGCTCCTAATCCTGCTGCGACCACGCAAACAGTTACGCTCAAAAGGGTATAAAGTAAAAATTCCGTGACTTTTCCGCTTGCCAAATAGTCTAAACATTCTGCGGAAAATGTTGAAAACGTGGTCAATCCACCGCAAAATCCGACTGTTAAAAATAGTTTTACGGTTGGAGAAAAATCTGTTTTAACAATGCTATATGTCAAAATAAAGCCTATGATGAAACTTCCGACGATATTGACGGAAAAAGTTGCTATTGGGAGCGTCAAATTGTGGTTTTTGCATAAAAATCCGACTAAAAATCTTAGAACTGCACCGATTCCTCCACCTGTAAAAATCGCCAAAAGTTTTAACATTCTTTCTCCTTTGAGAATATTTTATCGCAAAATTTGCATAATTTTAATATTTTATAATTTTAATGTTTGTATAATTTTGGGTGTGATTGCTTCCCAAGCATTGCCGTTAGGGTGTTTGTCTGGAAGTTGATATTGGCTATCATTAACGTCAATGCCTGTATATTTTTTTACGTCAAAAATGATAAATCCCATATCTTCTAACTCTTTCCATCTATTTGAGTAAAAAGTTGTCATATTCGCATATTCTGACGAATGTTTATCGTAATATGCAGGATTATTGTCGTTGAATGGATATTTGATTATGACAAATTTTATATTCGGATAAACTTTTTGTAAATTTTCTCTTGCTTGAACAAAATGTGCTTTTACAAAATCAAAATTTTCATCGTCATTAGTTCCGAAATGTTTTGGTGAGCAGAGAATATTTTTTGAAATATCGTAAAAGATTTTAAATCTGTTGAGATAATTTATAAATGGTGTTTTTTCTTCTAATCTGCCATTTTTAAGCACATAGGATAGGTAATAACAATCGGAATATTCATGTTCGATCCCGTATTTATAATAACAACTTCTGAATACATGGTCTGGAATATAGACGTACATTGCATAATCAGGAGTTTCTTTTATAATATTGTAAAAATCTTGGGTTTCGGTTTGGTATAACATTTGTCCAAAGCCCATTGCCGGTATTGCTTGATTATAGACTGTTCTTCCCGTTTTTTTTGACAATTTGTAACTTAAGGTATCTTTTTGATTTAAAAATGCTCCGTATGCAAAAGAACCGCCAAAGACAATAATTGAGCCTTTTGTTTTGTCGTTTCCTTCAACAGTATCTTTCATTGTTTCGTAATTGTATTTTAATAATTTTTTGAAATTGTATACACCTTTAAAGTACCTGTATTTGGGCTTAATATATGAATTATAAAATTCGATTTTTTCTTTGCTTGCATTTTGGTATTCTTTTTTGCTGTTATTATTTAACCTCTCATAGCAATACAGAGAATACAAAAAGTCTAAAAAAACAAATATACAAATGAAAATTATTATATTTATTGCAATTTTTAATAATTTCATTTTTAAGTCCTTTCAATTATTTTTATTTAAACATAAAATTATGACAAATCATAAAAAAATACTTCCAATTTTGGTATATTTTTACTAAAATCAAGTTACAAAGTGAGGTAAATTATGCTTGATATTAAATTAATAAGAGAAAACCCTGAAAAAATTAACGAACTTTTAAAAAGAAGAAATCCTGAACTTTCTATCGACAAAGTTTTGGAAATCGATGCGGACAGAAGAAAAATCCAAGCAGAGGCTGATGAACTTCGTTCGAAAAGAAAAAATGAATCTCAAAAAATCGGTCTGATGAAGAAAAATGGTGAAAATACCGATGCCATTCAAGAAGAAGTTCGTGCTTTGGGCGATGAAATTAAGGCACTTGAAGAAAAACAAATCGAACTTGATAACGCTCAAAAAGACTTGCTTCTCCACATTCCGAATATTCCCGATGAAACTACTCCCATCGGAAAATCGGAAGATGACAACCCGACTGTTTCAACTTGGGGCGAACCGACAAAATTTGATTTTGAGTTCAAACCTCACTGGGATTTGTGCGAAGAAAAGAACCTTGTTGACTTCGAAAGAGGGGTAAAACTTTCACAATCAAGATTTACTCTTTATCGTGGCAAAGGTGCAAAATTGGAACGTGCAATTATTCAATTCTTCCTTGATTTGCATACAGAAAAACACGGCTATGAAGAAATCTTGCCGCCGTTTATGGCTAACGCTGCAACAATGACTGGTACAGGTCAGTTGCCGAAATTTAAAGAAGATATGTATAAATGCGTAGACGAAGATTTGTACTTGATTCCGACAGCGGAAGTCCCTGTTACAAACATTTATGCAGGCGAAATTTTGAGCGAAGATGATTTGCCGAAATATATGACTGCTTACACTCCGTGTTTCAGACGTGAAGCAGGTTCTGCCGGTAAAGACACAAGAGGTCTTATCAGAGTTCACCAATTTAACAAAGTCGAAATGGTGAAATTGACAACTCCTGAATCAAGCCCCGAAGAACATGAAAAATTGACTCAAGATGCTGAACAATGCTTGAAAATGTTGGGCTTGCCGTTTAGAAGAGTTGCTCTTTGTACGGCTGATATCGGATTTAGTGCAAATAAATGCTACGACCTCGAAGTTTGGTTGCCGTCATATAACAACTACAAAGAAATTTCAAGTTGTTCAAATTACGGCGATTACCAAGCCAGACGTGCAAATATCAGATACAGAAACAAAGAAGGCAAAGTCCAATTTGTTCACACGATTAACGGGTCAGGTTTGGCTGTTGGCAGAACATTTGCTGCAATCGTTGAAAACTTCCAACAAGCAGATGGAACAATCCTCATTCCTGAAGTTCTTCAAAAATATATGGGAACGGACAGAATATAATGGCGAAAAAAGGTCTGTTTATTACTTTTGAAGGTATTGACGGTTGCGGAAAAACAACCCAACTTGAAAATGTCAGAAAATTACTTGAAGAAAACGGCATTGAATGTGTAACGACAAGAGAACCGGGAGCGTTAAAACTCGGTTCTCAAATTCGTGAAATTCTTTTGCACTACGATGGCGTTGTGGCTGATAATTGCGAAATGTTTTTATTTCTTGCTGACCGCTCACAACACGTTGAAACGTTCATAAAACCTATGCTTGAAGAAGGAAAAGTCGTTCTTTGCGATAGACATACCGATTCGACTATCGCATATCAAGGATACGGACGTGGCGGAGATGTTGAAAAGTTGACAGAACTTAACAAAATTGCAACAAACGGACTTGTTCCGGATTTGACATTTTTGTTTGATGTAAGCGTTGAAACTGGACATGAGCGTGCTGGTAAGGATTTGGACAGATTAGAACTTGCCGGAAAAGAATTTTTTGAACGCACAAGACAGGGTTATTTGACACTTGCAAAGCAGCACCCCGAAAGAATTAAGGTAATAAATGCCGAAAAATCAAAAGAAAGTGTTTACAACGATGTAAAATCGCTTATAATGGATATAGCAGGCTTGTAAAAAGGAAAGAATATGGCAGAACAAAAACAGTACAGACGTTGGTACGACAAAGATCCTATCTTGAGAGAGGCTCTTGAACTTTTGAAACTGCAATCAGAGGGCGGAAATGCCGACGATAGCACTTCCGACTTCATTATCAAACTTCAACAGGAAGTTGCAAAAGACGTTATCGACAGTGTTTATAATATGGTAACAAAATATGCCGGAAAAGGTAATCGTTGGTACGATAATGACCCTGTCATGTTAAAGGCGGTAGAATTATTGAGAGTTGCACCTCCCGAAACTCAACGTACGGCTGCATTGAAACTCTTGACCGCATTGGAAATGAATAGTTCGGACGAATTAGCAGACACAACAGATAATTAGTAATGACACACATAAAAGACGTCTCGGAACAGATATTAAAAGACGTACAAAATCAGAATGATAAAAGAGGAATAGATATTCAAAAAGTCGGCATCAATGATGTCGATGTTCCATTGCGTATTCAACGAAAAGACGGCAAAAATCAGACAGTTTCTGCAAAAGTTAGAATGAGTGTTGCTCTACCGAGAATGTATAAGGGAACGCACATGTCACGTTTTGTGGAAGTGTTGAACTTGTATAGAATGAAGGATTTTTCGTCAGAGCATATTGAGTGTTTGCTTGCAGATATAAAAAAAGTTTTGAAGGCTGAAAGTGCAAATGCAAAATTTTCCTTTCAGTATTTTATTGAGAAAAAATCACCTGTGACAAAGTTGTCGTTTCCTTTGGCTTACGACTGTTCGTTTGAGGGAAATTTAAACGGTGATGATTACAAGTTTACGCTTGGCGTAAAAGTTCCAGTGGCGACGCTTTGTCCTTGTTCTAAGGAGATTTCGGAGTATTCTGCTCACAATCAGCGTGCTATTGTGAAATTGAAAGTCAATTATGACAGGCAAAATGAAAATATTTGGCCGGAAGATATTATCAAAATGGTGGAAGATTGTGCATCTATACCACTATATACGATTTTGAAAAGAAGTGACGAAAAGTTTGTAACCGAGGCTGCGTATAATAATCCAAAATTCGTTGAAGATATTTTGCGTGATGTGGTTCTTAAACTCAGAGAGGACACGAGAATACAAAGTTTCGAGACTGAAATTGAAGCCTTCGAAAGTATTCATAACCACAATGCCTGGGCTTACCAGTCGGAAGGATTATAAAATGAAAGAATTATTTAACGATTACGTTCAATCGCTTGAAACATATATTATGTTTAGAATTAAACAAAGAACGGCTGAATTGACCCCGATGTTGAAGAAAAAAGGCAGAAGCCCGATTTCTTTATCAATGGGTGCTCCCGTTCAAATGCCGCCAAAGTTTGCTTTGGACAAGTTGAATGAGGCTATATATAAAGAAGGTATGCACACATATTCTTCTCCGAAAGGTGAAATGTTCTTGACGAACGCTATTCAAGAAAGAATGAAGAAAAGATACGGCGTCGAACTTGAAAAGACCGAAATTCACTCGCTTATCGGTTCAAAAGAAGGTATCGCTAATTTTATCAGAGAACTTTGTAACCCGACAACAGTAGTTGAAAATAAAGATATTATTATGGTTCCTGACCCCGGATATGCTTCATATTCACAAATGATTGAAGTTTCTGGCGGTCGTGCATATCCGATTCCTTTGACGAAGGAAAACAACTACATGCCCGATTTGGATACAGTTTATGCGAATATGGAAAAAGAGGGTTTTGATTCGAAAAAAGTTAAGGCTGTAATTTTGAATTACCCGAATAACCCGCTCGGTGCGACTTGTACGAAGGAATATTTGCAAAAAGCGGTAGATTTTTGTAAAAATCACAAAATTATCTTGATGAGCGATGCTGCATACATCGATATGGGCTTTGTTGGTACGGAAAGACCCGTCAGTGCATTGACTTGTGAAGGTGCAAAAGATGTTACGATTGAATTTTTCAGTTTCTCAAAATCTTATGCAATGACAGGCTGGAGAGTCGGCTGGGCATGCGGTAATCAAGAACTCGTCGGTATGCTTGGAAAAATCAAATCAACAATCGACTCAGGTATCTTTAAACCCTTACAATACGCTTGTGCTGAGGTTATTAACAGTAAAGAAGGCGATGATTATATCGACGAATCTGCAAAAAGTTTTGAGAAAAAACAAAATATTTTGACAGATGGCTTCAAGAAATTAGGTTGGGATATTGATAACTTGAATATTCCGAAAGCCACATTCTACTTGTGGTTGCCTATTCCGCCGAGATATAAATCTTCAGAAGAATTTACTTCTGCCGTTTTAGAAACTTCAGGCGTTGTTTTCGTCCCGGGAAGTGCATTCGGTAAATATGGCGAAGGTTGGTTCAGAATTTCCGCTGTAACAACTGAAGAAAACTTGAAAGAAGTAATTTCGAGATTGAAAAAAGACGGATTTACTTTTTAGTTAATTTATTAATTTTGTAAATAAAAAAGTACAAATTTCGGTTTGTACTTTTTATTTTTGTAAACTTATGTTAATATGAAATCAGATAATTAATGAAAAGTTGAAAAAACGGGCAATATTAGCATGTGGAGTGTTAAGGTATGCCTTGACGTTCAAAAATTGAAACAAAAGATGTAAATAATAACAAAAAATTTTCATTGATTGTTTTAGAAAGGATACAATCGCCGAATGAGTTCAAAGATAATAGCGTTATATATCCAAAGGTTCAGAAATTATTTGCAATTTTCGAGAGCATATTTGGACAGAAATAATCCTATTAAGGCTTTTACAGCAACAATTGTCGCACAGTTGAAAGATTTTTTAACTATCGGCAAGAAGATGAAAATGGCGAAATATCGTGTAAATTACCAAAAATATAAACTCGATCAAATGCAGAAATTAATTGCACAGAATAACGAGCACGTATTTTTGAAAGGCAGAACGTTAAACGAAACAAGGTAGGTTATAAATGGGTTACGCACTTTTATTTGCAAGAAGTTTGAGAAATACTGCAAGAAAAAATCAGTTGAATTACGAAACGATGAATATTCAAAATCGAAAGACTGATTTGACGCAGCGAATTGCTAATCTTCAAAAAATGGAAGATGCGATGAAAAAGCAAGCAGAAAATACTCCACAAGACGGCGGCATTATCCCTAACGTTACTTATTTGCAAATGTATCGTGAAATGTTAGTTTCGATGGATAAAAATTTGGACATCAGATTAGCTTGTATTAAGACGCAAATTTCACAAATTGAGGCAGAAGAACAAGGCGTTAATGAATCTTTGGCAAATGCAGTTGCTTCTTCTACTCCGAAGTATGCAGGATAAGATTAAAAAAAGTTTTAGAGAAAAACGACTTCAAAAAGAGGTCGTTTTTTTTTTGCAAAATTTTAAATAATTGACAAAATGTTTGCATAAAAAATAGAATATTAATATGAAAGTTACTATTGAAGAATTAGAACAATCAAAAGACGACTTGTTAGAGTTCGATTTTGAGGATACTCCGGACGGAATAGACCTTGCTGAACCGGCGAAGGCACATTTTGTTGTGAAAAGACTTGGCGGTGGGTTTATAAATGTTAAGGGATATGTAGATGCGAAAATCAATGCAGTTTGTGATAATTGCTTGAAAAATTTTATCTACGAAGCACATGCCGATGTGGACGAAACGTACGCAGAGCATACGTTGTACGACGAGTATAAGGACGAGACGGAGATAAAAGATAACTTTTTTGCAATCGACTTAAACGGTGCAGGCGAGATTGATTTGACGGACTTAATGTATCAATCCTTAATATTATCTGTGCCAAATAAACTTGTTTGTGATATAAATTGTATGGGTGATGAAGAAATTAATAAATATATTAAGACAGAAATTCAAGACCCAAGATTAGAAGTATTTAAGACAATTAAAACAGAAAAGGAAAATTAAAATGGCAGTTCCTAAGAAGAGAACAGGTGCATCAGCACAAGGACACAGAAGAGCAAACTGGAAAGCAACTATTCCTGCAGTAACAACATGCTCAAACTGCGGTGCAACAATCCCGACACACACTGTATGCCCCGAATGCGGTCAATACAAAGGTCAAGTTGCAAGCAAAAAAGCAGTAGCAGCAAAGACAGAAGAATAGTCAGATATTTTATTTAACAGAATTTGAGGAAGAATGACAAGAATAGCAGTAGACGCAATGGGTGGAGATTATGCCCCCAGAGCGATTGTCGAAGGTGCCGTATGGGGTGCTTATGAATATGATGTCCCGATTGAATTAGTCGGTCGTGAAGATAAAATTCTTGCTGAACTCGATAGAATTAAGCAAGAAGGTATTGTGTTCACAGGCAGTGGCATGTTTAAGCCGAGACGAATTAAAATCAATCCTGAAAAACTTGATATCAAAATTACTCACGCAAGTGAAACAATTGAGATGGGAGAAGCCCCTGGACAAGCAATCAGACGTAAGAAAAACTCTTCAATCGTACTTGCTGTAAAAGCGGTTGCGACTGGAAGTTCAGATGCAGTAGTTGCAGCAGGTTCAACAGGTGCGGCAATGGCATCGAGTTTGTTTGGTTTGGGAAGATTACCTGGCATCGAAAGACCTGCTATTTGCTTGACATTGCCCTCAATGAAGAAGCCCGTAGTTGTCATTGACGGTGGTGCGAACGCAAGTTCAACACCTGAAATGTTGTTCCAATTCGGAATTATGGGTTCAATTTACTCAAAGACGATTTTGGGAATTGAAAATCCTCGTATCGGTGTTTTGAACATCGGTGAAGAAAGAGGAAAGGGTAACGAACTTGTAAACGTTGCTTATCAAATGTTCGAACAAAAGAAAGAACAGTTGAACTTTATAGGAAACGTTGAAGGTAAAGAAGTATTCCTTGGAAATTGTGATGTAATCGTTTGTGACGGATTTGTTGGAAACGTTGCACTCAAGACTATCGAAGGTGCTTCATCAATGTTGTTCTTTATGATTAAGGAACAATTTACCGAAAACATCATTTCTTCAGTAATTGGAGCGTTGGCTAAACCGTTTATGAAGAAGATTTATAAACGTATCAACTATGAAGAATTTGGCGGACAATTGTTACTCGGAGTAAAAGGTATCACGGTAATTTGTCACGGACGTTCGACGGCTTATGCGATTAAGAATGCAATTCGAGTTGCAAAAGAGGCTGTTGAAAAAGAAGTTAACAAAAAGATTGATGCTTTTTATAAAGCTACGATAGAAAATTAGACAAAAGCGGAAACACACATTATGCCTAATAACATTCCTGTTATGATTTCGGGGGTCGGATTTTATGTTCCCGAAACAGTAGTAACGAATGATGATATTTCAACTTTGGTTGAAACGAGCGACGAATGGATACGAACCCGAACAGGAATTGAAGAGCGACGTGTAGTTTCAGGAGAGGAAAATTCGGTTTTTCTTGGTGTAAATGCGGCAAACAATGTTTTGTCGCACACCAAGGTGAATCCTTTAGATATTGATTTAATTATTTCCGCAACATCAATTCCAGCAAAGGCTTATCCGTCTGTTGCGTGCGAAATTCAGGCACAAATTGGTGCGGATAATGCGGTTGCGTTCGATGTTACAGCGGCATGCTCGGGATTGATTTATGTGATGAGTATTGCAAAAGCGTATATTTCGTGCGGAATGTATAAAAAAGTTTTGCTTGTTATGACAGACGCTAATTCGAAATTTGTTGATTGGACAGATAGAAGCGTTTGTTGCATTTTCGGTGATGGTGCAGGTGCAATGTTGTTAGAACCCTCTGTTGACGGTGTTGATGATATTGTCGAAATTGATTTGACGGCGATGGGTAAGTTGGGAGATTATATTTCTCTTGAAATTTCTGGAAAAAATTGTCCACTTGCTGAGCCAAATAAGGAAAGACCGTTGCACATTCACATGGCTGGTCGTGATGTTTATAAATTTGTCATGACTTATTTGCCGGAAAAAATTAATAAAACCTTGGAAAATGCCAATATGACAGCCGATGAGATTGATTATTTTATCCCTCATCAGGCAAATTTGAGGATAACCGATGCTTTGACTGAAAGAATCGGTTTTAATAAAGATAGAGTTATCGTAAATATTCAAAAATACGGAAATACCTCGGCTGCTTCTGTTCCGATTGCTATGACGGAAGCAATTCAAGAAGGTAAAATTAAATTGCCATGCACTGCGTTTTTGACGGGATTTGGTGCGGGCATGACTTGCGGAAATGCAATCGTAAAATTAAGAAAGGGAATTGCATAATGAAAAAAATTGCTTTTTTGTTCCCCGGACAAGGTTCACAAGTTTCGGGCATGGGCAAAGATTTATATGAAAAATATGATGCGGCGAAAAAAGTTTTTGAAACTGCTGATAAAGTTTTAGGTTTTAAGATTTCTGAAATTTGTTTCAATGGAACAGATGAGGAGTTGAAGATGACAAAAAATTCGCAACCTGCGATTTTGGCGACATCATTGGCATGCCTTGAGGCATTGAAATCAGAAATTGATATTGTCCCTGTTGCAACGGCTGGTCATAGCCTTGGAGAATATGGAGCTTTGTATACGGCAGGTGTTCTTGATATGGGCGACGCTATTGCGATTACTGGTAAGCGAGCAGAGTTGATGAACGATGCTGCTAATGCAACAAACGGCTCTATGGCAGCGGTTATCGGACTTACTCCTGATGAAATTTTGGAAGGCTTGAAAGAACTTCAAAATGAGGGCGTAATTTCTGTTGCAAACTACAATTCTCCAGCTCAAACTGTTATTACGGGAGAGAAGGAATTGATTGAAAAATCTGTTGATATTTTGAAGGCAAAAGGGGCTAAGAGAGTTATCCCGCTTGCGGTTTCAGGAGCATTCCACTCTGAACTTATGGCATCTGCTTCTGAAAAATTTGCAGATTTTGTAAAAGATTATAATTTTAAAAATGCTGAAATTCCTGTTTATGAAAATGTTGATGGCATGCCGATAACGGACGGTGAGGAGTTGAAGAAAAGAGTTCCTACTCAAATCCGCTCGTCAGTGCATTGGACAGAAACGATAAACGGAATGATAAATGAAGGCATTACGACTTTTGTTGAACTTGGTGCAGGCAAGGTCTTGGCAGGTTTGAATAAAAAAATTAATGCCGAAGTTAAGACTTATAATGTTTACGACGTTGCTTCGCTTGAAGAAACAGTAAACGAGTTAAAACAAGGAGAATAAAATGGGTGAAAAGAAAGTTGCATTAATAACCGGCGGTTCAAGAGGAATCGGCAAGGCATGTGCAATTGAATTTGCAAAAGCAGATTTTGACGTTGCGATTGTTTATGCAGGTAATGAAGAAGCCGCTAATAAGACAGTAGAAGAATTAAAAGCAATGGGTGCTGATGCTTCTGCTTATAAGTTTGATATTTCAAACGAAGAAGAAGTTAACGCAGGCGTTGCAAGTGTTATTGAAAAGTATGGCAGAATTGACGTTTTGGTTAACAATGCTGGTATTACGAGAGACAATTTGTTCTTGAGAATGAATTCTGCTGATTGGAATGCAGTAATCAATACGAATTTGACAGGTGTTTATAACGTTTCAAAACCGGTTGTTAAGTTGATGATGAAACAACGTTCAGGCAGCATTATCAATATGTCAAGTATAGTAGGCGTTATGGGCAATGCCGGTCAAGCAAATTATTCTGCTGCAAAAGCAGGTTTGATTGGCATGACAAAATCTTTGGCGAAGGAACTTGCATCGAGAAATATCCGTGTAAACGCAATCGCACCAGGGTTTATTAATACAGACATGACAAAAGGTTTAGACCCGGAAAAATTTGCGGAACACATTCCGTTGAAGCGATTGGGCGAACCCGAAGATATTGCGAAAACGGCTAAATTCTTGGCTATTGACGGAACTTATATCACTGGCCAAGTTATAGGTGTTGACGGCGGACTTGTGGTTTAAGTATAATAAATTTTGTAAATATATTTGCATGGTTTGATTTAGCAAGTATAATATACATATAACTAAGTAATAAATCTAATAGTAAAAAATGAGGAAAACAAAATGAGCACAGTTTTTGACAGAGTTAAAAAAGTTGTAGTAGAACAATTAAGCGTTGAAGAAAGCTTAGTTACTCCTGAAGCAAGTTTCACTGCTGATTTGGGTGCAGATTCTTTGGATACAGTTGAATTGGTAATGGCATTTGAAGAAGAATTCGGTTGCGAAATCCCTGATGAAGAAGCAGAAAAAATTGCAACAGTTCAAGATGCAGTAAACTACATCGAAGCAAAATCTTAATAAAATTCAGATATTATAATGAATACGAGGGGCAATTAATACTCCTCGTATTTTAGTTTAAGGCGGTTTATATGACAAAAAGACGAGTCGTTGTTACCGGAATGGGAGCAGTTTCTCCTTTCGGTATCGGAGTAGATAAGTTATGGGAAAACTTGATTGAGGGAAATAGCGGAGTTAGAGTTTTTCAAAACGTTAATCCTGAAGATCATGTTGTTAAAATTGGTGCAGAAGTCCCTGATTTCAAGCCTGAAGAATTTATCGACGCTAAAGATTGCAAAAGAATGGATAGATTTATCCAGTTTGCAGTTGTTGCATCTATTGAGGCAATGAAGGATTCAGCTCTTGATTTGGAAAAAGAAGACTTGACGAGAATTGGCGTTATTGCCGGTTCTGGTGCAGGCGGATTTATGTCGATTGAAAAAAATCATACAGCCATGCTCCAAAAAGGCTTCAATAAATGTTCTCCTTTCACTGTTCCTATGTTGATTTGCAATATGGGCTCGGGCAGAATTGCAATGCACTTTGGCTTGAGAGGTCTTAATAAAGCGGTTGTTTCAGCATGTGCAACTGGTGCACACAGTATCGGTGATGCTGCAAGATCAATCCAATACGGTGATGCAGATGTTATGGTCGCTGGTGGCGAAGAAGCAATCATTTGTAACCTCGGTATTGGTTCTTTCTCTGCAGCAAGAACATTGTCAAAACGCAATGACGAACCACAAAGAGCATCAAGACCTTATGATAAAGACCGTGACGGTTTTGTAATGGGCGAAGGTGCAGGACTTTTGGTTTTGGAAGAACTTGAACATGCTAAGGCTCGTGGTGCAAAGATTTACGCTGAAATTGTCGGTTATGGTCAAAGTTGCGATGCTTATGATGCTGTTGCTCCTGATCCAGAAGGAAAAGGTGCAGAACTCGCAGTCAGAAATGCACTTAAAGACGCTAATTTGTCGGTTGAAGATGTTCAATACATCAACATGCACGGCACAAGCACCCACATCGGAGATATTGCTGAATCGAACACCGTTGCAAGAATTTTTGGTGATAAAGATACCAACAAAAATCTTCTTGTAAGTTCGACAAAATCAATGACTGGTCACATGATTGGTGCAGCAGGTAGCATTGAATCTATCGTTTGTATCAAGACAATCAACGACGGCATTATCCCTCCGACGATTAATCTTGAAAACCAAGACGAAGAAGTCGCAAACCTCGACTATGTTCCTAATAAAGCAAGAAAACACGAAGTTAAAGTCGCTATGAACAACTCATTCGGTTTCGGTGGCTGCAACGCTGTTTTGCTTTTCAAAAAATATGAAGACTAATTAAATCTGTAATTATTTCGAAACGGTGGGGTAACGCTCACCGTTTTTTTCTGCCTGTTAATTTTTAATGTAACTAATTGTAAAGATGGATATATCTTGAGGTTTATGGTGGAAATCTGTGTATTTGTTGCCTTGTGAAATTTTTAGCGTAAAAATATATATACGAAATATAGCAATTTTTTTATAAATAAATACTTTATATAAGAGCAAGAGGAAATAATATTAAAGGAGATATAAAAATGGCAAGAGTTTTGATTTCAATGCCCGAAGAATTTTTGAACAAGATTGATGGCGTTGCAGAAGGTGAAAATCGCTCGAGAAGCGAATTAATCCGTGAAGCTCTTAGAACATATATTAATAAACAACGAGTCAGAGAAAATGCTTTGGCTCAAAGAAACGCAGAAATCCTTGAAGAACTTCTTGGTTAGTAAGCAAAAATGACGACTGTCAGGCAGAATAATTGAAATTGGGGAAAATGTAAGATGAAAAAAGGCTTTGTGAAAACAGAGCCTTTTTTATTTTAAAAATTTGGATTATCGAAAACTGTTTTTTGAATTTTGGGTTTAAGGTTTTCTGCTTTTATGAGCATACCGCATTTTGAGCATGCCAAGATTTTTTTCGTACTGTCAATCGGGAGAAAAATGTGAGCACACTCCTCTTCTTCAGGGTGTTCAAGTTCTTTTTTTGTTTTTTTTTGTATGAAATCGACAATTATTTTGTATAAAACTTCAAAAATCCACATCAGAAAATCTCCGAAATAATTTTAGCAATACAAATCAAAATTGTAAATTCGACCATAACATTTCTTGCTACCGAAAATTTAATGATAAATGCCCGAACGTCAATGTCTTTGTATTTTTTCAAGTTGCCAAGAGGTCCAAAAAATATGTTTGTCCTTATTCTTTTACGTTTTTTATAACAGTCACATTTCATTAATTTGTAGAGAATAATTGCCGTAGGAATACTTAAAAAACTGATAATATAGATTTTAGGTAATCCCAAAAACAAATTTATTATGATGTTTAAATATGCCAAAATCATTATTATCACTTGATTTCTTACGGCATTGTTTCTGTTTCCGGCAAGAGAGCAAAGCGTGACTTTCTTACTCTTTTTGTCAAAATCAATGTCCAAAAACATGTGTGCGTGAAGAAGTCCGATTGTCAAAATCCCTGTGGATATGGCGATTGGAAGTAATTCTGTTGAAAAAGTTTTAGTCATAACATAATAAACACCCGTGTATAACAAAGGTGCAAACATTACTCCGACGGCAATCTCGCCAAGTGCAATGAAGGAAAATAACGGATATAAAATCCCGATTGCCGCTGCTGCTAACATAATGTAAATGACCACTATGCCTGTTTTTGCGGCTAAAAATAATCCGCAAACAATAGCAATTGCAAAACATACACTTATTACTATAAAAAGGTCTTTTAAAGAAGCATCTTTGCTCAATAAATATGCACATTTACCTTTTTGAAGTTCAAATTTTTCCTTCAACCCTTTTTGAACATTTCTTTGTTCCAAAATATAATCAACGAAATCGTCAAAAAGATTTACACCAAGATGAGCGAACGATATGCCGATAAGTGCAATTATCCCATAAAAAATATTTCCGCCTTCAACTGCTGCAAATAAAAACGGTACAGACCATGACATTACTGACATTGGAAGGGAATAACCCCTCGCCGCTTCAAACCAAAAATTAGGACTGATTTTCATGTTTTTCTCCGCTTTCACAATATCATTTATATAACGTTTTGTAAACATGACTTTCTGTCGTAATTCTATATGGCTGTTGATTTTTCAAATTCAGTGAAAAATTTATTTAAAAATAATTGAAATAATGTAGTTACAAATTCAAAAAAAATGTTATTATATAAGACGTGAAATAAGTGTTATATTTACGCTAATTTTTCAAAAATTCTTAATAAATGTTAACATGAATAATCCCAAATGACAATTCAGTTAATAAAAAAAACTTTAAGAACATGTGTGTAAGATGAAAAAGTAGAAGAACGAAAAAAAGAGGTACGTTATGACTCTTAGCATAAATTCCAGAAAGAAACAACCGAAGAAAAATTTTGACGAGTTGCTCAAAGATTTGAAAACGAGCAATTCAGAAAAAGTTAGATACAATGCTGCAAGAATTTTAGGTGAAATGGGCGATTCAGAAGCAGTTGAACCGCTTATTGACGTTTTGAAAAATGATAAAAACGGTTCAGTTCGTTTGTATGCAGCGAGAGCGTTGGGCGAACTTGGTGATCCTGCGGCAACAGTTCCGTTGATTGAATCACTTCGTGAAGACAGAAATGTCGACGTTAGAGTTCGTGCAGCGAGAGCACTTGGCAGACTTGGCGGCAAGATTGTTGTTGAACCGCTTGTTGAAGCGTTGAACGATGAAAATTCACAAGTTTGCATTACTGCAACTGATGCACTTATCGAAATTGGTGATGTTGCAACAGATGCTTTGATGGAAATTTTGGACAGTGAAAAAATCAATGTTCGTTGCGATGCAACAAGAGCATTGGGCGAAATCGGCAATCCTAAAGCAGTTGAAAAGATTATCGAAATCCTTAAAGACGAATGGGTTAACGTCCGTATTTACGCTGTAACTTCACTTGGCAAATTGAACGACAGACGTGCAGTTCCGGCACTTATTGAAGTTATGGAAAACAAAAAAGAAAATGACCTCGTAAGAGCAGGTGCAGCAGCAGCACTTGGTATTTTGAAGGATCAAAGAGCATTGATTCCGCTCCGTAAGTTGATTATGGAAGCAGAAGAATTGGGCGAACTCGAAGATACCGCATTGAAATCTTTCAAAAAGATTATGGCTGCAAACTGGCAAACAGTTCCCGGTGCAACTCAACAAAAAACAAAATAATTATTCAAAATATTTTAAAAAGAGGTGTCGAAAGATACCTCTTTTTTGTTTAAAATCGGAAAAATTTTTAGAATAAAACAACTGAATAGAGTATTTTTTGAGGTTAAATTTTGTGTGAAAAGGGTATTATAAGATTGGAACGAACAGAGGTTACCATTATGTTAGATAACTCCTTTTTTGATATTCCATATATAGCATCACAATCAGAAGAAGCCGAAAATTTCACTAAAATTTATGACGACGTCGGCAAACTTTGTGGTTTTTTTGAACACGATGATGATGTGCAAATGTCGGCGTATGACAGTTTAGGCCGTTTTTCAGGATATTTTATTTCCAATAAAAAAGGCAATACGATTACATTTGATGCTCTTGGAAACTTTGACGGTTACGTTGTACAAGATGAAAATCTTTTAAAATTTGATAAGGCGGGAAATTATCAAGGATATTACGAGATAAAAAAAGACGGAAACATTGCCGAATATGAATGTTCAGGCAAATACAAGGGTATTTATATGGGGGTAAAAACTAAAAAAATCACGAAATATGATGAATTAGGTCGTCCTGTTTTGTTTATCGTGAGCGAGTAATTACCATTTTTTGAATACAAAAAATACCGCAAGTAAGATTAAAATAAATCCGACGATGTAGTTCCATTTTAGGTTTTCTTTCAAATATAGCACGGAAAAGAAGGAAAACACTATTAGTGTTATTGCTTCTTGCATAATTTTTAATTGTGCTGCATCGTAGTATTCATGCCCGATTCGGTTTGCAGGAACTTGAAAGCAATATTCAAAGAACGCAATCCCCCAACTTACGAGGATAACGAGCCAAATTGCGTGACCTTTGTATTTCAGGTGTCCGTACCATGCGAAAGTCATAAAAATATTTGATATGAGCAAAAGCAGTACGGGAGAGAGTTGGCGAAACATTATGAGATGACCTTTCCGACGACGTCGGCAATTTTTTTAATGTTTGCGAAAAGTTCTGCAAAATCTTGTGGCGTAAGCGATTGTGCACCATCGCAGATGGCTTCTTCTGGGTGTGGGTGAACTTCGATTTCAAGACCGTCGCAACCTGCTGCCACTGCAGCTAAAGACATTGGGGCAACTTTGTCACGCAAGCCTGTTGCGTGGCTCGGGTCAACGATTACGGGCAAGTGAGAAATTTTCTTGACGACAGGGATAGCCGAGAGGTCGAGGGTATTTCTCGTGATTGTTTCGAAGGTTCTAATGCCACGTTCACAGAGAAGAACTTCTCTGTTTCCGCCCGAGAGGACATATTCTGCCGCCATAAGCCATTCTTCTATGGTTGCGGACATACCACGTTTAATCATAACGGGCTTGTTAATTTCGCCTAATTCTTTTAAAAGGTTGAAATTTTGCATATTTCTAGCACCGACTTGAAGAATATCGACGTATTTCATCATCAAGGGGATTTGAGAAATTTCCATAACCTCAGAAATAACAGCGAGTTCGTATTTGTCGGCAACTTTGCGAAGGATTTTCAAACCTTCTTCTCCCATACCTTGAAACGAGTAGGGTGAAGTTCTTGGCTTGAAAGCACCGCCACGAATGGTTTTTATGCCGAGAGCGGAGAGTTTTTCTGCTGCTTCTTCCATTTGTTTTTCGGATTCAACCGTGCAAGGCCCAGCCATAATGCCGGTGTATTTTCCGCCAAATTTAGCGTTTTTGACCTCGATAATTGTGTCTTGATGTTGGAAAGTTCGACTTGCTAATTTGTAACTCGAGGTGATTTTGACGACTTCCCGAACGCCGTCGAGGAGTTCGATATTCCGCTTGTCGATTGTTTTTCCGCCGACACAGCCGATGACAGTTTGGAATTCACCGTTCGAAACGTGGGCGGTGAAGCCTGCTTTTTCGACGTATTTAATGACATTTTCAATTTGGGTTTTATCAGCCGTAGGCTGCATAATTATTAGCATAATAAATCTCCTTAAAATTATTATAGGATAAACATTTTTTAGAATAAACAACCCTCAAAATTCGCTGAAAATCTCTTAACATTTTATTTAAAAAATCGTTAAGGCATGATAAAATCGATTTGTAATTTTAAGTTTTGAAAGGGATATTATGTTATTTGAATTGCTTGCATCGGCGATGATTACTCCCGATTTGACGTTAATTTCGGCAAATAATACGGGCTTGAAATGTGAACCGACCGCTATTGAGCGACAAGGTGCATTTGATGATATTAAATTGACGGGAAATGTTACTTACAAGTACGTTTTGCCGACAAATTACAAATCAAAATATGATAGTTTTAATGAAATTGTGAACAACTATACACCTTATGCGAAAAATACCGTAACGGAATTTCAATATCGTTATAAAAACGACGGACAATTTTTGAAATGGGTTACGCTTCCTGAGGCACAGTTGTATAAGAAAATGGGTGTTTCACACCTCGAGAGCATTTATGCTCAAGCGAATGAACTTGCTTTGAGAAAAGAAGATGTTTTGCGTCCGTTGGTTGTTTTGGGCATTGGTGGTTCAAAGCACACTGCGGAATTTTTGCTTAATATGACTGGTTACGACAGAAAACGTCCTGTTTATTTCTATTCAGACATTGACCCTGTAAGTTATGAAAACTTCTTGAAACAAGTCGGTGTTGGCGTGCAAAATCTTAATTTTCTTGTTGTTTCAAAGTCAGGTACGACGTTCGAAACGAGCGATGCGTTCAGAAGATTTGAAAATTCATTGATAAATTATTATCAATCACAAGGACTTGACGTTGATATGGCGATTAAAAAGGCTCAGAAGCACTTTGCACTCTGTACCGATGCGAAGGCTACCGAGAAGAATTTGCGTGGCAAGGTGGGCGACAGAAACGGCTATGACAACGGATATTTGAAAGAATTATATATTCACGATGACGTTGGTGGAAGATATAGCGTTTTTGATGATGCAGGTTTGTTTGTACTTGCTTATGCAGGTGTTCCTATTGAAAAAACTCAACGAATTTTGCAAGGTGCAATCGAGGCTTCAAAATACAATTTAGACACAAAAAATATTTATAATAACCCGGCAATTCAAGCGGCAATCTTTAATGTCTATGCACGTTCTGCTGGTTATAATCTCATACAACAACAATATTTCGGCAAGTTGTTTGAAGGTGGCGGCGAAAATTGGGCAAAACAGTTGTACTTAGAATCTCTCAAGGATTTTGACTACGTTGTAGGAAAAGCGCCGGACAGTATGCACTATGCGACAGAAGGTCACTTCAGCCCACAAAATCGTGACAAATACAATACTATTATGACTATTATGCAACCGAATATTTCAGACAATTACAAGAAATATGTTTCTGCAATCGCAACTACTTACTCTGAAACTACTCCGTTGAAGATGGAAATTCTTGCGGTTGAAAACAATGCAATTAAACCTGAAACAATCGGCGAATATTTGCAAACAAAACACTTCGAAACGGTCTATACGGGCATTTTGAGACGTATGGTCAAGTCTAATGCTCCGAAACCGCTCGTCTTGCCTGAGGTTCTTCAACCTTCCGTTGAAACGTACAAAAATAAATTCAAATCAGGTAGCCAGTTCGAACTTAACCCCGGATTATAATTGGAAAAGAGGGCGAAATCCCTCTTTTTTATTGGAAAATGAAGTACAGTCTAAAACATAAATCGATACATTTTTTTAAAGATATTTCACGAAGCGAAATAGTTTTGCAAGCGGTCGTAACAGGCTTGTTAACTGGTTTTTTCGTGCTTATTTTTAATTTTTCGATTAACCATTTGTTTGGTGCGGTTCAAGATTTTTCGATGAAGTTTCCCGTTGGAAAAAGATTGCTGATTTTGCCCGTCATCACGGCACTGGGTGGCTTGATTTCAGGACTTTTGGTCTTTAAATTTGCCCCCGAAACTAAAGGCAGCGGTATCCCTTATGTCAAACTGGCTCTCTCAAGGCTCGGTAAGGGTATTCGGGTGAGAAGTCTTTTCGTTAAGTTGTTCGCTGGTATCGCAGGTATCGGCTCGGGCTTGTCGTTGGGCAAGGAAGGTCCGAGTGTCCAAATCGGTGCAGGCGTTGGTGCTTTGACCTCAAAACTTTTCAAAATTCGTGGTACTTCGCAATATAATTTGATTACTGCAGGGGCGGCATCTGCTCTCGGTGCAACGTTTAACACTCCATTGGCGGGCATGGTTTTTGCTGTCGAAGAATTGACCCAGAAATTTTCGGCACAACTTCTATTCCCTGTGATGATTGCAATGGCAGTATCTGTGAGTGTTATGAGGTTTTTTGCTGGTGATTCTCCGATTTTTCATATCCCAAAAACAGGCGTGGCAATTATGTTTACGCCTGAAAATATTGTTGTTTATGTGATTTTGGGCGTGCTTTGCGGATTTTTGGGTGTCGCTTTTGCTAAAAATATTTTCTTTAATCTTAAAATTTTTAATAAGATGAAACCGGTTCCGAACTGGTTGAAACCTGCTATTGCAGGGCTTGTCATCGGTTGCTTCGGGGTGTTTTTGCCTGAAATTTTAAGCACAGGGGCGGTAATTGTCGACAAATGTGCAGGCGGATTTTATTCAATCGCTTTTATAGCCTTGATTTTTGTCGGAAAATTCTTAGCTACAGGGTTCTGTTTCGGTTCTGGGGCTGCTGGTGGAATTTTCCTTCCTACCTTGCTTTTAGGCTCTTTGACAGGTGGTTTTGTTGGATTAATTGCTATTAAGTTTGGATTTGATATTAATTTGTCGAGCATTTGTGTCGTTGGAATTGGTGCTTTCCTTGCAGCAGTGGCACGTTCACCAATTACGGCAGTTATGATGGTGTTTGAAATGACAGGAAATTATCATAGTATTTTGCCTGTAATTTTTACAGTTGCTCTTTCTGATTTAATTGCCGAAAAACTAAACCACGCACCGATTTACACCACTTTGATTTTGAAACAAAATGCACATACCGAATATGCTGAAAAGTTGTCTGAAATAAAGGTCAAACAGGCTTGTTCGCCTGTTCCTTTCATCATTCCGCTCGATTTTTCTATCGAAAATGCTTTGAATTTGATGGAACAAGAGGAAATTTCTATTTTGCCCGTTAAGTCTGAAAACGCTTCACTTGCAGGTGTTGTAACCCTTTCTGACATCGAGGATTACAAAATTCGTGGAAACGATATGAACCTTAGTGTCCAAAATATTTTGAACACCGAACCTCTGACGATTAGACAAAATGACGATTTGTTCAAAGCCGCTTTCTTAATGCACTCAAACGAAGCAGATTACATGATTGTCCTTTCGCAAAATTCTAAAATCGTCGGAATCCTTTACCACTCGGACATTCTCGCTTGCAATAAGTGATTATAAATTTTCCACATTCACCAAATCAATGAACTTTATTTCTAATGCGTTTGCAATCTTTTCAAGTGTCGTTACAGTTGGTGAAACTTCGCATCTTTCAATCTTTCCGATAGTGTTTCTGTTTAAGTTTGCAAGTTCTGAAAGTTGCTCTTGAGATAAATTCTTCTTAATTCTCTCTATTTTAATCTTTAAACTTATTTTCTTGTTAATCATGACTATTATAATATGCTATTGACATAAAATGCTCAACCTATTACAATAAGTACGAAGACTAATATATTGTGCAGGTTAATATGACTGATAAATTTAATTATGAAAAATACGAAGATTTTTTGACTGATTTATACACGCCATTGACGGCAATTCGTGTGGTTTCAGGGCTGATTTTTGAAAAGGTTAACAACGATTGGGATTTTTTTGAAACTAACCGTGACCAGTGTGAGGAATTGATTTCGTTGGTTTTTGCCATAAAAACTGTGACGGATAAAATATTAGAGACAAGAAAAATGGAGATTGATTCTTTAGAATTTTAGGCAAAAAAAAGACCCTGACGGGTCATATAGTCTTATAAGAACTGCCCTCTCGGGCATTTTTTATTATGTTGTGTGTTTGTGTGTCTGTTGTGTTTTTTAGTTAATTAGGGTTGTTAAATCTTGTTTAATTGTTGTATTTTTTACACTTATTATAATAACACATATTAAATGTAAGAAGTACACTTGTTGGTAAAATATTTACAAAACTTAATATAAAAAGCAAAAAAACGGGATATGCCCTCCTGAAACCCAAGCATTTCTAATGTTTAGAGGAATATCCCGAGATATTATTTGGTAACTGTTGTTTTGCTGAAATGTTTATATTTAATATGTAAGCCCATATCAATCAATAGGAAAAATACGTTTAGAATGTAGAGCCAAATTACTGCATCGTGGCTATAAATCAGTTTGTGTGTGATACCGAAAATGTAGCCAAGAAGTATCAAACTTGAAAATCTCAAACTTTTTCCGTTTACGCTTTTTGCTTTATATGTTTTGTATGCTGCAATTGGCCAACTTATGCCGAAACATACCATCATGCCTGCTTCAAATATACTCATAAATTACCTTCTTTCTGAATTAAAATAACTCAAATTCTCAATAATATAAAATACTAAAAATCGATGAAAATCATAAGAAAAACTTATGATATAAACTGAAAAAAGTGTTATAATTTTTATATGAATTTCAATCAATTAAAATACTTGATTACGGTTGCAAAAGAAAAGAACATCACGCTTGCTGCGAAGAAGTTGTTCATTTCTCAGTCATCTTTAAGCCAAACCATCAAAAACATTGAAAATGAGTTGAAGGTAAAACTTTTTATCACTGACGTTTCGCCGATTAGGCTTACTTATGCAGGTGAATATTTTGTCGGTTGGGCTTCGAAAATTTTGAAGTTGAAAGAAGATATGTGCGAAAAAGTTCAGTTAATCAACAACAATTCTGAGGTCAAAATCGTCGTCGGCATGGCAACTCATAGATGCATTTACATTTTGCCACAAGTTATCAAGCAGTTCAAGGACGAGTTCCCTCATTCGTTCATAGAAGTGAAGGAGTATCCGACGCCGACTTTGCAAAAAATGTTGCTGAACGGTGAACTCGATTTGCTCGTCGATATTGAAAATCCCGATACTTTTTCTTACAAAAATATTTTGCTCAAAAAAGAAAAAATCCTGCTCGATGTTCCTGATAACTACAAGTCAATCGGGACAGAGTTGTATGCGTTTAAAAACGTTCCCTTTGTTTTACTTTCGAAGGAGCAACTGCTCGGAAAATGTGCCCGTGAGTTGTGCAAAAGGTACAAATTTGACCCTAAAATTTCTGTTGAGTGTAAAAATATCGAAACGGCTCATTCGCTTGTGCGACAAGGTTTAGGCGTGACATTTGTGCCTGAATTGTTTGCAAAACACAATGACGGAAATTTTATTGAAATAAAATCTTACGATTTTTCAAGAAATATTTGTGCGATTTTCCCGAACAGAAAATCGACGACGTATTTGAATAGGTTTATTGAAATTTTGAAAAATTCTTTGGATAATTTATAAACTATTTATACAACAAAACTATGCAATCTGTCCTGACTGCAAGCCTTTCGCCGACTGCGTCAACGCCTTCTGAAGTTTTTGCTTTGACTGATACTTTTTCAACATCAATTTTTAAAATATCTGCCAAACTTTTTCGGATTTCATCGATGTGTGGTCGAAGTTTTGGTGCTTCGGCATGGATTGTCGTATCGAGGTTGTTAATTTCCCAACCTTTTTTACGAATAATCGAAACCGCCTCTCTCAGAAGGTTTCGGCTATCGGCGTTTTTATATTTCGGATCGTTATCGGGAAAATGTGCACCGATATCCTCGAGGCACAATGCACCAAAAAGAGCATCTATAATGGCGTGAATGAGTACGTCGCCGTCTGAGTGAGCCTTGAAACCAACGGTATGAGGGATTTTCACCCCACCCAAAATAAAGTCACGTTTTTCGACTAAAACGTGCAAATCTGAGCCTTGACCGATTCTATATTCCGTCATTATTCTACCCCGTAAACGAATTTGTTGATTGCTTTTACGACCCCGTCGTTATCGACTGTGTCGGTGATGTAGTCGGCGTATCCTTTGAGTGTGTCGGTTGCATTGCCCATTGCGACGCCGATTCCAGCACAGGTCAAAAGTTCGATGTCGTTGTTTTGGTCGCCGCAGCCCATAATTTCGTCTTTTTTGATGCCGTACATGTCGGCTATGATTTTTACCGCATTGCCTTTAGATATGCCGTTTGCACAGATTTCACAGAAGGTTGTTGTTGACATTCTTGAGTATATTTTTCCTGCGTATCTTTCTCCTAAATTTTTTGTTATCCATTTGACCTTTTCTGTGTCGTTGTCGATGACGAGAAGTTTGTTCATCGATTTGAAATCATTCTTCGAAATGTCGTCCACGATTGTGTAGGGGACTTTTTGGAAGTCAGAATATTTTTTGACGTAGTTGGTTTCTTTTTCGCAATATAATTTATCATCAATGTAAATATTCGGGTGAATGTCCAGTGTTTTCAAGTAATTCAGGATATCGAGAGCAAGTTCTCTATCGAGAGATTTTTCATATATCATTTCGCCTTCTGGAGAATGAATGGTTGCACCTTGATAACAAATTATCGGCGTATCGATGTGAAGCGGTGCAACGACTTGTTTTGCACCACAATAGGTTCTTCCTGTCGCAATGACAAATTTTATGCCGTCCTTGCGGATTTTATCCACGCAGTCCATCAGATTTTTTGTAAATGCGACTCCGTTGAAAATTGTTCCGTCAATGTCGCAAACAACCATTTTTATCATAATTTATATGCCCTCATTAATCCGCAAATCGTCTTTGCATCACAAATTTCGCCTGATTTTATCATTTTGAAAACTTCTTCTTTTGGAAGTTCAAAGTATTCAACAATTTCTCCTTCGTCGGGATGCGGTTTGCCCGAGGTTAAATTTTGTGCGAAAAACAGATAAATTTTTTCCGTACAAATGGCTGGGGTTGAATAAATATAGCCTAAAGAAGTCCATGTTTCGGCGTGATAGCCTGTTTCTTCTTCGAGTTCACGTTTTGCCGCTGACAAAATATCTTCGTTTCCGTGATCAAGTTTTCCTGCCGGAATTTCGAACAATATTTCTCCAGCACCGTAGCGATATTGCCTTACGAGAACAATTTTTTCGTCGTGTTCAGCCACAATTGATACGCCACCGCTATGAATAATGACCTCTCTGTGCTGCAAATTCGGGTCGTCGCCGATAGTCGCCTCGTCTGAGTGAATGTCGAAAACTTTTCCCGAAAAAATGGTCTCTGATTGAACTGTTTTTTCCTTCTGTATCATTTTTGCTCCAAAAACCAAACAAACGACGGGATTACAATCCCGCCGTTATGCTTATAATTAAAGTGATTTGATGATTTCTTCCTTAACTTTAATTAAAACATCGTCAAGTTTTGAAGAATCTTTGCCGCCGCCTTGTGCGAAGTTTGGACGTCCGCCCCCTCTTCCGCCTGTGGCTTCGGCTATCGCCTTCACGATGCTGCCTGCGTTTACGCCTGCTTTGACGTAAGCATCAGAAACTTTTACGCAAATTGAAATTTGTTCGGGGTTTTGTACTGAAGCAAGTACCACGATTGAGTTTCCTAACTTTGAGGACAATTTTTCGATTGCGGGTTTCACAAAGATTGCAGGAATTGCATCGATTTTGCTGATGAAAAGTTTTCCGTCCTTCAAATCTTCCGCTCTGCTTATGAAAGATTGAATTTTTGAAACTGCCGATTCTTCCTTCAAGGTATTGATTTCTGCTTGAAGAGTTCTATTTTCTTCCGCAATCTTTTCAACCTTTTCCACAACTTCATTGTGAGGAATTTTGAAATAGTGTGCAAGGCTATCGGCTTCGTTTGCCTTTTCTGACAACCAATTAATTGCTGTTTTTCCGCAGACAGCCTCGATACGTCTTGTGCCTGCTGCGATTGCAGATTCTGAAACAATCTTCGTCAATCTGATTTCGCCTGTCGATTTAACGTGTGTACCTCCGCAAAGTTCTTTTGAAACATCGCCGATTGCAACCGTTCTGACTTTATCTTCGTATTTTTCACCGAAAAGTGCCGTAGCTCCAGAATTGATTGCGTCTTGTACGTCCATAACAACCGTATTTTGCTTATAATCAGCACCAATCCAATCGTTCATAATATCTTCGACTTTTTGAATTTCATCGTGAGTCATTGCTCTTGAGAACGAAAAGTCAAATCTTGTTCTGTTTTCTTCAACTTGTGAACCAGCCTGTTTGACTTCGTCTCCCAAAACCTTGACCAATGCAGCTTGCAAAAGGTGTGCATTTGAGTGGTGAATTGTGATGTTATGACGGCGTTCCTTATCAATTACTGCCTTAACAGTGTCACCAACAGTGACTTCGCCGTTGATAACCTTAACTCTGTGAACAGAAAGGTGATTTACCTTGAACGTATTCAAAACGACCGCTTTGAGGTTGTCGCTTTCGATTACGCCTGTGTCGCCGACTTGTCCACCACATTCTGCATAAAACGGTGTTTTATCCAAAATTACATCGGTAAATCCGCCTTCAACGTCAACTTTTTCAACGATTTTCGCATCATTACATTCAGTTTCGTCATAGCCGATGAAGTTAGTGGTGCCGAATTTGTTTTCGATATTAACGTAAACCAAGTCGTCAGTAAGGCTGATTTTTTGTGTTGCCGCTTTTGCACGTTCTTTTTGTTCTGCCATTGCCTTGTTAAAGCCGTCAACGTCAACTTTTAAGCCCTTTTCTGCAACGATTTCAACCGTCAATTCGAGAGGAAATCCGAATGTGTCGTACAATTTGAATGCGTCTTCGCCTGAAATATCTTTGCCGTCTGCCATTAAGTCCTCAAGAAGTTTGTAACCTCTATCCAAAGTTACCTTAAATCTTTCTTCTTCCTTCTTAATAGTGTCTTTAATTCTTTCTGCATTTTTTTCCAAATCAGGATATGCACCTTTGTAGTTTTCGATTACGGTATCTACGATTTTGTAGAGGAAAGGAAGTTCTGTACCGAGTATTTTGCCGTGTCTCAATGCACGACGCAAAATCATTCTCAAAACGTAACTCCTGCCTTCGTTTCCAGGTATAACGCCATCATTAATCATAAATGTTACGCAACGTGCGTGGTCAGTGATAATTCTGATTGAAATATCTGTTTTTTCGTTGTCCTTGTATTTAGCACCTGTAATTTCGCAAACCTTATTAACAATTGGCATAAGCAAATCTGTGTCGAATGTTGAGCGTTTGCCTTGGCAAACCATTGCGATTCTTTCAAGTCCCATGCCTGTATCAACGTTTTTCTTTTCCAAAGGTGATTGGTTTCCTTCTTCGTCTTGGAAAAGTTCTGTGAATACCAAGTTCCAGATTTCAACCCAACGGTCACATTCGCAAGTTGCGATACTACAATCGTCAGAGCATTTTAAATCTTCACCAAGGTCATAGTGGATTTCTGAGCAAGGTCCGCAAGAACCTGTCGCCCCGGGAGGTCCCCAGAAGTTATCTTTTTTACCTTTTCTGATTACTCTTTCAGGTGCTACGCCGACATCTTCAGTCCAAATTTTGAAGGATTCGTCGTCGTTTTCAAAAATTGTAATCCAAAGGCGAGATGGGTCTAAGTGCAAATAATTTGTAACAAAATCCCAACTCCAAGGAATAACATCTTTTTTATAGTAATCTCCGAATGCGAAGTTTCCGAGCATTTCGAAAAACGTGTGGTGGCGAGGTGTTCTGCCGACATTTTCAATATCGGAATCTTTTCCGCCAGCTCTTGCACATTTTTGGCAACTTGTCGCTCTTGGCGGATTAAAAGGTGGTTTCTCCAAACCTAAATAGTACGGAACAAATTGCAACATGCCCGCTGTTGTTAACAACACGGTCGGATTGTTCGGAATTAATGAGGAACTTTCTACGACTGTGTGTTGGTGTTTATCTTTAAAAAAGTCTATAAACGCTTGTCTTATCTGATTTCCTGTTAAAGTTTCCATTTCGGAGTCCTCTTGTCTATTTTTACATTAAAATTATACGACAAAAATATTTATTGTTGAAAATATTGCTTTCATTGATTTTAATAATATTTTTCAAGTGGTATAATTATTTTGAAAATTTTTGAGGATATGGAAATGGAAAAGAATAATTTTTTTGAAAAGCATAAAACACTATTTGTGTTATTTTGTTTTTGCTCAATCTTATTGATGGTATTTTCTGCAGTTGTCGGAAGAGGCTTGTTCTCTGATCTTCCGTCAACTTTTTTGGCTATTATTGAAAAACAAGCCAATAATGCATCGTATTATTTTTATCATGAAATTATGCCGAATAATTTCAGTTGCAGACTCTTGGCATTGCCGTATAACATTTTTGGGGGAGTCTTTGGCGATAATCCGTTATCAAAAATCAATGTTTATATCTTTTCGTGCATGTTCATGACGTTTGCGGCTACGTGCTTGAACTTTTTGATTGCAAAACGTACACAAAAATATGTCTATGCCGGATTTGCATTGTTGTTTTATGCTCTTTTCACAATTCCTGCTTCGATTTATCCCGTAGATACTACTTATATCTCAATTCCGATGTTTTTGATTTTACTTCAGTATTTCTTTACGGAAGAAAAGATTTCTAAGGTGGATTATATCATCATTATTCTTCTTTCTGGATATATGCTTCAATCGTCACCAAATATGATTATCCCTTGTTCTATTTTGGGGCTTGAGGGTGTGATTTTGTTGGCAAAAAAACATTCAAAACATTGGAAGGTTAAATCATATATTACCTTAACCTCTTTGTTGACGGTTGGTTATATGCTTTATAAAACATTTTTCTATACAAAAATGGAAGGTTATACATGCCCGACTTTTCAAGATTGTTATTGGATATTCCGCAATTCTTTGAACAGTGTTATAAACAATTTTGCGACTTCTGATTTAATTTTTTCTTCGGTTGCATTAATTTTCTTGATTTATGCTCTGATTAGACGAAAAGAATTGGGCAAAATCGAAGGTACGGTCGGTGCTTTGGTCTCGATTTATGGGATTTATTCAATCTATGAATTTACAAAATTCGTTCGTGACCCATTCGTTGGACAAAGACTTTTCGCTTTGGTTGTAATATGCTTCATAGTTCTTGTATTTGGAATTTGCGTTTTTAACCTTTTTAAAAAAAAATTCGATACAAATTTGTTGGCAAACTCTCTCGTGACGGTCGCTTGCTTCTGCGGTATTATTCAGTGCTTGCTTCAATATGGCGGTTGTTTGCAATTTTCAAAATATGCAGATTTTATAAATGAAAAAGTTAATAATAACGTCGGCATTGTCCGCATTGCAACTGAGGATTACCAAACTAAACCATTCCTCATTTACGATTCTTGCTATGGTACTTTACAACGCTCTTTGCTGGTTTCTGATTACGATTTGAAATCAATAATGTTTCCGAGCGAAAAAATTATGAAAGGTGATGAGGCATGTTTGGGTGATATCGATACAAGCCACATTAATGATGAGTCGAACAAGCATCTTATCTTGCAATATAGTTATATTTCAATGAACAATAAATACTGGAAATTGAGTAATATCGTGCCTTTGATTGATAGTGTAAAATAATTTTCAAAAAAAATAAAAAAATACTGGAAATAATCTTTTCAGCGTTTATAATGATTATATCAAAGATTCTTCGCTATCGCTCAGAAAGGCGGGGAATTGATGAAAATTAAATAAAATTAAAATCGGGACGTAGCGCACTTGGCGAGTGAAACGGAAGCCAAATTCCAATTAAACCAAACTGCGTGAGAAATCGGTGAAAATTAAATAAAATTAAAATCGGGACGTAGCGCAGTTTGGTAGCGCACTACCTTGGGGTGGTAGGGGTCGCAGGTTCAAATCCTGTCGTTCCGATTTTTTTAATGGTAAATCGTGTTAATGAAAAATTTTGAAGATTATTCAAATCAGGAAAATATTTTATATTCATCTGATAAAAATTACGGTAAAATGTTTTTTCTGTTGCTTTTTTGTACTTTAATTTGTTTTGTTTTATTGATATTTTTCATTTTGATGTTGAAAGAGGATTTTTATAATTATGTTTGGGGCATAATTGCTCTTTTTGTTGCTTTGCACCTTTATCTTATCTTTCAAGAAATAATGTTATTTGGCAAAAAAATTATTATTACCCAAAATGAAATATTGGTTTTTAATTATTTTGGCAAGTTGATTAATAAATTTTCTATGCAGGAAGAATTATTGTTTAGTTGTAGTGATTATGTTTTTCAACTGAAAACGAAGACTGATAAAAAAATAAGTATCAGTTACGAAAAGGATAATTTTTTGATTTATGATATCTTAAAACGCAATGGTGGTGTTTCTTTAGGGGTTGAAAATGAGGATATAACGCTTGCTTATCTGAAAAAATTTTGTTCTGGTTGTAAAATAATTCTTTTAACAATTTATGTTTTATTAACTTTTGTTGGTGCGTCTAGTTTTTGTGAAAATAAGAACGAAATAATTTCTTCTTATTATCTTTACAGGGCAGATTGTTGTTTTAAGAAAGAAATTGAACTTCAAAACAGCAGGTTCGTTAAAATTTCAACAGATAGTGAAAATTTGAAAAAATGCTATGAGTACAACAAACTTGCATGTAAAATTTACCCGAAACAAAAACAAGCGGTTTATGACTTTTTGATTGTTTATGCCAAAACTCACGGACTTGAAGACGAGAGAAAAGAATTTCAATATTTTTCTGACAAATTTTATCCTAAAAATTGATAGTCAGATAAATTTTAACTCCAACAAAAAAGGCGGTATCGCTACCGCCTTTTGAAATATTGAGATATTTAAACTATTTTGCCATTGCTTTTCTAACTTCTGCCTTATATTTTTCAACGTTCGGTTGAAGAACTTCGGGCATTGCAGTTTCCATCGGAGTAACTAGATTGAGTTCACGTCTCAAGATGTCGCCTGTGTAAATAGTTTCAAAGTGCTTGAGTTCAACGAATTGAGCGATGCTTTCCAAAGTCAAATCGTCAAGAATGATTCTTGAAACAGGGTGTTGAGCAGAATATGCAGCAACAACGCCTTCCAAGATTGCGTTTGTAACTTTGTCATCGTTTTCGTAGTTTACGAAAGTGAAGAATGAGTCAACGTTTGCTTCGTCGAGGTCTGCTTCAGCGTTGTAGTGAAGGTATCCGGGGCCAACGTTTGTATCAGTTGAAATTCTGGCTTTCAAACTTTCGTTTTTGAGTTGTTTTTCCCAAAGAGTTGTTCCCATAAATGCGTCTGAGAAGTATTCAACGAAGTGTTTTCTCTTGCCTGCTTTGTAAGAGTTTACGTTAAATGTAGCGAGTTGCAATGCAAGGTTTTCAGCAACATTTTCGTTCAAGAATGCTTCTTGTGCTGCCAATGATGATTCGAGCATTTTTCTAACATCATCTTTTGCTATACCTGCGAATGCGAGTGCGAAGATTGTTGCATCGTCGAAGATTGAGAAACGTCCGCCTACATCATCGTGAACGTAGCCTGAGAGGCTGATTTTGCCTTCATCAACGATTTTTCTGAGTTTGCTCTTTTCGGGTGAAACGTCAGTCATAGCAACGAATCTGTTTGCAACGTTATCAGTTTTGAAAGTGTGTCGTAAAATTTCGTCAACTTTATTGTATGCAGTTGTCGTTTCCATTGTTCCGCCTGATTTTGAAACGACCATAAATTTAGTCTTTGCAAGGTTTAACGGTTGGATAAATCTGTTGAAACTTACAGGGTCAACTGATGAGAAGAAGTGAACATTTTTGATGCCAAGCATTGTCATCATTGATTCTGTGGTGTGTCTTGAACCACCGATACCAAGGATTGCGAGTTCTTCAAATCCGCCTTCTTTAGCCTTTTGAGCCATTTCATAAAGGTTGTCCAAATTTTTTAATTGGTTTTCAGGAAGAACTTTAATCCAGTTCAAAAATTGACCTGCTTTTCCTGCTCTTGCTTTAACTTCCTTTACTGCTTCAGCCGCTGTTGCGTTAAGGTTATCGCCTGTTTTTGCTAAGACTTTTACTTTCATTTAAATTCTCCTTATGATTCTTTCAAATGTTTGAAGTGATGACGTAAGTATAATACAAACAAAATTACGCACGCAAGAATAATTACGGCGTCAAGTTTGTGCCAAATGTGTTTTAAAACTTCCAAATTTTCGCCCAATTTTACTCCGACGTAAACCAAGAAGTAACTCCAAATTAACGAACCTAAAAACGTGAATGCCAAAAATTTTGGCAAGTTTGCCTTCAAAATGCCCGCAGGGAGCGATATGAAGGTTCTAACAACGGGCAACATTCTGCAAATGAAAAATGCCCAGTCGCCCCATTTTTTTTGCCATTTGTCTGCTGTTTCGAGGTCGTGTTTGCTGATTAAAAAATATTTTCCGTATTTTTCGATGAACGGTCTGCCACCGATACTTCCGAGCAAATATGACGGAATTGAGCCTAAAACACAACCGATTGCACCAAAAAATGCCGCCGTGTGAATTGAGAAAATACCTTTGCTGACCATAAATCCAGCAAACGGCAAAATCGCTTCGCTCGGGAGAGGAATGTTGCAGGATTCAATCGCCATCAAAAGTGCAATTCCCCACGGTCCCATTGCCGTGATTGTGCTTTGAATCCACGCCACAACACTCGCTAATATTGAGTTTATAATTTCCATAAATTTTCCTTTAGTATGCTTAATTTTTATTCTGATTTTATTATAAAAATAATCATTTTGCTACTAAAGAATTTTTGCTCTTCTTTTTAATAATGAAACTTTTGGCGAAGTACCTGTTTCTGTTGCGAAAATAGATTCTTCGCTTCGCTCAGAATGACAGGGAGTGAGATTGGACGAGAAAGTGGCGAAATTCTACATTTTAGTCATACTGAGGCTTTAGCCGAAGTATCTGTTTGGGTTGTTGAGATAGATTCTTCGCTTCGCTCAGAATGACGAGGCGTGGAAAATAATTCAATTCATTTATTAGTCTCTATTCGTTTTATGCATTCAAATAAGTTGACTAATTAGCATAATTTTACTAATATTGTTCAATATAATAGTTTACAATAATAGGTGTTTATGAAAAAAATAGTATCTTCTTTCTTTGTTTTTATAATATTTCAAAGTTCTGTTTTTGCTATTGGAACTAAGAGTACAATGAACAAAGTTATGGGTAGTTGGGAAGGTGAAAGTATAAATTCTGTTATTGAAAAATGGGGATACCCTTCTGAAGAAAAAACTTTCCTTGGAAGAAAACTTTTTTATTGGACAGATAATCAATTTGCTTGTTCAAGTACTCAATACGGTGTTTATATTGGAGAAGAATATTGTACGAGAATTTTTGAAATAGATGATAATAATTCAGTTGTAAAATGGCAATGGAAAGGAAATAACTGTCCGGCAACTTATTTTACAAGCAAAAAATGGGTAAATCCAAAAAATAATCCTTGGCGTCCTAATAATAAACTGTAATTTTTTATGTTTCCTTATTGCAATTTTTTCTTATCGAGAGGTTGAGTTCCTTTGTTCTCAACTCTTCGTGGGTATATTTTTTGCTTGCAATTTCGTAAAACTCGTTTTCTTCTGAGTAGTCCAAAACTTTTTTCGAACCATAAAAAAGCCCGTCAACTTCGTTTAAAATATTCAAAATTTGTGAGAACGAAAGTCTATTGATTTCATCAGAATTAAAGATGAAATCGGCAATTTCCTCAGCGTCATTTTCGTTGAAACCCTTGAGCAATAAGGAATTTTTCAAATCTGATTGATTTTCAAAAGCAAGATGTTGCCATGGCGAAATTTTCATATTTTCTTCGCCCGTTTGCAAAAATCCTGACTCTAATTCAGCCGTGCAATTATGCCCGTCATCGCTTGTCCACAGAGGTCTCCCCTGTAAATTTATTACGCCATTATCCACCACAAGATTTTTCAAATTTTCAAAAAATTTCTTCAAATCTTTAACGTGTTCAAGTACCTCAATGCCATATATAATGTCAAATTTGCCACGAAGATTTTCGATATCTTCCCATTTTTGGTTTACGTATTTGACGTTTTTTCCGCCACGAATTTCGTAGCCTGAATAAAAAGCACCCATCGCAAGGACTTCTTTTGCTCTCAATGCCGCCAAACCTTCTGAAATCGCTGCATTACAATATTGTGGCGAAATGTTCAAAACTCGCTTATCCGATAATTTATACTTCAAATTTACGTCAGAAACGTTGAGTTCATAGTTCTTATCAAGATTTAAGTCATCAAGCCACAACATATTTTGAATGTCTGATGTAATAATCAATCTCTCGACATTTAAATCGTCCTCGTTATATTTAGTCAAAGCGTACTTGTAGTAATCGTTTTCGGGGTAAAACTTGTAAATTTTTCTAACATCAAGAGTGAAATTTTTTGAAATTTCTTCCTCAATTTCGTTCGGTGACATTTTGAAAATCGGGTCGTCTTTGAAAAATCTGAAAATGATTTCCTCTATCTCATCATCAGGCACATTGTGTTTTTTTAAGGCATTACGAAAATCTTGTTCTGTCCTTAGCGACAAATGTTCCCAGTGGTCGAGCGGATTTGTTTCGTCGAAAAATTTGTGATTTTTTGAGCAAAAAGCATGCCCACAAGCCGAAGTGTAGGGCGTAAATCCATCGATATGGATACCTGTTGATAGATTTGAATATTTTGCCAAACTATTGCGGAATTTGCCAAAATTTCGAATATTTTGAATTACGTCAAACCCAATAATGATGTCGAATTTTTCGGGTTCAATATTCAAATTTTCAAATCTTTCGCAAATGTTTTTAATTTCGCCATCTGATTTTTCATCAGGAAGCATTGGCGAAACACCTGTGACGGTTTTTGCTCCGTGATTTTTGAGAATTTTTGAAATTTCGTAATTATCGTAGAAGCAAATGTTCAAAACGTTTGCGTTCTTGAGGTTGTATTTCTTGAAAAATTGTTCGAAAACAACTCGCCTAAAATACGGTAATTCGTTGAAATCTTGGGTGTTTTCATCTTCTTCAGGTTTTTTCTTTGTGATTGTCAAATAACATTCTTCGGTTTTCAAATCTTCTTCAGAATATTTTGAAAGTGCCTGTTCGAAAAATTCATTCGGTGTGTCTTTTGACATAATTCGTTTGAAATTATACGAAAAATCGTCAGTTTGATATGTGTCGACAGTACCGTTTTTATTGATTTTATGCCCAAATTTTTCTGCATCGTAGGGAATTTTTGTAACGTCAACAAAAATTTCGCTTGGCGTCAAACGATTGATTTCTTCTCCACCAAAAATCCAATTTGCAACAAGTTGACCGTCCTCTTTACTATAACCATTGTTAACCATTGTGGTTATTGCATCTTGAGTGGTTTCAAATAACAAATGTTCCCAAGGTTTAAGAGGGTTGGAATCTCTGTTGAAGATAAATTTATCTTCAATCCAAAGATGGTGTCCGAATTTGCTTGTCCACATTGGAAATCCGTGCAACACAGCACTTCCGCCGTTTTTTAAAATTCGTCTGACTTCATCAATAAATCCTCTGATGTAATAAATATGTTCAAGCATTTCAAGCCCTACGACAAGGTCAATAGAGCCATCTTCAAGGTTTTTCAGTTGGTCAAGGTCAGAGAGATTTAACAGAGTAATATTTTCATTTTCGAGAGTTTTATATTCGAGGTCGTAACTCATAAAATACACATGTTTTGCTCCAAAACCCAATATTGCCCTCGCAATGTCGATATCGCTCGTGCTGTAAAGGAATAAAACATTTTTGCCATTAAATGAATAATTTATGTTTTTCAAAAAATGGTATATGTAATTTGGAATTTGTATACCTTGAACTTCCATTAATTCTCCGATTAGTCAATAAATCTGTATTTGATGAGAGCAATAACTGCGTGGATACCGTCAGCCATAGTGACTTTTTTACCTTCTTCAAAAGTTCTTCCTTGGTATGAAATCGGTGCTTCTTTCAATCTTGCTTTTTTCTTCAACATTTTTGCCGTGATTTCCGGTTCAAAATCAAATCTGTCAGATTTAATCGTGATTCCTTTGAGAAATTCCGTTTTGAACGCTTTGTAGCAAGTTTCCATATCAGTCAATTTTGCACCGAAAAGGATATTTGTCATCAAGGTGAGCATTTTGTTTGCTAAAAAGTTGATTTTGACAACCGTTTTGCTTTGAGTTAAATCCAAAAATCTTGAACCGTAAGCAATATCGGCTTCGTCGTCCAAAATCAATTTCAAAACTCCGTCGTAATCTTTCGGATCGTATTCCAAGTCTGCATCTTGAATGACCGCAATATCGCCGGTTACTGCTGAAAATCCAGTTCTTAAAGCCGCACCTTTACCTTGATTTACATCGTGATATAAAACTTTATATTTACTTTCAAGGTTCTTTAAAATGTCTTTTGTACCGTCAGTGGAACAATCATCAACCAAAATTATTTCCTTTTCAAGTCCTGCAAATGGTGCTTCTTCAACCTTTTCCAATAACTTTTCAAGAGATTGTTTTTCGTTGTAAACAGGTATCAAAATGCTAACTTTTTTCATAAATTCCCTTTCCGTGTGTAACATTGTCGCTTTGACAGTTGCCGTCTTTTCTTAAATTATTGTATAATCTTATTGTACCAAAAATAAGGTTCTTTTGTATGACAATTTTAATAAATAGTTCAGATTTGGATTTGAATGAAAAATTGAGACAGGCTGATAATTTGTTTGAAGAGGCTATGGAAGCCTACGAAAATGAACAATACAAGGAATGTTCCGACAAAGTTAACATCGCTCATAAAATTTATTTGAAAGCAAATAAGACAGAAAAAATTTCAATTTGCTTAACATTTATTGGTTTAATGAAATATTTTTGCGATCCTGAAACATACAAAAGCAGTCTTTTACTTTTGGAAGATGCAAGATTTCTTGCACAAGATACATCGGGCGAAAATGCTTGGGGTGTTAGCAAATGGGCTTTTGCTCAAATTGCAATCCACGAGCATAACTACACAGAAGCCTTAATGTACTTGAATCGTGCGGCATACATGGTTACTGAGTATCCATACATTTTGATGAGAATTTATGAGGCACTTGCATTTTGCAATCTTAAGGTTAAAAATTACGAGCGTGCGTATGAATGTACCGCAAAGGCGAGAGAACTTGCCGAAACTGGCGGCTACAAGCAGGCTTATGCAAGAATTACAGGCATAGACAAGGATTTGAATGAGTCGAGTGAGGCTGTTTTTAACGATTCTTTGAAAAAAATTCAACGACCGAAAGACTCCGACATTCCGAGCGATCCTTTGATTGCTCTTCTTAAAATTGCACGAACTATTAGTGCTGAAATTGATTTGGATAGATTGCTCAAAACGATTGCAGAACAAACTAAATTTGCCCTCAAGGCTGACCGTTGCACGGTTTTTTTGATTGACAGAGATAAAAAAGAACTTTGGTCAAAAGTCGCTTTAGGTTTGGAGCATAAGGAAATTCGTTTCCCGATGGAAAAAGGTCTTGCAGGTCATGTTGCTATGACCGGAAAAACTGTAAATATCCAAAATGCCTACAACGATGAACGTTTCAACCAAGAAATCGATATCCAAACAGGATACAGAACTCAAAGCATTTTGTGTATGCCGATTAGAAACCTCAAATATGAAGTTATTGGTGTGTTTCAGGTTATTAATAAGTTTGATGGAAGTTTTACGGAATCAGACGAAGATTTGCTCGTGACAATCGGTGCAAGTGCCGGTATTGCACTTGAAAACAACCGTTTGTTCGAAACTCAGCAGAAGATGTTAATTGAACAAAAGAGATTGTTTAACGGGTTTATCGACACGCTTGCCGCTTCAATCGATGCTCGTGACAAAATCACAGCAGGTCATTCTATGCGTGTTACGCAGTATTCCACGCTTTTGTGCCAGAAAGTCGGAATGGACAAGGAAAAATCTGAAGTCATTGCTCAAGCCGCAATGCTTCACGATATCGGCAAAATCGGTATCAGAGATTCTGTTTTGCAGAAAAAAGGTAAACTTACGGACGAAGAATATCACCATATTCAAGACCACGTCAGAATTACGCACGATATTTTGAGCAAAATTGCCGATAAATCAGAATCATTTAAAGATGTTGTGGAAATTGCATCATCGCACCACGAAAAATTCAATGGTCAAGGCTATTTCAGACACAAAGGCGGTACTGAAATCCCGCTTGGTGGCAGAATTCTTGCGGTTGCAGATGTTTTTGATGCAATTACTTCAATAAGACATTATCGTGATAGAATGCCGATTCAAGATGCTGTAAAAATCATCAGAGAAGGGGCTGGAACGCACTTCGATGAAAGAATTACCGATTTGTTCCTCTCGATTACTTGCGATAGAATTATTGATATTATTTTGTCGGACAGTGATTGTGCTTTAGATGCAAATTCGAGAAAAATTCTTGAAAGTCATCAACTTTTTGAAATCGAAGTTATGATTAATAAAGTGGTCAAAACCCCCGAAGAACAAGAGTTTATCGATTTATTCAATCACTATTATATTCACCAGTCAGTAAAGGATAAGAATTGAAAAACAGAGCAATATTATTCGTAGTATTTTTGTTTTTTGCATTATTCTCTCCGAATTGTGTTGCGTTTTCTGCTGATTTGTCTGAAATTCAGTCCAAACAAAGAGAACTTTCCTATTTGAGAAATTCTGATTTCGCTGATTTGGTATTATTTTCTGGTTATGATGTTTATTATGACAGAAAATTGCAATATAATCCGAAGGTTAGAAAATTAATCAAGGATTTTGAAATGGCTGAAAAACACGCCGTGAAGTCCAACGTTTCGGTTGCTTATTATGAATGTCGAGATGTTTTGAACAAAATGGAGCCGAACGATTTTTATTATATGACGGCTGCATACAGACTTTCGCAGTTTGGATTTTTCTCACTTGCACATCTTGCGATGTCGAAGGTTCAAAATCGTGAAATCTGGGGCGTTCATATCAATGCTGTCAGAAAACTTTATTTCCCTCAAATCTACCTGAAAACACAGGAAGAGGTATTCCTTGCGGGATTGTATTCGGATATTGTTTATAATAATTTGACTGACGAGAGTCTTGAAAAACTCGAAAAAAGTGGAAACGCAATCGCAAAGTCTGATTATGCCAATTATTTAAGAGCAAGGGCTTATTATGAACAAAAGAATTTTAAAGATGCCCTTTTTGAAATTAACCGTGCAATTTCTGCTAATTCAGATAATTTGAATTACAAAAAATTCAAGGCGGAAATTTTGACTGCTGATGGAAAAACGAAAGAGGCGACTGTTCTTTTGAAACAACTTTTGTCTGAGGACATTCCTTTTGTTATGTTGGTCAAAGAACTTGATAAAATCAAATATTATGCACTTTCTGAAAGTTCTAAGGACGAACTTTTGCAAAAATATTACCTTGCATATTATTTTTATTTAAACAGAGATTACCCTCGTGCAATTAGCGAACTCAATATGTTGCTATTGAAGGGTGATTATAAAAATGCACCAAAATTGCTCGGAAAGATTTATATTTTGACAGGTGATTTCAAACGTGCAAAAAAACTTTATGATAAGGTTCTTGTGGGCGATAAAAAGGCATATTTTGCTCATAAAGGTTTGGGTGATATTTTGCTTGCGGAAGATAGATATCAAGATGCACTTGCGGAATATAAACTTGCTGAAAAAGGTATGGGGCGTGATGTTGACACGCTCATTGCACTTTGTGTGACATCTTTTAAGATAAAAGAATACAGACAGGCATACAAGTATCTTGCGAAGGTTCAAAAAGTCGATGGCGACAATTATAAGGTGCTTTATTTATCTTCTCAAATCCAAAAAGACTTTGGTAAACAAAATTTGTTAAAATCATTGGAAAAGAATGTTTTTTATCCTGATGGTTGGCTTGATATGTCAAGGGACGCTTTGGATTTGAACGATACTAAGGCGGCTGAGGAATATATTAATACGGCGGCGTTTATTACGAAAAATTCGCCGAGATATTTTTATTACAAAAGTTTGCTGAATACGGCAAATAAAAACTATGATACGGCTTTGTCCGATATTAATCGTGCAAAACAAATAATGACGGAAAAAAAGGCAGGACATGAGCAAATTTAACGTTCTTATTACGGAAGATCACGCACTCATTAGGTTTGGGTTAAAAACTGCGATGGAAGCGATGGAACAGGTTGCGGAGATTTTTGAGGCTGGCGATTCTCAAACTGCGATTGAAATTGTCAAAAATCAACAGGTTGATGCTGTGATTATGGACTTAGGACTTCCTGGAATGAACGGTATCGAGGCGACTGAGGCGATTAAGCAGATTAATCCGAATATCAAGATTTTGATTTTGACTTCTCATAAAACGAAGGAAGAGGTCATAAAATCGATTAAAGCAGGGGCAAGTGCATATTGTTCGAAAGAGATTAATCCTTGTGACATTGCGTTGATTTTACGTTCTGTTTTGCAAGGGGCGATATGGTTTGACCCGAGCGTTTCGCAATATATTTTGGATATTATTAAAAACGATAAAGAAAAGATTAACAATAATTCAAATTCTGATTACAACTTGACGAAACGTGAACTTCAAGTTCTTGCACTCATAAAAGAAGGGCTGAATAACACTGATATTGCGAAAAAACTGCATTTGAGCGTGAATACGGTTAAGGCACATGTTAGCAGCATTATGCAAAAATTAGAGGTTGATGACCGTACTCAGGCAGCGATTAAAGCAATTAGCAATAATATTATATAAAAAGTATTTGTATTTTCTATAAAATCGGTTAAAATAATTATGAACAGTGAGCATGGCAAAAAGGAGAACAAAAGGCATGTATACTAAAGACCAACTGTCCGATATGATATTACACGATGTTGACGCTTTCAATTTGTTTAGAGCAAAATCAGATGAAGAAATCGATTTGACTGAAATGGATTTTTCTAATGCAACATTGCAAAGTGTTGATTTTACTAATTGTGATTTGTCGGGTTCTACTTTTGCGGATACGACTTTGTCGCTTGTGAACTTTACTGATGCAAATTTGGAATCGGTTGATTTTACAAGAGCAAACCTTGTAGAATGTGATTTTTCAGGGGCTTTGTTGAATGGTACAAACTTCAACTTTGGCGTGTTGAATTATTGCAATTTTACTGATTCTGATATGGTCGGATGCGTTTTGACAGAGGCTGATTTGACAGATTCTGATTTGTCAGCATCGGAAAATCTTTCGGCTTCAAGATATGATGACACAACGATTTGGCCGGACGATGATATGTTGCCGGAAGAATTTGATACATCTTCAACGAGAGATTTGTCTTCGTTGCAGGACGACGATGAACCCGTAAATCAGGATTATTAAACAACATTTTCAAAATTTAAAAGCACCTGTTTTTATAGGTGCTTTTTTAGTATTCTTATTGTTTTTGGAGCGTAATTTGATTTTATGCCATTTATAACTTTTGTGTTTTGGGGAATTTCCTTTTGCGAATATAATGTTAGAATGTTTATTTCCGGAGGGTCTAAAAATCTTCCTCCGCTTAAGGTTGCAACACCACGGCTGACAAAAAGATGTTTGTTATTTTCAATGATATAACCGTTTCTGTAACGCTGACCGTATTCTGACGGAATAAAAAACGAACCTATAAAAGGTAAGACAATTTCTCCTCCGTGAGTGTGACCGCTTAAAGTCAGACTTACAAAATTTGGCATTTGGGGAAAATAATCGGGATTGTGGGTTAAAACAACAGTTGGTGTCGTTTTGTCTTTCATACCCACTACTTGAATCGGATTACTTTTAAAATACCATAAATCTTTAAAACCAACTATTCTCAATGTTTTTGCGTTATGAGAAAAGTAATAATCTTCATTTTCTAAAAGAATGATATTTGATTTTTGGTAAATATTTTTTACCACAGAAGGTGGAACATAATCGTGATTTCCCATAACGGCAATTACGCCATGTTTCGATTTTAAATTTTTTAAAATATTTGCAATTTGAGTAGTTGAATATTTTTCTTTTGAAATGGATTTTGCATCTAAATCTCCACAAATTACTATTAAATCAGGATTTTTTGAATTTACGATTTTTACAATTCGTGCTAATTTTTTCAGGTCAACAAATTTCGTTCCAAGATGAATATCTGTGATTAATGCTATTTTAAAGCCGTCTAAGTCTTTATTCCAATGCGGAATTTCGAGTTTCTGTGATTTTGTTAAAAGGATATTCGGTTCAATAAAAAATAAATCGATACATAATACAACAAATAATATTAATAATGATATAAAAGATATTGATAAAATTTTGGAAAAATTTTTCATAAAATAATTATATGAATTTTTAAAATGCAACGCAAGTTCAAGTTTAAATATTTTTATTCAAAAAAATAAGGCGGTCTTTTCAAACCGCCTTACTTTCAATTTCGTATCTGCCGATTATTTTTCGGTCGGAATTCTCATTGCGTAGAATGAACGAATTACGAACACGATTGCGATAATCAAGAGGACTACGCCAACTTTAGGAGCCATTGCTCTGAAAGATTCGCTGAGTGCGATTTCCATTGCCAACAAGCCGAACAAAGTTGTAAATTTGATAATCGGGTTCATTGCAACTGATGAAGTATCTTTGAACGGGTCACCTACTGTATCGCCGACGACTGTTGCTTCGTGAAGAGGTGTTCCCTTTTCAGCGAGGTCAACTTCTACGATTTTCTTAGCGTTATCCCAGCATCCGCCTGCGTTAGCCATAAATACGGCTTGGAACAAACCGAATGTTGCGATTGCGATTAAGTAAGATACAAAGAATGATACAGGCAACAAGTTACCTTCAGCAGGTGCTGACAAGCAAGCAAGTGCCAATGCGAATGCGAACAATGCAGCGAAGATATTTACCATACCTTTTTGTGCATATTCTGTACAAATTCTAACAACTTCTTTAGAGTTTGCAACGTCTGCACGTTTTTCAGCATTTTCGTCAAGTTTGATGTTTCTCTTGATGTATTCAACTGCTCTGTATGCACCGGTTGTAACTGCTTGCATTGATGCACCTGAGAACCAGTAAATTACTGCACCACCTGCGAGCAATCCGAGCAATGTGAACGGGTTGAGCAAGTTCAAGATTGTTTCAGGTTCAACAAGCAATGTGTTTTTGATTACCAAAATCAATGAGAAAATCATTGTTGTTGCACCAACTACTGCTGTACCGATAAGTACAGGTTTTGAAGTTGCTTTGAATGTGTTACCTGCACCATCATTGGCTTCGAGGTATTTCTTAGCAACGTCGAAGTTTGGTTTGAAACCGAAGTTCTTTTCGATATCTTCAGCAACGTTCGGAACTTCTTCAATCAAAGAGAGTTCGTAAACTGATTGAGCGTTATCTGTTACAGGACCGTATGAGTCAACAGCGATTGTAACAGGACCCATTCCTAAGAAACCGAATGCTACCAAACCGAATGCGAATACTGATGAGTATTGCATAATTTCAGCAGGAATGTGAACGCTTGCAAAGTAAGCCATTGCCATCAAGAAGATGATGACGGCACCAATCCAGAAACCTGAGAAGTTACCGGCAACAATACCTGAAAGGATTGTCAATGATGCACCGCCTTCTCTTGAAGCAGTAACAACTTCTTCAGTATGTTTTGCTTTCGGGCTTGTGAATACTTTTGTAGCTTCTGGAATCAAAGCAGCACCTAATGTACCGCAAGAAATGATGATTGCCAAAACTAACCACAAGTTACCGAAGCCTTCAACATTTGCCAACATATAGTGGCTGACGCCGAAAGTCATTGCCATTGAAAGGATTGATGTAATCCAAACAAGGTTTGTCAAAGGTGCTTCGAAGTCTAAGTCTTCTTTATCTTTGTAAATTGCATTAGACAAAATGTTGTTTACGCCATAAGCGATAACTGATGTGAGAATCATCAAGAATCTCATAACGAAAATCCAAGTCAACAAGATAACTTGGTTAGCTTCACCTGCAACTGCTAACAAGATGAATGAAACAAGGGCAACACCTGTTACACCGTAAGTTTCAAAACCGTCAGCCGTAGGTCCGATAGAGTCGCCTGCGTTGTCACCTGTACAGTCAGCGATAACACCTGGGTTTCTCGGGTCATCTTCTTTGATTGTAAAGTGAATTTTCATAAGGTCAGATCCGATATCTGCAATCTTTGTGAAAATACCACCTGCAACACGAAGTGCTGATGCACCTAATGATTCACCGATTGCAAAACCGATGAAGCAAGCACCTGCGATTTCGCCTGGGATAAATAACAAAATAAGAAGCATCATGATAAGTTCTACAGAAACGAGAACAACACCGATACTCATACCTGCTTTGAGCGGAATGCCCATAATGTTGAGCGGTTTGCCTTTTAAAGATGCAAATGCTGTTCTTGCGTTAGCAAGAGTGTTCATTCTGATACCAAACCAAGCAACACCGTATGAACCAAGGATACCGATAACTGACATACCCAAGATAATCAATACGTTTTTAGCCGGCATACCTTGAAGGTATCCGAAATAGAACGCAATACAAAGTGCAATCAACACTTCGAGTGCGATTAAGAATTTACCTTGTTGAATAAGGTAAGTCTTACAAGTTTCGAAAATAACATTTCCGATTTCTTTCATGCAATCGTGAGCATCGATTTTTCTGATGTCACAGAATGCTTTTAAGCCCCAGAGCAAGCCAAGGGCTGAAACAATAATACCCGCAACCAAATAGTTGAAATTGTCGCCTGTGATTTTCGGAACAACTAAGTCCGCTTCACTTGCGAGTGCGGGGGCTGAAACGAGCATCAATGACGTAATTGCCATAAACGCCGTCTTAACAGCCGCTAAGAATTTGTTTGACATTTTAATCTCCTTTTTTTGCCACACAGTAACACTACATAATGTCTATAAAATATATTCTAATTTGAATAAACAGTAAAATCAAGGACTTTGCATAGTTTTTATGAACGATTTTTAATAAAAATTTTACTAATCTTTACAATTTGTTCTTTATACTTACGAATTAGCCGTATCGTTTTCTTTTTTGCCAAATTTTGTTGTTAATTCAATTTCGTCGTGCAATTTTGTTGCAAAATCCACAGACTCAATATCCCTTGCTATGGCTTCTTTTAAGGCAAATATTTCGCCTGCTGTAAGGGTGTTGAAATTTTTTGCATTAGGACGTTTATAAATCTTTTTGAATTTTTCTTGAATTTCATATTCAAAGCCCGCAAGATTTTTTTCGAAGGCGATGAACTTGTAAACCTGAGATGCGAGATAGAAATTGTCGATTCCTTGTTTTGAAAAAACGAACATTTCTTTTGTTTTTGTTTTAAAAACTAATTTTTTGTCGCAAAGTAATCCGAGCATAAAACAGAGATAGAAAGCCTTGAATCCTTTTAATGGCGTGATAAAGCCCTGTTTTTCGTTAACGTTACCCAAAATTTTCACTGCAAATCTTGTTTGGTAAACTCGAATCCCTCTTTTTTCAAGGATTTTTATGGTTTTGGGAATATCGCCAAAGTGTTTTTTTATAATTCTTTCGGAAAGTTTTTCGACTTTTTTTATTTGTTCTTCCGTAACAGAATTCAGGTGTAAACTTGCCCCTTGATTTAGAGAATTTTTGACTTTTAAATTTGTCAAATCGCCCTGTTTTTTGATGTTTCGGACGGTTCGCTCGTTTTGTTTTTTTTCTTTAAAAGTCTTTATTCTAAGTAAAAAATTCAAAAAGAATTTCTTTATTTCGTACATTTTTTCCTCACTTTGAGATATTTGAAATAATAATAACGCATTTTTGAAAATTTGTCTTTAATAAAAAATATGTATTTGTTAAAATGTTTTTATGGACAAAGAAATTTTTACGGTAAAAATCCAAAAATTATTATATGGAGGCAAATCGCTTGCCAAGATTGACGGTTTTCCTGTGTTTGTCGAGGGTGGCTGTCCAGAGGATATAGCGGAAATTAAAATCGTCAAACGCAATAAATCTTATGCAATCGGACAAATTGTTGACTTGAAAACGCCGTCACTGTATAGAGTTAAGCCATTTTGTCCAATGCACAACGTTTGCGGAAGTTGTGGGTTGCAAAATATTTCTTATGAAGAACAATTACGGCAAAAACGTTTGATTGTTCAAGAAACAATTTCAAAAATTTACGGCGAAAATATCGACGTTTTGCCCGTAAAATTTCCGAAAAATAATAAAAATTACAGACACAAAGTTCAGTATCCGATTAGCCAAACAAAGGTCTCAAAGCGAATAATCGCAGGCTATTACAAGAAAAATTCTCACGAAGCAATTAATATAAAATACTGTCCCGTTCAGCCCGAAACTTTGGACGAATTGACGGAATTTATCAGAACGGCTGCCTCCGAATTTAATATCACAGGGTATGATGAAAAGTGTCACAGTGGGCTTTTGAGGCACGTTGTTTACAGAATTTCTCGTTTTTCGGGCAAAATTTTAGTAACTTTGGTTATAAATTCTGATAAAATCGACAAAAATTTGAATAAATTTTCATCAAAATTGATGAGTTTTGAAAATGTCACGGGTGTTGTCGCTAATTTTAATACGGCGAAAACGAACGTTATCACAGGAAAAAGAAGCGTTTGTGTTTGTGGAGATGATTTTATAATCGAGAAAATCGGAGATGTCCAATACAAGGTTAGTTCGGGAAGTTTTTTCCAAGTTAACCCTGAAAGTGCTGAAATAATTTTCAATACTGCAAAAGAGATGATTAAGGCGAATGTTGAAAATCCATCGATTTTGGACGCATATTCTGGCGTTTCGGCGTTTGGTTTGCAGATGAAAGATTTTGCGAAGGAAATTATTTGCGTGGAAGAAAGCAAGTCTTCAACTGACGATGCAAAATTCAACGTTCAACTCAATAATGCTGAAAACGTTACTGTCATCAATGATGACGCCTCGAGGACGTTTGAAAAATTTGTAAATGATGGTAAAAAATTCGATGTTGTTTTGCTTGATCCGCCGAGAAAGGGTTGTTCGATTGAGTCGCTTGATTATGCGGCAAAATTATCCTCGAAACTCATTGTTTATGTAAGTTGTAATCCGTCGACACTTGCGAAAGATATGCGATATTTGAGTGACAAAGGTTTTGAACCAAAATATGTTCAACCTGCCGATATGTTTTGTCATACGCCGCATATTGAGAGTGTTGCACTTTTGATAAAGGTATAGATTATGTTTTTAATAATTTTAAAAGCCAATAAAGATGATGAAAGAGACATTTTTGAACTTCAAAAGTTGATTTGTGAACAAGATGAGGACAAGTTTGGAATTTCTCCGTTGAAGCAGACTTTGGCTGAGGTTCACGTTGATTTTCAAAAATGTACTGTTTTAAAGGCAATCGAGAACGACAAAATTGTCGGTTCGGTACGTGGCTATTTGAGCAATGGTGCATTACACATCGAAAAATTGTTCGTTGTTCCTGAGAAAAAAGGAATAGGCATTGAGGACGAACTTTTAAGAAAAATTGAAAAATGTTTTAATGTCTCAAAGTTCGATGTGGCGGTTATTAACAAGGATAAATCCGACTTAAAAGTTTACCAGCAGGCAGGGTATAAAATTTATTCGGCAAAAGACATTTCAGATGATGTTATGATGGTTTATCTTGAAAAGAGAGGTTCATAATGAAATACACTGATACTGTGATTTTCGACTTAGATGGAACGCTTTTGAACACTTTGTGGGATTTGACAGAGGCGACAAATTATGCACTCCGTGAGTGCGGTTATCCAGAGAGAAGTTATGATGAGGTTCGACATTTCGTCGGTAACGGGGTCGAAATGCTCATTAGACGTGCAGTTCCAAAAGGACTTGAAGAGGATAGAATTCAGGAAGTTCTGGCGATTTTCAAGATTTATTATATGCACAACTCGAGAAACAACACAAAGCCGTATGACGGCATTGTTGAACTTTTAGAGCATTTGAAGAAAAAGGGGTTCAAAATCGGAGTTGTTTCGAATAAGTTTGATAAAGCGGTCAAAAAACTTTGCAATGATTACTTTTTCGGGCTTGTTGATGTCGTGACGGGCGAGAGTGCTGATGTGCCTAAAAAGCCTTCTCCGATTGGGGTTTTGAAAACAATTGATGAACTTGGTGCAAAGCCAGATAAGACAGTAATGATTGGGGATTCGGAGGTCGATGTTCAGACCGCAAAAAATGCTGGAATTTATTCAATCGGCGTGCTTTGGGGTTTTAGAGATGAGCAAACGTTGGTTGATGCCGGGGTTGATGAACTTGTCGATTCTCCAGAAAGACTTGAGATGATTTTATAAAACAAAAAGTCGTATTCCATAAAGGTTTACGACTTTTTATTTTGTTAAAAGAATTTTTGTGATTATTTTTTCGGGGCGATTTTTTTTGCTCTGAGGGTTGTAACGGTAGGTCCGTCTTGACCAAATCTCAAGTTAATTTCTATGTCGTCAGAGTACATTGTAAAGTTTTCCCAACTTTGTTTTTCTTTTGCAAATTTAAACCCTGATTTTGCCAATTCGTCATAGTAATTTGAAAAATCTTTTTCATCAACATTGAAAATGTATGCGGCAAAAGAGTTGTTTGTATTGACGATTTCTGCAATGTGACCGCTTTTGAATGGGGGAACTTGTTTTGCGAATTTATCTTTTGGCCAAACGATTTTTTTATCTTTTTTATTAATACTTATTTTGTAAAAATCTAATGTTGGGTTAATTTTGATAAAACCTTCAGTTTCGTCTTTGACGCCTGCTTTTGCTTCTTTTGGCGGATTTGAAATGACATAAGGTTGAACATCTGCTTTCTCGTTTTCTGTTGTTTTATTGTCGCAACCAGTCATAAACAATGTTGTTAATATAAAAGTTGTTGCGAGAAAATATTTTTTTAACATATCGAACTCCTTTTTGTTTGAAAATTATCATAAATTGTATCAAAATACAAGCATGGCAATTTATTTTTTCTTTTGATTTTAGTAGAATATAAAAAATGGAGAATGTAATGAAAAAGAATATTTGCGTCTATTGTTCATCGAGTGAGTATCTTGATGAAAAGTTTTATAAAGTAGCGTATGAATTTGGCAAAATGATTGCAAAATCAGGCGATAATCTTGTTTACGGCGGTTCGACTTGCGGTTGTATGGGCAAGGTTGCAAACGGCGTTTTGGAAAATGGTGGTAAGGTTATTGGTATTATACCAAAAGCCATTATGGAAAAAGGGATTGCGAACCCTGATGCATCAGAAATTATTGTTTCAAACGATATGAATGACCGCAAAATGATGATGGAAGAAAAAGCCGATGCGTTCGTTGCACTCCCTGGAAGTTTCGGAACTATGGACGAAATTTTTCAAGTCATCGTGACAAAGCAACTTTCGTACCATAAGAAGGCAATCGTTTTTCTCAATGTTGATGGGTATTACGACCCACTTTTTGATATGATTGAAAATTTCTATAAGTATGGATTTGCAAGAGATTTTAACCGTGAATTGTATCATATTTCAAATTCTGTTGAAGATTTGATGGAATATTTGGACAAATATGTTGAAAAAGAATTTGTTTTTAAATATTAGGAGAAATAATGAATAAATCAGTTTTTAAAAACTTTTTAGCGGTATTGTTGATTTTTGTGGGAATGAGTGCACCTTGTTTTGCCGCAAACCAATATGATGTCTCCTACAAAAAAGTCTTGATTAAATCGAGCGGTCACCCTGAATATACCTTGAAAAATATGAATTCTATTATTGGTGAGCAAGAACTCGAGATTGTCATTAAAGAATACAATGACAAACCTTATAAATATTGGTCGGATAAAAATGAATTTTCTGACGAATTGGGACTGTCGGAATTGACTTACCGTGCTGGTTTGCACTCTCATACGACGGCATCTGATGGCAAGGCAACGCCTGTTCAGGCACTTGACCAAGCGGCAGAATATGCAAATAAAGTTAAGGCAAAAAATCCGAACGAAAAATACCCGATGATTGTGGCAATCACTGATCATTACAACACTGAAGGTTGTCAGCAAGCGATTGATGCAATTCAGAAAAATCCTGAAAAATATAAAAATATAAAAGTTTTGTTGGGTATGGAAACAACTGCTCTGACTGAATATCCGTCTGATGATGAACGTGGTACGAGAGTTCACGTTCTGCTTTGGGGAATTGACCCTTATAGCCCGAAAATGACTCAAATGAACTTTTTGCCGTTCGAAAAATTGGTGAAAGAAGCACAAAAACTTGACTACGGTGTGGTCGGACTTGCACACCCTTTGCGATATTATGAAGAAAAATATCGTGACAACCCGGAAATTACGAAAAAATTGATTACGGAATATTATGACAATTATCTTTCGATGAAAAAGAATAAGTTTTTGTTCGCTGAAGCGTATTACCAACCTTATCGCTTCAAAATATCAGATGATTTGTACGATTATGTTATTAATGAAAGCGACCGCTGCGGATTTTATAAAACAGGTTCGCAAGACTCTCACGGCTATACGATTTTCCATAATAACGATGTAAAAAAATAGTCCTGATTTTTTAAAAATATTCAGTCGCCGCCGATATCCTCTGCGGCGATTTTGTTTGGTTTAATTATTCTGTTTTAGTTGTCATTTAACACTTAGTTTGATTATTTGTTACATATAGTTTGATTATTTTTGGCAGTGAGGTGTTGAAAATATTGTGCTAATACACTTTTATTTCTCTGTAAAAATTTTGAAACATTTAAAATATAGAAGTAATAAGTATGATAGAATACATACAATGTATTAATCCTAAGTTTTGTTTGAAGAGTTTTTTGATGAGGGAAAATGTTGATGTCGAAAATGTCAGATGATGATAAAAATAACGACAAATGCAAAGGTTGTTTTAAGAAAACAGTGCAAAACCCCACCCTTACTAAGGGATATAAATTATTTGTAATTGTGATTTTAATAATAATTATAACAAAAATGTTATTTACTTTGTTTCCCAAACAATACATATATTTAAATGGGGAAATGGCTGGCAATGGTGAATTTAAGTCTGCATCCGCAACAATGATTGATAATGAAAATTATTTATTAGTTGATGCAAAATGTGGCAATACACAAGCAGAAATATATAATTGGGTTCAAAATAAATTCACAAAAACTAAAAATAAAATTCCTATAGAATATATTCCTTGGAATCATAGTGCATTAAAATTAAAAAATGGAAATATATTATTAGTGGTAAATAATAAATTCATAACAAAAAATGATAATAAAAATTTTGTAATTCTTTATGACAGTCATAATCAAACATTTATATCTTATGAAAAGACTGATTTGTCAAAATTATATATCAGTGTTAATGCTTCATCACTGTTATTAGCAAATAATGGAAATATATTATTGTTTAATAAAACAAATAATAAACTATTGGAGAAAATAACTGACATATATTATTTTAATCAAAAAAATTTTTCTCTTATTCAATCAAATAAGATTGGCAATTTTGATCTTTTTGAAGCCAAACAAATTGGTGAGAATAAAATACTTTTGTATGGAAAAAATGGTATAAATTATATTTATAATTTAAAAGACAATACTATAAAAATTGATGCAAAAAAGGAACATGTTAATCTTAAATTACAATCTTTAAAAGAAAGTAAATATCATATTGGATGGGAGAAAGTAATTTATATGAAAAATGGAGATATTGTATTTTTAGATCCTTTTTTACATGGAAAGAAATCACAAAACAACAAACTTTATTCAAAGAAATATCAGAAATTGATAAACATAAATGATTTTAAATATCCAAGAGAAGATTATGCAACAATATTACTTCCTAATGAAACAATTCTTATATTTGGTGGAACTTGTGGAAATAGTGCTTCTCAATATCCCTATAATACTGTAGAAATTTATAAAAATAGAGAGGATTAATAATACAAATGGGTATAATTTATAAGATATCACGTGCAATTATAGAACCATATGAAAATCTTGCTGCTACCGCATTTAGAGAGCAATATTACAATGAAACAGGAATTATTTTAATGATTAACAATCCTCAATATAAAGAAGTCTGTAGGATGCGGTAAATTAAAATTTACCGCATCCTACAAGGCTGTAAAACACGGATATGTAAAACAGGCAAAAGAATGGAAGTATTCAACTTTTTTGAAATATGTAAGAAACGGATTGTATGAAGAAAATTGGTGCGATTTTAATTTGAACAATGATTTATATGAATAATCAAATAGAGGCATGGCGGTGAGTATTATATCATATTTTCAGAAAAAGTAAATTGCCCGATTGGAGAGTAGACGGTTTGACTATACATATTGTATGATAATTGAGTAGTATTAGTTAAAAATGGCATCTAAATTAAGAACGGAAGTTATTTATGCGATTTATCGCTTGATTTTTCGTGCTTATTTTTTTGTGTCTAAAATAGGTGTTTATGCCAGAAGAAAATAAAACAAACAAGTATATCAAGTTTATAGTTATTCCTTTGTTTGTAATTATATTCATCGTAAATTGGGTCAGTTCGAATATAACGATTTTCTTCAATATATTTGAGAAATGGGATAAAATTAAATATCAAAAAAAATATCAAAAAGTTTATAATGACACTACATTAAACCAATTTTTTCTTGCAGGGTTTATGAATGACAAAAAGTGTTCTCTAAAAATGTTTCAAATCTCTGCTGATAAAATCTTAATCGTAGGAGGAAATAATGGGTGTTTAAATAGATATTTTGAAATTTTTAATACGCAAAACGGAAATTTTCAAAAATCAAAACTACCAGCGAAGTACGATTGGGAAAGAAATTCGCTATTATTAAATAATAACGAAATCTTATTGAATGATTCTTTTATTTATAATTTTCAAAATAACAGTTTCAACAATATTTTTGGGGATAAAAAAGATTTTTCCAAAGATAAATATTCGTCATCTTTTCAATATTCAAATAATGAAATATTGATAAAAGAAGATGATAAAACATACATTTATAATACGGATACAAAAGAATTGAAAAATATTTCTGTGAAATTCCCCAATTTAGGTTTGGTTAATTTTATAAGAATGAACGATAATAATGTTCTTCTCTATGGTTTAAAATATCCAAAATTTTCCACAACAGATATTTATTTATGGAATACAAAACAAAATTCCTTCAAAAAAATAAAAACTAAAAAACCTCTATCATCAAATACAACTTTTGTTAAATTGAACAACAAAGAAGTAATAATATTTGGAAATAGTTATCCTGATAGAAACACTGAACAATTAACCTACAAAATCAATATAGAAACAGGAAAAAATATCGAATTACCAAATTCTTTAACAAGTAGAAAATCCGCACCAGTAGCAATTTTGCTCTCAAACGGAAAAATTTTTTTAATTGGCGGAGAAACAAGTGAAACAAAAGGCTCAATGGTTGCAGAATTATTTGACCCTAAAACTAACAAATATAATCATCTTGCAACATACAGTTCGCTTTATATACCTGCAAGGTATAATTGCAAGCCTTCCGTCATTGAATTAAACAACAAAAATATTTTAATATGCGGTGGCATATATGAAAGCCATGTATCAGATAAGTGTATTATATTAAAAATGGAGAAGGAAAGTGACAAAACAAATTGATGAAAGAACTATGTATATTGATAGTGAAGAGGATCACGTTAAAAATTCTATAAAAGAAATACGTTCAAGTGTTTCTTATACTTTAAATCCTACAACTGAAGATTTAGTATTAAATGCTCCTTTAGATTATGAGATTAAAAATATAAGTGGAGAAGATTGTTTTGTATATGGATATCCCGATAAATGGGAATTAGATTATATGCAAGGAAACGGAGAATTAGAAGATCAACTTATTGGAAGCGGAATGAAGGAAAATTGTGGAATTGTCTGTTGTTTAAATATATTATATATGGCAGGTAAATTAGATGATATTTCTCAAAAAGAATGGGGATATCACGATATTAATGAATATAACATAAATCAGCTTGCAAAATTAGCTAATCAAACCGATGATATCGGAACAACAAATCCAGATAATCAAGTCAATATACTTGCAATTTATGGCATTCAGGCAGAAACTAAAATTTTTTATTCCTCAGAATATCTTGCTAATTGCATAAAACAAGGTCGTGCTATTATTATATCAGTAAATAGTAGTAGGCTTTTATCCAAATTGGGCAGAAGCATAGATTCTGATGTTCCGCTTGACAAGCCCAATCACTCTGTAACTATAACTGGTGTTGTATATGATCAAAATGGAAATTTAAAAGGGTTTTATATTTGTAATAGTTCCGGATGGGAGGAAACAGATCAAAATATATTTTTATCACTTTCTGACTTTAATTATGTAACACTTGGCTATAACTTATACCAATGCGTTATTACAGAACCTATAAAAACTTGGGATAAAAATTTAAATGGAACAGGTAATTCATTAGATAATAAAATTGAAGGTACAAGTGGAGATAACATATTAAAAGGAGAAAGTCCGTAGGTTGGGTTTTAACCCAACAACGTAACACTAACGAGTAACACCGA